>Ga0173480_10000804_pt1 | contig 11007 bp, 15 predicted proteins | sample NitcycUS209509C1_FD_122622 | JGI IMG/M metagenome (GOLD analysis project Ga0173480, IMG submission 122622) | Soil microbial communities from Arlington Agricultural Research Station in Wisconsin, USA - Nitrogen cycling UWRJ-S209-509C-1 (version... | ecosystem: Environmental > Terrestrial > Soil... | reverse complement strand
GGCGGCAATTGCTGCGGCGAGTTTGAGTTTCATGAGAGGTCCTTGGTTTGCTTTTGACGCCGCGCAAGTTAGACGTTGCGGAAATGCACCACACTCAGGCATGACTACCCATGCCTGTCGGCTCCCTCCGTCGGCCTTGCGTAAGAGGCGTTGGAGCGGCGATGTCTTACTCGCCCCCTCATCACCGACGATTCGACACGCTTCCCGCGGCGGGCATGCTCGCGCACGTCCTGCATCCACCGATTGCATCGAGGAGAACCGTCGTGAGCGCCAATGTGTTTCGTCAGACCTATCCGTTCGAGTTGCCCGACCTGCCCTACGCGTACGAAGCGCTGGAACCACACATCGACGCGGCCACTCTGCGCATTCACCATCGCAAACATCACGCGACGTACGTTGAAAAACTCAACGAGGCTCTGTCGAAGGACGCGAACCTGCAGAAGCTCACGCTCACTCAATTGCTCAGCGATCCGGCCAAACTACCCGAGCCGATCCGCGCCGCGGTGAAGAACAACGGCGGCGGTCATCTGAACCACGATCTCTTCTGGAAATCGATGGCGCCCGCGCCATCTCCCGCGCCGCGTGGCGCGCTCGGCCACGCGATCGAGCGGGATTTCGGCTCGCTGGATGCGTTCCGCAAGAAATTCAGCGAAGCCGCAGCCAAACATTTCGCGAGCGGCTGGGTGGCCCTCTCGCACGACCTCGCGTCGAAGAAACTCGCGATCGTGGACCTCAAGGATCACGAAGTGCTGCACGGCAGCGACGCCACCGCGGTGCTCATCCTGGACGTCTGGGAGCACGCGTATTACCTGAAATATCAGAACCGCCGGCCCGAGTTCATCGACGCCTTCTGGAACGTCATCGACTGGTCGCGGGCCGCCGAGAGATTCGAGCACGGTGCGGCCTCCGCGGGGGTGTAGGATTGTTCTGACTGAGGTATAGCCGGTTCGCCGGACAGGCGCAGGATCACGCAAATGTAGACTTCAGCCATGCACGAGATAACTCAACAAGTTGTGGAGACAGCCCGGCCCATGAATCGCACCAGAGTCATGATCGTCGACGACCACCAGGTCGTCCGCGCCGGCCTCAAAACCTTGATCAACGGACAACCGGATCTCGCGGTGGTGACCGAAGCGAGTTCTGGCCGTGAAGCCATGGAACAACTCCGGGCGCACACGATCGACGTGCTGCTCCTCGACTTGTCCCTGCCGGACGTTTCCGGCCTCGACGTGCTCAAACACGCCAAGGCGCACTACGAATCCGTCGGCGTGCTCATACTTTCGGCATTCCCGGAAGCGCAATACGGACTCAACGTACTTCGCGGCGGTGCCAGCGGATTCGTCGGCAAAGGCACGGAAGAATCCGAGCTGTTCCGCGCCATCCGCACGGTGGCCCGCGGCGGTCGTTATGTCGGACCGGAACTCGCCGACCTCCTGGTCGCCGGTGTCCGAGGTGATCCGAACGCCCCGCTCCACAGCATCCTCTCCGAACGCGAATTCCAGATTTTCTGCAAGCTCGCGCAGGGAGAATCGGTGTCGGAAATCGCGAATCGGCTGTTCCTTAGCGTGAAGACGGTTAGCACCTACCGAAGCCGTATCCTCGAAAAGATGTCCATGAAGAGTAATGCTGACATCACGACTTACGCGCTGCGGAATAACCTCGTCCAGTAGTAGCTAGACCCATTCTTCACACTGGCGAGGCGCCACGGACGAGGCGATGCACCCCTCTTTGCAAAACCTTTCCGGAAAAGCCGACGCCAAGCGCCAGGGTGACTCCGTGCGACCCAATGGGTCGCTCGGCAAGCCGCTCCGCATCCTGCTGGTGGAAGACTCTCCCCTGCTGCGCAGCCGGCTCGAAAGCATGCTGTCGCAGTACGCCGCCTTCAAGGTCACTGGCCTGGCCTCCGCCGAAGCCGAGGCGGTGCAAAAACTCGACTCGGTGCCCTACGACGCGATCGTCGTCGACGTGGAACTCAGGCCCGGCAGCGGCATCGGCGTCATCCGCGCGGCGCGGGCGCGCAATCCCGAACAGGGAAATGGCGACCACGTCTGGATCATCGTGTTGACTAACTACGATCTGCCGACGGTGCGCGAACGCTGCATGGCGGCCGGCGCCGACCACTTTCTCGACAAGATGCGCGAGATCGACCAGCTCATGCCGATCCTGCTCCAGATCGCGGGACGAAAATCCTGAGTTGATTGCCTTCGGCGCGCGTTTCAGCAGAGATGCTGCCGCCCGCCCCCAGCATGCGATGTCGCGCGCTGGGCATGGATCGCGCCAGGTCGACGTCCGAGGGCGTGCCGTCGTCTCCGATGAGCATGAGGTAGCCGTCGTCCTGCGGCTCGATGACAAGCTCGACGTTCTTCGCCGTACCCCGTTCGATGATGTTGGCCAGTGCTTCCTGCGCCACCCGGAACAAACTGAGCTGCGTCAGCGCATCGAGCTCCAGACCTTCGTCGGCGAGCGACGCCACGCAGTCCAGGCCCGCGCGCCCGCAGTGCTCCTCGAAGTGGCTGCGAAGCGCCACGGGGAGACCGAAGTGATCGAGCAGTGAAGGCCGCAGGCTCTCGACTACGCGACGCTTGAGCGTCATCGCCTGGTTGAGCATCTGCACCACGGAGTCCATTTTTTCGCGGCTCTCCGCGTCGAGTGAACTGCCCAGCCGTGTAGCAAGCCAGGCCATATCCATCTTGGCGGCGGTGATCAATCCACCGAGCTCGTCGTGAAGCTCCTTCGCAAGCGCTGACCTCTCGAACTCCGTCTTGTGCAGGAGATGCGTGGACAGCGTCGACAGTTCTTCGGTGCGCGCGGCAACGAGCGCCTCGAGGTCGCGGGCGCGTTGTTCATCTACTTCAGGCATGTCAGTCCTTCGGCAGGTCCTCGAGAAGATCGACGAGATCTTCCGCGTGTTCTTCTTCCTGGGCAAGGATGGACTCGAGCATGCGTCGCGAGGTCGGATCCCGCTGACCGATGAAGCTGATCATCTCGCGATAGCTTTCGATGGCGATGCGTTCGGCGAAGAGGTCGGCCTCGAGCATCTGGCGCAGCGACGTTGCTTCGTCGTATTCGGAATGCGATCGCGACAGCAGCGTGGCGGGGTTCAGGTCCGGGTCTTCACCGAGCTGCACGATGCGCTCGGCGATCTGGTCGGCGTGTGCCTGTTCTTCGTTCGCATGTTCGAGGAATTCGGCCGAGACGAACTTCGCGCGGATGCCGTGCGTGGCGTAGTAGTGCCGCTTGTATCGCAGGACACAGACGATCTCCGTGGCAAGCGCGGTGTTGAGTAGTTCGACGATGGCCTTGCGATCGGCCTCAGGGTAACTCGGCGTGACCGCGCCTTTCATCATCTGCTCACGCGCACGCGCGCGCAGCGTGGACAGGTCGGAGATGAACGCGTTGTCCTGGGACGACGGATGTGTCTTGAGTTGGGGTTTCATTTCACTTCTCCTTTCGGCGCCGGTACACGTTGACCAACAGGCTGACGATGGCGACCCACAACGAGCGATTCTTCAGGACGGAGATCCCCATCTTGCCGAGCTTGAGCGCGTGGAGCGACGCCCACGGCGAGCTGCGTACCTCGTGCGACACCTCTCGCAGCGAGAGTTCGAGCCAGGCACGCTGAAGCTGCATCTCGGCATCGAGCAGTTGGGCACGTTCAAGCGGCGAGATCATTGGGATTGCTTCCGCTGGGTTCATTGGCCGCCGGCGGCGGTTCGGGTGTGGGTTCGGGCGCGGGATTCGGTTCGGGCGCCTGCCGCTGCTCGCGACGATGCGCAAGGCTGCGCGACAACACGTCGACGTCCTGCTTGAGATTGTCGAGGAACCAGGTCATCGAGCCGACGCCGGTCACCGTCGCCGCTCGCTTCGCGGCGATAAACGCCCAGATGCCGCCGATCACGAAGGCAGCCACGATTCCGGACAGCACCGGTATGCGAAAGCGCTCCGGCAGCGCGATGGCCGCCAGCACGATGCCAGCCCATAACGCGAGGAAGAACGCCGCCGCGCCCAGCAGCCTGAACTGCAGCTTCGACGAGAACGCCTGGATCTCCGACTGCAGCGCGATGCCAGCCGCGTCCATGCGCGTCTCGAACATGCGCAGCACGTGCAGCGTGAGAGCACGCGCCTTGCCGGGTTCCTCTTCGTCGGACGCCTCGGGGGCGTCGATCGGCTCTTCCATCACTGGCGCTTGCCCGACTTGGTGACGAGGAGAGTGATCACGCTACCTAACAACGCGGCGATGGCCACGGCCTGCCACGGGTTGCTGCGCACGTAGCCGTCGGTGCGGTCTGCGAGCGACTCCATGACTTCCTCGGCGTCAGTTGCGGTGGCGGCGAGCCGGGTCTTGGCCTGGCTCAACGTCTGGCTCACGCGTTCACGCACGGCGTCAGCAGCCTCACCACTTTCCTTGCCGAGCTTGCTCAGCAGCGACTCTGCCTGCTCGACGATTCGATTCAGTTCTTCGACAGCGGGGTCCACGGTGTTCCTTGCTTCCTTGTTGACAGTCTTTTGCTCGGTTCTCTGGGCATTTTCGGGCATGGGTATTCCTTTGCGTCACACAATGGACCGTGTCTTGTCAGGTCACATTCGGATTTGCAGTGCACGGGTTGTAGGAGTTGGCCGACGCCACGATGGCACACCTGCCGGGCGCGCCGCAACGCGCTGAAAGGGATACTGCCGGTCGTCTAGTGGAGAAGTGGAAGTTTGACGCGACGAGCCCTCCCCTCGAAGACTTCGCGTCATGCGACCACCGGGCCATCCGTCCACCGGCGTCAGAGCTGGTGGGCGGAGTGGCTCGCATCCCGCCTGATCCTGGCCTCCGCTTGCCTGACTCTCGCCGGTTGCCACGTTCTTCCTGAAATGAAGTTCGCGCGCACGCTCCCGCTATCGCGTTCGCGCACTCCCGTCGACATCGAAAGCGCTGACGGCATGGTGAGCCGCGCCGAACGCGTGCGCGTCACCCGACAGCTGGCGGCGACCGGCGATACGAACCTTCTCGACTACCATCTCGCGGCCATGCGCGACATTGGCGCGCCGCCGCTGATCGCCGACAACCAGGCGCGCCTGCTCATCGACGGGCCCGGCACCTACCAGGCGATGTTCTCCGCCATCGACCAGGCCAAACACTACGTGCTCGTCGAAAGCTTCATCTTCGAGGAAGCTGCCGTCGGTGATCGCAAGCTGAGTGCGTTGCTTGCCCAGGCCGCGAAGCGCGGCGTCCGCGTTTCAGCGCTCTACGACGCCGTGGGTTCGATGACCACCGACGAAGCGTTTCTAGGCAGTCTCCGGGACGCTGGCGTGGCCCTGTGCGCCTTCAATCCACTGAATCCGCTCGACGAGCGATTTTCCGGCGTCAACCATCGCGATCACCGGAAGATAGTCGTCGTCGACGGAGAGATCGCGTTCGCCGGCGGCGTCAACTTCAGCCAGGCCTATCACATCGCGTCAAAGCAGGCGCGAAACCGCGGCCTGTCGAAGAAGAAGGCGCTGGAACAAGGCTGGCGTGACACGCACATCTCCATTCGCGGCCCTGCTGCGCGAGAGCTCGAAGACTTGTTCCGCGGCACGTGGCGCGACGCCGAATGCCCCGCGGACACGTCACCACCCGTTGAACGTCGCCCCACCGAGGCCGGCAATACGCTGGTGCAGATCGTCGCCAGCACGCCCGACGACGAGACCAACGACATCTACGCAATGCTGCTCTCGGTTCTCGCCTACGCGCAGCGCAACGTCGACGTGACCATGGCCTACTTCGTGCCGGATGACACGCTCGAGAAGGCGCTCATGGACGCGACGCGTCGAGGCGTGAAAGTGCGCATCATCCTGCCGTCATACAGCGACTTCTCCGGCGTTTTCTACGCGGGTCGCGCGCACTACGACGAACTGCTGGAGAGCGGCGTCAAACTCTACGAACTCGAGGATGCGTTCCTGCATTCCAAGAGCATCGTCGTCGATGGCGTGTGGTCGTCGATCGGTTCCACCAATTTCGACTGGCGCAGCTTCGTGCACAACAACGAGATCAACGTGTGCGTGATCGGAGAGGACTTCGCCGCGCAGATGTCGCGAATGTTCGAGGCAGACCTCGCCAACTCCCGCGAGATCACGGAAGCCACGTGGAAAAAGCGTGGCTTCCGTGAGCGGTTCAAGGAGTGGATGTGGTTGCCCATCCAATACTGGCTTTGATGGGGACATTCCTGATTTGCTGCTTAGGGATGTAGCCCCGGCTGTGGCAAGAGCTTGCTTGCCACTGCCGGGACGTCACTAACTATCGACCGTCGCGGTCCGCGTCTCCGGGCATCGCGCGCTCGAGCTTGTCCCACGCCGAACGCATGGCCTGCTTCGCATCCGCCCACGCGAGCTTCGACTTGCCCTTCGCGATGTCCCAGCCTGCCTCCAGGCGTGTCTCGAGATCGTCGAAGCGCGCATGCGGATTCTCTTCGTACGATTTGTACGCATAGCGATAGGCAGGGTCGAAATCTTCCCAGGCATATTTCTCGTCGTAGTAAGGCTCGTCCTTGAAGTTGCGCTGCCAATGGGTCGTGAATCGTTCGATGCGATTCTCGGGTTTCATGGAAATCTCCTGTCTCTGGAAGGCCGCAAAACCGCGGTAGGGTCACTGTGCCGACTCGCCGCAGGCGAAGAAGTCGGTGCGCGGTGCGCTTTCCTGTAGGCAAAAGCAAAACGGGGCCGGAGTGTTTCCACTCCGGCCCCGGCTGATCACCCGATTGGGGTGATGGCTGCGGACTACTTCTTGACGTCGATTTCGTTATCGACCGACTTCACGTTGTCGACCGAGCGGGCCAGTTCTTCGGCCGTCGACTTCGCTTCCGAATTGTCGACGAAGCCCGAGAGCTGCACCGCGCCTTCGCGCGTCTCGATGTTGATCTGGTGCGCCTTGGTGCGCGGATCGCCTGCGAGCGCTGACTTCACCTTCGCGGTGATGGCAGCATCATCGGTGCGTTCCGAACCCGAGGGACCACTGTCCGTACGGACGGTCAGGTTGTTGCGAACCGCGGTGACGCCCTTGGTGCTCTTGGCAACCTCGGTCGCACGCGTCTTGCTCGCCGCGGTGTCAACGAAGCCATTCAGCTGGACGGTGCCCTTGAACACTTCGACGTCGATCTGATGCGCCTTCGTGACCGGATCGGCAATCAGGGCCGACTTCACGCTGGCCGTGGTCACCGAGTCATCAATCTGCTCACCGGCTGACTTCGTCGTGCGCGTTGAGGCGCAAGCAACCATTGCCAGGGTGACGACCATGACGACCGCACTGAAAAAGCCTTTCGATTTCTGCATATAAACCTCTTATCTCCGCGCCGTATTGGCGATGAAACTGACGATGGCAAGGATCAGGAACACGAAGAACAGGATCTTCGCGATTCCCGCTGCGCCCGCGGCTATGCCGGCAAAGCCGAACACGGCAGCGATCAGCGCGATGACGAAAAAAATGACTGCGTAATGAAGCATCGATATCTCCGCGTTGTTGACACCGATATTCGGTGCCGGCGGAGCGCATCATCGACGTAACGCGTTGCTGGCGATGCAGGGTTGCTGGCCAACGCCGCGTAGGCGCATGACCACACGGCTGTCAGCCCCGAGGATTACACGCGTGGGAGACGGGTGGGCCCGGTTACGGGCCTAACCACCAACAGGGAATTGTCAGTCGTCGGCGAGCTCGACGACCTCATCGCACTGGCGTGCGAGCTTCGGATCGATGTGTTTCGGGTCGTCCGCGCCTAACAACACGACGCCGTCATAGGATTCCAGGCGCTGGCGAAGCTGCGCCAGGTTCAGATTGGGGAAGCGTCCCGAGTCTTCCGTTTCCGCCGCGGACTCGCCGAACAGGTGATCGGTATCGTCGAGCAACAGCACCGCATCCGAGGCCTCGGCAGCCTTGAAGAGCGCGTCGAGATTCTTCTCCGTATCGCCGACGTACTTGCTGACGATGCGGTGGAGATCGATCTGGAAAAGGTCCACTGAAAGCTCGTGCGCAAACAGCTGCGCCGCGAGCAGCTTGTTCTTGCCCGAGTGGCCGGTGAACAGGACGCGCAGTCCCTTGCGTTGCCCGCTCTGGGTGTCCTCCACTTTCGCGCGCCGCGTCGCCAGCAGGCGGTCGAGTACCGGGCGCAGTTGTTCGTCGTGCATCATTCGAAACCTCGGCCGGGAAACTGCGCCTCGAGCGCAGGGCGCCAATGATTTTCGGCCAGCCGGCGAAAGCCGGTGCCGCTCGGGTGAATCTCGTCGGCCCAATGGACGTTGTCGACCGGCAATGCGGCGCGCATGTCGACCACCACGAAACGCGAGCGCGCGGCCGACAGCGCCATGAGGCGCGCATGCAGTTCGTCGACCAGGTATCGCGCGAGGTCACGGCCTTCGGTGTCGGGATCGATGCCCTTGGCCACGAGCACGGGCCGCATCCAGGGGCCCGCCTTGCCAAGCCCGAACGGACCGGTCGCCTTGCGGCCCGTGGGCTGGAAGTAGCAATAGCTGTGCGCGAAGACCGCGCACTTCGGGCGCAACGCGTCGCGCGCGTCGAGCAGGCGCGCGAACGCGGCCACGATGTCATCGAGCACGGTAGTTAGCGCGGCGAGCTTCACGGTGCTCTGCCAGGTCGCGCCATTCACCTTCTTGTTCAGCAGGCGGGCCAATTCGCCCGAGACGATGTCATTCCCGCCGGCGCTCAGGAGGACGGCGTCGACGGGATAACTCTTGAGGTAGTACTTGAGTTTCTTGAGTTGCCCGCTGCCGGCACCGAGGATGTCGCGCGCCTCGTCGCCGTTGTGCTCGAGCCGAAGGATCGAGAAGTCGCTCATCATTTCGATGTAGTCAGCGATGTTCGCGTTCAGCGGATAGCTGAACCACGAATCTCCTTCCGTGAGCAGCACCAGGCGTTGTGGATGCTGCTTGATGCTCGCAGCAAACACCGCCTGTTTCGGACGCACGTCGGAGACCCGACTGACCGGCTTCGGCATGAACCCAACCCTCCCTGTATTCCTGCGCGAGTGAATGTACTCTGCAACACCTCGTGGGGGGAAACTCTTACACTTTCGCGTCGTTGAACTCGTGACAAAGTACCGGGAGTCTCGAATGCCGTCCTTCCTCACCCGCCTGGCGTTGATCGCACTGACCTTGCTCGGCAGCGGCACTGCACTGGCCGCGCCGTCGCTCGACACTCCGGCGACCGCGGCCGCGGGCTCGACCATCACGTTCAAGGCAACCGGCTCGGGCAACCCGCGCGAGTTCGTCACCGTCGTGCCGAAGGGCACGCGTGAAGGCGCCTACGAGGGCTACGTGTACGTCGGAGGCGGCGGAAGTCTGAAGCTCGCGATGCCCGCGAAGCCGGGCGACTATGAAATGCGCGTGTGCGAAGCGTCCAGCCCCTACAAGACGCTCGTCGCCAAACCGATCCAGCTCGTCGGGGCCACCGCTTCGGTGAGTGCCCCCGCTTCCGTCGCGGCGGGCGCATCTTTCGAAGTGAAATGGACCGGGCCTAACAACGAGCGCGATTACATTGCCGTCGGTGAAACGACGCCCGGCGGCCGGCTGTATCTCGACTACAAGTATTCCCGCGACGGCAGCCCCTTGAAGCTGGCCGCGCCGGAAAAGCCGGGCACGTACGAAGTGCGTTACATCCTCGGCGTGGGCGATACGATCATTGCGCGCCAGCCTTTCACGGTCGGTGCGGTGGCAGCCTCCGTCACGGCGCCAGCCCAGGTAGCCGCCGGCGCGAAGTTCAAGGTCTCATGGACCGGGCCGAACAATCCGCGCGACTTCGTCACGATGGTCAAGTCGGGCACGGCCGAAAAGACTTACGACCGTTACGAGTACACCAACAAGGGCAATACGCTGGAGTTCACCGCACCGGACGTTCCTGGCGATTACGAACTTCGCTATGCGACCGGCAAGGAATACAACACGCTTGCGCGCGCTTCCATCACCGTCGGCGCCGTCACCGGCACGGTCACGGGGCCCGCCACCGTCGTGGCGGGCGAATCCTTCAAGGCTTCGTGGAAAGGGCCGGACAATCCGCGCAATTACGTGACCATCGTGCTCAAGGGCGCTCGCGAAGGCACCTACAGCGGCTCTTATTTCTACACCACGCCGCAGAACAACCCCGGCAACCTCGTCGCGCCACTGGCGCCCGGTGACTACGAGCTGCGCTATTCGACCGCGGAGAAATACCTGACGCTCGCTCGCGCGGCCATCGCGGTGACCGCGGCAAAGAACGAACCCGGCAAGGTCGCGGTGACGCTGGCGGATGCAAAGAATGGTGGCGCCGTCGAAATCATTCTCGACGCTTCCGGCAGCATGCTGCAGAAGCTCGGCACGGAACGTCGCATCGACATCGCCAAGCGCACGCTGACCAAGCTCACCTCCTCCACCATTCCCGCGGGAACGCCGTTCGCGTTCCGTGTGTTCGGTCGCGAGGTGGATTCGTGCCAGACGGATCTCGACGTGCCGGTGGCACCGCTGAATCCGGCCGCGGTCGGTCAGCGCATAGCTGCGCTGGTCGCCAAGAACGGCGCGAAGACGCCCATTGGCGCCTCGCTCGACAAGGCCGCCGACGATCTCAAGAGCGTCCAGGGCGGGAAGCTCATCGTGCTCGTGACCGATGGCGAAGAAACCTGCGGCGGCGATCCCGCCGCGGCCATCGAACGACTGCGCAAAGGCGGCATATCCACGCGAGTCAGCATCGTCGGCTTCGCGCTCGACGACGAGAAGCTGGCCACGACGTTCCGCCGCTGGTCGGATGCCGGCGGCGGCGCATTCTTCGATGCGAAGGATGCCGCGGGCCTCGACAAGTCACTAACCGAGGCGCTGCGCCCGGGCTTCGAAGTGCTGAACGCGCAGGGCCAGGTGCTCGCGAGCGGACTGGTCGGCGGTGATGCCGTGCCCGTGCCGGCGGGCAGTCACACCGTGCGCATCAAGGGACGTTCAGCAACCAAGCCCGTGATCGTGAAGCCGAAGGAGACGGCCAGCGTCGCATTTTGATCTGGCATGAACTACCTG
>Ga0173480_10000801_pt1 | contig 11035 bp, 9 predicted proteins | sample NitcycUS209509C1_FD_122622 | JGI IMG/M metagenome (GOLD analysis project Ga0173480, IMG submission 122622) | Soil microbial communities from Arlington Agricultural Research Station in Wisconsin, USA - Nitrogen cycling UWRJ-S209-509C-1 (version... | ecosystem: Environmental > Terrestrial > Soil >... | reverse complement strand
GCAGCTCACGGATGATGGCCTGCACGCGCGTGCCCTTCATGCCGACGCAGGCGCCCACCGGATCCACGTCGCGTTCGCGCGAGTAGACCGCCACCTTGGCCCGGTCGCCCGCTTCGCGCACCGCGCCGCGGATGACCACGGTGCCGTCGTAGATTTCCGGCACTTCCTGCTCGAACAGCTTGATGAGCAGCGCCGGGTCGGTGCGCGACAACACGATCTGCGGACCTTTGGCGCCGCGGTTGACGCCCTTGATGACCGCGCGAATGCGCTCACCAGGGGTGTAGCTTTCCGCGCGCGACTGCTCCTTGCGCGGCAGCACCGCCTCGTTGCGCCCGATTTCGACGATCAGGTCGCCGCTCTCGAAGCGCTTGACCATCGTGTTGATGACTTCGCCCACGCGGTCGGTGTACTCGGCGTAGATGTGCTCGCGCTCGGCCTCGCGCACCTTCTGGAAGATGACCTGCTTGGCCGTCTGCGCCGCGATCCGCCCGAGCACGTCGGTGCGCTTCGGGAACTCGATCTCCATGTCCACTTCGGCTTCCTCGCCGTAGAGGGTCTGGGCTTCGGTGAGCGAGATCTCGGTGGCGTCGTTGGTCACTTCCGCGACGATGTGCTTGATCGCGAACAGATCGACCTGGCCGGTTTCGGTGTTGAACCGTGTCTTCAGGTTCTCGTTGGTCTTGTAGTACTTGCGGGACGCCGTGAGCACGGCATCCTCGATGGCCGCGATGATCTGATCGGCCTCGATGCCCTTTTCCTTGGCGAGCGCTTCGATTGTCTGGAGCAGCGGGTTTGCCATAGCTTAGAACTCGACCTCGAGGCGGCCGCGGGTGATGAGCCGCAGCGGCAGCCGATGCTTGCGGCCGTTGGAAGCTTCGAGCACGACCGCGTCGTCCTCGACGCCGCGCAAGCGGCCTTCGAACGCCTTCTGGTTGTCCACTGCCTCGCTGACCACCACCTTCGCGAGCCGCCCCGAGAAGCGGACGTAGTCGCCGGCGCCGCGCAGGGGACGATCGAGCCCCGGCGACGAAACCTCGAGCACGTAGGCGTAAGGCAGCGGATCTTCGATGTCGAGGATGGTGCTCAACTCGCGGTTGACCTGCTCGCAGTCTTCAACGCTGACGCTCTCCTCCGGGGTGGCCGCGGGGCCTGGCCGGTCGATGAAAATCCGTACCACGCGGCCCGTCGCCTCGCGCCGGCTTTGGATATCCCACACTTCGAGCCCTCGCGCGCGCGCCACGCGCTCGGCAATGGCTCGAACCGTGTCCAGCGGCTGCACCCGGTCCGCTCCGCTCGCGATGTCTTTCCCTGCCGGTATCTGTTGACGCGCTGCGCGCAAAAAACTGGCCCAGAAATACAAAAAGTGGGCACGAGCCCACTAGGAATCTTTCCCAGCCTAGGTGACCGCCTAGTGTATCACGCGAATTGGGTCGAGGCTACGCCTCGACGCGTGCGGCTTCGCCCCGCAGTGGCTTTGGGCCCGCCCTCCGGGCGGGCGATTGGCAGGGGCCTCGCCAGCAAATCGTAGCCGCGGCTGGCGACGATTTCGGCGTCGAGGAACTGGCCGGCCGCGACCTCGGACGGGTCGCAATCGGTGAGGTAGACGAGCGGATCGATGTCCGGCGCCTGGCCGGCGGTGCGGGCCCTGAGCACGAGCTCGTGGTCCGCTGACGGCCCGTCCACGAGCAGGCGCACCTGCCGTCCGACCCGCGCCCGGTGCGTCCGGGCGACGATCCGTTTCTGGAGCGTCATCAGGGACGAGCGGCGGCGCTCCTTGGAGGCGGCGGGCACGTCGTCGGTGAGGTCGTGGGCGGTCGTCCCTTCCTCATGGGAATAGGTGAAGACGCCCAGGTGGTCGAACTCGACTGCCTTGACGAACGCCTGCAGCTCGCCGAAGTCGTCAGCCGTCTCTCCGGGGTAGCCGACGATCACCGTGGTCCGCAGGGCGACGTCCGGCACCCGGGTGCGGATGCGGTCGAGCAGTTTCTCGTAGCTGGCCCGGGTGCCCGGACGCTTCATCCGCTTGAGCACCGCGTCGGAGGCGTGCTGGAGCGGCAGGTCGATATAGCGGCACACCTTGTCGTGCGCGGCCATGGCGTCGAGCAAGTCGTCGCCGATCGTGGTCGGGTAGAGGTAGAGCAGCCGGATCCACTCGATCCCGTCCACCTGCTGCAACGCGCCGAGCAGGCGGCCAAGGGCGCCGCGTTCGCCGCGGTCGATGCCGTAGAACGTGGTGTCCTGCGAGATGAGGAGCAGTTCCTTCACGCCGCGCGCGGCGAGCGCCTCGGCCTCACGGACGATCGAGTCGTGGGGCCGGCTGCGGTAGTGCCCGCGGAGCTTCGGGATGATGCAGAAGCCGCACTTGTAGTCGCACCCCTCGGCGATCTTGACGTAGGCGTAGTGCCTCGGCGTTGCCAGCAGCCGGGGCGTGTCGGCGTCGTAGAGATAGGTAGGCAGAGCCCGGGTGACAAGCGGAGTAGGCAGAGCGGGCGGAGTAAGCAGAGTGGGCAGAGTCGCGGGGCCGCTGCCCGGCTTCGCGGCGACAGCCTCTCCGCTGTTGCGACGAATCTGGATGAGCCCGCTCGACTGCGGATGCGACGGGGCGGCAGGCCCGCCCAGCGCTTCGACGATGGCGGGGACATCGCCGGTGCCGAGGATGGCGTCGATCTCCGGAATCTGGGCCTTCAGCTCGTCGCGGTAGCGCTCGGCCAGGCAGCCGGCGACGACGAGGGTCTTACAGGCCCCGGTCTTCTTGAACTCGGCCATCTCCAGAATGGCGTCCACCGACTCCTGCTTGGCCTTGTCGATGAACGCGCAGGTGTTGACGATCAGCACCTCGGCCCCGGCGGGGTCGCGCGTCAGCTCGTGGCCCGCCTGCTGGGCCAGCCCGAGCATCACCTCGGAATCGACGAGGTTCTTCGGGCACCCGAGCGAGACCATTCCGATCTTCATCTCCGATCAGGGTACCAGAGGGACAGGTAAGACCGGTAAGACCGGTAAGACACGTGGGCTGGTGTGCGGGATTCCCCTGATTACCTGGAAGCTTTTTCAAAAGTCGCCGGCGGGTGCTGAAGCCGAAGAGGGGCGAAGCGGCGAAAACACGGAAAAAAAGGAAAAACAGAGGAGGCAGCCGGGAGGATGAGCCTCCCGACCGTGGTGGTGGGTGGATGGTCGCGCTTGTAGGAAAAGCGCGAGCGTTCTTGGTGTTCTGTAGAGCAATCGGAATGCCACGTGGATTGGCGACAGTCTTGCTCTCTCTGGGGGCGAATGGCTCCCACCATTCGATGGGCTTCAAGCCCGGGAGGGTGCGATGTTGATGGTTCTGGCTTTCATCCTGTTGGTCGCGTGGCTGCTTGGCGTGGTCGGCACCTATACGATCGGCGCGTTCGTGCACGTCCTGTTGGTAATGGCGCTCGTACTGTTCCTCGTGGGCATCATCAGCGGCCGCCGGACAGTCGTCTGACCGTGCGTCGAAGGGCGGGGCTTTCCGCCTTCGCTGAAGCTATGGGACCCACCATAGCCTTGGCGTAGGTGGGCAGCCCCGCCCACACGGCGCGGCTGAAGCCGCGCCCTACGCGAAGGGCGGCTGTAGCCGCGCCTCGTGAGACATGAGCGACGCGTATCGGATTTAGGATACGCATAGCCATGTCCACCGCCGATCACCCTGACATCTCATCGCTTCTCAAAGGACGCACGGCCGTCGGAAGCCGCGTGTCCGTCCGCGGCTGGGTTCGTACGCGCCGCGATTCCAAGGCTGGCCTCTCGTTCATCCACGTTCACGACGGCTCGTGCTTCGACCCGATTCAGGTCGTCGCGCTGGCTCAGTTGCCGAACTACGAGAGTGAGATCAGGAAGCTGACGTCGGGATGCGCGGTGATCGCGACCGGTGTGCTGGTGCAGAGCCAGGGGCAGGGCCAGTCCGTCGAGGTGCAGGCCGATGCCGTCGAAGTCGTCGGGTGGGTTGACGACCCCGAGGGGTATCCGATTCAGCCGAAGCGTGCCTCTTTCGAGTATCTCCGTGAAGTGGCTCACCTCAGGCCGCGCACCAACACGCTTGGCGCCGTCGCCCGGGTGCGCCACTGCCTCAGCATGGCCATCCACCGCTACTTTCACGAGCGGGGGTTCTTCTGGGTCCACACGCCGATCGTCACGGCGAGCGATGCCGAGGGTGCTGGCGAGATGTTTCGCGTCAGCACGCTCGATCTCGCCAATCCGCCGGCGATTCCGCGCACGCCAGACGGACGAACCGACTTCACGCAGGACTTCTTCGGCCGCGAAGCCTTCCTCACCGTCAGCGGACAGCTCAACGTCGAGACCTACTGTCTTGCCCTCTCGAAGGTCTACACATTCGGCCCGACGTTCCGCGCCGAGAACAGCAACACGAGTCGCCATCTTGCCGAGTTCTGGATGGTCGAGCCCGAGATTGCCTTCGCCGATCTGCACGCCGACGCCGACCTCGCCGAGTCGTTTCTCAAGTACATCCTCACGGCAGTCCTCAACGAGCGGGGGGATGATCTGAAGTTCTTCGCCGACCGCATCGACAAGGGCTGTGTGGCCCGCGTCGAAGCCTTCGTGGCCTCGCCGTTCGAGCGCATCACCTATACCGATGCGATCGCCGCCCTGGAACGGAGCGGGAAGACCTTCGAGTTCCCGGTGCACTGGGGCATGGATCTCCAGTCGGAACACGAACGCTGGCTCACCGAAGAGCACGTGAAAGCCCCGGTCGTCGTCATGAATTATCCGAAAGAGATCAAGGCGTTCTACATGCGGATGAACGACGACGGCAAGACGGTGGCGGCGATGGACGTGCTGGCGCCGGGCATCGGCGAGATCATCGGCGGCTCACAGCGCGAGGAGCGGCTGGACCACCTCGATCGTCGTCTCGAGGAACTGCGTCTCGACCCGAAAGCGTACTGGTGGTATCGCGACTTGCGCCGCTACGGCACCGTGCCGCACGCCGGGTTCGGTCTCGGTCTCGAGCGAACGATCATCTACGCGACGGGGATGACCAATATCCGCGACGTGATTCCGTTCCCGCGCACGCCCGGGCACGCTGCGTTCTGATTCCACGGCCCGAGTTGAGAGCCGTGGGTTTGGCTCAAGGCTCAAGGCTCAGGACTCAGGGCTCACGCGTGAGCGCTCGACGGGGTCAGTGTGTGCCTGAGCCCTGCGCCCTGAGCCGACCATCTGCGGCTCTCTGAACTCAAGTGAGCCGCTCTAGAAGGTGACGAAAGTGTTTTTCAGCCGCTCGCGCGCGTTGGCGCAGCGCTGCAGTGTGGCGGCGGCGTCGCCGGTATCGGCTACCTCGAACATCAGCACACCGTCGTAGCCGATCTTCTGCGTCTCCATCATCGCCATGTCCCAGTCGATCGAGCCGGCAAACGGCGGCAGATGATCGTCGGCGCGGCGGCGGTTGTCGTGCACGTGCGTCGTGATCAGGTGGCCCGACACTTCTTCGATCGCTTCGCCAACGTCGCCCATCAGGTGCGCGTGGCCGTAGTCGAGACAGATGCCGATGCCATCGATCTCGTCGCTCTCGTCCTCGATGAGGCGGACGAGGCTGTCTGGCGTGGACAGCGGATTGGGCATCACTTCCACGGCTACCTGGACGCCGACGGCGCGCGCGGCGGCCGCGATCTCCTGAAGGCTGCGGCGGGCCGCGCCGGGCTGGTTGTCGTTGGCCGGCGGGCGCATCGACGTGGGCACGCCGAGGTGCAGCACCAGGACGCGGAACGGAATGCGCGCGGCCAGGGCGAGCGCCGCTTTCACCTCGGCCACGGCGGCGGCGCGGCGGCTTTCGTCGCCCGAGGCGGTGGAATATGGCGCCACCATCTCGCCACGCCGCACGGCCTCGGCGATCGGTGCATGCAGCGAGTGGAGCTGGAGCCGGGTCTCGGCCAGCCAGCCGGCGAGGCTCGTCACCGCCTCGTCGTCGCGGTAGTCGAAATGGGTACGCGTGGCGAAGACTTCGATCGCCTCGAAACCGTGGCGGGCGACGAGCGCCAGGTGCTCGCGCGTCAGCCGGTGGTCGTGAAAGAGATGCGTGGAAAGACCGAAGCGCCGCTCGTCCACGGTGCCCTCATCTTACCGCGCGCGGCAGGGACCGAGCGTCTGCGGCCGAAGCCCCGCCCTGCGTGAATCAGCGGAGCTCGGGCAGCACGGAGGCGAGCAGCTCGCGGAGCCGCCCGAACCTGGCGTGGCGCTCCAGATTGGTGCGCGCGTAGGTGAGCGTGCGCGGCATGTACTGGATGTACACCGGGTTGGCCCGTGTCGCGGCCTGGAAGCCGAAGGTGCCGAGCGCTTTCAGGTTGCGCTGGAGGGCCATCAGGTCGAAACGCTCGCGGAACCGCTGGGCGTCGTCGCCGCCGGTGCCCGTCCCGCGGCTGCGGAGGGCGAGAAAGAACGCGATCAGTTCGTCCACCTGGGCGTCCGTGAGATCGACGTAGGAATCGCGCAGCAGCGACACCAGGTCGTAGGTGTCCGGCCCCATGCGTGCGTCCTGAAAGTCGATGATGTAAAGCTGCCCATCGTGCAGCATCAGGTTGCGGCTGTGGTAATCGCGGTGGCAGAGCACGCGGGGCTCGGCCGCGAGCTCCTCGACGATCGCGGCGAACTCCTCGCTCAAGGCCGCCCGCGCCGCGCCGTCGAAGGCGGCGCCGCGGTAGGCCTCGAGGTAGTGCTTCACGAAGAAGTTGAGCTCCCAGGTGAGCTTCTCGACATCGAACGCGATGCCGTAGGGCAGATAGCCCGGTGCGGCCAGCTCGCCGCCGCGGCGCTGCAGCGTTTCGATCAGGCTCACGGCCTGGCGGTAGAGCGCGGCGTGTTCGGCCTGGGTGGCGGCGCCGAGATGCGCCTGCAGCGTGACGTCGCCGAGATCCTGCAGGGCGATGAGGCCGAGCTCGTTCGAGTGGGCGAGGATGCGCGGCACGGGCACCGGCATCGCCTCGAGCAGGCCGGCGACGTTGACGAACGGGAGCTGCTCGAAGGCGATCGGCCCCGGGTGCACGGCGAGCACCTGCGTCGCGTCGTGCGGCACGAGCACCCGGAAGTAGCGCCGGTCCGAGGCGTCGCCGGTGAGCGCCACTACGGACGCGCCGCGTTGCGCGAGGCCGCAGTCGGCGAGAAACTGATCGATTCGGGCCCGCACGTCGGTCACAGTTGTCGTCACGTCCGTTTCCCCCGGGTTCTTCCGGCGGGGCCGACCACCTCCGCTAAAGCTACGGTGGTCCGCCGTAGCCTTGGCGAAGGCGGAAGCCCCGCCCTACGACGAAAGATCGGAGACCGCCAGATTGCCGACGACGGTTTCTCCTGACGCCAGGCTGCCATCGAGGCGCCGGATGATCTGGCGCGTCCAGGACGTGCGCGGTGGAATCGACACGCCGTCGGTGACGATACACCTGTCGAGCACGGCGCCGTCGCCCACGTCCACGTCGTCCCACAGAATCGAACGGCGTACGGCAGCGGATGGCGCGACGCGCGACGTCGCGGGATGTCGATCGACCGTGCCTTCGCGCTCGGCAAACGCCATGGAGGTGGCGTAGTAGTCGGCCGGGGTGCCGATGTCGTGGTACGAGGTATCGGTCGGCAGCACGCGCACGGCTCCAGGCCGCGCCGCGTTCAGCTGGGGGTAGAGCGCGGCCACCGACTCGTAGGGCGTGTCGGGCGGCACGGTATCGAAGGCGGCGGCTTCGGCGACCTGAACGCCGTAGAAGTGGTACGAGGGTTGGTCCGACCCGCGCGGGGCCACGCCGGTCAGCGCGCCGTCGGCGCCGGCAAGGAGGCCGCTGTACTTGTGCGGCTCGGTGTTGGGTACTCCGGCCATCGTTACCAGCGCATGCGATCGATCGTGGTACTCGAGCACCGGCCCGAGCACCAGGTCGGTCAGCGTGTCGCCGTTGACGATCAGGAAGCGCGGCGCGCCCAGGATCGGCGCGGCACGACGCGGACCCCCACCCGACCCCAGGACGGGTGTCTCCCACGAATAGCGCACCCGGACGCCGAAGTCCTGGCCGTCGCCGACGATGCGCGTCAGCGTCTCCGGCATGTGATGGAGGTTGAGCACGACGTCGGTGACGCCGCCGCTGCGCAGCCAGCCGAGGATGCGGCCCACGAGCGGCTGTCCGCCGACCGGCAGCGCTGCCTTCGCGCGTACGAGCGACAGCGGCCGCAGCCGGGTTGCCAGCCCGGCGGTGAGGACGAGCGCCGGAATCATGCCCCGGCGGCGTCTCCCGCGTCGAACAGCATGTCGCGGACGGTGAGATGGTTCGCCTGCACGAACGCGATGAACAGGCCGCGGTAGGAATCCAGGATGAAGTCGGCGGGCGAGCATCCCAGGGCGTCAGTCACGGTCAGGATGCCTTCTTCCGAGCCTTCGATCTCGAGATAGGTGCCGACAGGCGTTTCGTCGAGCGCGATGACGACGCCGGGCGCCTCGAACTCCTCGCGGAACTTCTGGTAGCGGAACCACGCCTCGAGTCCGAGTTCCTGCAGGACGCGGCGCAGCACGTCGGCGTCGGCGACCTCGGTTTCCTGCTCCTCCCGGATCTTCATCGGCCCCGGCTGCACCGGGCCTTTGAAGGTGACGTAGGCGCGATCGGGTTCGCGGCGCAGGCGCACGACCGCGCGCCTGGCGCGCAGCGCGCTGTCGCGGGTGTCGTAGAGGGTGTCGTCCTGGAGGCGCCGGGGCCGCAGGGGAACGGCCCCGATCGTGGCGAGTGCGGCCCGAGCGTGGTCGGGATCGCGAAACCGGATCTTGACCTCACGCTCGAGCACTAGCGACGCTCCGCTCAAGAGACTTCCGTGTCTCGTCGCTAGTGCTGCAGTGTCTTCTGGCCCCCGCTCCGCGGGGGCGGGACGTCGTGAAGGGCCAGCCTGGAATCTGACTCATTTGACCACTGCTGGTCCTCCACGACGTCCGGTGTCTATTCCTTGGTGACGGGCACGAACGTTTCCTGACCGTCACGCTGGACGCGCAGGAACGCCGTGCCGCCCGCCGGCACTTTGGCCAGCTCGCGCTGTGCGTCGGCGGTGTTCGCCACCGGCGTGCGCCCGACGCGCAGGATGACGTCGCCCTCGGTGAGACCGGCACGGGCCGCGGGGCTGTTGGGGTCGACATCCACCACCACCGCTCCGCGCGAGCTCTCGAGCCCCAGCTGGCGGGCAATGTCGGGCGTGATGTTGTTCAGCGTCAGGCCGAATCCGGCCGTCGTTTCCGGCTCGGGCCCGCCGCCGCGCCCGCCGCGCCCGGCGCGCGACTGCTGGTTGCCTTCGGCCTCGAGGTCGAGCTCGTCCACGGTGACGCTGATCGTCTGTTCCTTGCCGTCGCGCATCACCCGCAGCGGTACGCTGGTGCCCGGCTTCGTGGCGGTGACCATCGACACCAGCTCGTTGCTGTTCTTCACCGGCTTGCCGTTGTAGCCGATGATCACGTCGCCCGGCTCGATGCCGGCCTTGTCGGCCGCGCCGCCCGCCGACACCGCGCCGACCAGCGCGCCCTCGCGGTTCTTCAGCCCGAACTCGTCGAGCGACTCGCGCGGGATCGGCCGGATCTCGACACCGATGCGCCCGCGCGTGATCTTGCCGCCGCGCAGCTGCGGCAGCAGGTCGCGCACGGTGTTGATCGGAATCGCGAAGCCGATGCCGATGTTCCCCTGGCGCTGGCCGTCGGTGATGATGGCGGTGTTCATCCCGATGACTTCGCCGCGGATGTTGAGGAGCGGGCCGCCGGAATTGCCCGGGTTGATCGCGGCGTCGGTCTGGATCACCTGCGCCTGACGGCGTTGGGCCACCGTGAAGGGCCGGTCGAGGCCGCTGATGACGCCGACGCTCACGGTGTGGGCGTAGCCGAAGGGGTTGCCGATCGCCATCACCCAGTCGCCCGGCTGCATCTGGCTGGAATCGCCGAACTTGATCTCGGGGAGCACGTGGTTGGGCTTCTCGGTGAGCTCGATGAGCGCGCTGTCGGTGAGCGGGTCGCGGCCGACGACCCGGGCCTCATATTCCTGGTCCTCGTCCTCGCCGTAAAGCGACACGGCGATCTTCGTGGCCCCGTCCACGACGTGGTTGTTGGTCAGGATGAACCCGGCCTTGTCGATGATGAACCCGGTGCCGGCCGCCTGGACCACCTGTTCCCGCTCTCGCGGCCGCTGCCCCTGGCCACCGCCTTGGCCGCCGCCCTGGCCGCGGCCCTGCCCCTGCCCCTGGCCCCGCGGGTTCGGCTGGCCGAAGAAGCGCTCGAAGAGGTCGCCGCCGCCGCCCCCGAAGAAGTCGGAGAGGTCCTGCGTGCGCTGCCGCGACTCGGTGCGGATGTTGACCACGGCCGGCGACGCCAGCTTGGCGATGTCGCGGAAGGTCGAGGCGGTGAGCGCGCCAGTCAGCGGCGCGCTGTTCATCGGCGGGGCCGCGACAGTCTGCGCGCTCGTGGCGGGCGACAGATCAAGCCGCGACGCGACGATCATTCCGACCAGCACCGACATCAGCACGATCGGCAGCGAATAAAGCAGCGTGATCTTCCGGTTCAACATTACGGCCTCCACGCCCCCCGCCGCGCGACGCGCGGCCGAAGACGGCGGAATGAATCAGCCAAAGGGTCCGCGGGATGTCGCGGCGCAAGCCCTTCGCTGATTCATGATACCAGCGGCACGATGGCGTCCTGGCGCGGACCGGTCACCTCGGCCTCCCGGTCCCCTCGGAAGACGTTGATTTCCGTGCGCACACCGAACTCCTCCAGATAGACGCCAGGCTCGACCGTGAAGCCGGTGCCTGGCAGCAGCTTGCGCTCGTCGCGGGTCTCGAAGTCGTCGAGATGCGCGCCGTTGCCATGGACCTCTTCACCCAGGCTATGACCGGTGCGGTGCAAGACCTGGGCCTCGAACCCCGCGTCCACCAGCACCGTCCTGGCCGCGCGGTCCACCTGCCACCCCCGCAGTTCGCGCCCCTCTCTGGCCGCGGCCTGCACGAGATCCACCGCGGCATCTCGCGCGCGGGCGGCGGCGTCGAACACCTCGGCCATTTTCGCGGGCACGGTGCGGCCGGT
>Ga0173480_10000800_pt1 | contig 11042 bp, 8 predicted proteins | sample NitcycUS209509C1_FD_122622 | JGI IMG/M metagenome (GOLD analysis project Ga0173480, IMG submission 122622) | Soil microbial communities from Arlington Agricultural Research Station in Wisconsin, USA - Nitrogen cycling UWRJ-S209-509C-1 (version... | ecosystem: Environmental > Terrestrial > Soil >... | reverse complement strand
CGACGTCGAGATCACGGCCTCAAGCGATCACGATCTCGAAGCAAAGGTGCTCAAGCCGAACTAGACTCCGTCGATGATCCGCTCCATCGACGCCGAACATTACGTTCTCGCGCTCAAACTGAAGCGCGACAAAGTCCCCTCTTTCGATTTCTATCCCTATTCCCTGGCGGCGATCCGCCATCTCGATACGCTCGAGATGCATCCGGCTGTCACGTTCATCGTGGGCGAGAACGGCAGCGGGAAATCGACGCTGCTCGAAGCAATTGCTGTCGGGGCCGGATTCAACGCGGAGGGCGGCACCAAGAACTTTCGTTTCGACACGCGCCGCTCGCACTCGCCGCTCCACGAATGCATCACATTGGTGAAAAGTGTGCGTCGCATGCGCGACGGCTTCTTCCTGCGCGCCGAGAGCTTCTTCAATGTGGCAACCGAAATCGAGCATCTCGACGCAGAGCCCGCGAACGCGCCGTATGTCATCGACTCTTACGGTGGCCAGTCCCTGCATGAGCAATCACATGGCGAATCGTTCTTCGCGTTGATGAACAACCGTTTTGGCGGTGGCGGCCTCTACGTGCTCGACGAACCGGAGGCTGCGCTTTCGCCGACTCGTCAGCTCGCCATGATCCGTCGGATGCATGAACTCGTGGGAATGAAGTCGCAGTTTGTCGTGGCGACGCACTCGCCGATTCTCATGGCGTATCCCAATGCCTGGATCTATCAGATCACGGCGCAGGGCCTCGAAAGAGTGAAGCTCGAGGACACGGAGCATTATGTCGTCGCCAGGCGATTCCTCTCGGATCCGCACACCCAGATTTCGAATCTGCTCGGCCTCGACTAAACGCTACTCGGGCACGGAGACAAACAACTCTTCGCCGGCCTGCTCGTTCACGCAGGCAACGAACTTGTCCATGTCGATGCCCGACCGGCGTCCGAACTTGTAGTTCTCGCTGAAGCAGTGCTCGGCGTGCTTCTTGACGGTCGTGATGCAGCTTTCTTCGCCTTCGCACATTGCAACCATCTTCTCCCGCGTCTCCTTGGCTTCAGTCCTGCGGTCGTAAAGCTGCCACGCGAGGAGCGCGCCGGCTATGCCAATGCCCCAGAGGATTCGCTGGCCGATCGAACTCGTCGCACTCATGTGGTCTCCCTTGTTTTTCCAGTCGTCGGGAGACCTGTGTCACGGCTAGGGAATTACTGACACCAGGCTCGGTATCGGGACCCGCGTGAGCTCGACGTCTTCCTTGTTCGTGGCGTACGCCACGTACAGGTAGTTCCTCCAGATCACGCTCTTCGGGTAGTGATAACCCGGTCGCTTGTACCGGCCTTCGAAGCGAAGCGGCGGAAGATCAGCCGGCCCGCGCAGCAACCACGCCCGATCGAACACCTTGCCGTTGCGGCTCAGCGTGAGGGCCAACGGAATCCGCAGCTTGTCGGTGCGCGGAGCGTTGACGATAAACGCGGCGCCATCAGGAAGATTGCCGGCGCTCTGCTTCGCGCGTGAATCCGGCATGTCGGTGAGTGCTGGCGTACTCCAGGTTTCACCGGCATCGCAGCTCTCGGCGGCGAGTTGCCGGAAGCTGTCGGTCTGGTCGCGGAACACCATGACCACGCAGTTGCTGCGCTGGAATGTGCTGGGCTCGAGCTCGCGACTCTGATTCCCTTCGTGCGGAAGATTCTGCATCTTCCCGCGCTGCCATCCGCGGATTCCGAGTACGTCGTCGGTGAAGAACGGCGTGGCGGTAACACCGGGCTGGGCGTGAAATGCGGTGATGAGCCGTCCATTCGCCAGTCGATGCGGATCCTGCTCGATGATTCCCGGCACAGGCTTGCCATCGATGCCCAGGACGCGCTTCGGCCTCGACCAGCGCTTGCCGTCCCTGCTCAGTAGATAGTCGGTGTAGCCGCCCTCGCCCGACTGAAATCCCGTGGGCCAGACGTTGATGAAGGCGACGAGCGTATTGCCGTCTGTCAACCAGCCGCCGCTTGAGCGCATGTGCGGAGCCTTGCCGGCCGGCGCGAGAACCATGGGCACGGACCATTTCTCGCCATCGTCGCTTACGCTGTAAGCCACCCACGTATCCTGCGAGTCTTCGTCTTTCGGAGAGCTCTGCCATTGCGCGTAGAGCTGCCCCTTGAACGGCAACAGCACGACGCCGTTGCTGAACTTGTCGGTATCCGCTGCGGGTTTGAAGACGGAGATCGTCTCGAGGCCCGGCGCCGGACGCAGTCCGAGGTCGGGTCGCGCCTGATCAAACAATCCGGGGGCAACGGAGTAAGGCGCCGGATTCTGTTCACCTCCATGGGCGACAGTCAGCCAGAGCGCGATCGCCAGGATCCAGAAAGGGCAATTCATAGTCGCGATTTTCTAACCTGCTTCACGCGCAAGGGCAAACAGGATGCGCTGAAATAGCGATAATCGAGCGCAGCAGCCGAAGAGCTGCGGGACGAGGGAGCTGATGATGCTTATGCGTGTGATTGCCCTGGCAATGTGCGGGTCTCTTTATCTGGGTACCGCCCACAGCGCCGATGCCGTTCAATACGGTCCGGCGCCGGAGTGGGTCAAGCCCATCACCGCGCCGAAGGATGACGGCACGATGGCGCAGGCGCCGTCGAAGATCCTGTTGCGAAATCACCAGCTTCGATTCACGTCGACGGGCCTCGACACGTACGCCGAGTCGTATATCCACATTCAGACGGCGCAGGGGCTGCAGTTCTTCGGCAGCCTGACCTTGCCGTGGAAGCCCGACACCGACGTGTTGACCGTGCACAAGTTCCACCTGCTTCGCGGTGACAAGGTCATCGATGTTCTCGCCGAAGGCCAGAAGTTCGAAGTGCTTCGCCGCGAGAACAATCTCGAATACTCGGCGCTCGACGGCATGCTGACGGCCGCCCTTCAGCCAAGCGGAATGCAGGTTGGCGACATCGTCGATTTCGCCTTCTCGATTCATCACGAGGAGTCGTTGTCGTTCTCGCCCGATTTCGTCCTCGCGGGCTTCGACCTTGCGCCGATCTCGCGTCTCGAAGTCCGCGCGACCTGGGACAAGAGTCTTCCGTTGCGCTGGAAGGCCACGGAGGAGGTCAAGGGAGTCAAGGAGACGCGCACGGGAAATCAGGTGGAGCTCACCTGGACGGCTGCCAATCTCGGGCCCGTCACCCAGCCCACGAATTTACCGCTGCGATTCTGGCGGGAGCCGCGCATCGTTTTTTCCAGCAACGCGAGCTGGAACGATCTGTCGCGCAAGCTCGCGCCGCTGTATGCCACTGCCGCGCGGATCGACCCCGCGTCTCCTCTCATGGCCGAGGCAAAGAAGATCGCCGCCTCCACGACGGATCCGGTAGCGCGGCTCGAATCCGCGCTCAAGCTGACGCAGGACCAGGTGCGATACGTCTATCTCGGCATGGGTGACGGCAGCATCAAGCCAGCGACTGCGGATGAAACCTGGAAGCGCCGGTTCGGTGACTGCAAGGCGAAGAGCGCACTGCTGGTCGGTCTGCTGCGTGAGCTGAAAATTCCCGCCGACGTCGTGGCCGTCAACACGAACTCCGGTGACGTTCTGGGCGATCAGCTGCCGATTCTCAGCGGGTTTGACCACGTCATCGTCCGTGCGACCGTGGGCGGCAAGAAGTACTGGCTCGATGGCACGGGAACGGGCACCTGGCAGCGCGCCAACATGGCCATGCCTAACTACATCTGGGGACTCCCGCTGACGGAGCGTGGTGACGGCCTGCTCCGCATGCTGGCCGAGCCCGCGGCTGAACCCAATATTGAAATGCACACCTTCGTGGATGCGAAGGCTGGCTTGCACAGCGACGCGCCGTTCAGGGCGGAGACCCGCCTTCGAGGCGCCTCCGGAGCACTGCTCAACACGCGGCTCGCGACACTGACCCCGACGGAGCTCGAGACGGCGCTGCGCAACTACTGGAAGGAACAATACGACTTCGTCGACGTCAAGAAGGTATCGGCGTCGTACGACCCGGTCACGGGCGTCGAGATGATGAACATGGAAGGCACCGCCGACATGAGTTGGAGTGGTTACACCTACACCACGGATGGATTGCGCACGGGTCAGTACGCGGACTTTTCACGCGAGCCCGGCATCAATACGGACGCTCCATTCGTACAGGCGCATCCGTCGTTCATCGTCGCGACTCAACGCATCGAACTACCGGATGTCGGCACATTCACCACCAAGGGCAAGGACTACGACGTGAAGCTGGCCGGCGCCCATTTCGTGCGGCGCGGAAAGATCGAGAATCGCGTGTTCACGGGCGAGTCTTCGCGCCGCACGCTCACCTCCGAGATTCCCTCTGTCGACGCACGAGCAGCGGAAAAGCAATTGAATGACATGTGGCGCGACGAGCTCGAGGTGGTCGCCAAGAACTATCGAATCACGGATGCGGACGTCGCGGCGCTGAAGACGCGCAAGTACACCACCACCGAGCTACTGATCTGGCGCGGCAATATCCTCCTCGACCACGGCTGGTACGTCGAGGCCTACGCCGACTTCGATGCGGCGGTAAAGCTGGACGACAAGAATTACACCGCATTGGCGAACCGTGGACTCGCCAGCCATTGGAATCGCGAAGAGGCCAAAGCGAAAGCAGACTTCGACGCCGTTCTGGCCAAGGAGCCCAGGAATGCGGTGGCATTGCGGGGGCTTGGCGCTTATTACCGCCAGCGTGGAGAGAATTCAAAGGCCATCGAACGACTGACGGCATCGTTGGCAGAGGACCCTGACAATAACTTTGCACTCTGGCATCGCGCGTATGCGTATTCCGCGAATGCTGAAGATGAGAAGGCGCTGGCGGATGCGGCCGCAGTCATCAAGCTGAGTTCGAGCGAGGTCGAGATGTTCGACCTCCGCGCCTGGATCCTGTCGAAACGGGAAGACACGGGGCCGGCGGTACAGGAACTGAAAGCCATGCTGGCGGCGAATCCGGACAACACGGCGGCGCTCCAAGCAGCTGCTCGCACCTATTCCCGTTTGGGGATGTACCCGGAGGCGATTTCCGCGGCCGATAGCCTGGTCGCAAAAAAGCCGACGGCCGCCAACTATCTCAATCGCGCGGATGCGCGGAATCCCGAGGATTTTGCCAATCGCAAGGCCGATATCGATCTGGCACTCAAGAAGGCGCCCGGGGACGACCGGGCCACTTTTGAGCATGCGCAGGTGCTCTCCGAATCTGGTGATCACAAGGGCGCCATCGCGGTCTACACGAAGCAACTCGAGGTCGAGAAGGGAGCGGCGGGCAGGCGATATCTGCAGACGTACCGTGGCATCGAATACGCGCGGGACGGAAATCCAGCGCTGGCGTCGAAAGACCTGTCGGCTGCGCTTGCCGGCAAAGCCGACGCGGACACGTACAACAACATTTGTTATCAGATGGCCATGGCGCGAGTTCAACTCTCCCTGGCACTGGACGCCTGCGAAAAAGCGCTCGCGCTCGAACCGAAGCAGCCTGCGTTTCTCGACAGCAAGGGCTTCGTTCTGTTGCAGTTGGGCCGCTTCGACGAAGCGATCGCGGCGTTCGATGCAGCACTCGCCACGAGTCCGCGTATGGCGCCATCGCTCTATGGTCGTGGAATGGCGAAGAAGCGGCGCTGCAAGTGTGATGCGGGCGAAGCTGATCTCAAGACCGGTCGGCTCAACGACCGGACGATCGTGCGCAGGTTTGCGACGGCCGGATTGACGCCTTGAGTGCGAGCGCTCAGGCCAATCGCGGGTAGACGAAGAGCAGGAAGTGCGTGGCGTTCAGGCCGAAGTGAACGGCCATGGCGGCTTCGATGCGCTGCGTGCGAAGGAAGGCCCAGCCGTATCCGAGTCCCGCCACCGTAGCCGCGAGGATGTACTGAACGCCGCCGCCGAAGTGCACGAGGCCGAACAGGATTGCGGCGACGGTCAGCGCGATTCCCGAGGCGAGCGCGCGGCGCGAGCCGACGCGTGACAGTTCGTGCTGAACGAATCCGCGGAAGAATGCTTCTTCCGACATGCACGTGAAGAACAGATTGACCGGCAGGAACCACAGGAAGAGCGTCGTCCATTTCGGCGCGAAGCTGCTGTAGCCCATCGCGACGACGACCACCATGCCGATGACGGCAGTGGCGATGTAGATCGGGAATGCGCTGGCCAGCACGCGGCCAAGCTCGCGCCACGAACGGACGAGCAACGGATTGACGAGGCCGAGGATGATGATGCCGGTGGCGACCTTCGGGAAACCGACCGAGATGCCGTACGGCGCCGCGCCGGGGGAAATCACCTGCGGCTCCACGAGCACCACGCGATGGAAGCCAGGCAGCAACGCGAGACTCATCGCGACGGCGTATATCGCGAAAGCGAGGCCGGCGAGCGTTTGCCAAAGTGCCTTGTTAGGAAGCGCGGGGTTGTCTCGCACCCGGACGTATGCCAGCGCCAGACCAGCGAGCACGGCGATCCACACGGCGGCCAGCCAATGCAGCGCGCCGGTGAGAATGCCGGACAGCACCGCGGCCGCGAGCGCCGTGACCCAGACCGCGCGATTGACCCAAAGACCGAGAACCGCCGCGAGCAGCAGTCCGAAGGTCAGGTAGGTAGTCGTCATCAGATCGCTTGGTATTTGAAGTTCCTGAAGCGGACTTTACCGTCGCCCGATGCGTAGAGGCCAGGCCGCAGGCTCAGGAAGTCGTAGGCGACGTTGTGGTGATAGCCGGAGACTTCCATCTGCACGTCGAACTTGGTCCAGGTCACGCCGTCGGGCGAAGTATGGAACGTGACGATGTGCCTGTTGTTCTCGAAGCGGATGAACAGGCGGCGGTCGATGCCTTTCGGCTTGGCGCGCGGGCCGTCGATGGCGGTGCGGTGGCGCACGAGTTGGCGATCGTTGAAGCCGAGGCCGCAATACATGCGCTTGTTGTAGAAGAAGAGCACGCCGCCGGTAGCGGCGCTCTCCACTTCGATCTCCACTTCGCAACGGTAGGCCTGGTCGCCGGTGATGCAGGTAATGGGTGAGCAGTTAGAGGGGCTGTCTCCCTTGCCCGTCATCACCAGGGCGCCGTTTTCGTACGTGACGCGCGCGCGCTCGTTCTCGCCTGGCGCGTAGAACGCCCACTGGATACCGAACTTGTCCTTGCTGAAGTCGTCGGAGAGCGCGATGCCGTGCGGGCTCTTTGACTTCGCAGGCTTCTGCATCGGCTGCGAGAGGTCTTTGCCGAGGAATCGGAACCAGCCGTCGTCGGTCCACTCGATGCGATCGAGCAGCGTCTGGCGGCCGAGCGTCCAGTACGCGTTTTCGTAGCCGTGATAGACGCTCCACCAGTCCCCGCCCGGACCTTCGACCAGCGACGCGTGGCCGCGGGACCACCACTTCTCGCGCGCGTCGGTCGTACGCACCAGCGGGTTTTTCGGGCAGTTCTCCCAGGGCCCGTTGATGGATTTGGATCGCGCGGCGATCACCATGTGGCCGGTGGGCGGGCCGGCGGTGCCGCCGACCGCGGTGACCATGTAGAAGTATTGGCCGTGGCGGAGAACCTTCGGACCTTCGGGCGAGAAGCTCTCGACGACCCAGTCTTCCGGATAGTGCCAGGGGTCGTACACGTGCTCGACCGCGCCGTCGGTAGACAGGCCATCGTCCTTGAGCTTCACGCGATCGCCGCCCGAGAGGAATAGATAGCGCTTGCCGTCTTCGCCGACGATGTGGCCGGGATCGATGTGCGCCGGCAGGTTCAGGTCGATGGGGTCGCTCCAGGGGCCGTGCATCGAGTCTGCGTGCACGACGTAGTTAGAGCGTCGCGACGACGTGCGCGCGGGGAAGTAGATGAAGTAGCGGCCGTTGTGCCTGGCGATGTCGCAGGCCCAGACGGAACCGACGGGCTTGGTGAGCGCGGGGCCGACGGGCTGCCAGTTGACGAGATCGCGCGAGTGCCACACGACGATGCCGGGGTACGAGTCGAATGACGAGAAGGTCATCCAGTAGTCGTCGCCATCCTTGAGGATGGTGGGATCGGGACGATCGCCCGAGAACACGGGGTTGAGATAGGTGCCGTCGCCGAGATCGGCGATGCGCTGGCCTTCGAAGCCCTTGCCCCAGCGCATGTCGGACCAGTCGGTGCGCAGATGCGTCGCGCAGTCGGCGGCGGGGGTTTGTTTGGGCTTGGCGGCGTCGGCGGGGACTGCGGCAACGGCAGCGCCGCCAATGACGAGAGACTTCAGTGCATCGCGCCGGGTGCTTTTCTTCATCGCGGCAAGGTAACCGGTGTCAGCCGGCCTCGCAACGCTCGCGGCTCGGACGAATTTTCAGTTGTGCGAAGACTTGGGCAGATCCGTTTCTGGAGCCACGTGATCTGAATCTTCGTCCGCGGGCTTCAGATCCGGGTACTCGCGAGCGACGAGATCGATGACTTCGACGTCGAAGGTATTGATGACCTTCGCGATGCCGCGCTTGTAGGCCCTGAACTCTTCGGGCGAAACGGCCTCCTCGACGGGACCCAGCGTGGAAATCAGCTGGTCGATCGTGCCGTTCACCAGCGCCACGATCTGCTCGGCTATCTTGCGGTCCATCGGGTGTGCCCTCTTTTCAAGAGTGGGGACAGACTTAAGTCTGTCCCCACACTCTTATTCGACGGTGACGGACTTCGCGAGGTTGCGCGGCTGGTCCACGTCGGTGCCCTTGAGGATGGCGACGTGGTACGCGAGCAGCTGCAGCGGGATCGTGTAGACGATCGGCGCCTGGAAGTAGCTCACGTGCTTCGGCATGTTGATGACCGTGACGCCTTCCGACGGCGTAATGCCCGATTCCGGATCCGCGAACACAATCAGCTCGCCGCCACGCGCGCGGACTTCCATGAGGTTGCTCTTGAGCTTCTCGAGAAGGTCGTTGTTAGGCGCGACGGTGATGACAGGCATGTCGGCATCGACCAGCGCGAGCGGGCCGTGCTTGAGTTCGCCGGCGGCATAAGCCTCGGCGTGGATGTACGAGATTTCCTTGAGCTTGAGCGCGCCTTCCATCGCGATGGCGGACAGCGCGCCACGGCCCAGGAACAGCGCGTGATGCTTGTCGGCGAAGCGCTTGGCGAGGTCGTAGATGACCGGATCGAGCGTCAGCGTCTTCTCGATCAGCGAGGGAATCTCGATGAGGCGCTGCACGAGGTTGCGTTCGCGCTCGGCGTCCGCCGTGCGGTTCTTGGCCAGTGCGACCACGAGCATGCTGAGCGCCGCGAGCTGCGTCGTGAACGCCTTCGTCGACGCCACGCCGATCTCGGGACCCGCGCGAGTCAGCATCACGAGTTCCGATTCGCGCACCAGCGAGCTCTCGGGCACATTGCAGATGGCCAGCGACGACAGGTAGCCCGCCTGCTTGGCGAGGCGCAGCGCGGCCAGCGTGTCGGCGGTTTCGCCCGACTGCGAGATGGTCACGAACAGGGAATTCTTCGGCACCACCGGATTGCGGTAGCGGTATTCGCTCGCGATCTCGACCGTGCAGGGAACCTTGCAGATCTGTTCGATGAAATAGCGCGCCACGACACCCGAGTGGTAGCTCGTGCCGCAGGCAATGATGTGCACGTGCTCGACCTTGGCGAACACGGCGGTGGCAGCGGGCCCGAACGCAGCCTCTAACAACCGGCCATTGGCCACGCGCTCGGCCAGCGTGTCGGCAACGGCGCGCGGCTGCTCGTGGATTTCCTTGAGCATGAAGTGGCGGTACTGGCCCTTCTCGGCCGCATCGGCCGACAGCTCGCTCTCGCGAACCGGACGGTCGGCGGTGTCGCCATTCTTGTCGAGGACCTTGATGGAAGTGCGGTGAATGTCGGCGACATCGCCCTCTTCGAGGAACATGAAGCGACGCGTCACGGGCAGCAGGGCTGCCACGTCCGAGGCCACGAAATTCTCGCCGACACCCAGGCCGACGACGACCGGGCAACCTTCGCGCGCGAGGATGATGCGCTCCGGCTCTTCTTCGCTAACTACCGCGAGCGCGTACGCGCCCTCGAGCTCGGCGACCGTGGCGCGCACGGCCTTGAACAGGTCCTTCTGCGACGCCAGGTGGAAGTGCACGCGATGCGCGATCACTTCGGTGTCGGTTTCCGACGTGAACTTGTAGCCGGCCTTCTTCAGTTCTTCGCGCAGCTCTTCGTGGTTCTCGATGATGCCGTTGTGAACGATGGCGAGGCCGTCGTGCGAGATGTGCGGATGCGCGTTGCGCTCGGACGGCACGCCGTGCGTGGCCCAGCGCGTGTGCGCGATGCCGACCGGACCGTAGGTCGGATCCGCGTCGATCGCATCCTGGAGCACCTTGACCTTGCCGACGGTGCGCACGCGCTTGAGCTTCTGCGTGCCGTTGAGCACGGCGATGCCGGCGGAGTCGTAGCCGCGGTATTCGAGACGGCGCAGTCCTTCCATGAGGATGGGGACAACGTTGCGCTCAGCGATAGCTCCGACGATTCCGCACATTTAACAGTGCTCACTAGGCTTTTGGGGGGCGCTAGTGTGCACCACCCGGCTCCGCGAGCGCAGGGGAAAACCCACCCTTAAAGGGACTTCTGGTACCCCGTTCACAAACGGTCGCCGAACTGGCCGTCAGGTATTAAAAATCAACACCTTAGGGGCGTCTTAAAGCAGGTAAAGCAGCCATGCGGCCGTCAGACAGCCGGTAGCGACGGCAGTACCGACGATGGGGATGCGAAACCAGTACTGCACCGCCATCAGCAGGTAGAGAGAGCTGACCGCCGCCAGGGCAAAAAGGGCCCAGGGCGAGAAGGCAAAAATCCGGAAACAGGCGGCGACGATGAAGCAGGCGGCCGCGAACATCATCGCGCCCAGGCCGTGGCTCAGGTTGAAGCCCAACCAGCCCTGCCAGACCGTGGATTCCCCGCGCGTGATGCGGATCTTCGAGGCCTGCATTGCCGTGATGACCGCCGGATCGTCGGGCACGATGCGTCGCGGGTTGCGCGCGTCGAGAAGCGTGTAGATCGCGTGCAACAGGCCTAACAAGCCGTATATGCCACCGGCGATGCCAAGCAGTGCACCGACCATCATGGTGAGACCCTTTTTATGGAATCGCGGGATCGATCT
>Ga0173480_10000798_pt1 | contig 11052 bp, 9 predicted proteins | sample NitcycUS209509C1_FD_122622 | JGI IMG/M metagenome (GOLD analysis project Ga0173480, IMG submission 122622) | Soil microbial communities from Arlington Agricultural Research Station in Wisconsin, USA - Nitrogen cycling UWRJ-S209-509C-1 (version... | ecosystem: Environmental > Terrestrial > Soil >... | reverse complement strand
GCGTCGCCGCGCATCGCCTTCACCCGCGCCCGCTCCGCCATCACGATCGCGCGCATGCGGTTCACCGCGCCGTCGAGGTCGTCGTTCACGACCACGTACTCGTACTGCGCGAACTCCCCGACCTCGGTGCCGGCGACGGCGAGCCGGCGCCGGATCTGCTCCTCGGTGTCCTTGCTGCGCCCGCGCAGGCGGCTCTCGAGCACCCCCGCCGACGGCGGCAGCACGAAGACGCCCACGGTTTCGATGCCGCGGCCACGCACCTGGCGCGCGCCCTGCACGTCGATGACGAGCACCACGTCCTCGCCCGCCGCCAGGAACTCCTCGGTATCGGCGCTGCCGGTGCCGTAATAGTTGCCGAACACGTCGGCCCACTCCAAGAACGCGTTCTCGGCGGTCATCGCCTCGAACTGCTCGCGGCTGATGAAATTATAGTCAACGCCGTCCTGCTCGCCGGCGCGCGCGCGGCGCGACGTGTACGAGCGCGAGAGCCGCAGCCGCGGCACTACCTGCACCAGCCGCTCGACGATGGTGGTCTTCCCGGTCCCCGATGGGGCCGACACGATGAAGAGCAGGCCGCGCCGGCTACTCGACATTCTGGACCTGCTCGCGCATCTTCTCGAGCTCGGCCTTCGCCGTAATCACGAGCTCCGAGACGCGCAACCCGTCGGCCTTCGATCCGATCGTGTTGATCTCGCGGTTCATCTCCTGCAGCAGGAAGTCGAGCTTGCGGCCGCAGGCTTCCGCATTGTCGGAGAGTGCGCCCCAGTGCAGCAGGTGGCCGCGGAACCGAGTCACCTCCTCGGAGATGTCGGACCGGCCCGCGGCACGGACGATCTCCTGGGCCACGAGCATTTCGTCCACGGGTATGTCGGAGGCGAGCTCCCTGACGCGCTCGCGCAGCCGCGCCTCCACGCCGGACCGCCCTTCGAGCGCGGCGGCATCGAGCCGATTCACCAGGCCGGCCAGCAGCTCGCGGCGGCCCTCGAGGTCGGCGCGCAGGTGGTCGCCCTCACGGATGCGCATGGCGTCGAGGTCGGCCAGCGCCTGCTCGAGCGCGGCTTCAACGCTGGCCGCGACCTGGGCCACGACCGCCGGATCGGTTTCGGGCGGCCGGTCGCGCACGCTCATCGCCTGCGGCACCCGCAGCAGGTCGCCCGGTGTCAACGCTCCGGCCACCAGCCCGCGCTCGCGCGCCCGCTCGATCGCGGCGACGAGCGCGTTGACCACGTCCTCGTTCAGCTCGACCGTCGGCGCCAGCACGGTCCGCAACTGCAGGCTGATGGCCACTTCCACCCGGCCGCGGGCCAGCCGCTTCTGCAGGAGGCCCCGCACGCGCGACTCGATGTCGGCCAGGCTCTGCGGGATGCGGAGCTGGACGTCGAGGAAACGATGGTTCACCGTCTTGACGGTGACGCCGATCGTCGCCCGCTCGTCCTCGTGGGTCAGCGACGCGAATCCGGTCATCGATTTGATCATGTCGTCGCCGGCCCCGGCGGATCTTCCTGCAGCTGCAATTCGTACAGTTTCGCATACGCCCCGCCGCACGCGAGCAACTCGTCGTGGGTGCCGGCCTCGACGATGCGCCCGTGCTCGAGCACCACGATGGCGTCGGCGCGCCGGACCGTGGAGAGCCGGTGGGCGATCACGAACGAGGTCCGGTTACGCATGAGCGTCGAGAGCGCCTCCTGCACCAGCATCTCCGACTCGGCATCGAGCGACGAGGTTGCCTCGTCGAGGATGAGGATCGGGGAATCGCGCAGCAGCGCCCGGGCAATCGCCAGCCGCTGCCGCTGGCCGCCCGACAGGCGCTGGCCGCGCTCGCCGATCTGCGTGTCGTAGCCATCGTCGAGCCCCACGATGAAGTCGTGCGCGTGGGCGGCGCGCGCCGCCGCCTCGATGTCGGCCATCGTGGCCGCCGGACGCCCGAAGGCGATGTTGGTGGCGATGGTGTCGTCGAAAAGGACGGTTTCCTGCGTGACGATGCCGATCTGCGCCCGCAACGACGCCAGGGTCACATCGCGGATGTCCACGCCGTCGATCAGGATCGACCCGCCGCTCACGTCGTAGAAGCGCGGCAGCAGGTTGACGAGCGTCGTCTTGCCGGCGCCGCTGCGGCCGACGATGGCAAGCATCCGCCCGGCCGGCACCATCACGTTGACCCCGTCGAGCGTTGCGCCGTCGGCCCCCCCGTAGGTGAACTGGACGTCTCGGAATTCGATACCGCGGCGGAACGGCGCCACCGGCGGCGCCCCCGGACGGTCCTCGACCTCACTGTGCGTGTCGAGGATGGCGAAGATGCGCTCGGAAGCGGCGAGCGCCTGCTGGATGTTGGCGTTGACCCGGCTCAGTTTCTTGGCCGGCGCGTACATCATGAAGAGTGCGGTGACGAAGGCGACGAAATCGCCCGGGGTCAGCCGGCCCGACGTGATCTCCTTGCTGCCGAACCACAGCGCGCCCACGAATGCCACGCCGCCCATGAACTCCATCAGCGGCGGCAGCGCGCTCAGCGCGCTGGTCACCCGCATGTTGGTGCGGTAGAGATAGAGCGCCGCCACCTCGAACTTCGACGCCTCGCGGGCTTCGGCGCCGAACGCCTTGACGATGCGGTGTCCCGTAAACGCCTCGGCGCTCACGTGCGACAGGTGCTCGAGCGCTTCCTGGCTGCGCCGCGTGGTGCGGCGAACGCTCTGCCCGAGCCGGACCAGCGGGTAGACCACCATCGGCGCGCCCGTGAGGCACACGATCGCCAGGCGCGCGTCCATATAGACGAGCAACCCCGCGAAGAAGACGATCGAGAGCGACTCCCGCATCAGATCGCCCACGGTCTCCGACACCGCGTTCTGGATCTGGGCCACGTCGTTGGTGATCCGCGACATGAGCCGGCCCGTGGTCTGACTGGAGAAGAACGCCGCGGACTGGCGCAGGATGTGCCGGAAGAGGACGTTGCGCAGATCGCGAACGACGCGCTGGCCCACGCCGGTCATCAGGTAGGCCGACAGGTAGGCGCCGACGCCTTTGCACAGGTAGAGGCCGAGGATGAGCGAGGCCACCAGGCCCAGCGATCGGCCCGTGGGCAGCACCTCGTCGAAGATCGGTTTGATGAGATAGGCGATCCCGGCGGACGCGATACCGTAGACGACCATCGCCGCGATCGCACCGGCCAGCCGGCCGCGATAGGGCCTGGCGAACTCGAGCAGCCGGAGGAACGCGTTCACTCTCCAAACCGATATTTCAACAGCACCCAGACCGCGACGATGCCGTCGCGCCAGCCAATCTTCTTGCCCTCGTCGTAGCCGCGGCCGTCGTACGAGATGGGCACCTCGTAGACGCGCAGCTTGCGCCGGAAGATCTTCGCCGTGAGCTCGGGTTCGATGCCGAACCCGTTCGACTCGAGCGTCATCGACCGCAGCACCTCCGCCCGCATCACTTTGTAGCAGGTCTCCATGTCCGTCAGCATCGTGTTGTACAGGACATTGGTGAGAAGCGTGAGGATGCGATTCCCCAGGTAATGGGTGAAGAGGAAGACGCGGTGGCGCCCGAGAAACCGCGAGCCGTAGACGACGTCGGCCCGGCCGTCGCAGATGAGCTCGATCAGCTGCGGCAGTTCCTCGGGCGAGTACTCGAGGTCGGCATCCTGGATCACCACCAGGTTGCCGGTCACCACCTCGAACCCGCGCCGCAGGGCCGCGCCCTTGCCCTGGTTGCGCGCCTGGTGCAGCAGGACGAAGGCCAGTTCGGTCTGCAGCTTCGCCAGCAGATCGCGGGTGCCGTCGGTGGAGCAGTCGTCCACGACCACGAGCTCGACCCGCACCGGAAGGGCGAGAACGCGGCGGATGACCTCCTCCACCGTCGTCAACTCGTTGAACACCGGCATCACGACGGAGAGCAGCGGATCGTGCAACGCGCCGCGGAGCCTTGCCATCAGCAGGCTTCTGCGGGCGCGATCGAGCGCAGGGTGCGGAACCACCGCCACGCGTCGCCGACGATCGTGTCGATGTCGGGCCGCTGCGGCACCCACCCCAGGTCCTGCCGCGCCAGTGCCGCCGAGGCATAGAGCACCGCCGGGTCGCCCTCGCGGCGCGGGGCCTCGCACGCCGCCACCCGCCGGCCCGTCACCCGTTCCACCGCCGCAATCACCTCGCGGACCGAGGTGGGCCGCTCGGTGCCGAGGTTGTACGACCGCGACGCGCCCCCCGCCTCCAGGTGGCGGAGCGCGAGCACGTGCGCGTCGGCCAGATCGCCGACGTGGATGTAGTCGCGAAGACAGGTGCCGTCCGGCGTCGGGTAGTCGGTCCCCAGGATGTGGAACGGCGCCCCGCCGGTCGCGGCTTCGAAAGCGCGCGGAATGGCGTGAATCTCGGGGCTGTGGTCCTCGCCGATGTCGCCCGCGGGATCGGCCCCGGCGGCGTTGAAGTAGCGCAGGCGAATCGAGCGCAGCTCCCAGCCGCGCTCGTAGTGCGGAAGGGCCTGCTCGATCGCCAGTTTGGTCTGCCCGTAGGCGTTGATCGGCGCCGTCGGATGGGTCTCGAGAATCGGCGTCTCGACCGGCTCGCCGTAGACGGCGCAAGTCGAGGAAAACACGAATCGCCGGCACGACTCGGCGTGCATCGCCTCGAGCGTCGCCAGCGTGCCGAGGACGTTGTTGCGGTAGTAGCCGACCGGATCGCGCACCGAATCGTTGACGTTCAGCCAGGCGGCGAAGTGCATGACCGCGACAGCGCGCGTCTCGCGGAGCGCGCGCCGCACCGCGTCCACGTCGCCGATGTCGCCTTCGATGAGCGGGGCGCCGAGCGTGGCGGCGCGATGGCCGGCCGATAGATTGTCGTAGACGGTGACGCCGTAACCGGCGGCGCGCAGGGCCTTCACGGCGTGGCTGCCGACGTAGCCGGCGCCCCCGGTCACGAGCACCTGGCGCGGGTCAGCGGCGGCCAATGGAGTAATAGGTGAAGCCGCTCTGCTTCATCTGCGCCGGCACGAACAGGTTGCGCCCGTCGAAAATGACCGGTGTCTTCATCAGCGAGCGCATCCGCTCGAAATCGGGGCGGCGGAACTCGTTCCACTCGGTGACGATGGCGAGGCCGTCGGCGCCCTTGAGGGCGCCATAGTTGGCCTCGGCATAGGTGACGCGGTTGCCGAACAGCTTCTTGGCCACCCCCATCGCCTCGGGATCGTACACCTGCACCGTGGCCCCGGCCTGGAGCAGCGACTCGATCAAGGGGACCGACGGCGCCTCACGCATGTCGTCGGTCTTCGGCTTGAAGGCCAGGCCCCACACGGCGATCACCTTGCCCTTGAGGGTGCCGAAGTGCTTCTTCATTTTCGCGGTCAGGCGCGTCTTCTGGGTCAGGTTCACCGCCTCCACCGCCTGAAGGATGCGGAAATCGTACTCAGCGTCCCCGGCAAAGCGCATCAGCGCCTTGACGTCCTTGGGGAAACAGCTGCCGCCGTAGCCGACCCCCGGGAAGAGGAACGAGCTGCCGATACGCCGATCCGAGCCGACCGCCCGCCGTACCTGATCCACGTCGGCGCCGACCGCTTCGCACACGTTGGCGACCTCGTTCATGAACGAGATCCGGGTCGCGAGCATGGCGTTGGCGGCGTACTTGGCGAGTTCGGCGCTGGCGCAGTCCATCACCATGATCGGCGCGTCGGTGCGGGTGAACGGCGCGTAGAGCTCGAGCATCAGCTCCCTGGAGCGGTCGTCCTCGGCGCCAATCACCACCCGGTCGGGCTTCATGAAGTCGTCGATGGCGGCGCCCTGTTTCAGGAATTCCGGATTGCTGACGACGCTGAACGGGTGGGTGGTCTCGCGGCGGATCACCTCGCGGACGCGCGCCGCGGTCCCTACTGGCACCGTGCTCTTGTTGACGATCACCTTGTAGCCGTTCATCGCCTTGGCGACGTCCTTGGCCACGGCGAGCACGTGCTGCAGGTCGGCCGAGCCGTCTTCTCCCTGAGGCGTACCGACGGCGATGAATACGACGGCCGAATCGCGGACCGCCTTGGGCAGCGCCGTGCTGAACGTCAGGCGGCCTTCAGACCGGTTGCGCCGGAGCAACTCCTCGAGCCCTGGCTCATAGATCGGCACCTTGCCTTTGGCCAACGCCCGGATCTTGGTGGCGTCCTTGTCCACGCAGACCACGTCGTTGCCGCTCTCGGCAAAACACACGCCCGCCACGAGGCCGACGTACCCCGTCCCTACGACCGCGATTCTCATGTCTCTCCGTCATGGCTCCGCCCCGGCGCCGCCGCGGAACGGGACGACATCCTGCCGCTCGCGAGCCGACCCCCGAGTAGAGCGAGGCCGTCGCCTCGCTAGCAGACGCTATCATACCGGCTGAGATGCGGGTCCTGGTGGACTACCGCCCCGCGCTGCGTGCCCGCACCGGGGTCGGTGAATATATGCACGAGCTCGTGCGCGCGTACACGACCGCGCACCCGGCCGACGAGGTGGCGGTGTTCACGAGCTCGTGGGCCGATCGTCCCGCACCAGGCACGGGCGCCGCGCTCCGGGCCCGCGTCGTCGATCGCCGTGTCCCGGTGTCGGTGCTGAACTATCTGTGGCACCGCACGGAGTGGCCGCCGGTCGAATGGCTGGCCGGCGACGCCGACGTTGTCCATGCCGCCCATCCGCTGCTCATTCCAGCCGCCCGCGCCGCCCGCGTGGTCACCGTGCACGATCTCTTCTTCCTCACCCACCCCGAGTCCACCACCGCGGAGATTCGCCGCGACTACGCGGCGCTGGCGGCCTCGCACGCGCGGCGCGCCGACGCGGTCATCGCGGTGTCGCAGTACACGCGGCGGCAGGTCATCGAGCGGCTCGGCGTGGACGAGCGTCGCGTGCACGTCTGCTCATCGGGGGCGCGGGCCTGGGCGCGGCTCGGCCAGGCGCCGAACGTGCCCTCCGGCGGATACGTCCTGTTCATCGGCACCCTCGAGCCGCGTAAGAACCTCGGCGTCCTGCTCGACGCCTACGAACGCCTGGCGGCCCGCGGCGTCAAGGCGGCGCCGCTACGCATCGCCGGCGGCGCCGGCCCTGGCGCGGACGCGTGGCTCGCCCGCATCCGGCGGCCGCCGCTCGACGGGCTGGTGCAGTACCTCGGCTACGTGGCCGACAGCGATCGCGAAGCGCTCTACGCCGGCGCCAGGACCCTGGTGCTGCCGTCGCTCGACGAGGGGTTCGGGCTTCCTGCCCTCGAAGCCATGTCGGCCGGTGTTCCTGCCGTGGTATCGAACGCCGGGGCGCTCCCCGAAGTCGTCGGCGACGCCGCCGTCGTGTTCAACCCGACCGACGCCGATGCCCTCGCCTACGCGCTGGGCCGCCTCGCCGTCGACGACGCCTGGGCGCGCGAACGGGCCGCCGCCGGACTGGCGCGCGCGCGCGCTTTCACGTGGGACGCGTCGGCGCGAGCGCTGCGGCGCATCTACGACGAGGCGGTCGCCCGCCGCGCGGGGCACCCTGGTGCGGCGGCCGCCGCGCCGCCCGCCGCCCGCGCCGTCAGCTGATGCGCATCGCCATCGACGCCCGCGAACTGTCGGGCCGCGCGACCGGTGTCGGCCGCTACGTGGCGGAACTGCTGCGCGCGTGGGACACCATGCCTGGAGCGCTCACCCACGAGTTCGTGTTGTGCGCGGCCGGCTCGATCACGACGCCGCCGACCACTCGACTGCGCGTCACCGTTGCCACCGCGGAGGGCAGCGGACCGTGGTGGGAACAGCGGGTCCTGCCGCGCCTGGTCCGCCAGACCGGCGCCGACGTGTTGTTCGCACCGGCGTACTCGGGTCCGCTCTTTCCGGGTGTGCCGATGGTGGTCACCGTCCACGACGTCTCGTTCGCCGCCCACCCGGAGTGGTTCGCGCCGAAAGAAGGCTTCCGCCGGCGCCTCACCACGCGGCTGGCCGTACGCCGCGCGCGGCGCGTACTGACCGTGTCGGGCTTCTCCAAGCGCGAGATCGTGCGCTGCTTCGGCATCGACCCGGCCAAGGTGGATGTCGTCTACTCCGGCGCGACGCCGTTCCCAGGAGTCGCGGCTGAGGGCGGGTCTGAAGACCCGCAGCCAACTGCAACGCTCGCGGCTCAGGGCGCGCCTGGAGGCCCGCAGCCACGTACGGCGCGGGTGCTGTTCGTCGGCTCGGTCTTCGCGCGGCGTCATGTTCCCGAGCTCATCGAAGGCTTCTCGCGCCTGGCGCATCGGCGGCCGGAGGTGACGCTGGATATCGTCGGCGACAACCGCAGCCGGCCTGCCGTCGATCTCGCTGCCCTGGTGCACGCCGCGAACGTGGACGGGCGCATACGGTTGCGCGACTACGTGAGCGACGCCGAACTGGCCGCGCTCTATAGCGGTGCCACGGCTTTCGCCTTTCTGTCGGAGTACGAAGGCTTCGGCCTGACGCCGCTCGACGCGCTGGCCGCGGGTGTGCCGATCGTCGTGCTCGATACCGAGGTGGCGCGCGAGATCTACGGACCGGCGGCGATCTACGTGCCGTCGCCGGACCCGGCACTGGTGGAAGCGGCGCTCGAGGCGGTGATCTTCGATCCCGCGGCCCGCGCGAGCGTGCTCGACGCGGCGCCCGCCGTCCTCGAACGCTACTCCTGGCACGAGTCCGCGCAGCGGACGCTGCAAGCGCTGCTCGCCGCGGCGGGGCGCTGACGACGTGCCGAGGCTCGCGATCGTCATCGTCACCTACAATTCGGCGGCCGAGATCGCCGCCTGTCTCGCCGCACTGCCCGCCGCCGCCCGGCAGACCCCATACGACGTCGTGGTGGTGGACAACGCCTCAGCGGACGGTACGGCCGCGCTGGTGCGCGCCGCGCACCCGGAGGCGCAGGTCATCGACGCGGGCGGCAATCTCGGCTTCGCGCGGGCCAACAACCTCGGGATCCGCGCCACCAGCAGCGAGCTGGTGCTGCTCCTCAACCCCGACACGATCCCGGGCACCGGCGCCATCGACACGTTGGTCGGCGTGCTCGACGCGGACTCGCGGATCGCGGTCGCCGGCCCGCGCATCGTCGACCGGGGTGGGAGGGCCGAGCTGTCGTTCGGAGCGATGATCGATCCGCTGGCGGAACTGCGGCAGAAGCTGTTGACACGCGGCCACGACCGCGGCTGGCCCGTGGTCTCGGCGCAGGTCGAGCGGTGGGCCCGGGAACCCGGGTTTCCCGATTGGGTGAGCGGCGCCTGCCTCCTCATCCGCCGCGTCAGCCTCGAGCGCGCCGGCCTGCTGGACGAACGCTTCTTTCTCTACACCGAGGACGTGGACCTGTGTGCCGCGGTGCGAGCACAGGGGAGCCTGGTCCGCTTCTCCCCCGAAGCGCAAATCATGCACGCGCGCGGGGCCTCGCGAGCGACGGCCCGGAGCGCCGCCGACCAGGCCTATCGACGCAGTCAACTGGCGTTCTACCGTAAGCACCATCCCGCGTGGGCGCCCATGCTCGTGGCGTACCTCAAGCTTCGCGGACGATTTCCCGATAGGTCGAAACAGGACCATTGAGCCCGCTGCCAGCCTTCCGGCTGCAGGCCATGACCCGTTTCGACACATGGATACTGCCCGCTCCGAAGCTGCCGGCTGGGACTGCCCCGCGTGCGATCGCCGCGTGCCCGGACGTATCCGTGCCTGCCGGTGCGGGTTCGAGCAGCCGGGCGCAGACGTCCCCCCGGGCGACGACAGCAACGGCTCGCGCCCGTGGGCCGTGGGCCTGCCACTTCTGGGCGTCGGCCTCGTGCTCGGCGCGGCACTCGCGCTCTACCCGTGGCAGACCGCGCCGGCGGCGGCGCCAACGGCTTCCCCCGTCCCACCGGCGGCCTCGGTGACCGTGCACGTGCCCGACGCCGCCGAATCGGCACCAGTCGAGACCGCGACGGTGGCCGAGGAACCCAAGCCCGAGCCACCTCCCTCGCCCACCGTCGAGCAGCCCGAGGCGCCGCGGCTCGAGGACCTCGTCAGCCGCGTCGTGCCCGCGGTGGCGTTCATCCAGGCGGGCCAGAACCGCGGCACCGGCTTCTTCATCGCGCGCGACAAGGTGTTGACCAACGCTCACGTGGTCGGGGGCCAGAGCAGCGTGCGCCTGCAGGTGGGCGACGCCAGCTATTCGGCGCGCGTCGTCAACACCTCCACCGGCAGCGACCTCGCAGTGCTGCAGGTCTACAACAGCAACCCCGCCCAGCCGGTGCTCACGCTCGGCTCGGTGTCGGGCGCGCGGGTCGGCGAGGAGGTGATTGCCGTCGGGTCCGCCCTTGGCGTGCTCTCCAACACCGTCACCCGTGGAATCGTCAGCGCCGTCCGCAAGGCCGGCGCCGTGACGCTGATCCAGACCGATGCGGCGATCAATCCGGGCAACAGCGGCGGCCCGCTCGTCAATCGCGCCGGGCAGGTGATCGGCATCAACTCGCTGCGCGCCGGCCAGCAGGCCGAGGGCGTGGCGTTCGCCGTCGCGATCGACCACGCGACGCAGCTGCTCAACGGCGAACGCGTCACCGACACGCAAACCCCGCTCGGCAGCCTCACGCAGATCCTCGACGGCCGTTCGGACGGCGATCAGCAGCGGGCGCGAGGCGAGCAGGAGTATGGACGGCTGCTCGAGGCCGCCGCGCGCGCGGCCGCCGAGCTCGACTCACTGTGGACCCGCTACGCTCCGGGCTGCGTCGTGACTGCCGCGACAGCCGCCGGCGATCGCCCCTGGTTTGCCGTCTACACGGCCGGCGGCGTTCGCCTCGGCACGTCGTCCACGGTGGACTGCCCCCAGTGGTACGACGCGATGAAGACCCGCGCCGACTCGTTCCGTGGCGAGGTGGAGAAAGCCGCCGAGCTCGCGCGCCAGCGCGGCGTCTTCCCCGGCACCGCCCGCGACCTGAGAAGACGGTACCGATTGCAGTGGAGCGGGTGGGATCGCTAGGCAAAGCGCTCGCTGCGCCTACCGATCCCGGCTCACGGCGCAGGGCTCAAGGCCTGGAGCGGCTGCGCGGCTTGCCTGAGCCCTGAGCCGTGAGCCCTGAGCCATAATGGCTCTCAATGCGCGTTGCGATCGATGCCCGCAAGCTCCACGACTTCGGC
>Ga0173480_10000797_pt1 | contig 11053 bp, 9 predicted proteins | sample NitcycUS209509C1_FD_122622 | JGI IMG/M metagenome (GOLD analysis project Ga0173480, IMG submission 122622) | Soil microbial communities from Arlington Agricultural Research Station in Wisconsin, USA - Nitrogen cycling UWRJ-S209-509C-1 (version... | ecosystem: Environmental > Terrestrial > Soil >... | reverse complement strand
CGCCATGCGCAACACCGGCATCGTCCTGCAGTGGAAGCCGGGGACTCCGGCGTTCGTGGAGTTGAAAGGCACCGAGCTCGTAGCCAACAACGGCATCGAGACATCCCCGGACGATCGTGAGTTCTACGTCGCCTCGACGACGACGCGTCGGGTCTACGCCTTTTCGCGCGCCAAGCCAGGCGCCGGACCGCTGCGGTTTGCCCAGCTGAAGGACTTCGGGCCCGACAACGTGCGGTGGGACGCGAACAACCGCCTGATCACCGCCGGCCTGATTGACGATGAACCGGCCTGCGGCGGGCGGCCCAAGGATGAAAAGGGCATCCAATGCCCGATGGGATACGCCGTGGCGACGATCGATCCCAAGACGATGACGGCGAAAGAGATCGCCCGCGGACCGAGGACGCCATCGTTCACCGGCACCGCGATTGCGGCCGTCGTCGGCAACGAGCTGTGGCTCGGCTCGTTTCTCGCCGACCGGCTGGCGTACCGACGGTTGCCATAGCCCACGCGGCAGACCTCGGCTGCTAGCGTAGCTTCGCCATCCAGAGCTCGTGTGATCCTTCACGGCAAGACGCGAAGACAATTTCGTCGCGCGGCGAGACGTCCATGGACATCTGAAAACGGTGCTGGAATGGACCAATCGGTCCGTACGTCTTCGTTTCGCCTCCCTCGATAGTGACGGAGGTGAGCTCGCCGAACACTCGCGCGGTCGTAGGCCGCAGAAAGAACAGCTGTCGACCGTCCGCCGACCACGCCAGGCCTGTCACACCGTTGTCGTCCTTCGGGGTTAGTGGCCGGCAGACGGCGGTCGAGATCTTACACAGGACGAGCTCCCCGTCGCGGGACTCGCCGGCGATCGATTGACCGTCCGGCGAAAATCTGTGCTCGTACAAGGCGAAGGGAAGCGTAGTCTCCTGCCCGGTTTGGAGATCACGTGCTCGCGAGTGCTGGAGGTATCCCTGGTCAATCGCTGAATAGATGGCGGTCCGCCCGCGAGGGTCCACCTCAGCTCCGCGTTGGCGTCTGAAGGACCAGGGAGCAATTTCTCGCGACGCGTTGCCTGAGACGGAAATGCTTCGAAATGTCTGCCCCGGACGCACCTGGTAAAAATAGAGCGTCTCGCCATCGGTCCCCCACCTGGGCATGATGTTGAGTTCGCCGGCACCGTCCGTGACCTGCGTGAGATTCGAGCCGTCCGCGTTGATGACAAACAGATGCGTGTCACCGCGCGCGTTCTTGCCGGCGAGCGCAATGCGGCGGCCATCAGGTGAATAGGTCGGGAGCACGAGCGGCGTCCGCTTCTCGACCAGCGTTCTTCGCAGGCCGCTCTTCACGTCGTGAACGACCAGCGACCATGTGCGCTTGACGTTTGCGAAGAGCAATGTGCGGCCATCCGGCGACACGGCCGGATCGAGATCATCACCGGGACCTGTCGTCAGCGCCTCTGGAACGCCGCCGGCGACAGACACGCGCCACAGGTTCCCACTGCCGGCACGCGCGGAGGGAAATACGAGGAACTTGCCGTCCGGAGTCCACGTTGGCGCGCCGCCTTCCTCGAAGTCGGTCGTCAGCCGCCGAGGCGTGCCGCCCGCCGAAGGCATCACCCAGTAATCGCCATACCGTCCTTCCTCGCCAAGGAAGACCGCGATCCACTTGCCATCAGGTGAATAGGTCGGCCAGGCGTCACCGTAGTAGGGGATGAACGTCTGTTGAAGCCCAGACAGCCGTTCGACCTCGCTTCCATCGACGCTTGCGGTCAAGACTTGTCCCGCGCGCTCGAAGATCAGACGTTGACCGTCGGGCGACGGGTCGGCGTTCCAGCCGTTCTCTACGATCCGGCGAGGGTTACCCCCAAGCGCGGCCACCGACCAGATGCCGCCGCCCCGCATCGAATAGATGATGCGGTCTCCGTGCGCCGACCAGCGAGGCCGCAGCGCCGGCAGATCTCCGAACGTGATCTGGATCGGCTCTCCGCCCCCGAGGTTCTTCACCCAGACTTGCGGCGTGCCGGACGCGTCGCTGATGAACGTAAGCATGCGCCCATCTGGCGAGAGACTGGGCCAGCGGTGCGATCCCGCGAATGTCGAGATCAGCTCGAGGCCCGCGATTGGGGTCTTGCCTTGAGCGCTATCCGGCTGGGGCCGGCTCGCGACCAGGTAAGCACTCACGCCAATCACGATGGCGGCCGCTGCCAGGGCGAGGACGACAGTGAGGAACGCGTGGGGAGCTGGAGACGTCTCGTCGCTCGGTGGTTGGAAATCCTGCTGCGGACTTCGCGCGCTGACCCAGGCGTCGAGCTCGCTCTTGTACGCGAACACGGAGCCGAGTTCCTTGTGTTGATGCCGGTGAACGGGTAAGCCCTCGTCCTTCTCCCATCGGTAGAGTGTTCGAACACTGCGGTTGAGGTATCCCGCGATCTCCTTCCAGGAATCCAGCCGGTCCTCGCGGCGAGGCGGGTCGGGTGCCGACGTTGAGCCAGAAAGCGGCGGATCCATTCGAGGCTCGAAGAAGAGGAATTGTAGAACCCGAATCTGGCCGGGGCAACGAGGTCGGACTGACATTGTCGGTCATCGACCGATTGTCAGTCCTTGTCACTTGAAGGCCGTGCCGCTCGCTTCTAGTCTCACCGCCGGACCGATTGCGACAGGGGAATCATCTATGTCCTCGCTGCTGGCCACGAGGGTGGCGCAGGTCCGTTCGAAACCCTCGAAGCGGCCCAGCGTTTCGAGCGAGGACGAACGAAGGAGCATCACCCATGGACCTCAAGCATCGTGCAGCCCTCATCGTTGGATGCGTGTCGGTGCTCGTCGTGACAGGCTGGTGGAACGGCGCCGTCGGGCAGGAGACCAGCTTCGACCTCTTCGAGCAATCCGCGACGCTGAATTGCGATCCCGGCTTGTCGGAGCAGTGCGCGAGAAGGCGGCTTCAGGCGGGTCGAAAACTCTTCGATGTGGAGACGTTCGGCGGCAATGGCCGCACCTGCCGCACGTGCCACAGCAAGAAGACTGGCACATTCACGCCCGAGGAGGCCGTGGCCCGTCTGGTCGAAGACCCGAACGACCCACTCTTCGTTCACGATGGCCTCGACGATGGCGTGGCAGGAACGAGCCGGATCACCGAACACGCGACGGTCAGAATCGAGATTCCGCTGCCTCCGGGTGTGGTTCTCCTGGGCGATCCGACCCGCAGGAGCGTGATCCTCAATCGAGGGACCCCGACCACGATGAATACGCCCGCATTGGATCCCCAGCTGATGTACGACACCCGCGAGCCGAATCTCTTACAGCAGGCGTTCAACGCCATCGTGGGGCACGCCCAAAACAGACGATTCCCAACGGTGCTGGAACTGGAACTCATCAAGGAATTCCAGCAGACCGATTCGCGCTTCTTCTCCTCGGAGGCGCTGAGAGCGTTTGCGAACGGCGGCCCCCCACCGCAGCTGCCGCCAGGCAGGACGGACTCCGAACGGCGCGGGCGTGCGATGTTCGACAACGTGCCGTTCGATGGTGTGTCGACGAAAGGACTCTGTAACTCCTGTCACTCCGGACCGATGCTGAACCGGGCTGCGCCGGGCAATCCGTTTGGATTACCTCCTGCTGGTCTGCGTGCCGGCATCGGAGTCTCGGAGCGGAACCTCATGGGAAACCCGGTCTACTCGTTCGTCGTCACGAATCGGGACGGAAGCGTTGTCGTGATCGACAACACGCCAGACCCTGGCGCCATGCTGAACGATCCACCCCCGAGCGCGCCGCCAGGAGTGCCGACGCCGCCGAGGTCGTTCTTTGCGAACCTCTTCAAGATCCTGCCGCTGTGGGGGGTCAGCGACACGGCTCCGTACTTTCACGACAACTCCGCGAAGACGCTCGAGGACGTCGCGGAGCATTACGCATTTTTCTTCCTCACCAGTCCGAGTACGGCTGGCTTCGTCTTCACGCAACAGGATCAGGCTGACATGGTGGCATTCCTGAAGCTGCTCCGTTGAGCAGAATGGCATCAGTCACGACTCGCGCCTTGCACTTTGATCAAGTCGGGCTTGGCGACGCCTGGCCGGGAGATCCGTTGTCGCGATGTCGGCCGAACCCGTTTCTGAACCGGCCGCAGGGCGACCGGGCGCTTTCGTTGCGCCGACTCGTACAGCGCTTCGACGATTCGTACGTCCTGCAGTCCTTCGTCGCCCGACGGTTCTGGCTGTCGATCGTTCAAGATGCAGTCAGAGAAATACAGGAGCTCCGGCGCAAACTGATCGCGTTTGCCAATGCGTTTCGTCCGTCGCTTTCCATCGATCGTCAGCGTGTACTTCAGGCCTTCGGCGTACTCATAGGCTGGATCCGCCTGCAGGTGTCCTCGCGTGCCGACGATGCGGTACGCCGCCACGTCTGCGGCATTGAAGCTGGTGACGAAGGTCGCTAGTTGGCCGTCGCCGAACCGAAGTGTGGCCGCTGTGGTCTCGTCGATTTCCGCCAGGCTCTTGATGCCGCTGTTGACGGACACGGCCGATACTTCGATCGGCTCGGCGCGAAACAGGTTTCGCGCGGCATTGATGCAATAGACGCCAATGTCGTACAGCGTGCCGCCTCCGTACTGACGTTTGGTCCGAATGTCGCCGCGCCGGACCTGCATCGAGAACGCCGAGGTGAAAAATTTCAACTCGCCCAGCTGACCGCGACGAGCGACGTCCATGGCCGAGAGATTCAGCGTCTCGAAGTGCAGACGATAGGCGATCATGAGCTTGACACCGGCGTGGCGGCAGGCGGCGATCATCTGCCGGCACTCTCGGGCGGTGACGGCCATCGGTTTCTCGCACAGGACGTGCACGCCCGCCTTCGCCGCCCGCACGGTGTATTCCGCGTGCATCGAATTGGGCAGTGCGATGTACACCGCATCGACTTCGTTCAGACAGTCTTCGAATTGCGCGTAGGAGAAGGCGTGCTCGAGGCGGTAGCGCCGCGTGATCTCTCGTCTCTTGGTCCGATCGCCGCTGACGACGGCGACCAGCTTCGAGTTTCGTCGCGCATGGGCGAACGCAGGCAGTACCGCGACCTGTGCGATGTGGCCGAGGCCGACCACGGCGTAGCGTACCGGTGTGGCCGATGGCATGACTACCGATGCGGCTCGTGCAGCTGATGCGTCTGGCCTGGTTCCACCCGCGCGCCCGTGAGCCAGCCCTTCGCCAGTTCGAAGAGGACAATGGGCTTTGGTTTGTTGACTTCGAGGAATACGGCCGCATGGACGTCGATGCCGATGAGCATGATGCGAGGGTCATCGGGCGTGCCGTGGCGCGGATCACCTTCCTGTCCGAACCAGACTTTCCAGTCCGGCGCGTACAGTTCGCCGATCGTGCGGCGATCGCGAGACACACGGGCGAGACCCGACGCTGACACCCATTCGTACGAACCTGGTTTGTAGTAGGCCAGATTCACGTGCGGATCGTATTCAAGGTCGCGCAATTTTCCACTGCCTTCCTCAGTCACGAACCACAGGTCGGCGCCATCGGCCTGTTTCTGTGTGGCCATGGGGCGCGATTCGAGATGGCCATCGGGACGACGTGTCGTCATCATCGCCACCTCGATCTCGTCGATGAGGCCATAGAACTTGTCGAGTTCGGATTTCATGTCTTCGACTCCTGTCGACGTGTCAGCGCCATCGTGACCTCGGCATCCATAGGTGTGTCGAGAACAGCACTTTGCGTACCAGCCGACCAGTTTCGGCGTCGTCTCTGCTGACGACGCCGACAGCTATCTGGAGCCTCAACGTGGGCAGGGGGAGAGCCCACGATGGGTAGCGCAAGACGCAGCGGCAGACAGAGGCACGCGGGATAGAACGGCACGGGCAGCCATGAAGCAGAGCTCGTCCGCACGGTCCCGCGCTACGAGGCGGTGACGACGACGGCGCTGCACGACCTGCCGCCGCTGCGTCGGTACGCGTGCGGAGCGGTCGCATCGAAGTAAATGGCGTCGCCCGCCTCGAGCGCATGCTCCTCGTCGTTGATGTGAACGCTCAAGATGCCCTGCATCACGTAGATGAACTCGACGCCAGGATGGTCGTGGGGCCGTAGCTTCTCCAGCGCCACCGGAAGAAACTCGGCGTAATAGCTGTTGAAGCGGCGTTCGGTCGCCGGGTAATCGAGCGACGCGAAGCGATAGGCCGCCTCCCGCATGCCAGGGCGCTCGGGCAAGTCCACGCGTTGATCCTTCTTCGTCACCGCCACCAGCGGCGTGTCCCGCGCGCCAGCGAAGAAGAACTCCAGTCCGACACCGAAGACGAGCGCGATACGCAGCAGCGTCGGCAACGTGGGGAACAGCCGTCCGCGCTCGATCTTCGAGAGCAGCGCCGGCGACAGCCCGGTGTGCTTGCCAAGGTCGACCAGGCCAATCTTCTTCTTCAGGCGGAGCGTGCGAATCGTGGCTCCAATCCGATAGTCGTTCAGTCCGTCCTGCAGCGTTTTCGACAACATCGGCTTCTCGTTTGACTGTGGTTCACATTTCGCGCCGTTCGTGTCGTGTGGCTCACACGACTTTGCCAGCCGGCGTGCTTTTGAGTATAGAGCAAGTTATATTTCATTTCGTTCAAGTCAGAAGCTCATTTCTCAAGGGAGTGCACATGAAGACCATTCTTACGTTCACCTCGCTGGCCGTCGTCGTCGGGATCATGGCGGTCGCCGCACCGGTGCGTGCGCAGCAGACCAAGGACATCGTCGACACGGCGGTCGCCGCCGGGTCGTTCACGACGCTGGCCAAGGCGTTGACGGCCGCCGACCTCGTCGCCACGCTCAAGGGTCCAGGACCGTTCACCGTGTTCGCCCCGACCGACGAGGCATTCGCAAAGCTGCCCGCCGGCACGGTGGAGAATTTGCTGAAGCCGGAGAACCAAGCGATGCTGCGGCGCGTGCTCACGTATCACGTGGTGCCGGGCAAGGTGATGGCGGCCGACGTCGTCAAGGTCACCTCCGCCAAGGCGGTCAGCGGTGACATGCTGTCGATCAAGGCCGGCGGCGGCACCGTGATGGTCGACCAGGCGCGGGTCGTCAAGACCGACATCGCTGCAAGCAACGGCGTCATTCACGTCGTTGATGCGGTCCTGCTCCCGCGAGGGGAATAGGACAATCGACTATGGCTGCATTGGTCCTGCTCACCGGCGCCAGCGGATACATCGGCAGCCGCCTTCTTCGAGTGCTCGAGGAAGGCGGCTGCGCCGTGCGGTGCCTGGCGCGGCAGCCCGAGCGCGTCGCCCCCGGACGGCCAACGACCGAGGTCGTCGCGGGAGATTGCCTCGATGAAGCGTCGGTCTTCGCGGCCATGAACGGGGTGGACCACGCGTATTACCTGGTCCATTCGATGGCGAGCGGCTCCGGCTTTGCCGAGCTCGATCGCGAGGCCGCAGCCAACTTCGGCCGCGCCGCCGCCCGCGCCGGCGTGCAGCGCATCGTGTATCTCGGAGGACTCGGCGACGATCCGGACTCGCTGTCGACACATCTGAAGAGCCGCCGAGAAACAGGAGAGGCGTTGCGAGAAGGCGGCATACCGGTCGTCGAGTTCCGCGCGTCGGTCGTCATTGGCGCCGGCAGCCTGTCTTTCGAGATGATCCGCGCCCTGGTCGAGCGGCTGCCGGTGATGATCTGCCCGAGGTGGGTCGACACGCGCACGCAGCCTATTGCGATTGACGATGTGCTGGCGTATCTCGCCGCCGCGCTCGACTTGCCGGAGGGTCGCGAGGGCGTATTCGAGATCGGTGGACCCGAGGTGGTTTCCTACGGCGAGATGATGCGCGAATACGCGAGGCTGCGTGGCCTGCGACGACTGCTGATCCCGGTGCCGGTGCTGACGCCGCGGCTTTCGGGGTTGTGGCTCGGCCTGGTGACGCCGGCGCAGGCGCGTGTCGGGCGTGCGCTGGTGGAAGGGCTGCGTAATCCCACTGTCGTGCGCTCGTCCGCGGCGCGCGAAGCATTCGCGATTCATCCGATGCCGTTGCGCGAGGCCTTCGTGCGCGCAATCGCCGAGGGCGGCGCCGCGCAGTTCAAGACCGACACCCGCCTGACCGTCGTCGATACCCCGCCCGCGCAGGCGTTCGCGCCCATCCGGCGAATCGGCGGCGCCAGCGGCTGGTATTTCGGCGACGCGTTGTGGCGACTGCGCGGATGGCTCGACGGCTGTGTGGGCGGCGCCGGCATGCCTCGACAGCGCCGCGATCCCGACGCCTGCGTCGTCGGCGACGTCATAGACGGCTGGCGTGTCGAGGCCTACGAGCCTGACCGCCTGCTGCGGTTGGCGGCTGGACTGAAGCTGCCGGGGCGCGGCTGGCTCGAGTTCCTCGTCACGCCGCTCGGCGATGGAACGCGATCGCTGATCCGTCAGACCGCGACGTTCGACCCGAACGGAGTGGCGGGCCGATTCTACTGGTACGCCGTGCTGCCGCTCCACGAGCTTGTGTTCCGCGGCCTGCTGCGGCGGATCGCCCGGTCTGCCCAACAGGGCGCCGCGCCCGCGCATCTGTCGACCTTTACGTATTGCTCGATCATCGACGCACCAGCGGCCGAGCTGTTTCGCTGGCATGAGCAGCCGGCAGCGCTCGCGGCGCTGACTTCTAACACGCTGGTCCGGATCGAAGAGCAGAAGGGCGGCATTCGCGACGGCGGCCGCGTCACGCTGTCGATCGGCATCCGTCGGGCACGCCTCCGCTGGGTGGTGCGGCACTACGGTTACGTCGCCGGACGGCGATTCTGCGACGAGCAGGTGCGCGGTCCGTTCCACGTCTGGCGGCACGCGCATCACTTCGAGCCGATCGCGCATTCGCAAACGCTTCATCAGGACCGCATCGAGTTCGCGGTCTCCCGCCACGGCGCGCTGAACCGTTTCGTGGCCGCTGTGCTCAGGCCGATGCTCATGCTTGTCTTCGCGCACCGTCATCGAATCGTGCGGGCCAGCGTCGTTCGCACGCATCCTCGAGTCGCGCGCCGATGGGCGGCGGCGGTTGTTCTGGTTGCGGCCGCGACGCTGCCTCTTGCCGCCGCGAGCGCACAGGCGCCGGCGCCGGTTCGGACCGTTCCGGTCGTCGATCTGGATCGATATGCCGGCAACTGGTTCGAGATCGCGCGGTTTCCCAACCGGTTTCAGCGTCAGTGCGTCGGCGACGTGCGCGCCAGCTACGCCCGCCGTGCTGACGGCAACATCGACGTCGTCAACCGCTGCCGCACGGCCGACGGTCGGACTGAAGCGCGGGGCGTCGCACGCATCGTCGACGAGCGAACCTTCGCCAGGCTGAAGGTGCGCTTCGCGCCCGCGTGGCTCTCGTGGCTGGCGCCGGTCTGGGGGGATTACTGGGTTATTGGCCTTGCGGCGGATTATTCCTGGGCGGTGGTCGGCGATCCCGGTCGCGAGTACTTGTGGATTCTCGCCCGTGCCCCGCACCTTGACGATGCGTCTGTCGCAGCGGCGCGGGCGGCCGCGCGCGCCAGCGGATTCGACGTCGAGCGCCTCGTGACGACGCCGCAGGCGGAAGCCGTCCGGCCATGATGCGAACAGTCGTCAACACAGTCGCCTGGGCGAGCGCGTGCATCGCCTTGGTAAACGTTGCGCCCGGCGCGACCCGGGGAACGATCGGCGCCCAGTACGTCTGCCCGAGCGCGATGAACAGTTCGTCGCGATTCTTGAAGTTCCCATAGATCCCGATCGCCATTCAGGATCGCTCCTTCAATACCGACGGTTCGCTGTTCTATCCGGCCACGCGCGCCTTCTTCGATGAGATCGCAGGCCCGTACCGGCCGGACACCGACATTTCACCGATCTGGAACCCGGAGTTTTTCGGCAACATGATGATGGTGAACGGCAATACGTGGCCATTCCAGACCGTCGAGCAGCGCGCTACCGCTTCAGGTTGTTGAAGGGGTGCAACTCACGCTTCCTGATCCTCGATTTCAGTCCTATGCCGGGAGTCGAGGTCTGGCAGATCGGCAACGAAGGGGGTTTCCTGGCCGCTCCGGTCAACGTCACGGCCGCCGGAAACCGTTTGCTGCTGTCTCCTGCCGAGCGTGCAGACGTCATTGTCGACCTCACGTACGTCCCGCTCGGTAACCACGTTCTCAGCAACGTCGGGCCGGACGAGCCATTCGGCGGCGGCGTCCCTGAAATTGATTTCGACGTCGCGGATCCGGCCACGACCGGCCAGGTCCTGCAGTTCCGGGTCGTGCCGGCCGCGGCTCCTGATCCGACGACGCCGCCACAGTATTTGGTGCTGCCGCCGGTCCCACCGCTGCCAGTAGAAACCGTCACTCGGCGTTTGGCGCTTATCGAGGAGGTGTCGAGGTTCTTCGACGACGCGCCCGCCGAAGCTGAGCTCGGCACGATTGAGTGGGATTCCGGTGCGGGCGTCGGCGCTTGGAGACACTTCGAATGGAGGGCGCCCGTCACCGAAAACCCGGCGGCTGGTGCGACCGAGATCTGGGAACTGTATAACGTCACCGCCGACGCTCACCCCATCCACATCCACGAGGTCATCTTCGAGGTTGTGAACCGGCAGGACATCGTGGTGTTCGAAGATCAGAAGCAGGTTCAAATCAACCCCGCATCACCGCCAACGCCGCCGGAGCCCTGGGAGACTGGCTTCAAGGACACCGTGGTTGCCTATCCCGAACAAGTGACTCGCGTGCGGGCGCAGTTCAACACGGCCGGGCAGTTCGTCTGGCATTGCCACATCGTCGAGCACGAGGACAATGAAATGATGCGGCCGTACCGCATAGGCCCCTTACAACCAGGCCAGCCGATATAGCTGCAAGTGTCGGCCGGCTCGCGTCGGATTCTTAAAATGGTTATCAACGACACGGGACCCGATTCGTTCAGACGATCGAATGGACCTTCTTCGGATTGAGACGGATGTGAGAGTAGTGCTCGAGCATTCGCCGCGACAGATGCCGAACGCGGCCAACCATTCGCAGTCGTCGCAGAAATCATGGGTTGGAGCGCCGCAACCGCTGTGCGAATGGCGAATCCCTACGGGCACATTGGCCCATCAGCCAAGCGAGCGGCGATGGCGACCCTCGATGACATTCGCAGACATGTGG
>Ga0173480_10000796_pt1 | contig 11060 bp, 13 predicted proteins | sample NitcycUS209509C1_FD_122622 | JGI IMG/M metagenome (GOLD analysis project Ga0173480, IMG submission 122622) | Soil microbial communities from Arlington Agricultural Research Station in Wisconsin, USA - Nitrogen cycling UWRJ-S209-509C-1 (version... | ecosystem: Environmental > Terrestrial > Soil... | reverse complement strand
GGTGCGAAGCAATGAGAGCACCACCACGATGCGGGTGAACGACGTCACCATCACGAGGATCGAAGGCGCCAGCGACAGGACCGTAAGCAGCGCGATCAGCTGCAGCACGCGCTCGGTGAGGCCGCCGCCCTGACCGAAGTTGATGCTGATGTCCTGAGCGCTCGCGCTGACTACGCCGGCGAGCAATGCCGCAAGAGCCAGGCCGCCCCGGGCCACGCGCGAAGCAATGCGTGCGTTCAAGCTCAATTCCGCGAATCAGCGAGCCGCGGCGCGACTCAGTTGCGCCGAACGGTACGCGTGAACGCGCGAAGGGGCTATTGCTTCTCGGGCTTTTCCGGCGGTCGGCCGAGCAGGCTCGCCATTTCCTCTTCCAGACTGTCGAGCACGGTCTTCGACTTCGCTGCGGGCTCGGCCGGACGCGAGGCAGGTTCTTCGGGCGCGGTCGGCGGAGGTTCGCCGTTGGTGTATTCGGCTGGCGCAGCGGCAGCTTGTGGCGGCCGCGGTTCGGGCGAGCCCGGACGGCGGAGCGCCGCTTCGAGACGCTGCGCCATGTTGGCGAGCGCGGCGTCGGGCGGACCGGCCGGCTCGGCGGCAGGCGCGATCGGCGGCGGCGCTGGTTCGTAAGCCCGCGGCGCCGGTTCATAGGCCTGCGGAGCCGGTTCGCGCACACGCGGAGCGGGTTCGGGGACACGCGGCGCGATGCTCGGCGGGAGTGGCGCCCGCGCGAGCGGTTCTGCGCGCGGCACACGAGCCCCGGGTTCAGGGCGCGGGAAGGGGAGGCGCTGCGGCGGTCCGGGCGGCGTCCAGCCGCCGTCGTCGTCGAGTGCGCTTGCCGCATCGGCAAGCGGGCGCGTGCCTTCGACGCGCGGAACCGGGACGTCGCGCGGCGGATTCACCGGCACGGCGCGCACGATGTTCTGCTCGACAACGATGTCGCTTGGGCCTCCGAGCATCAGCAGATGCTCGACATTGTCGCGCCGGATCAGCACAAGGCGGCGGCGGCCATCGACGGGGGCGGCGTCGATCACCGCAAGCCGCGGCTGGCGGCCTTTCTGCGGGCCGTTGCCGACACGCGTTCCGCCGAACCGGCGAATGAGCCAGAACGTCAGGCCGATGAGAGCGAGCACGATCACGAACGCGACGACGAATCGGACGATCAGTGATCCTTCCGCGCCGAACAGACTATCCATTGGCGGCATACTCCACCGCTCGAGGAACTCACGCCCGGCCTAAACCTTACAGGCCGGAATTCAACAGACTAACGAATTGTAAACGGAAACCCTCATTTCGCCCAAGGGGTCTGCGCGATCAGCGTTTTCTTGGTTAACGGGCCGGGTCGCCGCGCCCCTAATCCAGGTTTCTTTAACGCCTCATTAACCATACGCCGGGCAAAGTTTGCCTACCGCGGGCAGCTCTGAGGGGCTCAAACGCGCGGGGAACCGCATGGCGATATCCGATCTGCCGATCTTTTCGATGCTGCGCACGCGCATGAACTGGCACCAGGAACGCCAGCGCCTGCTCGCCGAAAACATCGCGAACGTGGATACACCCGGCTACCGGGCGCGCGACCTCGCGCCGCTCGATTTCGGCCGCCAGGTTGAGCAGGCGAGTGGTCAGCTTCAGCTCGCGCTGACAGCCCCCGGGCACATTACGGGGACGGGTGCCGCAGGTAGCGCCTTCCCGGTGGAACGATCCACCAAATACGACGTGCGGCCAATGGGTAAGACGGTCAACCTCGAAGACGAGATGATGAAGGTCGCCGCCAACCAGATGGACCATCAGGCGGCGATCTCGCTCTACAGCCGCAGCATGGGCCTGTTGAAGACCGCGATCGGCAAACGCTGAAGGAGGGTTCTCGTGGATTTCCTCAAATCGATGGCGATAGCGGCCTCCGGCCTGAAGGCGCAATCCGGACGCATGCGGGTGATCGCCGAGAACATTGCAAACGCCGACTCCACGGCGCAGCAGGCGGGCGGCACTCCGTACCGCCGCAAGATCCCGACGTTCCGCGCCGAGATCGATCGTGCGCTCGAAGCCCGGACCGTCGGCCTCGGACGCGTGCAACTCGACCAGAGTGACTTCCGCAGCAAATACGAGCCAGGGCATCCGGCCGCTGACCGGAACGGCTACGTGAAATATCCAAACGTGAATCCGCTGGTCGAGATGACCGACATGCGCGAGGCGCAGCGGTCCTACGAGGCGAACCTGAATGTCATCGGCGCCACGCGTCGGATGATCCAGCGCACCATCGACCTGCTCAAAGCGTGAGCGTCATCACGCAAAACCGGGAGTGACACATGGCTTCGCCGATCACCGCCGCGAACGCCTACGCGAAACTTGCGCGGCTTGCCGATCCGGGGGCCAATCCGCTGAAGCAGGGGCCAAGCGATTCGGCCGGCCCGAGTTTCGGCGCGATGGTGAAGGAGGCGATCGGTTCGGTGGTCGAGGCAGGCCGCAAGTCCGACGGCCAGGCGCAGGCCATGGCCGCCGGCAAGGCGAACATCGTCGATGTCGTTACGGCCGTGAGCGAGACCGAGGTCGCCGTCGAGGCGATGGTCTCTATCCGGGACAAGGTGATCTCGGCTTACGAGGAGATCATGAGGATGCCGATCTGATGACCGGACCCGAAGTCCTCGACGTCGCGCGCGACGCCATCATCACGCTCGTGCTCGTCTCCGCTCCGCTGATGCTCGTCGGCCTCGTTGTCGGCGTCGTCATCTCGTTGTTTCAGGCGCTGACGCAAATCCAGGAAATGACTCTGGTTTTCGTCCCGAAGATTCTGGCGATCTTCATCGCCATGCTGGTCGCGCTGCCGTTCATGGGTGATGTGCTGCAGGGACACATGACGCGCATCGCGGCGCGCATCATCGGAGGGTAGGGCCGTGCGCATGATCCCGAAAAGTGGGCGCCGGTTTTCGGAAAAGATCATGCGCCAATAAGAAGGTCATGCAGCTCAACGTCTCATTCCTGCCCCTCTACGGCGCGGCGTTCATCCTGATGTTTGCGCGCATCGGGACCATGCTCATGCTGCTGCCGGGCCTGGGAGAGATGAGCGTGCCGGTGCGCGTGCGGCTCACCATCGCGCTGGTCCTCACCTTCGTGTTGTTTCCGCTGCATCGCGCGGCCTACGCGATCGACCTGCGCTTACCCGGTCCGGTCATCGTCGCGCTGGGACAGGAATTGCTGATCGGCGTGGTACTCGGCCTGACTGCGCGGCTAACGATCTCGGCGTTACAGGTCGCGGGCTCGGTAATCGCGCAGCAGCTCGGCCTTGGCTTCGTGACGGCCGTCGATCCGACGCAAGGACAGCAGGGCTTGATCGTCGGAAATTTCCTGACCCTGCTCGGCGTCACGCTGATCTTCGCGACCGATATGCATCACCTGATCATCGCAGGCCTGCACGACAGTTACCGCCTGTTCCAGCCCGGCGAGGTGCCGGTTGCCGCCGACATGGCGGCGCTGGTGACCAACACCGTTGGCGGCGCCTTCCGGGTCGGAATCCAGCTTGCGGCGCCGTTTCTGGTGTTCGGCCTCGTGTTCAACGTCGCGCTCGGTGTGCTGTCGCGGTTGATGCCGCAGATGCAGGTCTATTTCGTCGCCGTGCCGCTCTCGATCATGATCGGCTTCCTGATCCTGTTCATCGTGGTCGGAGCCATGATGACGAGCTTCCTCACCTATGTCGGCGGCGTGCTGCGCCTGCTTGCGCCCTATTCGTAAGGCTCACCCGTGGCCGACGAACGCGACGATACCGAACGATCAGAAGACCCGACCCAGAAGCGGCTCGACGAGGCACTGCAGCGCGGTGACGTCGCGAAAAGCCAAGAGGTCAACACCTGGTTCGTGCTCGCCGGCGCGACATTGATCCTGCTGTCGTTCTCGGGCTCGATGAGTTCGGGTGTCACGAAGGTCCTCGCCGGACTCGTTTCGAACGCACACACCATTCCGCTCGACGGGCGCGGCCTGATCCATACGATGCAGACGCTCGCGCTCGATACGATCGGGGCGGTCGCGTTGCCGTTCGCGCTGCTGGTGCTCGCCGCGATTGCCGGCAACATGGTGCAGCACCGCCTCGTCTGGTCAGCCGAGCAGCTCAAGCCGAAACTCTCCAAAATCTCGCCCGGCGCTGGCTTCAAGCGCCTGTTTTCCAAGATGGCGGTCGCGAATTTCATCAAAGGCCTGATCAAGCTCGGGCTGATCGGCGCCGTGATGACCGGGCTGCTGTGGCCGAAGCGCGATCAACTCGACGGCCTGGTCACGATGGACCCGGCGATCATTCTGGCGCTGACCAAGACGCTGTCGCTGGAAATGCTCGGGACGGTCGTCGCGATCCTCTTTGTGGTCGCGCTCGCTGATTATCTGTTTCAGTACCGTCAATGGTACGAACGGCAGAAGATGTCCGTCCGCGAGCTCAAGGAAGAGTTCAAGCAGACCGAAGGCGATCCCGCGATCAAGGCCAAGATCCGGCAGTTGCGGCAGACCCGGATGAAGAAGCGCATGATGGCGGCGGTGCCGAAGGCGTCCGTTATCATCACCAACCCGACCCACTACGCGATCGCGCTGCAATATGAGCGCGGCATGAACGCGCCCGTATGTCTCGCCAAGGGCATCGACAACATCGCGCTGAAGATCCGGGAAGTCGCGGCCGAGCACCGGATCCCGGTGGTCGAAAACCCGCCGCTCGCGCGTGCGCTGCATGCCACCGTCGAGGTCGACGAGGAGGTGCCCCCCGAGCACTACAAGGCGGTGGCCGAGGTCATCGGCTACGTGATGCGGCTGCGCGGGGCCGTACGCCATTGAAAAATTGGCGGAACCGGCGCTCTCGCCCCTTGCGCGATGCGCTCGCAACGACACACTTGGAAGGTGATTCGCGCAGCGAAACGGGCGCACAATAGGACGCAATCATGGCGGCGCAGGACGTGAGCGAGAATCCGAAAGCGATCGACCGGAGCGGTGAACGTGGCGGCAGCATCGGACTGGTGCTGGCGGTCGCGCTGCTGCTGGTCGGTTCGGTGATTGCGCTGCTCTTCATCGGCCGCGCCAATGCGCAGCCCTATATCCTGACGCTGCTCTCGGCGCTCGCGGTGATCGGCGTGTTCTCGCTGTTCGCGGGCGCGGCCGGCATTCTGCGGCTTACCGGCCGGGAGACGAAAGACACCTTTCTTGATGCGCTGCCCTCGACCGCGCCGGACGGAATCGTCGTCACCGACGAGAAGGGCCGGCTCGTTTACGCCAATCCCGCATACCTGAAGCTCGTCGACGCGGTCGATGCGGACGATGTGCGCCCCGTGGAGCGCGTGTTCGTCGGCGATCCGCAGGTCTCGGAAGCCATCTATCAGCTCGCCAAGGCGGCGCGCGAAGGCAATTCGCTCCAGCGGGAGGTCAGGGTACCGGGCGTCGCCGAGGGCGCGGAGGCGCGCTGGCTGCGCTTTCGCGTGAGGCCGCTGCAGGAGAAGGGCCCTTATGCGCGGTGGACCGCCTGGACGGTCGGCGACGTGACGCGCGAGCGCGCCAAGCAGGAGGACTATTTCGTCGAGCTGCGCGATGCGATCGATTTCCTCGATCATGCGCCGGTCGGCTTCTTCTCGGTCGATCCCAAGGGGCGCATCAGCTACATCAACGCAACGCTTGCCGGGTGGCTTGATCACGATCTCGCCGAGATCGGCTCCGGCGACCTTAAGCTCGCCGACATCGTATCCGGCGAAAGCGGCGCCTTGCTCGCGCCGATGCCGGGCGAGCCGGGCAACGTCAAAACCGATGTGCACGACATCGACCTGAAGACGCGCGGCGGCCGCACCGTGCCGATGCGGCTCTTCCATAAGGTCGCGTTTGCGGCCGACGGGACGCCTGGCGGCTCGCGCACCGCAGTATTGAGCCGCGCGCGCGAAGAGGTGGCGGACCCGGCACGCACCGCCGAAGTGCGCTTCGTGCGCTTCTTCCACAACACGCCGATGGCGATCGCCACGGTGGACAAGACCGGAAAGATCGCGCGCGCGAACGCTCCGTTTGTGCGGCTCCAGCACGGTGTGCTCAAGGGCGAGGCGCTCCCGTCCGAGGGCCGCTCGATCCTTACCGTCGTGGCCGAGCAGGATCGCGCCGCGGTCGATGCGGCGATCCGCAAGGCGGCGGACGGACAGGGCGACATCGCGCCGGTCGACGTGGCGCTTGCCGGCGAGGGCAACCGTTCGGCGCGCTTTTATGTGTCGGCGGTCGAGGACGATGCCGCCGAAGGCGAGGCCGCGATCGTCTACGCGATCGAAACGACCGAAGTGCGCGACCTCGAGAAGCAGGTCGCGCAGGTCCAGAAGATGGACACGGTCGGCCAGCTCGCCGGGGGCATCGCGCACGACTTCAACAACGTGCTCTCCGCCATCATGATGGCGACCGACTTCCTGCTCAATGCGCACAAGCCGACCGATCCCTCGTTCGGCGACATCATGCAGATCAAGCAGAATGCGAACCGCGCCGCGAGCCTGGTGCGGCATCTGCTCGCGTTCTCGCGCCGCCAGACGTTGCGGCCGCAGGTGCTCGACCTCGGCGCGACGGTGGAGGATCTCTCGTTGCTGCTGCGGCGCTTGCTCGGCGAGAAGGTCTCGCTCGAAACAGTACATGGGCGCGATCTCTGGCCCGTAAAGGCCGACGTCTCGCAACTCGAGCAGGTGGTGGTGAACCTTGCGGTGAATGCGCGCGACGCGATGCCAAAGGGCGGCAAGCTCACGGTGCGCACCGCGAACATCACGGCCGAGGAGTGCAAGGCGCTGCCTTACAAGCCGCTGCCCGCCGCCGACTACGTGACGATCGAGGTGAAGGATACCGGCACCGGCATTCCTCGCGAGATCATCGACAAGATCTTCGAGCCGTTCTTCACCACCAAGGAGACCGGCAAGGGCACCGGCCTCGGCCTCTCCACCGTGTACGGCATCGTGAAGCAGACCAACGGTTATGTGTTTGTGGACTCGGCTTTGGGCGGGGGCACGACGTTCCGCATCTTCCTGCCTCGCCATATTCCAGTTGCGGGCGAACTGGCCGAACCCGCGCAGTCCGACAAGCCGGCGCAGGCAAAGGCCGCTGCCGATCTCACGGGAAGCGGCACCATCCTGCTGGTCGAGGATGAAGAAGGCCTGCGCGGACTTAACGCACGCGGCCTTGCCTCACGCGGCTACACGGTGCTCGAGGCGGGCAACGGTGTGGAGGCGATCGAGGTGATCGAGCAACGCGGCGGGGATGTCGATCTTGTCGTATCCGACGTGGTCATGCCGGAGATGGACGGCCCGACGCTTGCCACGAGGCTGCGGGAGAAGAACCCGAACCTGAAGATCATCTTCGTCTCGGGCTATGCCGAAGACGCATTCGAGAAGAACCTGCCGGACGACGTGAAATTCAACTTCTTGCCGAAACCGTTCACGCTCAAGCAACTGGTCGCGGCCGTGAAGGACACGATGGCGGCGTGACGAAACGATTGCCGGCATTCACCGGCAATCGTTTGCGCAACAGGCGCGCAACTGACTTAGACGCGCCCGGTCAACGCCAGGATCAGCACGACCACAAGAATGACGCCGAGCAGGCCGGACGGGCCGTAGCCCCAGCCACGGCTGTAGCGCCAGCTCGGCATCGCGCCGACCAGCAGCAGGACCAAGACAATCAGCAGGACAGTGCTAAGCATGGGTCGCCCTCATGGTTGATGCGCGCTTTTTGGCGCGGGATCGCCAGGACAACGTACAAAGGGAACATAAGTTCCCTGCCGCCTCGTCGTGCTACAGCGCCACGAACGCCTGATCTTTCACATGCTGTTTGAAGCCCTCGAATACCTCGTTCACCTGCGGCCAGGTCTTGAGCTTCTTCATGTTGTTAAGCCACCGCACGACGTTCGGATAGGGCGTGAAATCGCAGCGGATGAGTTCGCCGAGCGTCACCAGCCCCGCGCCGAAGTAATCGGCAATCGTGATCGCGTTGCCGGTCAGGTACTGGTTGTTCGGCCCGATCCAGTGGTCGTTGAGGAGCTGGAGCCATTTCTTAGACTGCTCGCGTCCCCACTCCACTGTTGCCTTCTGCACGGCCTCATCCGGCCGCTTGAGATGCGGGAAGAGCTGCGGGTAGCACATGCCGTAGCCGTACTCGCGATAGAAATTGGTGTTGAGCCAATCCATCACTTCATTGACCTTGGCGCGTGCTTTAAGGTCCTTTGGATACTCCGGCAGGTTAAACTTTTCGGCGAGGTATTTGAGGATCGCGGAGCTTTCGGTGAGCTTGAACCCGTCGTCCTCGAGCATCGGCACGAGCTTGTTCGGATTGAGCGAGGCGTAGGGCTCCTGATAGTGCGCGCCGGTCATCAGGTCGACCACCTCCTCATCCGCCTTCAGGCCTTTCTCAGCCATCAAAAGCCGCACCGGGCGGCTCGTCATCGAAACTGGATGCATATAGAGTTTCATGTGTCCTCCCTATCGCCTATCGCGCATGCCCGATTGACCTCGGGTTATCGGCAATCGTTTTTCGGTTGGCAACCCGGCGCGGCGTCGCGGACCGTCGAGTCTCTCTCAAGCTTGCGCATCGGACTGCACGGCGAAACGGGTTCACGCTAGAAAGGGTCGCATGAGTTCGATGCGCGATCCGGACGACGAAGACGAAAGCGATCGCCGCCTGGCGAACATCGTGCTTGCAGTCGGCTTCGTGCTGCTCGTGGGCGGCGGAATCTGGCTTGCCAACGCCATGATCGACGCGCGCAAGGCGGACGAATGCATGTCGTCCGGCCGCCGCAACTGCAATCCGATCCAGGTCGCCCCCCGATGATTGCGGGAAGATGTGAAGTGGCGGAACGCTTGTGCGGGAGCGGAATTTTGCGTTAGCCAGAAGTGCGGGAAGTAGAAGAGCGGTCCGATCGACAGCCAGGGGGCAACCTGAGACGATCGGGACCGCCCCCCGTCGGAGACAGAATACGCGTCGCCGACAGGTAAAAGGCTACGGACGGTTTGTGGCGGCGGTTGTCGGAATTTGTGGCTTCCGACGGGTATTTCGGTGGAATCCTGGCCGCTGTGGAGACGCAGGGACACTCTGTCCGGCGGCACAATTCAGCCGCGTAAGCGTCTCAATCAGAAGATTCCGAACATCGGCTTCATCCACCAATCGCCGTGCCCGACGGGATCGTAGTTGCGCGGAAATTCGCAGGCGAAGCCAACGTAGTCACCATAGCGCGCCTTCACGCTCGTGATGCGGGCAATCTTGTGATAACCGCGGCAATGATCCTGCGCCGCCTCGCGATAGCCGTAGGCGCGTAACGCGGGCGACCACGGAATGATGCCGCCGGTGTCGTTGCCGTTGATCCCATAGACGCTCCAGATTTCGGCGTGCGCTGGCACGGCGGAAGCGAACAGCGACGCGGCAAGTGCCGCGACCGGCAGCGGGAAAAAACGCATCAACGCCTCCTCATTCGCGCCGACAGTGCCGTGGTGCCGGCGGCGGGGTCAAGGCTCGCCGCGCAACACCCGCGCGTTAATTCTGCCGCTTGTCGCAGCGGCCGAACCGACTTCTGCCGTGCATGGATTGCCCTTTGAGTCGATTGCGATGTTGCGCATTTGAACTGCTCGGGCTGACGGCGTGGCGGTCCCTTACTGCCTTCTGGAACAGCTGGAGGCGATCTTTGGTCTGCCTTCCGCATCTGGCGCGGTTACGAAAGGCGTGGAGGCGGTTCCCAAGTCCTTGGAATAACTTGACTGGGCGCGCCTTCAGGCCGCAGGTTCCATCCCTTCACAAAAGGCATCTGGACCACGATATTCCAGCGCGCCCCCACCGGGCACCTGGGAGAACTCGATGAGACTTTTCCGTTCGCTTTTTGCCCTGCTTGCCGTCGCGGCGGTGTTCGCGATGGTGGCCGGCGATGCCGACGCGCGTCCGCGCGGCAGCTTCGGCTCGCGTGGTACGCGCACATTCTCGCAGCCGGCGCCGACGGCGACTGCGCCGAACGCGGCTTCGCCGATCAACCGCTCGATGACACAGCCGGGCGCCGCGACCTCAACTGCGGCGCGTCCTCCGGTGCAGCAGCCGGGTGGATTGTTCGGCGGTGGCTTCGGGCGCGGCCTCGCCGGGGGACTGCTGGGCGGTCTGCTCGGCGCCGGCCTCTTCGGCATGCTGTTCGGCCACGGCTTCCTTGGTGGGCTCGCTGGCTTCGCGTCGTTCATCGGTCTGTTGCTCCAGGTCGGGCTGATCGTTCTGGTTGGCACGATGCTGTACCGCTGGTGGCAACGCCGCTCGCAGCCGCAGCCGGCCTACGCGGGCATGCCTGACGGCATGAGCTCGCAGCGCTCGGCGCTTGGCGGGCTTGGCGGATTCGGTGGCGGCGGCGCCGCTCCAGCGACCGCACCGCTTGAGATCCAGCGCGAGGACTTCGACACCTTCGAGCGCCTGCTCGGCGAAGTCCAGACTGCCTACGGACGCGAGGACCTCTCCGGGTTGCGCTCGCGCGTGACGCCCGAGATGCTCTCCTATTACGCGGAAGAGCTCTCCGAGAACGCCAGCCGCGGCGTCGTCAATCAGTTGAGCGACGTGAAGCTGTTGCAGGGTGACCTCGCCGAAGCCTGGCGCGAAGGCGACAAGGAATACGCAAGCGTGGCGATGCGCTATTCGCTCAAGGATCAGTATGTTGATCGCAATACCGGCAAGGCCGCGGACGGCACCGAGGGTCCGCAGGAAGCGACTGAGGTGTGGACCTTCTCGCGCGCGCACGGCGGCAACTGGTTGCTCTCGGCGATCCAGCAGACGCAGTAATCCGACCGCCTCGAACACGAAAAGCCCGGCAGCGATGCCGGGCTTTTTGCTTAACGGGAAGGTCGTTCTAGTTGCGGATCACATACCGGCCGCGCGGCGTATGCACGCGGATGATGTCGCCCTGGTACGGCGCTCCGGTGCAGATGCCGCCGTTGCCCGAGAGCGCGGCGAGGCACTGGTTGAACGAATAGAAACCGCAGTTCTCCGCGCCGCCCTTGTAGAGCGCACAGTAGCGGGTCGCGGACGGGAAGGCGTCGGCTTGAGTGGCGAGCTGGCCGGTGGCGACCATGGCGAGGCCGAAAACT
>Ga0173480_10000795_pt1 | contig 11064 bp, 14 predicted proteins | sample NitcycUS209509C1_FD_122622 | JGI IMG/M metagenome (GOLD analysis project Ga0173480, IMG submission 122622) | Soil microbial communities from Arlington Agricultural Research Station in Wisconsin, USA - Nitrogen cycling UWRJ-S209-509C-1 (version... | ecosystem: Environmental > Terrestrial > Soil... | reverse complement strand
TAGGGTTCTCTCTATCGCATCACGACCGTGCGAGCAGCGCGCCGACGATCGCGACAAGCGTCGTCACCTGGATGCCGACGAGCCAGGTGAAGTGCCGCGACATCTTGTCTTCGAGACCCTCAACCCGCCGTTCGAACCTGTCTTCGAGTCCGTCGCTCCGGCGTTCGAACTTGGCTTCGAGCTCGTCGATTCGACGGTCGAACTTGGCTTCGATGCCATCGATTCGGCGGTCGAGGGCATCGAATCGGCCGTCGAACCGACGCTCGAGCTGACGGATCGAATCGCGAATGTCGATCAAGGTCTGGGTGTGCTCGCTCACCTGACCCTCCAGATAGGCCACTCGTTCCTCGAGCGTCGCCATGGCAGAACCTCCCTGAGCATAGCGCCGCGGACCGGCGTGCTCAACGGGGCGCGTGCACGAGGCGCGCCGGCCGGCCGTTCAGGGAAATCGGGCATGGCGCCAAGGAAAGTCGCACATTCTGCACCGCCGCGCAACGGCGGCGCGGCAAAAAGCGACGAGAGCGCGGCCGATATAATCGGGGCATGGCGCAGTGGCTCGTCAAAGAGGAGCCGGATCACTACGGGTACGGCCAGCTGGAGCGGGACGGCAGGACCGTATGGGCCGGCGTGAAGAACCCGCTCGCGCAAAAGCACCTGCGGGCGATCCGCAAGGGCGATCGCGTCTTCTACTACCACACGGGCAAGGAAAAGGCCGTCGTCGCGATCGCCAAGGCCGCAAGCGACGCCTACCCCGATCCAGCCGACGAGACCGGCAAGGCGCACGTGGTGGACATCGTCCCGGTCGCGGCGCTGAAGCGCCCGGTCACGCTGGCCGAGATCAAGGCGGTCCCGGCGTTCGCGTCGTTTCCGCTCACGCGCATGCCGCGGCTGTCGGTCATGCCGGTCACCGACGCCGAGTGGGACCGCATCGAGAAGATGAGCCGTTGACGCGCCTGACGGGGCTGCTGGCGCTGCTCCTGACTGCCCTGGTTCCGTCGCTGGCGCCGGCGCAGACGGCTGCGGCGCCCGATCCGCCCACGGTCCTCGTCTCGCGGCAGGCCGCGGCCGCGCTCGATCTCTCTGTGGGATCGATCGTGCAGGTGGCACCGCCCGACGGCTCGCGGGCACGCGACTTCCGCGTGGCCGGCATCTACGAGCCCACGCCGGATCCGTCGCGCCTCGGCAACGCGATCCATGCGGTCCGGCTGCACCTGCCCGACCTGCTGACGCTCGCCGGCAAGACCGACGCAGTCAAAGGCGCCGAGTCCGTGGACGCCATCAACATCCGGCTGACGCCGGGCAGCGATGCCACAGCGTTCGCGCGCGACGTCAACGCGCGTCTGCCCGGCATCTCGGCACGGCCGGCGTCGGACGCCGGCGCGGCCGCGGGGCCGTTCCGGGTGCTCCAACGCTTTCACCTCGCCATCGCCATCGTCACCATCGTCGCGTCCACCGTGTTCCTGGTGGCGCTGACGGTGATGCTGGTCGACGAACGCCGCGAAACCGTCGGCGTGCTGCGGCTCATCGGTCTGCCCGCCAGCCGGGTGCTGGTGCAGGTGCTGCTCGAAGGCATGCTGGTCGCGGGCGCGGGGTCGGCATTCGGACTCGTGCTCGCACTGGCATCGGAGAGCGTGATCAACCGCTTCTTCCAGTGGCGCTACGACACGGCGCTGCTCTTCGTGCAGGTGACGCCGTCGGTGGCGCTCACCTGCGTGCTGATCGCGATCCCGCTCGGCGTCTCCGCCACCGTGGTCGCCTCATGGTTGCTGCTGCGGCGCAACGCGCTGCGTCTGGCCCGGCGATGACGGCACCAGACGTCTTGAACCGCGAGATCGATTGCGAACGACTCCAATCTTCGTGGGCCGTTCAAGACGTCTACGCCCGCCCGGAGGGCGGGCAATGAAACGCTGCCCTAGCGAGGCGAAGCCTTCACGCTCTTTGTTCCGAGGCGGAGCCTCGCTGGCCTTTGCCTGGCGAAGCCTGGTACGGCAGCCGGCCCGCGCCACGCTCGGCGTGCTGGGCGTGGCCGCGGTGGGGGCGCTGCTCTTCGACATGCTGATGCTGTCGAACGGGCTGATCGTCTCGATGCGCGACATGCTCGACCGCACCGGCTTCGACATCCGCATCAGCGCGTCTGGCGAGCTGCAGCGCGGTCAGCGCCTGACGAACGCGACGGCCGCGCTTCGAACCATCGGCAGCCTGCCGTCGGTGGGCACGGCGCTCGCGATCCGGTTCGTAGAGGCCGAGGCCGACCGTCGCGACTCACCCGCCTCTGACCCGACCAGGGTGGCGAACGGCGACACGACCGGCGGTACCGAGCCGGGCACTGTGGTGGTCGCGATCCAAGGCGTGATGGGCACCACGCGGCCGTGGACGGTGCTCGAGGGGCGCGATCCGCGGGGGCCGAACGAGGTCGTCGTCAGCCAGGCCCTGGCCGCCGCGCTTCGTGCCGCACCAGGCGAGGAGATCGCGCTTCGGCCCCGCTGTCTGTCGGGCCAGGAGGTATCGCCGCCGACCCGCTTACAGGTCACCGGCGTGGCCGAGTTCCCGTTCGAACTGGTGGGCGAGGGCACGGCCGGCGGCACCATGGCGGTGCTCGATACTGCGTGCGGGGGCAGCCGCGACGAGGCCGACATCATCCTCGCCAGCGCCGCCGGCGAGCCGGACGTGACCGCGGCAGCCGTCCGCGCCGCCGAGCCGCGCCTGACCGTGGCCACCAACGAACAGGTGCTCGGCCGGCTGCAGCGCAACGGCTTCACCTATTTCCGCCAGATCTCAACCGTGCTCACGACGGTGACCCTGGGGTTTGCGCTGCTGCTCATCACCGTGCTGCTGACCGTCTCAGTGAACCAGCGGTTGGGTGAAATCGCGGCGCTGCGCGCCCTCGGTTTTTCGCGCGGCCGCGTCGTGGCCGACGTGCTGTGCGAGTCGCTGCTGATCGTCGGGCTGGGCGGGCTGCTCTCGCTGCCACTCGGCGCGATGCTGGCGCAGGGGCTCGACTCCATCCTGAAGACCATGCCCGGCATTCCGGCAGCGATGTACTTCTTCGTGTTCGAACCGGCGACACTCGGCCTGCACGCAACGCTGCTCGGCCTCACCGCGGTGGTCGCCGCGCTGTATCCGATTCAGGTGGTCGCCCGGCTGCCGATTGCCGCGACGCTGCGCAACGAGGTGCTGTCGTGATCCTCTCGGCAGCCCACGTCAGCCGGGTCTTCGCCATGCCGGCGGGACCCGTCGCCGCAGTCCGTGACGTGTCGCTGGCCATCGCCGCAGGCGATCACGTGGCCGTGCGGGGACAGTCCGGCTGTGGCAAGTCCACGCTCTTGCACATGCTCGGCTGCGTGGACACACCCAGCAGCGGCACGCTGCTGTTCGAAGGCCGCGACGTCGCGACGCTCTCGGACCGCGAGCGCAGCCTGCTGCGGCTGCGGTCGATCGGCTTCGTCTTCCAGCGCTTCTTCCTGCTGCCGATGCTGAGCGCGGCGGAGAACGTCGAGCTGCCGATGTCGGAGGCCGGCGTGGCCGCCGCCGCCCGCCGCAGCCGGACACGCGAACTGCTCGACTACGTCGGCCTGTCGGCGCGGGCCGACCACCGCCCGTCGCAGCTTTCTGGCGGCGAGATGCAGCGCGTGGCCATTGCGCGCGCCCTCGCCAACCGGCCGCGGCTGTTGCTCGCCGACGAGCCCACCGGCGAGCTGGATCAGGCCACGGGTGAGCACATCGCGGCGCTGCTCGATCGCGTCAACGCCGACGGCACCGCGATGGTCATCGTCACTCACGACCACGCGCTGGCGTCGCGCGCCCAGCGGGTGCTGACCATGCGCGACGGACGCGTGGAAAGCGAGACGACCCGGTGATCAGCCGGCTCGCGCTGCGCTCCCTCACCGCGCACCCGGTGCGCAGCGCCGTCTTGTCGGTCGGCTTCGGCGCCGGCGTCGCGGTGATGGCGATCCTGCTCGGCGTCGCGCAGATCGTGCTGCAGCAGGCGCAATCGCCCGACCTGGTGGGCGGCGGCGACGTGGTCATCCGCCTCGGGCGGCAGATTCCGGCGGCGCTGCTGCTGTCGGGCACTCTGCAGGCCGACGGGCTCCGCACCCGCATCGCCACCGCGGCGCCGACCGAAACCGCGGACCTGTATCTGTCGCGCGGCGACAAGCGCATCCGCGTGGCCGCGCGCGGCGGGGTGCCGAGCCTGGAGCGTGCGCTGGGCGACCGCGAGACGGGCGGCATCGACGCCTGGCGCGACACCGACGCGGACCGCGCGTGGACGCACAGCGATCCCGAGGCGGCGCTGCGCGAGATCGACCGCTTTCACCCGATCGCCGACGCGCCTGCCTGGGCCGACTCGTGGGCCGAATGGCTCTACTTCAACGGCCGCGCCGGCGACGCACGCTTCTACCTGACGTTCCTCGTCGGCCCCCGGACCCCTGACGGCCGGCGCGCGGCCGGCGTGCGCCTGCAGCTCCAGCGCGGCGATCGCACCGAGAACTACGACGCGAGCGCACTGCTCACCGACGCCGAGGTGGCACACGCGCCCGACCTCACCATCGGCACGAGCAGCGTGCGCCTCGACGGCCGCCGTTACCGCATCCACCTCGATCTGAATGGCGCCGCCGGAGCCCGCCTGCGTGGCGACGTCACGCTCGAGGGCACGCCCGGCCGGCTGGTGCCACCGATCGAGCTGCTGGGCGCCAAAGGCTGGCGCACCGGCTACGTGGTGCCCGTGATGTCTGGCGTGCTGTCCGGATCGATCGCGGTGACGCCATCCGGTGCGCGCACGGCGCAGACCATCTCGATGGACGGTACCGGCTATCACGACCACAACTGGGGATTCTGGAAAGGCGTGTCGTGGCAGTGGGGCCAGGCGCAGCACGAAGGGCTGTCGGTGGTGTACGGGCGCGTGTTTCCGCCGGCCGACGCCGCCGATCGCGAGCGGCTGCCCGGTTTCGTCGGCGTGCTCGGCCCCGACGGTCCGCTCGGCTTTGCCACCAACGTGCGGATCGACGAGACCAACGCGCCCGACGGGCGGCCGGCGCAAATTACCGTGCGCGCGCTCGGCACCGGCGTGGACCTGACGTTGCGCTTCGACGTGGCGTCGGCGGTCACCACGAAGATGGCGCAGGGGCCGCTCGCCAACGACGTGAACTTCCTGCAGCTGCAGGGCCGCTACACGGTGAGCGGGCGGGCCGCCGGGCAGACGCTCGGCTTCACTGCCCCCGGGGCGGCCGAGACGTTTCGCGGGGCGAAGTAGCGCCGGGGCCCGCCGGGTCTAAAGACCCGGGCCCACGTACGTCAGAGGCGGGTCTGAAGACCCGCGGCCACGTACTGTTAGATGCCCAAGGCGTGGCGGGCGGCTATCTGGGCGCGGCGGCGACGGAGCGACAGTTCGTTCAGGGTGTCTTCGAGCGGCAGGCCCACCTGGCAGGCGTTCCAACCCTTGGCCAGCTGCTGGGCCGCACGGCGCCGGCGGTCGATTTCCACGCGGAAGCAGTCGAAGCAGAGCGTGCGCGGACGGTCGGCGCCGGCCGCCTCCGCACCCTCGGGGCGAAACCCGTAGCGTGCTTCTTTGGCCCGGCACCCGGCGCAGAGAGGCGTCTGGCGGCCGCGGGCCTCGGCCCTCGCCTGCACCTTGCGAACGGCGGCGCCAAACCCGCGAAGTGCGAGCTGTTCCTGAGGATCTACCTGCTGAAACGCTTGAGCCTGGGCCATTGAGCTGTCCTCCGTCGAGTGGCCGGCCACGCTGTGGGCCGGACGCCGTTGCTGGTTACGCTGCCGGGGGCGGCAACTGCCGGTGCCGCCGTGAGGACAGTCTACGGAGGGGGTGTGACAGACTAGGTCACTCGTGGCCAGCAAGGATTCCGAGGTGGACGCGCTCTTCAAACTGGCGCTTCCCGAGTTCACGGCGGCCCGGAACGCGCTCGCGTCCAAGCTCCAGAAGGCCGGTGACAAGGCCGCCGCCGCGGAGGTGAAGGCACTCGCCAAGCCGCCGGTCTCGGCCTGGGTGGTCAACCAGATCTACTGGCGGGCGCGCGCGGCCTTCGACCGGCTGATGACAGCAGGCGCCCGGCTGCGCCAGGCTCAGGCCTCGCAGCTCGCCGGCCACTCCACGAACCTGCGCGAGGTCCTCACCACTCATCGGGAGGCGGTGACCGAGCTCTCGCGCCAGGCGGCGGCCATCCTCTCCGAGTCGGGTCATCCGGCAAGCCCCGACATCATGCGCCGCGTCACCATGACGCTCGAAGGTCTCGCCGCGCAGGGACTGCTGGCGGGAGCCCCGGCGCCCGGACGGCTCGCCGCCGACGTCGATCCCCCCGGCTTCGAGACCATCACCGCGTTGGCCCCGCGCCAGGCCGGCGACAAGCCGGCCCCGACGGGCGGCGACGCGCGCGTCCTCGCCTTCCGTGCCGATCGCCGGGCTCCCGCCCACGGGAAGGCCGGCGCCCAAAGTGGCGGCACCGCGGCTGACGCAAAGGCGGCCGAGACCGAGCGGCGCAAGGCCGCGCAGGCTGCGCTCAAGGCGGCAGAGCGCGCGCTTGCGGAGGCCAGACGCGACGCGGCGACGGCGGAAACGGCGCTGAAGAAAGCGGCGGCGCGTCTGAAGGAGGTCGAACGAGAGAAGAAGGACCTCGAGGCCCGCCTGGAGAAGGCGACGGCTGCGGCCGACGGAGCGCGACAGGCGGCGCGAAAGACCGCCGCGGAGGCGGCCGACGCCGCTCAGGTGGTCGAGGACGCCGAACGCGCGGTCGGCATCGCCCGCGAACAGTTGGAATGATCCCTCAGCCCCTGAGCCCTGAGCCCTGAGCCTTTCTTTAGTCTTCTCCGCCGGTTCCCATCTCGCCGTTCCAGCGCGTCAGACCGGGTGCGTCGATCCCGAACTGATCGAGGAGCCGCGCCACGGTGTGGTTCACCACATCATCGAGCGACTGCGGCCTGGTGTAGAACGCCGGCAGCGGCGGCATGATCACCGCCCCCATGCGCGACAGCTTCAACATGTTCTCGAGATGGATGTCGCTGAGCGGCGCCTCTCGCACCGCCAGCACGAGCTTGCGGCGCTCCTTGAGGATGACGTCGGCGGCGCGGTGAATCAGGTTCTCGCCCACGCCGTGGGCGATGGCGGCCAGCGTCTTGGCGCTGCACGGCGCCACGATCATCCCGTCGGTGCGGAACGACCCGCTCGAGATGGTCGCGCCCATGTCGGCGGAGGCATACGCCTTCGTCGCCAGCGCCTCGACCTGTTCCTTCGAATAGGCGGTCTCGTGCAGCAGCGTCCGCACGCCCCAGCGGCTGAGGACGAGATGCGTCTCCACGCCGGCGGCGCGCAGACACTCGAGAAGGCGGACGCCGTAGATTGAACCGGTGGCTCCGCTGAGGGCAACGATCAGACGCATCGCACGAGGGCTCTGACGTAACAGGCTATCATCGACGGCGTGCTGAAACGTCAGCGGACAGGGTCGGTGCTGTGCTCCTCGTGCGGTGTGCTCGTGGGCGTGGACGACGCCACCTGCTACAACTGCGGCCGGCGCAATCCCGGCCTGTGGGGCTGGGCACCGGTGCTGCGCTCGCTGGGGCGAGACCTCGGGTTCACCGGGTTCATCGTCGGCGCCTGCGGCGCCATCTACGTGCTGTCATGGGCCCTCGCCGGTGCCCCTTTCGGCGGCATGTTGGCGCCCGGATCGCGCGTGCTCGACTATCTTGGTGGAAGCGGGGCGTATCCCGTCTGGGGATATCACCGCTGGTCCACACTGCTCAGCGCGGGCTATCTGCACGGCAACATCCTCCACATCGTCTTCAACATGATGTGGGTGCGGCAGCTCATTCCTGGCACCGCCGAGCTGTATGGCCCGGGGCGCACCGTCATCATCTACACGGTCGCATCGGTCTCAGGGTTCCTGCTGTCCTCGACGATTGGCTGGTTCCTTCCCGGGATGCCGTTCTTTGGCGCTCCGCTTACGGTAGGAGCCTCTGCCTCGATCTTCGGGCTGCTCGGCGCGGTGGTCTACTACGGCCGGCGCTCGGGTAGCAGCTCGGCGTCGAGCCAGGCCTGGTCGTACGCCGTGTCCGCTGGAGTCATGGGCTTCATCCTTCCGGGTGTGGATAACGCGGCCCACGTCGGCGGGTTTGCCGGCGGCTACCTGGCCGGACGCCTGCTGGATCCCCTCAAGCCCGAGCGCATCGATCACGTCGTGATCGCCGTCATCTGCCTCGGGATCTCGGTGCTGACGATCCTGGTGCCGATCGCCCGGGCGATCGTAACGATCTTCTTATGAGCGTGGCCGCTCCGCAGATCGGCATCGGCCGCATGATCGTCGCAGTCCTGGGTGCGCTGGCGCTCTTCTCACTGCTCACGCAACAGCTCGAGTACACCCTGGTGAACGCAGTGGGAGGCGACACCGTCAAGGACACCGCTTCATACATGGCCGTGTTGACCCGGCCGTGGATCCTCGTGCTCAAAGTGGTGCTCAACGTGCTGCTGGCGTTGCTCGCGGGCTACGTCACCGCGAGGATTGCGGGTGCTCGCGAAGTGCCGCTGGCCGGTATCGCCGCCGCGGCCGTGACCGTGACCCTCGCCCTGGGGCTCGTCAGCGGGCCCTACGCCGCCCTGCCGTTGTGGATTCGTCTGCTTCTACTGGTCACGACCGGCCCGGCGATGGTGGCCGGCGCCTGGGTTCGAATGCAGGCACGGCTGGCCATGGAATCCACACCGGCGCCACCGGCCGCGGTCGGGCCCACGCCGGGCCCGAACGCCGGCAGGGAGACGCCGTGAGACTGGCCTATCAGGGAGAGCCGGGCGCCTACAGCGAAGCCGCCGCGCGCGTGTACGGCGGCACCCGCGTCGAGACCATGCCGTGCAAGTCGTTCGACGACGTGTTCGCAGCCGTGGCCGAGGCGCGCGCCACGCACGGGGTGCTGCCGCTCGAGAACTCGATCGGCGGCACGATCCATCGCAACTACGACCTGCTGGTCGAGCACGACCTGTCGATCACCGGCGAAGTGGAGCTCGACGTCGTGCACTGCCTGCAGGCCCTCCCCGGCACCAGGCTCGCCGACGTGACGATCGTCTATTCGCACCCGCAGGCGCTGGCGCAGTGCGAGAAGTATCTCAAGGCGCTGGGCGTCACCGTCGAGGCCGTCTACGATACCGCCGGCGGGGCCAAGCTGGTAGCCGAGCAGAAGCTCGCGGGCGCCGCGGCGCTGGCGTCGCGGCGGGCGGCCGAGGTATTCGGGCTCGAGGTGCTGCAGGAAGCCGTGCAGGACTACGAGTTCAACATCACGCGCTTCGCGATCATCGGCGGCACGCCGTCGCCGGGCGCCAACAAGACGACGCTGGTGTTCGCGCTCCCGAGCACGCCGGGCGCGCTGTTCAAGGCGCTGAGCGTGTTCGCCCTGCGCGAGATCAACCTGTCGAAGCTCGAAAGCCGTCCGATGCGTGGTCGGCCGTGGGAGTACTTGTTCTACATCGAGGTGGACGCACGCGCCGACGAGCCCGCGTGCGCCGAGGCCATCACGCTGCTCGGCGACTTCGCGCAGATGCTGCGCGTGCTCGGCACCTACAAGGGCGCCGAGCGGAAGTGGGCGAAGTGAGCGCATCCGAGCGCCGAACCGGTCACGCTTCTCCAGGGAGACGACTATGCGCACCGCACAGCTACTCCTCGCCGGCATGATCGGCCTGGCGGCGGGCGATCTGTCCGCTCAATCGACGCGATCGATGGGGGCACTGGCCGTTCGCGACCAGGCGCCAACTGACAAGGCCGCCGACCTCACGCACGAAGACCTGATTGCGGTGGCCAGGGCGATGCCGGGCAAGGACCTCGCCACGACGCGGCTGCTCGAGGGCGGCTTCTACAGCGTGAACATCCGCAGGTTGACAGGAGCCGAAACGGCACACGTGCATCCGACGTCGCTGACGATTTACGTGGTCCGGGAAGGATCGGCTACGTTGGTCACGGGCGGCACGATCGTCGATGCCAAGGGCCAGCCGGTGGCTCCAGGGAGAGCGGGCGACGACCTCAGGGGCGGGGTCGCCCGCACCGTCAAGGCCGGCGACATCATCGTCACGCCTCCCGGCGTGCCGCACTTCATGCGCGACGTGAAAGATCACATCGTGTTCATGAACCTGGTGTTCGAGCGCGGAAAGTAACGGCTAGAAGCCGCGCTTGAGCTGTTCCTGGAGCTTCTCGCGGTAGCCGCGGCTCAGGGTCAGGCGCGTGCCGTTCTGCAGGATGACCACGTGTTCGCCGTTGAACCAGGGCTGCAGTTCCTTCACCCGCTCGGTGTTGACGATGCGCGAACGGTGGATGCGCACGAAGCGGCGCCCGTCGAGACGGGCTTCCATGCGATTCATGGTCTCGCGGAAGAGATGCGACTCCTCGCCGAGGTGCAGCCGCACGTAGTTGCCGGCCGCCTCGATCCAGTCGATCTGATCGGTGCGCAGGAAGAACACGCGGCCGCCAGACTTCACTACCAGGCGGTCGAGCCGCGTCGGACCCGGTTCGGTCTTGATGTCGTGGACCAGGGCCAGGAGCCGGCGGCCGAGATCGCCGGCCCGCCGCCGTTCGAGGATCGCGCGCGCATGCTGCAGCGTCTGCTGGAAGCGATCGCGCCCGAACGGCTTCAGCAGGTAGTCGAGCGCATGCACCTCGAACGCTTTCAGCGCGTACTCGTCGTAGGCGGTGATGAAGATCACGGTCGGCATCCGCTCCGCCCCGACCGCCTCGATCACCTCGAAGCCGTTGTGACCGGGCATCTGCACGTCGAGGAACACCAGGTCCGGCGCCTGGTTGTGGATCGCGGTCACGGCCTGGGTGCCGTCGCCGCACTCGCCCACCACCTCCACGTCCGCTTCGTGCTGGAGCAGCGACAGCACGCGATCGCGAGCCAGCGGCTCGTCGTCCACGACCAGGGCTCGAATCTTGTTCATGCGACGCTCCGCGACTCCTCGGCGAGCTCGGCATCCGCCGCGTACGGAATGACGATCGTCACCGCCAGCCCGCCGCCGGGCGGCGCCTGGAATTCAAAGGTGTGATTGCTGGGATAGAGGTGCTCGAGCCGCGACAGTGTGTTACT
>Ga0173480_10000793_pt1 | contig 11071 bp, 11 predicted proteins | sample NitcycUS209509C1_FD_122622 | JGI IMG/M metagenome (GOLD analysis project Ga0173480, IMG submission 122622) | Soil microbial communities from Arlington Agricultural Research Station in Wisconsin, USA - Nitrogen cycling UWRJ-S209-509C-1 (version... | ecosystem: Environmental > Terrestrial > Soil... | reverse complement strand
ATATTTATCCTCCAGCAATTCTTGTGTAAATGCGGGGGGAATTGTGTTGGGCATTTCCATAAACGAAGTGACTCCTCCTGCAACAGCTGCTCTCGACTCCGTATAAACAGTTGCTTTGTGTGTCAATCCAGGTTCCCGAAAATGCACCTGGTCGTCAATAACACCAGGCATTAAATATTTTCCTTCTCCATTTATTTCTTTTACTTTATGCGTAACCGAAATATTTGGAGCGATTTTTTCTATTCGTTCGTTCGTGAGAAAAATATCCGTAGTTTGAATGCTCCCTTCATTCACCAGTTGTATATTCTTAATCACATATTTTTGCATACTTTGAAAAATAAAATCCGTTGAATGCAATATAAACAAACACTGTTAAGACTGGCCATTTTGTTGCTTCCCTTTGTTGCAAATTCACAAACAACTTACCTGCCGCAAGGTGCCAAAGAAAACATTTTAATTGAACGTCTGGAAATAAAAGCAGGCAAGGATTCCATACTAAACTTTTCAAAAATTAAACCCTATAGCCGTAAACAAATTATCCCGCATTTAGGCAGGATTGACTCATTAGTTAGTTTATCAAAAGTTGATGAGTATAATCGCTACACAGCTATGCTTAGCAGCCTTGAATGGGCCACAGGTAATCGTACGGATTATGCAAGTAAAAAGCCATGGGTCAAAAATTTTTACCAAACACCAGCTAATCTTTATGAAGTAAATAAAGAAGATTTTTCACTCCTCATAAACCCGGTAATTCAGTTTGTTGTTTCAAAAGAAAATGACAACGATCAAACACTCTTTCTTAACTCAAGAGGAGTTAGCTTAAGAGGACGGATTGCTAATAAAATAGGGTTTGCTGCTTATCTTACCGATAACCAGGAAAGGGACCCGTTATATGTGCAGCAATTCGTAAATGCATTCAAAGCTGTTCCCGGTGCTGGTTATTACAAAGAGTTTAAAGAAACAGGATATGATTATTTTGATGCCAGGGGTTATTTTACTTTTAATGCAACAAAATATATTGATGTAAGTTTTGGCTATGATAAAAATTTTATCGGTAATGGCCATCGCAGTTTATTCCTCAGCGACTTTTCAAACAATACACTTTTTTTAAAATTAAATACACGTATCTGGAAACTTAATTATCAAAACCTCTTTATGGAACTGCAGGCGACAGAGCCAAGAGGAGGCGACCGTTTACTGTCAAAAAAATATGCAGTGATGCATCACCTTGATGCATCAGTTACCAAATGGTTGAATATAGGTTTGTTTGAAGGGATAATTTTCGGTCGCAAGGATCATTTTGAGTTTGGTTATCTTAACCCTATCATTTTTTATCGTTCAATAGAACAGCAAAATGGAAGCTTTGATAATGCTGTTATAGGCCTTGATGCGAAAGCAAACGTGGCGCATAAGTTCCAGTTTTACACTCAATTATTAATTGACGAATTTTCCCTTCAGGAAGCAAAAGAGAACAGTGGATGGTGGGGCAATAAATGGGCTCTACAAGTGGGTGGAAAGTATATCGATGCCTTCAATATAAAAAATTTAGACTTGCAGATTGAGGCCAACAAGGTTCGGCCATTCACTTATTCACACGGTGACTCGGTAGCGAATTATACACATTATAATCAACCGCTTGCACATCCGGTAGGAGCTAATTTCCAGGAGTGGATTGGAATTGCCCGCTATCAACCTGCACCTAAATGGTTATTACAAGCAAAAGCTATTTATTATTATCAAGGCAGGGATACTGCCGCAGCAGGCGTTGGAGCTAGCTTTGGCGCCAATATCTTTTTGCCAAACACTCCACCATATCGAACCCAGGATTACGGCTATACTTTAGGTGTGGGTCGACGCACAGAAGTTGGGCTGGCTTCTTTTCTTGTATCGTACGAGTGGCGGCCCAATTTATTTTTCGAAGGGAATGCTGTTATTCGTAAACAAACCGACACCAAGAATAGCATGCCGGGTAATGATGCTTTTATTATTTCTGCAGGTATAAGATGGAACATGCATAGAAGAGACTTTGATTTTTAAACAACAGCTCTTCTTTGAAAAAAATTATTTAGCAATTGATTATTAAAATTTGATTGTTTTACGATAATTTTTTTACCCTTCCAAATGAATAGAAAACACAATCATTCGCGATTGCATTTTATCCAAAACACTGGAGTATTTTAATTGGTCATCGCGGCTGTGTATATTACCAAGACCATTACTAATTTTTATTTCAGGAGAAAAAATAAAACTCTCGAAATAAAAATTAAACCCAATGCCTGCCTCAATACCGTAATCCAATTTTTCAATTTTTACCAACTCTTCGGCCTTGCGGGCACGGGCATTTGATGCGAGGTCAAAATCAACTTTACCACCACCAAGCATATAAACTCTAAAATTTCCAATGCGATCGGAGTTAAACTTTATTTGAACCGGGAAACTCACAATAACTGATTCCACTTTTTTTGTTACATCAGTACCTTGTTCTCTATCTGGATATTTGAGCTTATAAAAAATATTGCGGTCCATAAATGAAAGCTGGGGATTAAACCGGCCTTCAAACCTATTCGTAAGTTTTACCGTCGCCGAAAGGCCCAACGCAAAACCCCCTGCGTTCGTAGGCTGCGCTATCATTATAGTATCCTGCGCCAGAAAATATGAATGAAGTTCTGTTTGAAAACGTGAAAGACTTCCCGCTAATGTAATACCAAAATAATACGGTTTGCTATCATGCTCTTCCTGGAATAACGGTTTTTGAGAATAGGCATTAAAACTTATTAATGAAAAGAAAAGGAAAAGAAAATTATAGATCAGCCTTGAGATTTTCGTCCGCAGTAAATACAACATATGCCTAAGCTTAGGGGTTTAAAGTAGGTATCGGAATAGCCAACGCCTTTTAAAATATCTATAAATAATTGCCGATCAGGAAAGGCTATTGATGATTCGTTAAGGTATTGATAGGCTTTTTTATTTTGATTAAAGATCTTTGCTATTGAAGGTGCCAACTTTCCCATATACCAACGGTAAAGTAGCTTTATCAATCTTGCTTTCGGTTTACTAAATTCCAGCACTACCAAATGGGCCCCCGGCTTCATCACTCTTAAAATTTCTCTCAATCCTTGTTGCAGATTTTCAAAATTTCGCACTCCAAAAGCCACCATCACGCCATCAAACGTATTATCTGCAAAATTTATTGTTTCGCTGTCGCCGGTCAATAATTCAATATTTGCTGTTAACCCTTCATTATCAATCTTTTTGCGACCAATCTCCAGCATTTTTTCAGATATATCAATGCCTGTAATTTTCTGTGGGCTCAACATTTTAGCAGCGGCTATTGCCATATCGCCTGTACCGGTGGCTACATCCAAAATATACCTGGGCCGGGCTTTCGCCAATTCCATAATTGCTTTTTTCCGCCAGCTTCTATCAATGCCGGCACTCAAAAAACGATTCATAAAATCATATTTGACAGCAATGCCATCAAACATTTCACTAACCTGTTCTTTCTTCTTTGTTTCCTGTGAGAAAGGCTTAATACTATCATGTGGAAATTCGGTCATAGGCCTGCAAAGGTAATTGCTCATTATTCGGATTAAAAAACGATTTAGAGAGATGATTCTGAACCGGCTACGGAATTTCTCTTAAACTTTCGTTGTGTCACTCACTTGTACGTTCCGTAATCCTATTCTGCTTTTTTCAAAATTCCTAAAGTGTAGGTTAAATTGTCCCTATCATCCATCAACTCATCCCTTATATTCGCATTAATGGAAATTACAGCCGCAACATATTTAATAAGTAGTCCTTCGGTTGACATGTGCCCAAAACCTGACAGGCCAGAATATGCCTTTATTGGAAGAAGCAATGTGGGCAAATCGTCGGTAATAAATATGATTTGTAATAAAAAAGAGCTGGCAAAAATTTCTTCTTCTCCCGGAAAAACACAAATGATTAATCATTTTTCTATTACTTCCAGCAATAAACAGGAGTGGTATTTAGTAGATCTTCCAGGATATGGTTTTGCCAAAGTATCGCAATCACAACGCAAAAGCTGGCAAAAAATGATTGAAGGCTATATTCGTACACGTGAAAACCTCACTACTTTATTTGCGCTTATAGATAGTCGTCACGATCCACAAAAAAAAGACCTGGAGTTTATAAACCAGCTAGGTGAATGGCAAGTTTCTTTTGCTCTAGTATTTACGAAAGCAGATAAAGTAACCCAACGCGAAACAGCAGCCCATGTAAAATTATTTTTGGACGAAATGCGAAAAGAATGGGAATATCTTCCGCCGCATTTTGTTACATCCGCTGTAAAACATTTGGGAGCACGACAACTGCGTGGCTATATAGGCGGATTAAACGAAGAATTTTTAAAATCCAGAAATTTGCGTTAATGTGTTTTTGATAAATCCTTTATCTTGCAGCCATTATTATTCTATGGATAGAACAGCAGCCGAAAAGAAGATTGTAGTGTTATTGTTTGTGTTCGTAATTGTACTTTTTTCTTTTGCCCAAAAGGATACGCAAAAACTGGAGAAATTGTACACTAAGTCTGGGAAGACAGACCTAAAGTTAGCTTTCCTGAAAAGCTTAAGAGTCGAAAAGAATTAATATCCCCCATAAATTCTTCTACTAATTAACAACTTTGTTGGCACAACTACTGCTCGCGAATGCCTCAGGTTTGGCCTTAAAGGCAAAACCCATACCTAAGATATAACCCATAGCTTCCCGTAACGCGTCGTTACTTTTAAAATTTGGATTGGTATTTATATCGGCATGAACCTCCATATCTACATTATATAAAGTAAAAAGATTGCAAAGTTCATATGCAATCTCTATACTTTTCGCTACCTCAACCAGCATTCGCTCTTTTATGCTGTATTGCTGGCGGGTTCTTTCATTGTGTATAAACATAAAGCCTCCATGGCCTTCACGTAAAAAAACAATTACTGTAGCAAATTCTGTTTCCTGGCCTTTTACCTGGGAGTCCGTACCGATGCAAACTTTCAATTTGTAGCCTGCAGCTGATTCCCGTTTTATGGTATTTTCCACCGCTGTATAAATAGGAAGATCGAGGGTTTCACCATTGAATTTTCTCCAACGCATAAAAAAGAGGTTTTTCTAAGTTATAGAAAAACCTCTGGGTTACCAAAAGGGCACGGATTATGGTTCGTTAATTATCTTACTGTTTCATGAATTTTTCAACATATTGATCGTTTCCATTTACAAAACGAATCATATATACACCAGGAGATAAATAATTTGTATTGATAGTGGAGCTACCATCAGTAATTTGTCCTTTCGCTACTATTCTTCCGTTATAATCATTAATAACATAATTATAAATATCAGGACTGCTTACCATTAGGTTATTACTCGTTATAACTGTACTGAATAATTTTGGTCTGCCTTCAACACCTTCGCTACGCATAGCAATAATGTTTGAAAAATACTGACGATTATCATCAAATTTTACACTCAAACGATAGAATAGTACACCTGCTTTCTCTGATTGATGATTATATGCCCGGTTTTCGGCGTCAACATTTGCCAAGGCAATAAAATCTTTACCATTGGTGGAAAATTCTACAGTTTGACTCACCACAGTTTCGTCCGCTATTATATTCCAGGAGAGCTTTTGACTGCCTTTTTCGGTTCTACCTTTCAACTTTAATTCCTGCAGCGGCAAAGCAGCCAACGGTATTTGTTCTCCTAATAATGAATAAGAACCAAGGCTACCATATTCGCTTACATATTGGTTACCTACGCCATCAACAAGTAAATAATAAGTTCCGGAATTTAAATTGGTATCAATTGAAACACTCAATGCTTCCTCTACATTATAGGTTTTTACAAGATTTTTTCCGCCATCGTATAGTTTAACCTGTAAGTCAAGATTTGAGCCTTCATCACCGGCACCCACATTGGTAGGAATGGCACTGAGAACAAATTTTTTAGAAGAAGCGAGGCTAAACTTAAACATGTCTTTTTCTGTATCAGTTGTGATAGCGCCTATTTTAGTAAACTGGTTGTTTGAAAAACTTGCAGCAGTAGCAGTGTTAAACGCTTCAGTATAGTCATCACTTTTAAAAGTGATTCCATTTGCCGTACTGGTAATAATGGATAAATCTTGCTGAGTATTAGTACAACCGTAAGGATTAGGACCATTGTGCCAGGTAGTAAAGTTTTTGTAGTAGCCCACACCCATAATTGGTGCCCAACTTGTTTCACCACTTCCGATTCCATAATTATAAGCATTAACTAAACCGCAGTTTGCATCGTAAGATGCCTGGTGGCGAAGCCCGAAAGTATGTCCTGCTTCATGAGCGCCTGCTTCAGAAATATATTTGGTATTATACCCTAATAAAGAAGTGAAAATAAAACAAGGTGTGTTATCGCCCCAGCTAAACGATCCTGTGTAAGCTACACCACCCGCACTTGATCCATACCAGCTATAGGAAGTAGTAAATATTACTCTCATTCTTCTGTTAGCTGCGGCGGCTGTATATTTTGCCTGGTCGGTTGTAACATTAATATTAAATGGTCGGTAATCTTCTGCAATCCGGTTATAAATCTCTGTGATCTGGTCGGTTGTAAGTCCGGAAGGGCCTGCATCAATAGCTCCTGCATAATTCCAGCTCGTTCCAGTAACGGTATGTCCGTCAAAATCGAGAAAAAGAACGGCAGGGGCAGATGCAGAACTGCTGTAAACAGGCACCTGGGCAAAGTTGGTTAGGGAACCTACAAGTAACAATGCTAAAAGCAAAGATTTGTATAGGTTTTTCATTGGATGGATTTAATAGTTTTTACAATAGGGATGGTAGGGGTATTGGATTAGAAACGGGCATTATTCTTCATATAGGTCATATAAACCTTTCTTCACAAAATAATAAAGTCCATTTTCATTGGCAATTTCATAAGCATCTCCATGTTTGAAACTCATAATCCTGCCACGATAAGTGATTGTATTATCTGGATTAATAATTCTGCTTAACGCTAAGGTTGCACCTACGTTGGTTGTTGATTTTATTACAATGCTCTTAACATTAGCCTGAGCATCTTCTGCCTTAGAAACAACGGTACCGGCAAATTGAAAGTTCGAAGCAAAAGGCAGATCAACTGTTTTGCCAACTTCAAAATCAAAAACATCATCAAAATTTTTTAATGGAACCTTAATGCGATCCGGAAGCTCTTTAAATAATTTGGGTTTGTTGAAGTCGTACTGACTAATAGGAAGACTTTTTGCGTTTTGTTGTGCCGCTGCCGGGAACATGCATACGCTTAATAGCATGCCGACGGCGATGGTTTTTAGGATTTTCATTGGATATGGTTTTTTTAAAAGTTATTAATTAACTTTTAGCGCAGTTTTTTTCTTTCCTGCTATTTTCTTAGGGACGGCACGGTGATACAATATTTAAAAATTGTTTTAAGAATACAAGCATCAAACTAAGCTATTTCAAAAAATAGGTGGTAGTACTCGGAAAATCTGTATCTAATTAGTGGGATTACTTTTAGAAATTGGTGACTATACTCTTGCTAGCAATGGTAAATGTCCGAGGGGTCTAATACATTCCCGTACTTAACATTACCAAAGTGCATCCCAATACGGGTTCGATGCCATTATCTTTTGCTGCTTTTATCAAATCTTCGTTCTCGGTGCCGGGATTAAAAATTATGCGATTAGGTTTCAACTCAAGAATGTAATCAAAATATTCTCTTTGATTTTTAGGATTAAGATACAAGGTTACCGTGTCTACACCTTCAACAGGCATATGGTCAGTCCCAATAGTAACCTCTCCTACTTTACCATTCTTTTTACCTATTGCAATTATTGGATGGTGATTAGCCTGGAGCTTACGTAATGCTAAATAACTATATCGTGCAGGATTATCTGATGCGCCCAATACCACTGTTTTTTTTGCTACTGACATATACACATTTTAATTAACCATAAAATACAAAGCTCATGCCTCAAAATGATTTCCCATGAGTTTTTTTAATTATGTTTTTCGCCAAAAAAGGAAAAACCTTGAATCCCCAAACAAATAAATTGCTTAATAAAAACGAGCCAAAGAAACCCTGCAATATTCTTCCTGCAGTTACTCTGTTGGAAAATTCTGACTTCCATACCTGCCGGTACTGATTTTCCATTTTTGTTCTGTCAATTTTCTTAGACAAAAACAAATCAATTAATCTGGCTGCCATCTTGCTGCTATGCAACGCCATACTCATACCATTACCGCATAGCGGAGTAATCATGCCTGCTGCATCACCCAACAATAGCAGATTGTGCTCCACCACGGACTTTTTAGCGAAACTTATTTGAGAGATAGTAACCGGTGATTGAAGAATAAACTCGCTTGAAGAAAATATATCTTTCAAAACTGGATTTTTATACAAAATGGTTTCCTGCATTTTCCGGATTGAATTTCCACTTTTTTTTAAGTTTCCCGCAGTCGTCAAATAACAAAGACAATATTTGTGTTCTTCAATTTGGGATATACCACAATACCCATTACTGAAATTGTGCAACCCAATTACGGTTGACGGCCACTTGGTTTTTATGTGATATTTAACGGCTATATAATTATTTATGCGAGAATTTTTTTTTGAGATAAACTCCCTATTCCATTTTACATCTACATTGCTTTTTTTCCCATAAGCACCACAACAAACATTTGCTTCAATTTGCCTTACTCCCTCACTTTTCTTAGAAAAATATTGAATAAAGAATTTATTATCATTAAAGCTTACGTCGTCTACCTTGGTTTCCTCCAATATTTGTGCACCACTTTCTTTAGCCAGTGTAGCCAATAAATTATCAAGTTTATAACGACTTATCCCAAACCCACCCAAAGGTAATTTCGTTTCAAAGGAGTTACCATTTGGTGCGGTAAGGTTTAGAGTATCTATTATTGGAAGATTTAGGGTCGATAAAGGCACCCCGAGCGCTTCTAAAAAATCCCAGGATTCCATGCTTATATATTCACCACATACTTTATGGAAAGGATATCTTTCTTTTTCGAATAAAATAACACTATAATGTTTTTTAGCTAGCTGAATCGAAAGCGCAAGTCCGGCAAGGCCGCCACCTATAATAGCTACATCATATTTTAACTGATTCTCCATTATTTAAAGCAGATTATAAGCCAACGAAAAGCCCATTGCCATTTAATCTTGTAATTCTTAATACCAGCCTGTGCAAAAATTTTTTGCCATTCTTTCTTTGCGAATCCTCGTTTTACTGAAAGAGGTGCATCATGTTTCACCATGTAACTTTTAGAAAATGTCTTCGTTAATACCCTGATTGAATGAAAAGCAAAAGGGTGTCGGTGAAGATCATTAATAAAAAAACCCATCTTGCAATGGTTATACATCCATTGCATCATTTTAATTAATTCCTCGCTGGTAAAATGGTGACAGAATAAAGAAGAAAAAATAATGTCAGGAAATGAATCAAAATGAACGAGTTTGTAGTCACTGCAAATAAAATTGATGTCTTTATTTGATGATCGTTCTCTCGCAAAAAGAATACATTCCCGGTTGATGTCAATACCGGTAAGCTTTACCGAGATATTTTTTTCCTCGCACCAGTTTTTTATAACGCGTAAATTATCACCGCCTCCACAACCTACTTCTGAAATATGCAAAACATTTTTATCGGCTAAGGCTCTTACGCCCCTAAGAGTAATCTTGTGCCCACCAAGATGTGTATTGATAAAATCCAGTTCCTGCATATTAAGTTTAATATCCGCAAAAGGGATATTATTGCCATCGAGCAACTCTTTTTGATATGACCTGTATTTGAAAGACAATTATGAAGTTGCGGTAAATGTTTCCACCGTTAATCCGGGTCCAAAAGCAGAAGCAAAGATATTTTTTCCTCTTTGTTTGTTGTACATCATTTCTTTTAATACAAAAAGTATAGTGGCGGAAGACATGTTACCATATTGTTCCAGTATTTGATAAGAGTGAAAGAGGCTGTCCTTGGTGAGGTCAATACTATGCTCTATAGCTTCTAATATCCGTTTACCGCCGGGATGAATACACCAATTATCAATATCCGGCAACTGGAGATTAGAATGTTCAAGTGCTCTTGTAACAACAGGCAAAAAATCTTCTTCTATTAGTTCCGGTACATAACCACTTAATGTCATTAAAAAACCGGAAGATGATAGCTCCCAGGCCATATCTCTTTTACCTTTCGGAATTACCTCTGAGTGAAAACTGGATATATGAATGCCTTTCTTAATCGATTTATCAGCACAAATCAGGGCGGCTGCACAACCATCACCAAATAACAAGGAAGAGGTGATATTATCTATTGTTGCCTCCCGTTGAAAATGTAACGTACATAGTTCAGTACAAACAATAAGTACCTGCGCTTTGGGCTCGGCCATACATAAAGCATTTGCCAACTTAAGTGCATGAATAGCCGCATAACAACCCATGAAATTTAAAGATGTTCTGAAAATATTTTTTCCGAATTCCATCAATTCCATTATCTGTAAATCAAGCCCCGGGGCACTCATGCCCGTACAACTAACAGTAATAAGATGGGTTATTTCATCGTGGTGTGTAACATCATGCAAACAATCTCGTATGGCATCAACCGAAAGCTGGGGAGCTTGTTTGTTATATACAGCCATCCTTTGCTCAAGTGAAGGAAATGGTTCCAGGTTTTCTGTTTGCGGATAAAATTTCCAATCCTGCACCTGCCTGCTGTAATCGGGAAGAACAGAGAAACGTTGGCTAATTCCGCTTTGCTGGTATAAAAAACGCAATTTTCTTTTCTCAACTTCAGAGCCTGCATATACTTTTTGCATAAACTGGAGTATATCCATTTGCTTGTGACAATATGCGGGTACTGCGGTTCCTATCGAAATGATTTTACTCAAAATGTTTTTGTAAAAATTAAAAATGTAAAATAGCCTGATGTGCAAAGCATAGCAACTACATTCATAATCAAACTATTTTTAAAATTAGCCGACGCAGTATTGCGCCAAACACCTAACATCCAATAACAAAAAAACAATACCACCGGTGCTGTAAAAATTAAAAAGAATAAGAAATT
>Ga0173480_10000792_pt1 | contig 11071 bp, 9 predicted proteins | sample NitcycUS209509C1_FD_122622 | JGI IMG/M metagenome (GOLD analysis project Ga0173480, IMG submission 122622) | Soil microbial communities from Arlington Agricultural Research Station in Wisconsin, USA - Nitrogen cycling UWRJ-S209-509C-1 (version... | ecosystem: Environmental > Terrestrial > Soil >... | reverse complement strand
GGCGCTGCCCGCGCCTTCCCTGACTGGCGACGTAAGACGGCCAAGGAGCGCGCCGTCGTGCTGCGACGCTGGTTCGAGCTGATGATGCAGCACCAGGAGGATCTGGCGCGCCTCATGACGATGGAGCAGGGGAAGCCGATCACCGAGTCGCGCGGCGAGGTCGCGTATGCGGCGTCGTTCCTCGAGTGGTTCGGCGAGGAAGCGAAACGCGTGTACGGCGACACCGTTCCCGGACACCAGGCCGACAAGCGGATCGTCGTGCTCAAGCAGCCGATCGGTGTCGTCGCCTGCATCACGCCATGGAATTTTCCGCTGGCGATGATCACGCGCAAAGCGGGTCCGGCGCTCGCTTCCGGCTGCACAGTGGTGCTCAAGCCGGCCTCGCAGACGCCCTTCTCAGCGCTGGCGCTGGCCGAACTGGCCGAGCGTGCCGGTGTGCCCGCTGGCGTCTTCAACATCGTCACCGGTTCGGCGACCGAGATTGGCGGTGAGCTGACGTCAAATCCTGTCGTCCGCAAATTGTCGTTTACCGGCTCGACCGAGGTGGGCCGGACGCTCATGGCGCAATGCGCACCCACCATCAAGAAGCTGTCGCTGGAATTGGGCGGCAATGCACCCTTCATCGTGTTCGACGATGCGGATCTGGATGCGGCGGTGGTGGGAGCGATGGCGTCGAAATACCGCAACACCGGTCAGACGTGCGTAACGGCGAACCGCATTTACGTGCAGGACGGCGTGTACGACGCGTTTGCCGCCAAGCTGACGGAGAGTGTTCGCGCGCTGAAACCGGCCAATGGTCTCGAGGCGTCAGCGACGCAGGGGCCACTGATCGACGACAAGGCGCTGGCCAAAGTCGAGGAGCATGTGGCCGACGCGATTAGTAAAGGAGCGACCGTCGTGGCTGGCGGACGCCGTCATGCGCTGGGAGGTCGCTTCTACGAGCCGACTGTCCTGACCGGCGTGACGTCATCGATGGCCGTCGCGCGCGAGGAAACGTTCGGGCCGGTGGCGCCGCTGTTCCGGTTCAAGACGGACGAGGAAGCCATCGCGATGGCCAACGACACCGAGTTTGGTCTTGCGGCGTACTTCTACGGGCGTGATATCGGCCGCGTGTGGCGTGTCGCCGAGGCGCTCGAAGCGGGCATGGTCGCGATCAACACCGGCATTCTTTCGACGGAGGTGGCGCCGTTCGGCGGCATCAAGCAGTCGGGACTCGGACGCGAAGGGTCCAAGTACGGCATCGAGGAGTTTGTCGAGATCAAGTATTTGTGCATCGGCGGGATCTGAAGGTAAATGGGGTCGGGAGTCCTTTTTGGAGGACACGCCCAAATCCGCAGAGTTCGATCAGGCATGTCCTCCAAAAAGGACTCCCGACCCCATTTACTTCAGTGCTTCGCCGCTTCGGTCAGGGAGCGTAAAGATCAGAATCGCGGCGAGCAGGAAGAACGCTGACGTGCTGGCGAGCGCGAGACCGAGGCCGACGCCTGGAATCGACGCGAGCGCACCAATCGTCCACGGTCCCGCGGCCCCTGCCATCCGGCCGATGTTGTAGGTCGTACCCTGTGCGGTGGCACGAACGGCGGTGGGAAACAGCTCGGCGATGAACGCGCCGAACATGCTGAAGTAGCCGTGCCCGAAGTAGCCGAACACCGGGCTGAGGAGCAGGAGCGCGCGTGGCGCTGTCGCGAGCTGTGCGTACAGCGGCACGATCAGCGCGGCGGCCAGCATGAAGAGGACAAAGCTCCGTCGCCTGCCGATGCGGTCCGCCAGAATACCGAACGTCAGGTAACCGGCATAGGCGCCGAGTTGTACTGCGACGATCCAGCCGGTCGATCCGACGATGCCCATGCCCGCGCCGCCCTGGGCCACCGGTCGAGAGAGAAACGACGGCAGCCAGAAGAAGATGCCCCAGTAGGCGAACTGCACGGCGGTCGTCAGCAGGGCCACGCGCAACGTCGTGCTGCGAAGGACCGGCCCGAGGATGACGGCGAACGGGTTGGCAGTCGCCGCCCCTCGAGTGGCCCGCTTCCACGCGTCCGGCTCTCGGACGCTCCGCCGAATCCACAGCGTGAACAGCGCCGGCAGTACTCCGGCCACGAACAGCCATCGCCAGCGTTGGTCACCTGGTACCGAGTGACCGAGCACTGCGGCGGCGAGCAGTGCGGCACTGATGTAGCCCAGTGCCCACCCGGATTGCATGATCGCGCTCGCCTTGTTGCGGTGCGCGGCTGGCCAGCTCTCGCTCACCAGGACCGCGCCCGACGCCCATTCGCCTCCCATGCCGATGCCGAGGGCGGCACGCCATATCGCAAGCTGGACGATGCTCTGCGACGTGGACGCGCCAAGTGAGGACAACGAGAAGATCAGAATCGTCCACGAGAGCGCGCGCGTGCGACCGAAGCGGTCGGCCACGTAGCCGAAGAGCAGGCCACCGACGCCGGACATGACCAGGGTGGTGGTGCCGAGCAGCCCCGCCGTCCGGTCGTTCATCTCGAAGTAGGCGCGGATGTGCGTGAGCGCCATCGCGTAGAGCATGAAATCGGCGGCGTCGAGCATCCAGCCGAACTTGGCGGCGAGGAGGACGTGCCACTGGTCGCGGGTGATACCGCGATACCAGGGCGGGGCAGGGCTGACGAGAGCGGACTCGTGCACCAGGATTCCTCAGGGCCGCCCGGCAGTTGATGCGATTCGCCTCATGCCGGGCTGACTTGTCCACCATAGCCTGGCGAAGGGGGAAGCCTCGGCCCAGGTGTTTTCGCCGGACGCGCGGACCGTGACATAGTAGCGGTTTGCTCGACGTGAACCGCGACTCCGCCGTGCGGGCGGATCGACGAAGGAGAGACGCATGTCCATCGACGTTGGCGCCAAAGCGCCTGATTTCGAATTGCCGAACGAAGATCGTGAGCCGGTGAAGCTGAGTGAACAGCTGAAGAGTGGCCCGGTCGTTCTGGCCTTCTTTCCCGCGGCCTTCAGCAGCGTCTGCACAACCGAGATGTGCACGTTCCGGGACGCGGCCTCGGAGTTGAACAAGGTAGGCGCCAAGGTGCTGGGTGTCAGCGTCGATACGTTCTTCGCGCTGAAGGCCTGGAAGGATGCGGAAAAGCTGAACTTCCCGCTGCTCAGCGACTTCAACAAGACGGTGATTCGTCAGTACGGCGTCGTCAACCCCGACATGATCGGCTTGAAGGACATCTCCAAGCGCGCCGTCTTCGTGATCGACAAGGGCGGAGTCGTCCGGCACAGCGAAGTGCTGGAGGACGCGCGCAACGAGCCGGATTACGGCAAGGTGAAGCAGGCGCTCGCCTCCTTGTAGGCCGGGGCCTTTTGGCCCCGGCGTCAGTCACGTAGGCCGGGTCCCCTTGGACCCGGCGGTCATGTAGGGCGGGGCCTTTCGGCCCCGCCCAACCTCCATGTCCTCCAAGAACCGCGCATTCTGGGACACCCACTTCGATTGCAGGACGTTGACGTGTTCGGCCTCGCCCTGTCATCGCATCAGCTGGCCACCGCACGCACGAATGCCGCTGCCCTGCACGTCAGCGCGCCACTGGTGCAGGCAGACGCCAGGAACCTGTCCTTCTCCGACGGCGCCTTCGACGGATCTTCTGCGATCACGGCGCGATGACGTTTGCGGCGCCCGAGCAGGTGATTCCGGAAGTGTCGCGGGTGCTACGCGATGGAGGGTTGTTCGCCTTCTGTATCTCGACACCGCTGCGCGACATCTGTTCGCATCCGGTGACCGGCGCGTTCACCGGGTCGCTCGAACCCTGAACCCGAACCCCGAACTGCCCGCCTCCGCGCAGAGCGCTGCGGCGCGGTCCGCCGGAGCAGAAGGCGAAGGCGGAAACACGAACCCGGAACCGAGAACCTGGAACATCGAATTCTCGGAAGTAATGCCCTTCTGTCATCGCACCTAATCGTCACAAATATTTTTCGAGCGAGCCGCTGCGCGATGTGCGATCCAGCATCGCAGTTTTGTTACACTGCTAATCCACTTCGTCAGGGTAGTCCTTCCTTTACATGGCTGATACCGCCGTTGCGACTGCGGAGCGTACGCTTCCGCACAATCTCGAGGCTGAGCGTTCCGTGCTCGGCGCAATCCTCGTCCACAACGACGCGTTCAACACAGCGGTACAGGTCATCGAGTCGGCCGACTTCTATCGCGACGCGCATCGTCGCGTCTTCGAGAAGATGATTGCGCTCAACGAGCGCGCGCAGGCGATCGACTTCGTCACGCTGAAGGAAGAGCTGTCGCGCTCAGGCGAGCTTGACCAGGTGGGTGGTCCGGCCTACATCGCGTCGCTGGCCGATGGTGTGCCTCGCGCCACCAACGTCGAGTACTACGCGGGTATCGTCAAGGAAAAGTCGACACTTCGCGCGCTGATTGCGGCCGCGGGAAAGATTCTTACCAACGCCTACGAGGCCGATCAGGAGTCGGACCTCATTCTCGACGAGGCCGAGAGCGCGATCTTCGCCGTGGCCGACGACCGGATGAAGGCTGGCTTCGTCTCCATGCGCGATCTGGTCAAGGAGAGCTACCCGAAGATCGAGAAGGCGTTCGAGCAGAAGCGGCTGATTACCGGCGTCCCCACGGGCTTCGTCGACTTCGACGGCATGACGCGCGGTCTGCAGGGTGGCGATCTGATCATCATCGCGGCGCGCCCGTCGATGGGGAAGACCAGTCTCGTCCTCAACATGGCCCAGTACGTGGCGGCGCAGCCGGATCTGACTGTCGGCTTCTTCAGCCTCGAAATGTCGAAGGAGTCGCTGTTCATCCGCATGCTGACGTCCGAGGCGCAGATCGACAGCCATCGTCTGATGAGCGGCGCCGTCGGGCACAAGGACTACGGCAAGATCTCGCACGCGCTGGAATCGCTGAGCGGCATGCGGCTGTTCATCGACGACACCGCCAACATCGGCGTGCTCGAGATGCGCGCCAAATCGCGGCGTCTGCAGTCCGAGCACGGCCTCAGCCTGATTGTCATCGATTACATCCAGCTGATGAGCGGCCGTGGGCGATTCGAGAACCGGACGCTGGAGCTCGCATCCATTTCGCGCTCGCTCAAGGGGCTCGCCAAGGAGCTCAATGTTCCGATCATCATCCTGTCGCAGTTGAGCCGCGCTCCAGAGTCGCGGTCCGACCACCGGCCGCAGCTGTCGGACCTCCGCGAGTCCGGCGCGCTCGAACAGGACGCCGACCTGGTCGCGCTGATCTATCGCGACGACGTCTACAACAAGGATCCGAACAGTCCTGACGCTGGCACGGCGGAGATCATCATCGCCAAGCAGCGTAACGGTCCGACCGGCGTGGTGAAGCTCGCCTTCCTGCGCGAGCAGACGCGGTTCGCGAATCTGGCGCAGTGACGATGCCGGGACGAAAGCCCCGGCCCACAAGGATCGACATCGACCGCGCCGGGTCCAAGAGGACCCGGCCTACACGCCCTCGAACCCTCGGACCTTCGCACCCCGCACCTTCGAACCCTCGCACCTTCGCACCTTCGAACCGGTAGAATTCAGGTGCATGGTTCGCAGCACGATCGCGCGCGTCGATCTCGGAGCGCTGCGTCACAACTTCACGGCCATCCAGTCGTTCCTCGAACAGGGTGCACGCGATAGCGGTGCCGCCGTCCCGCCAGCGGTTCTCGCCGTCGTCAAGGCGAACGCCTATGGTCATGGCGCCGTGCCTGTCGCACAGGCACTGGAGCAGGCGGGTGCGACGATGCTCGCGTGCGCCGACATCGAAGAGGGCATCGTGCTGCGTCGTGCCGGCGTCCGGGTGCCGATTCTCGTCTTCGGTGCGCTCAGCGTCAGTGATCTGGACGGCCTGTTCGAGCACCGTCTGACGCCGACGATCTCGACGCCAGGCGCGGCGCGCGCCGTGCAGGCCGCCGCGGCACGTCACCGGGCGACGATTGGGTATCACCTCAAGATCGATACCGGAATGAACCGTCTCGGCTTCCGGCACGACAATCTGCGCCGCACGGTGCCCGATCTGCTGGCGAGTTCGAACGTACGGCTCGAGGCCGTCTACACCCACTTCGCCAGTGCCGACGTTCCGGAGAGCCCGGTGTTCCATGAGCAGCGGGAACGGTTCGAGCGCGCTTTGTCCGTTGTCACTGAGCTCGCTGGCGGCCGCAGCATCCGTCGTCACGCGTGCAACAGCGCGGCGCTGCTGCGCGACTCGCGCGTCTGGTACGACGCGGTGCGACCGGGACTCCTGCTCTACGGTGTGGTGCCGCCGCCGCTCGCATCGACGCTGTCGCTCAAGCCGGTGATGTCGCTCACCAGTCGAGTCGTCGCGGTCAAGGGGTTGCGCCCCGGAGAAGGCGTTGGTTACGGATGGCGCTTCACCGCCGACGCGCCGCGCACGATTGCGGTGATCCCTGCCGGCTACGCCGACGGGCTCGATACGCGTCTCTCCGGGCGCGGCTTCGTTCTGCTGCGAGGCCGCAGAGTGCCTATCGTTGGCGCGGTGTCGATGGACATGCTGACGGTGGACGTGACCGACGTCGAGGCCGTCGAGCCTGGAGACGAAGTAGTTATCCTCGGCTGCCAGGGTGAGGAGAGCTGGCAGCAGATCGACGCGCGCGAGATCGCGGCTTCGGTCGGCATGATCCCGTGGGAGGTGCTCTGTCGCCTCGGTACGCGGATTGAACGCTCGTACTCGGAGACGGCAGGAACGGAATGAACGGCGGGTCCAAGAGGACCCGCCCTACGGCGGGCCCCAGCCAGCGCGCTCGAGTCGACGGTAGGCCGGGTCCCCCTGGACCCGGCGGGCGTCACCTATGAAACCTCCCAAGATCGTGTTCGTCTGCCAGGAGTGCGGCGCGCAATCGCCGAAGTGGGTCGGCCGCTGTCCCGAATGCGGCGCCTGGAACTCGATGTCCGAAGAGCGCACGATGGAAGCGCCAGCGGCCTCGGTCACGAACAGGTACTCACAGCGCGCGATCTCCGTATCCACACTGTACGCAGAAGTCGAAACCGCGCATGCGGTGCGGCTCTCGACCGGCATCGGCGAGTTCGATCGCGTGCTCGGTGGCGGCGTCGTGCCCGGCTCGCTGGTGCTGCTCGGCGGCGAGCCCGGGATTGGCAAGTCGACGCTGCTGCTGCAGGCTGCGGCGCACTTCGCGCGCGAGGTCGGTCCGGTGCTCTATGCATCCGGAGAAGAATCGGAGCATCAGATCAAGAGCCGGGGCGATCGGCTCGGCGTCGGGGCTGCGCCGCTCTACCTGATGTCGGAAACCTGCATCGAGCGCATTCTCGAGGAGATTGCCCGGCTTAAACCGGCGCTCGTCATTGTCGATTCGGTGCAGACGGTGTTCTCGATCAAGTTCCAGTCGGCGCCGGGCACCATCGGCCAGGTGCGCGAAGCGGCCACGCAGTTTCTCTTTGCCGCCAAGGGGCAGAACATTCCGACCGTGCTCGTCGGGCACGTGACGAAGGACGGCAATCTCGCCGGCCCCAAGACGCTGGAACATGTCGTCGATACGGTCCTCTATTTCGAGGGTGAGCGACATCACGCGCATCGTGTCGTGCGGGCGGTAAAGAATCGGTTTGGTGCGGTCAGCGAACTTGGCGTCTTCGAGATGACGGGCACCGGGCTCATTCCTGTGGCGAATCCTTCAAAGCTCTTTCTGGCCGAGCGGGCGTCGGGCACCCCTGGTTCAGCGGTGCTGTGCTGCGTCGAAGGGTCGCGTCCGATTCTCGTGGAGGTGCAGGCGCTCGTCAGCACCAGCTCCTACGGGAACGCACGCCGGATGGCGCTCGGGATCGATCAGAGCCGGCTCTCGCTGCTGCTGGCCGTGCTCGAGAAACGCGCGGGTCTCGCCCTCGCTGGAGACGATGTGTACGTGAATGTGGCCGGCGGGATGAGCATCGAGGAACCGGCTGCCGACCTGAGCGTGCTGGCCGCGGTGGCGTCGAGTGTCCGGAACCGCGGCCTGTCGCCGGCAACGGCTCTCTTCGGTGAAGTCGGTTTGAGTGGCGAGATTCGCGGCGTGCCGCAGGCGGCATTGCGGGTCCGTGAAGCGGCACAAATGGGATTCACCCGGCTCATCATCCCGGCGGCAAACGTGGATCCAGCCAGCATGGGGCGATCCGACGTCGAATATGAGGTGATTGGCGTCCGCACCCTCGGCGAGGCACTCGAACACCTCATCGCTTGATTTTCGGCGCTGGCGGTTCTAACGTTCGTTTCATACCGGCGTGCTCATTCCGGCTTGGAGCCCCCTCATGTCGTGGTCCGTCCTCGCGCGAGTGTTGTTTATCGCTGCTGTCGGGTATTCGGGTTTTCAACTCGAGCCGTTTCCGATCGGAGCGCCTGGGAATACCTCTTTCGGGTTAGTGGTGGGCGCTGTCGTCGTTCTCCTCGAGCTGTATCTCCGCGACATCTCCATCACCAGCCTGCTGGGAGCCCTCATCGGCGGCGTCATCGGTCTGGTCACGGCCACGTCGATCGGCGCGGCGCTCTATTGGGCCGACCACGGTGATCACCGTGTCGTGTTTCTCCACAGCGTGCTGCTGATGGCGCTGCCGTATCTCGGTCTCGTGCTCGGTTCGAAGAACGGCGCGTGGCTGCAGCCGGAGAAGCTGGCGTCGATGTTCCGCGGCGCGCCTCCGAAGCGCTCCTATCGTGTCCTCGACACGAGCGTGATCATCGACGGTCGCATCGCCGATATCTGCGAGACCGGGTTCGTCGACGGTACGCTCGTCGTCCCCCAGTTCGTGCTCAAGGAATTACAACTGGTTGCCGACTCGTCGGACTCGATGAAGCGCAACCGCGGGCGCCGCGGTCTCGACATCCTGCAGAAGATCCAGAAGATGGCCGGTGTCGACGTCCTCATTTCGGACAAGGACTTCCCGGAGGTACGGGAGGTGGATCTGAAACTGATCGAGCTGACGCGTACGCTCGGCGGCAAGATTGTCACCAATGATTTCAATCTGAACAAAGTGGCGCAGCTCCGCGGCGTCGAGGTGCTGAACATCAACGAGCTGGCGAATTCGCTCAAGCCGGTCGTCCTCCCTGGCGAAGTCATGAAGGTGTTCATCCTCAAGGAGGGGAAGGAATACAACCAGGGCGTCGCCTATCTCGACGATGGGACGATGGTGGTGGTGGACAATGCGCGCAAGCTGATTGGCAAGACCATCGACGTCGTCGTCACCAGCGTGCTGCAGACCACAGCCGGCAAGATGATCTTCGGGCGCTTCATCGATTCGACGGCGGCGGCCCAGGCCCCGGCCGCGGTTCCGTCGCGGTCGCAGGTGCCACCGCCGGCCGCAGCCGCTGCTGGAAAATAGATCGGTCCCCTTTCGGGCGCCCTGTGCGGATTCCTCCTTTCCATTGGTGGCGGACGGTCTTCGTGTTGATCCCGGCCATCGGGGTCTACACCATCGTGCTCGGCACTCTGTCTCTGGCGTCGAGCATCTTCGACGCCCGCGGGTTTTTCGCGCACTGGTGTGCGCGCACCTGGGCGCGACTGATTCTCTGGACCACGGGAGTCTCGGTCAAAGTCGAAGGACTTGAACATGTGCAGCCTCACGGCTCGTACGTGTTCGTGTCGAATCACCAGAGCCACTACGACACGGCGGTGCTCTTTGCCACGCTGCCGCACCAGCTGCGGATCATCGCCAAGGAGTCGCTCGGCCGGTTTCCATTCGTCGGCTGGCACCTGCGCAGAACCGGTCACATCCTCGTCGATCGCCGGCGCCCGGATCGAACGGCCATCTTTGTCTGGGCCGAAGGCCTGTTGTCGCACGGCCTCTCGTTGATCGTGTATCCCGAAGGGACGCGCAGTCCGAATGGCGCGGTGCAGCGGTTCAAGCCGGGGAGCTTTCAGATCGCTCTGCAGGCTGGGTTGCCCGTCGTGCCGATTTCGATTTCCGGGACGCGCAGGATCATGCGGAAGGGCGCGTTCGAAGCCCGTCCCGGCGCCGTGCGCCTGGTGCTTCATCCCCCGATTGACACTCGAGGTCTGGCAGAAGCCGACCCGCGCGAGTTCGGCGAGCGGGTACGGCAGATCATTGCCCCGGCTGTGGAATCGCCTGCCTGAAGAGGTGAACCTCGAGCCTCGCACCATTTCAGGCACGACTAATGCTCCATATTGAGCCGGAGGGAAGACATGAACCAGGACGAGCTCAAGGGCAAGATGGAACAGCTGAAGGGTAAGGCCAAGCAGGCCGCGGGCGACCTCACTGATGACGAGTCGTTGCAGGCCGAGGGCAAGGCCGACGAAGCGCGTGGCGACGTCCGCGAGGGATACGGTACGGCCAAGCGTAAGGTCGGCGAGGTCATCGAAGACATCGGCGAAAACCTGAAGAAGTAAGGGCGGCGCTTCGGGCCGTTCGTCCATCCGGGTAACATTGCCCGGATGCACGTCTCAGCCATTATTCCGGCCGGCGGCCGCGGGTCGCGCTTCGGAGCCCCAGTGCCGAAGCAGTTGCTCGCGCTCGCCGGCCGGCCGATATTGGCGCACAGCGTCGGTGCGATCGCGTCGAGTCCGGACGTCACCGACATCGTCGTCGCGCTTCCGCCCGATCTGGCGTCAACGCCCCCGTCATACTTATCCACGACAGGAAAGCCGCTGACCGTCGTCGCTGGCGGTCAACGTCGCCGCGATTCCGTGGCCAATGCGTTTGCGGCGGTCGCCGGCCGCGCGGATATCGTGTTGATTCACGACGCCGCGCGCCCGCTCGTCTCTCACGACGTGATCCGAAGAACGATCGAAGCCGCCGCGGCCACGGGGGCAGCCATCGCCGCGTTGCGTGTCAGCGACACGGTGAAGCAGGTGGACGATGAGCGCCGCGTTACTGCGACGTTGCCTCGCGAGCGGATCTATCTTGCGCAGACGCCCCAGGCATTTCGTGTGGACGTGCTGCGCGCTGCGTTGTTGCTCGGGGGCGATGCCACGGACGAGGCGGCGCTGGCCGAGCGGGCGGGGCATCGAGTCGCGGTCGTCGATGGCGATGTGCGGAACATGAAGATCACAACCCCGGATGACCTCGTGATTGCCGAACGGCTGCTGAGTGGCACCAGCGGTGTGACGCTGCGTATTGGAAACGGCTACGATCTTCATCG
>Ga0173480_10000791_pt1 | contig 11074 bp, 5 predicted proteins | sample NitcycUS209509C1_FD_122622 | JGI IMG/M metagenome (GOLD analysis project Ga0173480, IMG submission 122622) | Soil microbial communities from Arlington Agricultural Research Station in Wisconsin, USA - Nitrogen cycling UWRJ-S209-509C-1 (version... | ecosystem: Environmental > Terrestrial > Soil >... | reverse complement strand
GTTCCCTGAAGGCCCGAAGCCTCGCCGCCCGCGGGAATCAATTCCAGGTTTCCCAGCACGAACAGGATGGCCGCGACGAGCAGCGCCACGCCCATGCCGAGCTGAATTCCGCGCGCGGGCAGCCGGGCAACGACACCCGCGCCCAGCCATGCCCCGACGACGGCGGCGGCAATCATCGCGACCAGCGTCAGAGGATCGACGGTGACGACCGCGATGAAGATCAGCGCCTGGGTGATCGTGGGTAGCGCGTGACCGGCGTTCAGCGTCCCGGGAATGCGTTCATCGGGAACCAGCTTCAGTAGTTTGAAGATGGAGGTCGTGGGCGCGAATGAACCGACGCCCAGCGTGTCGAAAAAGTTCGTCACGAAGCCGACGATCGGATGAACCACTCCCGGTGTGGCATTCGCCGCGGTACGAGCGCGCCGCTCGATCACGATCCAGCGCACTATATAAAGGAGGGCCAGCGCTGCCAGGACGCCGAGAAGAACGCGTGCCGCCAGGCTCACGTCGCGTTCCCCTTGTGTAGACCTCTTCGAATCCGATTCATGCGTCCCTCTGAAATGGCCTGAACCTGCCCAGCCGACCCGACCCGGGCGATAGTAGCAGCGGGGCGGCGACCTTCCCCGCCGCCCCGCTCCCGCGTGTACGCAAAGAGGGACTAGAAGCGCACACCCACGGACAAGAAGTAACGACGGCCGATCACGTCATACAGCGACGTGTCGGTGTTCGAATCACCGGCCAGCGCGGCACCGAGCACCGGCGGTTGTTCATCGAAGACGTTGTCGACGCCTAGCTGGATCTGTGTCGACTCACCCACGCTGAAAATGCCGCCGAGGTCGAAATACGTTTGCGAGCCCGCGCCGCTCACGACCGTATCGGTGCCGGGAAAAATTCCCATCGAGCCGATGTATCGCAGACCGGCACGCAACGACAGCGGCCCACTCTCCCAGCGCGCATTGAAGGACGCCTTGATGTCGGGCACCGCGAACGTGTCCTGGCCAGAGCAGCTGCTGCCGATGAATCCCGCGCAGTCGTCCGGCTCGAAGCCCTGGACTTGCGTCGAGCGTTCGAACGTCTTGCTGACGGCCAGCGCCAAGCGAAGGCTTGCGCCATGTTCGCCGATCGCCAGTGCACCCGGCAGGTCTGTGGTGAAGTCCGCTGCCAGGTCGATACCGGAGACCGCGAGTGAGCCGATGTTCGCGAGCTGCGCGGTCACGAACTCGATCTGACCATTGCCCGACGTACGATGAATGGCCTGGCAAAGCGCACTCGAATTGTCGAGAAGCGTGAAGCAGCCATTGAGCGTCTTCTGGACGTCGATCGTCGCGATCGCGTCATCGACCTGGATGTCGAAATAGTCTGCGGTGATGTGCAATCCGCCGAGCGAGGCGAACGTGAGGACTGCACCCACCGTGAACGTATCCGAATCCTCCGGCGTGAGGTTCGGATTGCCGCCACTCGATGCACCAAAGCCCTGGTTGGTCGACGTGAACGTATCAATGTCGCCGGCGGGAATGCCCTGCTCGACGCACAGCGCCTTTTGTTCGGGCGTGGGATGACTCGCAACTTCGCAAGGATCCGTCGCACCCGTGAAGCCGTTGGAGATCGGCGCATACAACTCGCCGAGTGTCGGCGCACGAAGCGCGCGGTTGAATGCCGAGCGGAAACGCAGCCAGTCGGTCGGCGCCCATTCCAGGCCAACTTTCCAGGTGGTGGCGCCGCCGAAGGTCGAGTAGTCAGAGTGGCGGCCCGCTGCTTCGAAACTCAGCTCCTTCGCGAAAGCCTTGTCGGCAAGCAGTGGCACGCGCACTTCGGCGAAGAACTCGGTGAGGTCGTATTGACCCTCGGTGATCCCTCGAGAATCCGGCCCGTATTCACCCGCAAGATCGGTGGCGCCCGGCAGGAACTCGTATTCGTCCTTGCGCCACTCGACGCCGACAGCCACGCCGACCGGGCCCGCGGGCAGTTCGAACGTGTCTCCCGACAACGAAGCGCCGGCAACGCGACGCTCGAACACTTCCTTCGATGTCTGCAGCGTCGCGATGAATGCGCCCGCTTCCGGCGTGATCGATCCGATGCCGAACGGATTCACCGGCACGCAGCCGAACGCGGCGCCGACGCGGCATGCGGCGTTGCCGTCGTCGTCGATGACGACATCAGCGCCCAGGCCCACGCGCGTCTGCGAGTAAACGCCCTCGGTCAGCTGGTCGGTTCGTGAGCGCTGGTACTGGAAGAAGGAGTCCCAGTGCCACGGGTCGTCAGACATCGAAAATTCACCGCGCAGTCCCGCCGTCATGTTGAGCGACGTGCGCTCGTAGTCATTGTGACGCGGGCCGGTTTCGGTGCCGCGGCGGCCCGTACCTGGAACATACGCAACGTCCAGTTCCGGATGCGCGGGATCGTTGTCGTACACGCCGTCCGGATCGAAGAGCTGCGGATTGTCGATGAAGAACTGGCGCACCGGCGGGAGCAGGATCGGGTTGTGGCCGTAGTCGGGCACGACGAACGCGGACGGATCGACGCCCGGCGTATTCAATCCACCCGATTGCGGCGCTTGCTGGAACGCGTTGCGCGTATCGACGTAGAACATCTCGGCATACGCCTCGGTGTCCTTTGCAAATTCGAACGAGGTGAGCGCATTCACCTGCGCGCGCGACATCGGACGTTGCAGGTAGTTGTCAGGGGCGAAGTTGTAGAGATCCTGCGGCGTGCAGTACGGCAGCACTTCGCCACCCTCTCCGAACCGGACGCCGCCGAGGTTCGTGCATCCGGCCGATCCCGGCGCTGGCAGCGTCACGCCATGAAGGCTCGCGAGCTGCGTGGCGCCGAGTGCGATCTTCGTGCCCGGCACGTTGCCCGAACCACCGGGAATGAGTCCATCGTCTCCTTCATTGAGAGACACCGCGGAGAATTCGCGGTCCGCGAACATGATGGCATCGCGTTGCGTGTACGAGCCGTAGGCCACGATGTTGCCGCGGCCATCCGCGAAGTTCGTGCCCATGGCGAGATCGACCTTGTGCGTTTCGCCGTCGGATTCACCGGTCTGCCCGTACAGGTACGACGCTTCGATGCCGTCGATATCTTTCTTGAGCACGAAATTGACCGCGCCCGCGATCGCATCGGAGCCGTAGACCGCCGATGCGCCACCGGTCATGACTTCGACGCGCTCGACGAGCATGTCGGGAATCGAAGCCAGATCGACGATGCCGTCCTGGTTCGCGGACACATAACGTCGTCCGTTGACGAGCACCAGCGTGCGAGTGGCGCCCAGCGCGCGCAGGTTCGCCGAGAGCACACCAGAAGCACTTCCGTTCGCGCCGCCATTGGCGTTGGTCTGCGAGTTCATGCCTGCCGCGAGCTGCGGCAGTTCATTGAGCGTGTTCTCGATGGTGGCGTTGCCCGAATCGCGGATCTGCTGCGAATCCACCACGGCCACGGGACTGGGCGCGTCGAGATCCGAGCGCCGGATGCGCGAGCCGGTGACCACTACGGTGTTGAGATCTTCAGCTTTGTCGTCGGGCGCCTTGTCGCCCGGCTGCTGCGCGAGTGCCGGCCCCGAAGCGGCGCCGAATAGAGCCAACAGCAGTGCCGATGAGGCGAGCCAATGGGCTGAACGTGTACGAAGACCGATTGCGCAGTTCATCTGTTCCCCTAGGCGATCGTTGTTATTAGCTACTATATATTATATTTCATATAACCATCGCAACTGGGCCAGGGGTCGCCTCCCGGATCAGACCAGGCGGCCAACGAATCGGGCGTGAAGGCTCGCAGCGCGGCATAATTCGCGCCGCATGGCACGATCGATCGGAGTCGAACGGAAATCCCTCTCGGCCCAGGTAGCGGACACGCTGCGTGAGCTGATCGTTTCGAACACCTACGCGCAGGGACATCAGTTGCGGCAGGACGAGGTTGCGCGCCGGTTGGGCGTCAGCCACATCCCGGTACGCGCCGCATTCCAGTTGCTGGAATCGGAAGGATTGATCACCAACGTGCCATACAAGGGCGCGGTGGTCACACGGCTATCGCCGGCGGACATCGAGGAATACTTCGACATCCGCGCCACGCTCGAGGTTGATCTGCTGAAGCGCGCCGTAGGGCACATCACGCCCGACACGGTGGCGCGTGCGCGCAAGATCGTCGAACGCATGGACTCCGCCCCGCCCGCCCGCTGGGGTGAACTCAACTGGAAGCTGCACGAGGAGTTGTACTCCGCCGCGAACCGGCCGATCACGCTCGAGTTCGTGCGCAAGATCCACGACAACCTCGATCGCTATGTGCGCATCCAGCTCTCGCTGGCGGAAAAGAATCGCCAGCGTGCGCACCAGGAGCACATCAAGTTGATCGAGCTCTGCGCCGCCGGCGACCAGGCGAAGGCATTGAAGCTGCTGAACGCACACATCTGCGGCGTTCGTGACGATCTGCTCGCCCACATGAAGGTCCACCCGCAGGGCTGAGCCCTGCGGGCTTCCAAAGACCGCTCTCGCGTCAGGAAAGCTTCGGTCGCGTCGCCACGGCCTGGCGCACCAGTTCTTCCACTTCCGCGCGCTCGGCACCTGTCAGGCACAGTCGCGGCGCCCGGACCATTTCGGATCCGCGGCCCATGAGTTGTTCGGCGAGCTTGATGCACTGGACGAGCGTGGGAATCGTGTCGAGGTGAAGCAGCGGCATGAACCAACGATAGAGCTCGCGGGCCTCGGTGTACTTGCCGGCCTTCGCCAGCGCAAACAGCGCCACCGACTCGCGAGGAAACGCGTTTGTCAGCCCGGACACCCAGCCCGTGGCGCCGAGCATGAGGCTTTCGAGCACGATGTCATCGACGCCGGCAAACAACGTGAAACGGTCGCCGTGCGCGCGGCGCAAGTCGGTCAGGCGGCGCGTGTCTTCGGATGATTCCTTGATCGCAACGATGTTCGTGAGATCCGCCAGCTCGTGGAACATCTCAACGGTGATGTCGATGCCGTACGAAACCGGATTGTTGTAGACCATGATCGGCAGGCGCGTGCCCTGCGCGACCGTGCGGTAGTGATGCAGGGTTTCGCGACGGTTCGACTTGTAGACCATCGCCGGCAGCAGCATCAGGCCATCGATGCCGATCTTCTCTGCGTCGCGTGCGAACGCAGACGCCAGCGCCGTGGTGTTTTCCGCCACTCCGCTGATGACCGGCACCCTGCCTGCAGCCACTTCTTTCACCGCGGACATCACCGTCCGCTTTTCGTCGGCGCTCAGCGAGCAGTTCTCTCCGACGGTTCCCATGCAGATGATGCCATTCACGCCATCCTTGATGAGCGCATCCACCACCTTCTGTGTGGCAGCGACATCGAGGCGTTCATCGCGCGTGAACTGGGTCGTCGTTGCCGGGAACACCCCTGACCATTGCTTCATGACATCTCCATCATTCTGAACTTGATCTACTATATATTATATACAGCGAGCTGCGTCAGCCCGTCTCTACTACTGGAGTCGCAAGATCATGACCCAACCCACACGCCGCCTGCTGATGTTTGCATTCCTTTTCATCGCGGTGTGCACGTTGAGTGTTCACGCCGCGGAACCGGCATCCGCGTCCGAGCAACTGCATCGGCTGCTCGACGACGAGTGGTCGGCCAGGATGCGAGACGACCCGCTCTTCGCGACTCAATCTGGCGTTCGCCTTTATGACGACCGGCTGCCCGTCGTGACCCCGGCCTCTTATGACATTCGCGCCAAACAAGATCTGGAGTTTGCGCGCCGCCTCTCGGGTATCGATCGCAAGGCGCTCTCTCCTGCCGACCAGACCAACTACGACCTCTTCGAATTCATCCTGAAGCATCGGAACGCCCTCGCGCCCTATCGCGCCTGGCGCATTCCACTGACCAGCGACGAGGGATTCCACGTCGACGTCATGCGCATGGCGGTGGGTGTCGGCATGACCTCCGTGCGCGACTACGAGAACTACATCTCGCGTTTGCGCGCGGTTCCGGCGTACTTCTCCCAGCAGACCGCCAATCTTCGGCAGGGCATGAAGGATGGATTCACGCTCCCCGCGGCCATCGTGCCCGGCATCATCAAGGTCATCGAAGGTCAGCAGTACAAGTCCGCGACGGACTCACCGTTCTTCGAGCCCTTCACCCGATTCCCGGACACGATCTCCGCGGCCGAGCAGCAGCGCCTGCGTACCAGCGCAACCGCCGTCATCGATTCGACGGTGCTGCCCGCCTATCGCGAGCTGCTGACATTCTTCAAGACGGTCTATCTGCCGGGCGCCAGGTCCACGATCGGTGCCAGCGAATTGCCGCAAGGCAAGGACTACTACGCCGCGCTGGTGAAGTTCTTCACCAACCTCGACGTCACGCCAGTCCAGGTTCACGCCATAGGCCTCGCCGAAGTCGAGCGCATCCGCGCGGAAATGGACGCCGTCATCCTGAAGACCGGATTCAAGGGCGATTTTCCGGCGTTCCTGGAATTCCTGCGCACCGATCCACGCTTCTATGCGAAAACACCGGAGGAACTCCTCAAGGACGCGTCGTACATTGCCAAGCAGATCGATGGGCTGTTGCCCGGCTACTTCGGCAAGCTGCCGCGGCTCACCTACAGCGTCCAGCCCGTCCCCGCCGAGCTTGCGCCTAACTACACCGGCGGCCGCTACTCCCCTCCCCCGATCGGCGGTACCAAGGGCGGCGAATTCTGGGTCAACACCTACGCTCTCGAGAAACGTCCGCTGTTCTCGCTGACCGCGCTCGCACTGCACGAAGCCGTTCCCGGCCATCATTTCCAGGGATCTCTGGCGCGCGAACTCGAAGACGTGCCGCCCTTCCGGCGGGACTTCTATCCCCACGCCTTCGGCGAAGGCTGGGGCCTCTACTCGGAGAAGTTAGGTATCGAGATGGGCCTCTACAAGACGCCGTACGACGAATTCGGCCGCCTGTCTTATGAGATGTGGCGTGCGTGCAGGCTGGTCGTGGACACCGGCATGCATTCCATGGGCTGGACACGCGAACGCGCACTGCAGTATCTCGCCGCCAACACCGCGCTGTCGGCCCAGGAAGTGCGCACGGAGACGGATCGCTACATTGCATGGCCAGGCCAGGCGCTCGCATACAAGATGGGCGAGATCAAGATCGTCGAACTGCGCGCGCGGGCGCGGAAGGCGCTTGGCGAGCGCTTCGACCTGCGCGCGTTTCACGATGCGGTGCTCGACAACGGCGGCGTGCCGCTACCCCTGCTCGAGAAGCAAATCGACGAATACATCGCGGCGACCCTGAAGAAATGAAAGTGGCACGGCCTCGCTGGCTCGACGTCATCGCCTTGGTCGTGCTTGTCGCCGGCGCTGCCCCATTCGCGCGCGCGGAAGACAAACCACCGCTGCAATCCGACAGGGCTCCACCCGGCGCGGTGTGGGTGGATAGCCTGGATCTTGGCCACATGACCCAGCGACGCGGCACACCTCGCGCGGGCCGTTCGATTCGCGACAAGCCCATCTCCCTGGGTGGCGTGGAGTATCCACGCGGCATTGGCACGAGATCTATCAGCGAGTTCGTGATCAACCTGCACGGCCAGGCGCTGCGTTTCGAGTCGATGGTCGGGCTCGACGATGCCGTTCGCCACGGCGTGGGCTCAGTGGTCTTCGAAGTCTGGGTCGATGACAAGCTGGTCACGGCCAGCGGCCTCATGCATGCCGGAGACGCGGCACGCAAGCTGTCGGCGGACCTCACAGGCGCACGAGTGCTCACGCTGCTGCTCGACGACGGCGGCGACACCAGCAACGATGACGAGGCCGCCTGGGCCGGCGCGACTATCTACCTGCAGCCAGGCGCCTCGGCGCCGACGCCATACGTCGCGCCTGCCGAACCTGCGCCGCTCATCGCGCCCGTGCGAAACGAGTCGCGACCTGTCATTCACGGTCCGCGCATCACCGGCGCCACGCCAGGCCGACCGTTCCTGTTCCGCATTCCGGCGACCGGCCAGGGACCGCTCCGATTCCAGGCGCGCGGACTGCCCGCGGGACTCTCACTCGATGAGATGACGGGAATCATCCACGGCATTCTTCGAGATCGAGGCCGCTACGAGACGACGCTTGTCGTCACCGGCCCCAAAGGAAAATCGCAGCGAGGCCTGACGATTGTGTGCGATGCCGACGCACTTGCCCTCACTCCCCCGATGGGCTGGAACTCCTGGAATGTCTGGGGCCCGGCCGTCGACGACACCAAGGTTCGCGCCGCAGCGGAGTGGCTCGAGCGCAGTGGTCTCGCCGCGCACGGATTCCAGTACATCGTGATCGACGACACCTGGGAAGGCACGCGAAATGCGAACGGAGAGATCCAGCCCAACGAAAAATTTCCCGACATGCGTGCACTGGCCGATGCGGTGCACGCGCGCGGCCTCAAGCTGGGTATCTACTCCTCGCCCGGCCCGAAAACCTGCGAAGACTTCGAAGGCAGCTGGCAACACGAAGCCAGCGACGCGGCCACGTACGCGCGATGGGGAATCGATTTCCTCAAGTACGACTGGTGCTCCTATGAGGGCATCGCGCCCGTTCACACGCTGGCCGAATTGCAGAAGCCCTATCGCGTGATGCACGACGCCCTTCGCTCGCTGGATCGCGACATCGTCTACTCGCTTTGCCAGTACGGCTTCGGCGATGTCTGGCAATGGGGCGCCGACGTGGGCGGAAATCTCTGGCGCAGCAGCGGAGACCTGCTCGACAACTGGTCGAATCTCGAAAGCGTGGGTTTCCGCCAGGCCGGCCGCGAAATCTGGACGCGACCCGGCCACTGGAACGACACCGACATGCTGGTCGTGGGAAACGTCGGCTGGGGCCCCAACCTGCATCCGACGAGGCTCACGCCGAACGAACAGATGCTCCATCTCGCGCTCTGGGCGTTGCAGGCTGCGCCGCTCTTCATCGGCGCCGACCTGTCGTCTCTCGACGAATTCACGCTCGCGCTGCTCACCAACGACGAAGTGCTCGACGTCGACCAGGATCGACTCGGGCGCGCCGCCTCGCGAGTCTGGAAGCAGGATCGGCTCGAGATCTGGGCCCGTCCGTTATCGGACGGCACGATGGCCGTAGGCCTCTTCAATCGCGGCCTGGCGCCTAACAAGGTCACGGCCCGATGGTCGCAGCTCGGGCTGCATGGCCGCCAGCCCGTGCGCGATCTGTGGCAACGCCGCGAGCTGGGTTCGTTCGACGATTCTTTCAGTGCGACCGTGCCACGCCATGGCGTAGTCTTCGTGAAGATCGGAACTCCGCGGAAATAGAACCATGCAGAATCTGACACGCAGGCGATTCGTCAACTGGGCAACGCTTGCCGCCGCGCTCCCCGCCGCACCGCCCCTGCTGCTCGCCAGCGAAAATCGCGCGCCCATCGGCGAGGCCGGGCGCCTGGTGTTGAAACCCTTCGACCTTCGCGATGTCCGCCTGCGGCCGGGCGAGGTCTTCGATGCGCTCTCCGTCAATCGCCGCCATCTCATGGCCTACGATCCCGACCGACTGCTGCATACCTTCCGCCTGAACGCGGGTCTCGCGAGCACCGCCCAGCCGCTCGGCGGATGGGAGGCACCGGACAACGAGCTGCGCGGCCACTTCACGGGCCACTACCTGTCGGCGTGCAGCTTGTTTGCGGCGCAGACCGGAGACGCCGAAGTGAAGGCGCGCGGCAATCTCATGGTGGCCGAACTCGCGAAGTGCCAGGCCGCGCTGGGCAATGGCTATCTGAGCGCTTTCCCCGAAGAACTCTTCGACCGGCTGCGCGCCGGCAAACCGGCCTGGGCGCCGTTCTACACCTTGCACAAGATCATGGCCGGGCTATTCGACACCTGGATGCTGAGCGGCAATGACCAGGCGCTCGATGCGCTGGACCGCCTCGCGAAATGGACCGAGCGCTGGGTGCAACCGCTCGGCGACGAACACATGGCGCGGATCCTCGAACGCGAATACGGCGGCATGAACGATCTGCTCTACAACTTCGCAGCGGCCAGGAACGAAACTCGCTGGCTCGAACTCGCGCAGCGCTTCGACCGGCAGCGCATTTACGCGCCACTCGCCGAGGGACGCGACGAACTGAAGGGCCTGCACGTCAACACCACGATTCCGCAGGTCATCGGCGCCGCGCGCGGCTACGAACTCACGGGCGACGTGCGCCTGCGCCGTGTCGCGGAATACTTCTGCGAAACGATCACGGAGCGACGCACCTACTGCACCGGCGGCACCAGCAATGGCGAGTCGTGGAACGCGGGACCGAATGAACTCGCGAAGGAACTGTCGGGCTACACGCAGGAATGCTGCGTCACCTACAACCTGCAGAAACTCGCGCGGCAGTTGTTCACGTGGACGGCGGATCCGCGCGCTGCCGACTACTACGAACGCGCCTACTACAACGGCATCCTCGGCGTGCAGCACCCGTCCGACGGCGACAAGCTTTACTACGTGCCCCTGCAGAGCGGCTTCTGGAAACTCTTCGGCACACCCAACGCGGATTTCTGGTGTTGCACCGGAAGCATGGCCGAATCCTTCGCGAAGCTCGGCGACAGCATCTACTTTCACGACGACGCGGGAATCTACGTCAATCTATTCGTGGCATCCGAGGTCACCTGGCGCGAAAGAAAGCTGCGCCTCGTGCAGGAGACGAGTTTCCCCAATGAAGATCGCACGCGCCTGACGATTCGCACGGAAGCTCCGACGCGAATGGCACTTCGCATCCGGGTTCCGTACTGGACTTCAGGTGGTTCGGTCACGCTGAACGGCAAGCCGCTCGACGGATTCTCGAGCCCCGGAAGCTATTTCGTCCTCGACCGGGTGTGGCGAAGCGGCGATCGCATCGATGTTCGACTTCCCATGTCGCTGCACTCCGCACCCATGCCGGATGACCCGACGATGCAGGCGGTCATGTACGGCCCGCTGGTCCTGGCAGGCAGACTCGGCACGGCGGGCCTGAACGCAAAAAACCTGCGCGCGCCCCCGACTCCGCCGCGCCAGGTGCCGGAATACACCGCGGAGCCCGTCAGCGTGCCAGCGATCGTTGCCGTACGGGAAGACGTAGTTAGCTGGGTACAGCCGGTACCCGGCCAGCCGCTGCGCTTCCGCACGACCGGCCAG
>Ga0173480_10000790_pt1 | contig 11075 bp, 3 predicted proteins | sample NitcycUS209509C1_FD_122622 | JGI IMG/M metagenome (GOLD analysis project Ga0173480, IMG submission 122622) | Soil microbial communities from Arlington Agricultural Research Station in Wisconsin, USA - Nitrogen cycling UWRJ-S209-509C-1 (version... | ecosystem: Environmental > Terrestrial > Soil >... | reverse complement strand
CGGCGAGCCGGAGCCGCGCATCCCGGTGAATCTCGCGGTGACGGTGCGCATGCAGTCGCCAGCGCGCTTCGCGGGCAACGCGGGCTGGTTCTCGCGTGTCGCGCGTGCGCGTGACGCGAACACCGGCGGCGTGCAGTTGGGCAACGGTGACATGCTGCCGGCTGTCGACTTCTACCCGGTGCCCGTGGCACAGCTGAATCCCAACGGACTCTCGTTTGCGGACGACGCCTACGCGAAAGAGTCCGGCAACGGTTCGGTGCACTTTGGCTCTGATTCGAACTGGGAAAGACTGGGTGACGACGATGGCGGTGGTGGCGTGTGTACAGGCGGGCCTGTGCCACCCGATGAGGAAGAATGCTCGGCCGAGCACCCGTGCCGGTCGCCGATTCCACAGCCAAGACCTTCGCCGTTCCCGTTCTCCGCCGACGCCTCCACGACCAACGTATCCCTTTCCGGAGACCGGCCATGAGCGCGCCAACTACGCGGCGTTCCCCGTTCGCCGGGTCGATCGTCATCCTGCTTGCGCTATGGAGTCTCGCGTCGGCTCCGACGTTTGCACAGACCGGTGGTTACTGTCCTTTACCGGGCAATCCGTGTGGTGGCGGCGACTCGGCGAGCCAGTCGTCGACGAATGGTGTGACTGGCGTCGGCAACCCCATCGACGTCGTCAGCGGCAACAAATACCAGCTCGAGACGGACGTCGCCTGGGACGGGGATCTCGCCGTCAACTTCCGCCGCCACTACAACAGCGTCGACGCGGTGCCTCGCACGCTGGGCCGCGGCTGGAGCCACAGCTTCGACACCCGCCTCACGCGTGAACGGAGAGGCGAGCAGGTTTCCATCACCGTTACCCAGGGCGACGGCCGCGTCATCACGTTCAGGCCCGAAGCATCCGCGCGCGACGGCATCTTGCGTTTCGTCTCGCAGCCCGCGGGTTACGGCGTCATCGAAGAGCGGCAGGTCGACATCGAGCATTTGCGCGCGGGACGCCGCAATGCCGTGGGCGTGGTCAGCGAGGAACCGAACCGGCTCCGTCCCTGGCAGTGGCGGTGGCTCGACGGTCGAAGCCTGGCGTTCGATGGCAGCGGGCACGTGCGACGCATCGGCAATCCCACGGGCGACTGGCTCGATCTGGACTACGACGTCAACGCACGCGTCCGCGAAGTGCGCGATGCCCTCGGGCGCAGGCTGATCCTCGCCTACTGGGACGACTCCGCCGACACGCTAACTACCTACGGAGGCGAGAAGAACTCGGCCGCGCGGCTTCTGGGCGTGCGCGGTTTCCTCAAGAGCCTGACGACCCCCGATGGCGGCGTGATCCGCTACGGCTACGACGCGGAGCGAATGCTGTCGCGAGTGCGGTATCCCGACGGCACGGAGACGCACTACGAGTACGTGCAGGTCGCCGGTGTGCCGCGTCTCGCCAGGATCGTCGGCCGCGACAACCGCGTGCTGGGACGTTACGAATACGAAGCCTCGGGCCGCGCGACGGCCTCGATCACGGCGGGCGAGGTCGATCGCGTCGACATCCAGTACCGTTTTGCCGCGAAGCCCGGCGAGGCGAATGAGACCTGGGTGCGCAACGGCAAACAGGAAGTCAGCGTGTATCGCTGGCGACTCGAGGCGCGGACCGGACAGCCGCTGATGCTCGAAGCGTTCGGTCCTGGTTGCGAAGGCTGCGCGCCCACCAATCTCCGGAACGTTTTCGGCCAGGGCGGCGCGCTGCTGCGCACGGAATTCTTCGAACCGGCGCCGGCGGAGGCGACTCGCCGCCGCATGGTCTCGTTCGAATCGATCACTCGCGACGAACTCGGGCGAGTCAAGGTGCGCCGCACGGGAGCTCCGGGCAGACGCGACCAGCAGGTGACCTACGAATACGGCGAGAACGATATCGCCGAAAGGCCCGTGGTCATCGATTCGCCGAGCGTCATCGAGGGCCGGCGATCCGTCACGCGCATCGCCTATACGCCGGCGGGGGCGGTGCGCAGTGTCGAGGAGTCTGGCTTCGCGCCGCGCATCGATGCCACGGGCGCCTCGTCGGCGGCGCCCATCTCTCGACGAATCGCGATCGACTACTTCCCGGTCGATGCGGGTCACGCGCTCGCGGGAAAAATGCGCAGCGTCGACGGTCCGTTGCCAGGCGCGGAAGACACGTTGCGATTCGAGGTCAAGGGCGACGGCGCGTCACGCGTCGTCACGATGCGGTTGCCGCTGGGCCTCGCGCAGCGCGCGACCTACGATGAGCTCGGCCGCCTCGTCGCGCGCGATTCCGACTTCGCGCCACCACAGACCATCCAGTACTACGCGTCCACCGATCGTTACGGTGCAGCGCCATTGCCGCTGGCAGTCGACAGCAGCAACGCTTCTTCGACGTTCGCGTACGACGCGCTCGGGCGCCTCGACCGCCAGACCGAGGCGGATGGATTCACGCGCCAATTTTTATACGGCAAGACCGGATTGCCGACCGGCTATTCGGACTCGTTCGGCCAGACCTTCGAGCGCGCGCAATCCGCAAGCGATGCCCCCAGGTCCGCAGTGTTCGATGGAGTGGAGCGCATCGACGCCGGCAATGGCGCAACGACACTTCGCTATCACGATGATTTCGGTCGTCTCGTCGTCGAGCTCTCGCCAGATCGTGGACGCGTCGATTTCACCTACGATGCCGGCGACCGGCTCATCGCACGCGTGGATGCCGACGGGCGCATCACGCGATATCGATACGATCTGCTGAACCGCATGCTGGCTCGCGAGGAGCAGTCAGGCGCAGTGACGGTTCGGACGGAGGCGGAATACCGCGGCGGCGATCTCTCGAAGGTGACCGATCAGAACCAGGTCACCGAGTACGAATTCGATGCCGCGCATCGGCTGACGAAACGTCGGGAAACCCTGCGGCTCCTCGCCGGATCCAGCCAGTCATTCGAAAGATCATTCGCGTACGACGCGCAGAGCCGCGTGACCGAGGAGCGACTCCCGGATGGCTCGCGGCTGGCATACGAATATGCGGCGATGGGCGCGCGCGTCACGCGCGTGTCCCTGTATCCGCGCGGCGGAGAAAAGGTACTGCTGTTCGGGGACGGCGCGAAAAAGCGCGGGGCCCACGAGGAGCATCGGCGCGGCGACAAGGTGATCGAGTCGATCGACCGCGATCCGAGCGGACGCGTCGTGAGCATGGGCGTCAAACGGCTTGGAGTGGCCGCGCCGGCCCAGTCGTTGTGGCGCAAGGACCTGGAGTATGGCGCCGCCGGTGAACTCACTCGCAGCCGAGTCGACGCGGCCGACCTGCGATTGACGCATGACGACGACGGACGTCTCGTCGAGGTCGCCGGCGAACACGCCGAGACCTTCCAGTACGACGCGGCCGGGAATCGGCTCTCCGCCTCGAACGATGGTCATGCGCAGACGCTGAGCTATCTACCCGGCACCAATCGCCTGCAATCGGTCGATGACGCAGGCGTCTCGTACGACGCGGCTGGGCGACCGATGTCGGTCGGGGCGCGCGAGTTCAAGTATGGATTGAACGGCCGGCTTTCCGAGGTGCGCGAGGGCACGACATCCGTCGAGTACGCGTACAACGGTTTCGGCGAGCGCGTATCGCGCAAGTCCGGCAACGAGGTCGAGTACTACCTCTACGGCGAAGGCAAGGTCGTGGCGACCATCGATGCCGCCGGCCACATCAAGGCGCAATTCGTCTATCGCGGGGACGCCCCGGTCACGCGACTGGACTACGTGAAGGATGGCAAGGCGGAGGCGCTGCCTCCGCAGTCGTCGTGGATGGAGTCCGGCAAGCGGATCTTCGGCATGTCGGCGCATGCACGCGTCACGCAGATCCACAGCGACGAACGCGGCCTTCCGCACCTAGCCACCGATGTCGACGGGAAGATCGTCTGGGCGGCCCGCTATTCGGCGTTCGGTCGAGCCGAAGTCGCGCCGGGCAGCAGCGTCGACATTCCGCAGAGGTTCGCGGGGCAATTCGTCGATGCCGGCACTGGCATCCACTACAACTATCTACGTGACTACGATCCGGACACGGGTCGTTACCTGACGCCCGATCCGATCGGTGTCGACGGCGGAGCGAATCTCTACTCCTACGTCGACAACCGGCCACTGACCGCGATCGATCCGCTCGGATTGATGATCGATCCGGACGACTCGTCACCCGCGCCGTGGTTGTTTGGTACCTATGTCCACAATGTGGCCTGGGGAGCGCAGATCCGCGCGTTCGGACCGGGGTGGGGGGCCAATGACGGCCGTTCCGGGACCTGGGCAGCGGTGCGGCCCGATGCCTACTTCGTCGATCCCATCAATCGCTCGCTCGAAGCATCCGGCTCGAAGTTCGTCGGTACCTTGTGGGAGCTCAAGCCGATCAGCTGGGCATCCGGACCTCAGCGCGCCGCGGCCGTGACGCAGGTCGCCGGATACATGGCGTCGGCAACGCGAGGCTGCTGGACGCCGGGACTGAGCAGCGCGATGACGAGCCTCATCAAGCCCTTTCCGTTGTTCTTCGGCGGGCGCCTTTACAACATCTTCTGGGAACCCGACGCCATCGACGCGTCCGGACTCGTGTACTACACCAAGACGGCCACTACCAACCCCGTGCCCATGCCCGTGACGGTGCCGGCTCCCGAACAGAAGCCCCGGACCGTTCCAGTGCCAAGCACGGGAGAGTCCGTTCTCGATCGCTGGATCGACAATCTCGTCGATGCATTGAAGTGGATCGGCATGGCTATCCTCGAAATCATCAAGTGGATCCTCATTCTCATCGCCATCGTCGTTGCGGTGATCGCGGCCTGCCTTATCGTGAGCGCCGCTGCCGCGGAGACCGCAGTGGCGGCGATCATCATGGGGATCGCGTTCATGATCGATCAGATGCGCGGGGGAGGCGTTTCCGGGGAGGAAGGCATGTCCGCGCTCACAGGCAGGGAGGCTTGACGATTGATATCGCCCGATGAGATCGCGCTGCGCGAGGAACTGGCGACGGCCTGCGCGCCGCTCGCGCCGCGCTGGCCGGATTTCTGGTACGCGCTGTACGAGAAAGACGTGGCCCACGGGCGCATTGCCGCCTGGGCCGCACCGCGCTGGTTTGAAGAGCGGCTGCCCGCGCCCTGGCTGAACGACGTCGGTCGCGAGTTCGAGAGCGCGCGGTTCCTCGACCAGATCCGTAAAGGCGCGGCTGCCTTGTATGAGATGAATGCGTACACGAACTCCGCGGCGTGGCGCGCGCGCGGTTATCGCAATCTCTTTCATCCCGGCGATTTCTTCGGCGCGTTCATGCACGGTTTCGCTCGCGAAGGCGTGGACTACGCCCTCGACAAGGATGCATCGGATCTCGTGATGCGCCTGCTCGGCGAGCAGCACGGCTATCTGCAGGAGATCGAACATCTGCAGGCCAACGCCGCGGTGCGCGAACTCAGCGCTGGCAGCCTGACGCCACCGGCGCTGATGTTGCCTCCCGGCGGAGAGATGCCGAAGGCGCTGCGCAATCCGGCGGTGTCGTTAGTGGCGGATTCCAACTATCTACGTTCCCGCGCGGGCAGTGCTCCGCGTCTCGTAGCCGACGCGGATGCCTTCGAATCCCTTCCGGACCTGTATCAAAAGCTGGTGCCGGAAATCTGCGGCTGGAAGTTCGACAAGCGCGCCAGCCGCAAGGACCGCGATGTGTTCAGCGATGGTGGGGGAGGCAAGTATTCCTGGGCGCTGCAGGTCGAGAGACCGTCGGCGCGTGACCTGCGCTTCCCGCAACTGGTTCTCTGCAGCAGCGAGCGCAAGACGGTCCGGCTCGTGCTTCCCGGATGCGATGCGCGCCAGATCCTGGAATTCAGCATGAGTCCGCGCGGTCATGAAGTGAATCTGCGGCAGCAGTGGGCGCGATTCGAGGCGTTGATGGAGTTTTACGGGCAGGTGCTCAAGTGAAAAAAAGAACAAGACAAACTACTCGCGCCCGGACACGCGGTGCGTCGATCGTGGAGTTCCTGATCGTCGCGCCGATCCTGCTGTTGCTCGGTCTCGGTGTGGTGCAGTTCGGCTTCGTGTACCACGCCAAGAGCGCGCTCAATCATGCGCTGCAGGAAGGCGCGCGAGTCGGCGCAGTCCACAACGGCGACGTGGGCTCGATCCGCCTGGGACTCATCGAAGGCCTCGTGCCCTTCATGGGCGGTGGCACCAACCAGCAGGAGCTGCTCGAGACCCGCGCACGCGTCGCGGTGGAACTGGAGACCGGTGGAGCAGCGGGCTGGATCCGCCTGCGACAGCTTTCTCCGTCGCCGCAGTCGTTCTCCGACTGGGCGGAGGATTCATTCGATGAAGGCGGCAATCGCGTGCGGGAGATTCCGAACGCGAGTCTCGCGATGCTCCGTTGTACGCGCCAGCCTAACAATGGCGTCGTCGGCAATCGCGCGTCGACAGCCTGTCCCTCGGGTGGCGAGCCCATCGGCACGGACTCGCAGCAAACGCTGTCGGATGCGAACCTGCTGAAGCTCGAGATGACCTACGGCGTGAAGCTCAACGTGCCACTCGTCAATCGGATCGTCGGGCGCACGCTGTCGATGATGGCGGGGTGCGAGACGTCGGAGCCGCAGCAGCTGGGGCCGTTGAATCTCGGCGAGACGCCTGTCAATCCGCAGCCGGCCAATTGCGCTTACTACAACGCGGTGAATGCCGACGGCGATCCGGAGCCGCGCATCCCGGTAAATCTCGCGGTGACGGTGCGCATGCAATCGCCCGCGCGCTTCGCGGGCAACGCGGGCTGGTTCACTCGCGTGGCGCGTGCGCGGGATGCCAACACCAGCGGTGTGCAGTTAGGTAATGGCGACATGTTGCCGGCGGTGGACTTCCATCCCGTCCCCGTGGCGCAGCTGAATCCCAATGCGCTCTCGTACGCCGACGATCGCTACGCTCATGAGTCTGGAGAAGGCTCGGTGCACTTCGGCTCCAACGCGAACTGGGACAGATTGCCAATCCAGGGCACCGAATACCTGGGTGATCCCGAAACAGGCGAGGGCGGGTCGTGTACTGGCACGCTGATTCCCGATGAAGAGTGTTCGCAGACTAACCCCTGTCGATCTCCCGCGAATCCCAATCCGAGTCCGTTTCCCGGGATTCCGACCATCCCACGTCCTCGTCCGCAGCCCACTCCGTTTCCGACGCCTGAGCAGGACGGCGACACGATGCCTGTTTCCACTACCGACGTGGCCGCGCGCGATTAGGAGATTCGCATGAACACTTTCCACACTCTGCGATTTTCTGTGCTGTTCGTGGCAGCAATGTTTCGCACGGATTTCGCGTTTTCGCAGGCGATGTGTCCGGCGACGGGAGGGGCCACGAGTTGCACGGCGGCGGCCACCAGTCGGCCCCCCGCGACTTCCACAGGTGCCGGCAATCCCATCGATGTCACGAGCGGCAACAAGTTCCAGCGCGAAATCGACTTCCAGTATCCCGGCGAACTCGGGCTTGGCCTCACGCGCTACTACAACAGCGCGAACCGTGACCGACGCTCGTTCGGCGCTGGATGGACGCATTCCTTCGATACCCGTTTGGCGCGCAAGCAGACCGGCTCTCGCGTGACGGTGACGATCGTGCAGTCCGATGGACGCACACTGGAATTCCGCGAGCAACACACGGGGAAGGGCGGCGCGGCTAGCTACCGGGATGCCAGTGGCGAACAGGGAGTCATCGAAGAAGATGCCCACGCGCTCGATCGTCTGCGTCGCATCCGCGACGGTCGAGGCAGTGCAGTCGATTCGGACATCGGAGGAGTGTCGCCGTGGGTGTGGCGATGGCCCGATGGTCGTCGCCTGACCTTCGACGGGCTTGGACGGCTGCGCCAGATAGAACTCACGAATGGCGCGCGGCTCGACGCCAGATACGACGCCACTCAACGACTCGTGAGCGTCAACGACGATGCCGGTCGTACGATGCAGATCAGCTATTGGGACGATGCGGCCGAGCGGCTCGAATCGTTTGGCGCATCGCGTCGCGCGGCTATTCGCGGCAAGCGCGGCCTCGTCAAGAGCGTGAAGCTGCCCGATGGTCGCGAACTCGTCTATGGCTACGACGACGCCGGAATGCTGAACGCCGTACGCATGCCGGATGGCGGACTGCGTCGCTACGACTATAAGGAGGTCGCGGGAACAGAACGACTCTCGCGCATCGTCGTCAATGACGAAGTCATCGGTGAGTACGACTACGACGCGGAAGGACGTGCCAACTATTCGGCCGCCCACGGCAACGAAGTGCGTCTTGCATTTATCGCTGCGGATGCCGACGGTTTCGGCGGTACGACGCGCGTCGACGCGGAGACCGGGCAGACCTTCTACCGCTGGCGCGCGACGCCGGGCACGGGTCAACGCCAAATCGTTGAAGCGCGAGGACCTGGTTGCAGTTCGTGTCCGCAGTCGAACGTGCGATATCGCATGGACGCTACCGGTCGAATGGTGGCGACGGAAGCGCTCGAACCCGCTTCCGATCCGATCAAGGTACGTGCGGTTGTGGCGAGCTCGGAGCGTTATCGCTACGACGAGGTGGGCCGAATTCGCGAACTGGTCAACGTCGATTCCAAGGGGCGCGAGCAGCTCGTGGTGCGGCTCTCCTATTCGAGTGACGACCTCTACGCCCAGCCGACATTGGTCGAACGGCCGAGCGTCGTTCCGGGACGCTTGCATCGCGTGAAGATCAGCTACGACACGCATCAGCGCGTCATTGCCGCGGAAGAATGGGGTTACGCACCCGCGCTGGCGGCTACGAGCGGGCAAACCGCGACGACCATGCGTGAATTGCATCGGGCGATCACGCTTCGGCACGAGCGGCGTGGCGCGCGTCTGGTCCTCGCCGAGGTCGACGGTCCCCTGCCCGGGCGCGGCGACGTGTTGCATTTCGAGTGGGACGCCCGCGGCGTCATGCTCGAGCGAGTGCGTTACCCGATGGGCGTCGAACGCTCCTGGAAGTTCGATCCCGTGAGCGATCGGCTGTTGCGCGAAGTACCCGAAGATGGTGTCGGGATCGACTATCAATACGACCCGCGCGGATTGCTCACGGCTCGCACGCGCGCCGGCGCGGTGCTCGAGATTCACAATGATCTGCGAGGTCGCGCCGATCGCTTCAGTCTCCCGGACGGTGAAGTGCTGCACGTGGCGTACGACGGCCCCGGTGCTTCGGTGGCATTGTTGTCGAATCGCGGAATCGCGCGCTGGCTGCGCGCGCCGCGCTCCAGCGAGGCAATCGACACGGCTTCCGGCCAGCAGTCCGCAGGACCTGCGCTCGACTTTGAGGATAGCGACCCGTCGTCGCCGGGCTGGGGGAACACCGAACTTCTGTTCGATGATTTTGGTCGTGTGATCGCGGCGCGCACTCCGGCCACCGGGCAGGATCGCTTCGCATACGACGAGACTGATCGCACAGTCGAGCGCCGTTTCGCCGATGGCGTGGTCTGGTCCTATGAACGCGATTCGCTCGGCCGCATCGTCTCGCATCGCCGCGGCGAAGGCAGCGCCGCGCGAGCGACGCGGCTGCTATACGACCGCCATTCGCTGATCGGTGTCGAGGACGGGGCGGAGTCGGTCACCATGCACGTCAATGCCCAGGGTCGCATCGATGCGCGCACCGTGATGCGTGCGACGAACGGGAAGACCGAGCAGTACTCCGAGCGCTTGAGTTTCGACGCTGCCGGTCGGCTCACCCGGTATTCACTGCCCGAGGGTGGTGAACTCGTCTATGGCTGGGGCGTGGGCAGTGAGCTGAAGTCGCTGAAATATCACGACGTGTCCGGTGAAGAGACCACGCTGGTCTCGTCCGGTTCGGCGAGTGGCTTCACCTACGGAAACGGCGTGAGCTATCAAGGCACGCTCGGGAAGGATGGCCGGCTCGAGCATTTCGAATATGAGCTGCCCGCGGCGCCCTTGACTGCCGGAAGTGGCGGCCTGGTTCCGAGCGCGAAAGCTTCGACGGGCCAGCGCAGCCTCGTTGACGTGCGTCTCGAGTTCGATCGCGCGGGCAAACTACTCGCCCGGCACGAGAATGGCGTGGCCACGCGCTACGTCTACGACGATCTGGGTCGGCTCATCGTCGTCGATGACCCGGCGGCGGAACGTGAATCCCAGTACTTCGTGTACAACCTGCGTGGCGACTTGCTGGCGCGGAGGGTTGCGGGCAATACACAGAAGTTCGATCCGCAGGGCATCGTGCGCGGAGCTGGCGGGCTGCCCGAGCGCGTGGGCTCACAGTTCGGCGCGCGCGAGCTTCGCTACAGCGCCGATCGTCGTCTGACCGAGGTGCGCGACGGCAGACGGCTCATCGCGAAATATGCGCACAACGCCTACGGCGAACGGATTTTCAAGACCGTTTTTTCCGCCGACGCGCCGACGACGACGGAATTTTTCTACCTCGACCATCAACTCGTCGGGGAGTCGCCGCCGGGCAAGCCGGGACACATCGCGCGACGCTATGTCTACGCCCGAGGCGTGCCGGTAGCCGTCATCGACTATCCGGCGCCTCGGTCCATGGATCGCCAGCCGGCGGCCGATGAAGAATCTGCGGGCGCCTTCGGTGCGGGCGTCGCGCGGTTGCGAGGCTCATGGTCAAACTGGTTCGATGGCGCGGCACGTGTCACCTTCATCCACGCCAACGAAATCGGGACACCCATCGGCGCAACCGACGCAGACGCGCGAGTCGTGTGGCGTGCGGACTACCTCGCCTACGGCGCAATTCGCGCACATCACGGCCCGGCATCCTTCACGCTGAACCTGCGGCTGCCGGGGCAGTACTACGACGCGGAGACCGGATGGCACGACAACTATCTGCGTACCTACGATCCGGCGCGCGGCCAATATCTCGAACCGGATCCGCTTGGGCCTGTGCCCAACTTCCAGTCCGGACGCCAGCTCACGCAGCCATTCGCCTATGTGAATCACGATCCGCTGTTGAATGCGGATCCGTTGGGGCTCGTACTCGTGCCGTTCGATGGCACCGCGAACGATCGTAACGACCTCACCAATGTCTGGCACTTTGCGACTCACTACGAGTCGTTCACCAACTACGATCGTGCCGCAGGCATCGTCGGTACTACCTACTACGTGAATGGCGTG
>Ga0173480_10000789_pt1 | contig 11084 bp, 9 predicted proteins | sample NitcycUS209509C1_FD_122622 | JGI IMG/M metagenome (GOLD analysis project Ga0173480, IMG submission 122622) | Soil microbial communities from Arlington Agricultural Research Station in Wisconsin, USA - Nitrogen cycling UWRJ-S209-509C-1 (version... | ecosystem: Environmental > Terrestrial > Soil >... | reverse complement strand
GCTTGACCTTGTCGATCTCGGCCTTGCCACCGGCGGCTTTCTCGCCCGCCGAGAACCCTTCCACCGGCTTGCCGCCGCCCTTGCCGCCGCCCCCCGATGAGCTGCTGCCGCCGGACGGCTCCGACCCGCACAACAGGCCTGTCTCCGGATCCTGGCAGAATTCCCGGCTCTGGTAGAGGTCGCCGGTGCTGCGATCGAGGTAGACGGCACCGGCGCGGGCGAGCGTGCGCGGGGCGCCCTCGCCGATCAGGATCTCGCTGCGGGCGATGGGACCGATGGGACCAGCGGGGCCAGGCGGCCCGGCCGGACCTGGCACGCCATCAGCACCGTCGCGCAGCTCGGCCAGGCGCAGATTGATGGCCTTGGCGAACTCCGCTTGCACCAGCTCGGCCGCCTGCTTGACCTGCGCCAGTGCCGTCTCGGCCGAGCGTTCGATGCCGCTGCACGTCTCGACGGTGACGCTATGCAGCCGCTCGATGGTGGTCTGCGCCTGCGCCTCGATGAGGGCGCGCTCGCGCTGCCATTGCTTGCGCTCATCAGCAATGACCTCGCCGAGCGCTTCGTGCAGACCGTCAAGCAGCTGTTCGTCGATCATGGCGGGTGGCCGCATGCAAGAGCTGTTGCTTGTGCCAAGCCTTGGTTGGCGTCGGCTTTTCCTTCGGCTTGTCGATCGCGGGCGTGTCGTCGTCCTTGGCCGCATCGTTCGCGGCCGGGCCGCCAATGCCTGGCATGGCGCCAGGCGCACCCGGTCCAGGCGCCGCTGGGATGCCCGCCGCTGCGCTCAATGGGACCACCTGCTGCTGCACCCTGGGCTCGTCGCCAAACTCGACTGCCGGCAGGCTCTCCTGCTCTCTGGCCTCGTTGGGCGAGTAGATGCCGCCCTGCACGCCGCGCACCAGGGTTTCCATCCGCTCCCTCGCGTTCGAGCGCAGCAGCGCTGCGGTGTTCAGCTCCAGATATTCGTCCGGCTGGCCCTTGAGCTGGAACAGCAACCCGAACGCTTCCTCGATGTGGTTGAGGCAGAACCCCAGCCCCGAGGCCAGCCATTGCTGGGTGAGCTGCTCGGTCGAGCTGGGAGTGCCGCCGATGCCGAGCACCTGCAGCGGGATGCGGAACGCGAGCGCAATGCGGTCCTCGCTCAGCTTGGCCATCTCGGCGAGCTGGGCGTCCTTGCCGGGGGTCGACCACGGCTGCACCTTGAGGCCAGCGGTCAGGATCGGCGTGCCGCCAGGTCCGCAGCCTGCCTCCATCCCCTTGGCCTGCTCGTTCCACATCTGGCGCAGCTGATCCACCTGCTCCTGGCGCAGCACGGCATCGGTCGAGAGCACCGCCGAGGGGCGCGCCTGGTTCAAATAGAATTGGATCTGTTGCTGCTGGATGGCGTTGCCTGCGGCGAGATCCATCAGCGCCGCGGTCAGCGGGGTTTCGCCCTTGAGCGGAAACGGCCGCTTGCGATCGATGCAATGCAGCCGGATATGCAGGACGTCGCGCGCAGGCACCATGATCGACCTGGCCTGCAGCACGCGATCGACGACGTCGTTGCCTGCGAGCTTGTAAAAAATATCGCCATTGACGGCGATCTGCGGATAGCTCTGGCGCGAATCCATCAGGTGCAGCTCTTGCACCTCGTAGCGATCATTGCGCACCGCCAGCGCGTAAGTGTTGCCCTCCAGGTAGAGCGCGCGGGTGGCGTTCATCATGAAATCGGAAATGGTCTGGTAGGAATTCGGCCGCCGCAGGATGCGCGAGAGCGCCGAGGTGGTGACGCGATCGCGGCCGCCGTTGTCCTTGCTGCGCCAATGGTCGCCTGGCAGCATCGCCACCGTCTGCGCATACGCACTGACGCAGGCCTCGACCATGGCCGATTGGCTCGATACACCAATCGGGTCGAATCCCATTTGCCACCAATTCATGAACGAACCGGCATGGGCCGAGAGCCACCCGCCAGTGACGGGCAGCGCATACGGTCCAGGCCGGTACTGTCCTTCGGCGGCGCGGGTCAGCCAATTGCCAACCCGCGCGACTGCGGTTCCGATGCCCACCAGGTTGACCCCGTCAGCTGGAGCTGCGCTCGCCGCTGCCGGGCGTTCTGGCGGTAGTCTGCCGGGTTGCGTAGGTCGATGCCGCCGGCTTGGCCTCGGAGGTTTTTTCTTCGCCCTCAACCGAGCGATGGGTCAAGGTGATCTTGGGCTCTGGTCCGCTGCCGTCGTCAGCCTTTTCCACTACGTCATCGCCCAGCCTGGCGCGATCGTTCTCCTCCTGGCTCGGCGTCGGCTTGGCGTTCTCCATCCGCTTGGCGAATTCTTCTGTGCTCTTTTTGCGGGCCTCGGCGTCCTTCGCCAATTGCTCTTTCACTGCTGGATTCGTTTCGGCCATGGTCGTGTCCTTTCGATAAAGATTGTTTAGGCGAGTTGCGCGGTGCGGCTGTCCCTGCCGCTTACCCAACTGTTCACAGCGAGGCCACGCTTGGGGCTTTGCCGCGCAGGCGACTCAACTTGAGTCGCCTAGTCCCATGTAGTCCCGGTGATGTACGCCACCATACCGGCGCGCCTGAACGCCCAATTGAGGGGCATGATCATCCGGATGCCGAGCGTATCTGTTTGCCAGAACGAGCGCACCGGCGCCGCCACCGTGTTGGGGGTGCCCGAGCTGGAAATTGCCAGCGGGGTGGTATCCTCCATATGGACGGTGGCAGAATCCGAGACGTCGAACCGCGGCTCGCCGCTGGAGCTGACCAGGTCGGCCGCATCGATCAGGAACAGCGTGTCGGCAGTCACGTTCGGCGACACGATGACGGGATAACCGGCGAAGGTGCCAGCATTGATTTCCGCGGCGAACGGGAACACGCCGGTGTTCGGCGCCACCGTCAACCGCAACGCCAGCTCCAGCAATGGCGACATCAGCCACACTGGATTGCGGATGTTGCCGAGCGTCGAGGTGGTCAGCCCAGCGACGAGCAGCTTGACGTCGCCGACCACGGCCGCAAAGCCGCCGCCAGCGGTTGGCGTCAAGGTGGAGATGCCGTTGCGCAGGCCTGCAGGCCGCACCGCGGTAGCCGCATTGGCATCGAGCAAGACCGAGTCAACCGCAACCGCGGTGTCCTCGGTGATGGCGTTGCGCAACAGTCCCTCGATCGCCGGATCCGAGTGCTCGCTGATCTCCCGCGAAAACACGGTGATGACGGCCAATTTCTTCGGCGTCATCGTAATCGCGGTAAACGCACCCTGACGGACAGGAATCGGCGCGCCCTCACCGACGAACGAGCCAGCGATGGTAGGCGTCGCCGACCTGGTCGGAATGCTGATGATGCCGTTGGTGCCAAAGGAAAACTGCAAACCCTTGGCGAGCAGCCGGGTGGCCACCGCGGCGGGCTGCAGCGAATCCATAAAGCCCTGGATGTCGGTCCGCACCAATTCAGCGGCCCAGCCGGTCGCGGTGGTCAGCGCCGGGACGCTGGCGGCCTTGCCGATCAGGATATCGAACACCGCGCGCACCTTGTCGTTCTCGCCGCAGGTGTCGCGGATAACGTCGAGCGAGGAGGCCTTGCGGTAGCGGTCGCCCTGCATTTTGACCAGGCAGGTGAGCGCTTTCCAGGTGTGGTCGCCGGGCTTGTAGGCCTTGCCCGCCTCGGCGGGCACCTTGCTCATCGAGCTGGTCGGCTCGACCTTGCGGGTCGGCATGCGGATCTCATGCACCTGCTCATGCTCGGCGCTGGTGGCGAGGCCGAGCGCCTTTTCCGATTCGATGTGCTGGTCGAGCACCCGTTTCGTCCTGGCGATCTTGCTGTGGAATTCGTCGGTTTTTTGCATTTGCGCATCCGACACGTTGTCGTTGTCAAGGGTGTCGAGGTGCTGCTGCAGTCCGTCGCGCAGGAGCGCCAGCTGGCTCTGCGTTTCGACGATCGTCTGTGCCAATGACATGGCTTTATCCTTTGTTCTGACTTTCGTGTCGGCATGCCCGCCGTTTGTTCTGCGCACGATCTTGGCCGCTGTTCTTTCGCCTTGCCCGGCGAACACCAGCCGTAGAGTCGTGTCAGAGATGTCGAGGTTTTTCGCAATGGCGAGCGCATTCGGATTGGCCGGTACGCTCACCAGCGATGTCTCGACTAATTCTTGTTCGAGAAAACGCAGCCCGCCGAACGGATTCGGCGGCACAGAGTCTTTGTTCAGTGCTTCGTATTTCAGCGGCTTGAAGCCGACCGAGGTGGCCTTGAGAATGCCTGCGTCGACCAGCTTGCGGATCTCGTCGATGCGCGGCGAGGTGCCTTCGGGTGCGAGCTTGAGGTGACCGCGCAGGACTCCGTCCTCGACCCGCAGATTTTTCCAGCTGCCAATGATGAAATCGGCGCGGTGATTGAAGAGGGCTATGGGGTTGCGCTTGAACGATTCCAGTCGCCACCCATCGCTTTGAATCACATCGCCCATCCGGTCGATGGTTTCGTCGGAGAGCACATATTCGGCGCCGTCGATGTGACCGGCATGGGTTTTCTCGATGGTCATGCCGTCGCGATCAATCTTGGTGGTGCGCGAGACTAAGGCCGCGCGATTGTCCCATTGCAGCTGGCAGGTGTCCTCGTCATCGCTCTCCATGCAGCGATCCATGAAGTCCTGATAATCCTCATCCGGCTCGGGCTCGGGCTGCTTGGTCACCGGCGGCTTGGCGCTCTTGTCCTTGTCGCGCCACATCTGCAGGCACGCCGCCACCGCCTGGTCCTGCTCGCGGTCGCCGCTCGCCATCATGTCGGACACGCAACGGCTCATCCAATCCGACTGTGATTCATCCTTGCCGGGTTTAATGGGCATGGCTTTCTCCTGTTGGAGGAAAACGATGTCTTCCTCCTCCCAATCGTAACGGCCTTTTTCTATCGGCTTGGTGGCGGTCACGCCGCGATCTCCAACTCAAAACGCCGATACCCTGCTGCGGTTTTTTTCATGCTCAAGACTTTGAACTTGGTGCCATGGTCGAGCAGAATTTCCGCCTCATGGGCATTCTCGCGCGCAACAATGGGCAAGACGTTGTGACCTTTCGGGAGTCGAATAGTGACCACGTTCTTGCTGAATTTCTCGGCCACCTTTTTTGCCATCGAGGTGCTGACGAATCCCTTATCGACAAACGTAATCGGCGGATCGCCTGCTTCCTTGTCGCGCCAGGCATCGCTGAGTTTTTTGGACAGCGTATTTCCGACCCCGCGATAAACCACCGTTGCATCAATGAGCTTGTGCTTGGAAATCGCGCTGCTCAATCGCTTGGCGTGTTCGCTAGGTGAATTGCCTGCACGCAGGCTGTTGTTAATTTTCTCGAACCCTTTATCGCCCTGATAGTAATCGATTGACTCTTGCTCTTGCGGCGTGAGCGTCTTGCTGCCCTTGCCGGGATCGACCGGTTTATGTGGATCGGCTGGCGCTGGTTTTTCAGCGGTGCCGCCGCTTCCGCTATCGCTACTGCTTCCGGCACCAGGCTCGCTGCCGCAGAGCAAGCCCGTCTCGGGGTCCTGGCAGAACTCGCGCGCCGCGATGTCGTCGAGGATCTTGCGCCAGGTTGCGGCCATAACGGCGCCCTCGGAACGAATGATGCTGGTGCGATGTTATGGGGGGCAGACACCAATGGAGGATAGCAGCGATGGCCGGAAACAACCCCAACGACCCTAACAATCCTGGCAAACCTGGCGACCAACCGAAGCCAAGCCAGCCGGGGCAACCGCCTAACCAGCCGCAGCCGCCGCGCTAGTCACAGCTGCAGCTTGGTGAGGGCACTGGTCCAGTCGCCACGACGATCCTGCCTGCATTGATGAATCCGCGGGAACCAGCGCGGATTATGCCAGCGCCACACCGGCGCGAATGGCAGCACCGCATTCGCTTTTTGATGTCCGAGCGCGCCGGCCAGATTGATCGCCGCGGTATCGATTGAAACGACCGCATCCATACGAACGATCAGCGCCGCCACCTCGGCAAAATCCTTGAACTTGAACGCCCACACGCCGCAGCGCGCGGCGATGTCCTGGTCGTGGTTCTGCAGGCTGTAGAATTGCGCCTCCGGCAGCACCGCGGTGAGCTGCTCCAGCGCCATCACCCGCTCGCTGCCAATGCCGCGCTCGGATGACCAGCACACCCCGATGCGCTTGCGGCCATCGTCGGGAATCGCCTGGCCCCAATTGGGATTGACGCTGATGTAGGGCGCCGCCGGGATGTTGTGCTCGTTGACCTTGAGCGCCGCCAGCAGCGAGAACATCGGGCAGCGGTAGTCGTAGCGTTCGATCAAGTGCGTAATCACCGGCGCAAATTGCGCGGCCAGGCGGGTGAGCGGCGGCGGCATCAGCAAGGTGACGTCGGCGCCCATGGCCTGGAGCTGCGGCACGTAGCGCAGCAACATGATGGAATCGCCGTAGCCTGCCTCGTGGTAGACGAGCAATCGCTTGCCCGTGATGTCCTCGCCCCGCCACAGCGGCGCGCAGCTCGCGGCCTGCATTCCCTCGGCATCGACCAGGTTGGGAAACAGCGACCAGCGATGTTCCAGCTCGGGCACGCCGTTGCGGTAGTCGCCCAAGGTCAGCAGCACCATCCCGCGATTCCAATGCGCGTGCGGCGTGGATACGCAGGACAGCGCCAGGTCCAGGTTGGCCAGCGCCGCCTGGAATTGACCGTTGGCAATGTTCTCATTGGCGCGGTCGATTAGATCCAGGTCGCCGGTGAAAATCGAGAGCCGCATTGCTTTACGGGATCATGGAAAATTGAGAGGAAAGCCCTTGTAAGTACGCGCCACGGCATCATAAGCACGCGCAGCATCTTCTTCACTATGAAACAAGCCCAAATCGCACATCTTGCCATTGATTGTAATACGAGATCGCCATGCCTGATTTTTCCACCAATCGACACCGCGAAACCGGCTCGTTGCTTTTTTTGTCTTAAACTTGCGCCGTCGATTCCTGTTCTGTAGTACAATATCAACTGTCCATTCCACATTTCCAGGTTCATAATCTCCGTCATTATCAAAACGGCTTAATTCATGTTTAGGAGTTGGTCGCTCTCCCATATCAGCACTAAAATTTTCAAACTCATGCCACCGTTCACAAACTTTAATTCCACGCCCTCCATAATTTACATAGCTTCCGTTCTCCGGATTTTCACACCGTCCAAGCATACCCTGCCAAGTAGAATAAATTGACGTTCGGGACCGTCCATGCGTTCGTCGTCCGCTGCCTCTCAAAGCAATCCATAAACAACCACATGATTGCGTTTTGCCATTTCTTAAATGATTCAATCTGACTTCACATGTTTTCCCACAATCGCATCTCAACTTGAAAAGACGATGCTTTTGAAATCGACGCGGGACATAAGGGCGTGGCAATTCACAAATTACAGTCAATTTGCCAAAACGATCTCCGCTATTGATAACCAGTGCGTTGTGCGCAGGCATTGGACTGCTCCCCGTTTTCAGAACGGAAAGCATCTTATCACCAAGATGATATTACATCTAGGCTACTACCAATTTACTGAACTCATCCAGGCCACCGCATTGGGCGCCCGCAGGCCCCAGGTGGTCGGGGTAATCATGCGCAGGCCCACGCAATTGGTCTGAAACAAGCTGCGCACCGGTGCCGCCATGGCGCCACCGTTGACGATGGCCGCGGGGGCCGTGTCCATGTGAACAATGGCCTCGATGCTGGCGTCGATGCGCGGCGTCTCCAGCGCGCCCACGAATGCCTGGGTGGCGATTGCCACCACGGTGCCAGCCGCCAGCGCCGATGAAATTCGCAGGTTCGGCATTGGCGTTGCCATTCGCAGCATCAGCGAGATGGCCTGGCCGGGTGCCGCCACGATCATGAACCCCGCGCCCGCCACCGGGGCGATCGCGGTCATCAGCTTGGCCATATCGCTGGCCATGGCATCGGCGCCCGCGCCCGCCGGGGTCAGGGCCGCAATGCCATTGAGGATGCCCGCGGGCTGCTTGCCCGCCACCGCGGCCGAGGCCGAGAACAGCACCTTGTCCAGGCCGACCGCCACGCTCTCGTTGAGCGCCGAGCGCACCAGCGCCTCGGCATTGCTGTTTTCGATCAGCTCGCCCGACAACACGCAGATGGATGCCAGCTTGTAGGCCGACAGGATCGGACCGCCGGCCACGAATTGCTTGACCGGAATCGCCGCCAGCTCGGCCACGAATTCGGATTCGCCGGGCGCAAACCCTGGCACCAGCAGATTGCCCGGCACCGAGGTCAGCTTGACCCCGGCATTCATCAGCGCGCCGCCCGCCGAGAGCGCGCCCAGCGCTTCCACGAATTGCTGCGTCACCGGCACCAGCGCCGCGGTGTTGGCCGTCGAGTTGGGCGCCACCGATGCGCGCAGCACCAGCGCCACCGACTCGTCGTTGGGCCAGGCCGCCTGCGCATAGTCCAATGGCCGATTGTTGCCATCGAGCGCCGCCGCCGCGCGCGCAATGATCGCCCGGATGAGCGAGGTCATGCTGGCAGGCTCGGGCGCTGCCGGTTTGCGGAATGACGTGAGCTGTGCCGGTTCCATGATTGCAAGCTCCTGACGAATCGGATTTGAGATTCAGCGCGCCCTTCGGCTCTGTCCGTCGCACCGATTGGGCCAGGCGCAACGCCGCGGGTTGTAGTGGTCCCGCGGCGTTTCCTTTAGCCGCGCAGGTAGGCCAGCCAGGTGTTGGGCACCGCGCTGATGCGCCAGCCTTCCGCCACCAGCTGCTTGATCACGGGTGTCACCTCGACCGCTGGGTTGCCGAAATCGTGCCAGACGATAATGCCACCCGGTTGCAGCAGATCGCGCGCCAGCTCGCTGTCATGCAGCACACCAAGCGCGCTGTGATCGCCGTCGATGAACACGGCGTCGACCGGCTCCAGCTCCGCGGCCATCAGCGTGGTCGATTCCCGTAGCAGCAGCTTGAAGCGCGGGTCCGCCGCCGCAAATCTGCCCGCGGTGTAAGGCACCTCATCGCGCTGGCAGGTCAATCGCGGTGTGTAAGGCCAGGGCACGTCAATGCCGATGTAGGTTTGCAGCTCGGGCAGCGCGTCCAGAATGGCCTTGGCGGTGATCCCCAGATTGGTGCCAAACTCCAGCATCACCAGCGGCCGCACCGAAGCAATCAGACCTACCAATGCCGCGGTTTCCTCCGCGTTGAGGTAGGGATTACGCAATCATCGCCCCGACATCGAGCGGCGCCTCGGTCTTGATCAGCGCCACACTGAACGCCATCGCCATCGCCACGATGCCGTCGATGCGGCCGGTCGATTTCGATTTGTCGAGCTTGCGCCCGCCTGCCGGATCGCGCGTCACCACCGCATTGCTTACGCACATGCGCAGCACCGGATTGCCGCCATGGCGAATGCGCCGCTGAATGATCAGCCGCTCGACGATATCCACAGCGGGGGTCATGTCCTTGAAGCCCTGACCATGCGGCACCAACGTCACGTCGCAGCCGATCGCGTCCAGCTCGCGTTTGAGATCGTTGATGCGCCATCGATCGAATGCCAGCGTCATCAGGCGATATTCACTGCTGATTTCCGCAATGCGCAGCGCAATCAGCTTGGGGTCCGTGCTTTTGCCGGCCTCGTTGAGCAGGCCATCACGGATCCAGACGTCATATGGCGCACGGTCCTGGTCGCAACGTTCCTGGATGTTACCAGGAAGCCAGAACTCGCATTTGACATGAAAATCATCGTTGGCATCTTCGTGAACCATCACCAGCGCCAACATATCTCGCGTGCTGCCCAAATCTAGCGCGGCGTAGATTTTCGATCCCAGCGGAATGATCGGCTCGTCAGCGCAGGCGTTCCACTCGCTGCTCTCGATGTACTTGGATTGCGCGCTGACCCTTTGGTTCAGAATCAAATTTCGAAAACTGGATTCTTGCGACGGCATGCGCTGGGCTTGCTGCGCCAGCCGCTGCACATTCGAGAGCGAAAGAAAATCCCCCAGCGCCGGATTGGCTAGTCGCCAGGTCGCCTCGTCCCACGGATCCGCATCTTCTGGTGCGGCGTACAGCGTCAAATGAAACGAGGGATCCTCCAGCTCGCCCGCTTGAATCTTGAGGCCGTAATCGATGAGCTGCGACATCGGCGCCAAATCATTCGGAGCTTGCGTGCTGATGACCATGAGCAAAGGGTCGCGTCGCGCACCCAAGGCCGAGTCCATCGCGTCGTACAAATGCCGGTCGGTGCTGACCCCCAGCTCGTCGTAGCAAACGAAGCTCGGGTTCAATCCCATCTTGGTTTTGGCTTCCGCCGACAGCGCGCAGTACAGCGAACCGTTAATCAGGTCCTCGATGATCTTCTGAAAGCGCAGAATGTTCACCCGCTTGGCAAAGCGCGGATGGGCGTTAATCAGCGCCACCATCTCGTGATAGACCTTGCCGGCCTGGAAGCGATCGTTTGCACACGAATAAACCTCGCCGCGGTTCTCACTCTCAGGTCCGAGCAGATGACACAACGCCAGCGCTGCAGCCAAAGCCGTCTTGCCGTTCTTCCTCCCCATCGACAGAATCGCGGTGCGGATTGGACGGTTGCCGCCATCATCCTCGCGATACACCGCCTCGATGAACTCGATCTGGAAATCCCGCAGCTTGAATTTCTTGCCCGCGTCCGCCCCTGACGTCACCATCAGGTCTTCGCAAAAGGCGATGACCCGCTGCGACCGCGTCAGACCTGGCACCAACCAGGGCTCGATCCCCTCCTCACCAACGACCTTGATGTTCGGGGCCGGCTCGGACTTGGCGACGTAGACCGCATCCTGCAGATCGGTCCACAGGTTCTGGCTATCGTCCTGCAGCCGCTCCAGCAGGTCAGGCGCCTTGGCCTTACCCGAAGCGGCGCCACCGCCATAACCAGGGACTAGGCCGCCGGGCAGGTCGGGCTGACCAGGGATCGGCGTGCCTGCCCGTTTCTTGTAGGGACCACGCTTGTAGCCAGGGGCCTTCAGAGGCTTTCCCTTGGTCGCTGCGCCCTCTCCTCGCAGACCCATGTACCCACGTCCAAAATTTTTGTTTCAGCGAATGGGCGAGCCGCGCTGCCCGGCCGGCAGCTATTCTAGCAGCCGATCTTTTGGTTTTTTTGATTTCGTTTTTATCCAGGAGAG
>Ga0173480_10000787_pt1 | contig 11094 bp, 8 predicted proteins | sample NitcycUS209509C1_FD_122622 | JGI IMG/M metagenome (GOLD analysis project Ga0173480, IMG submission 122622) | Soil microbial communities from Arlington Agricultural Research Station in Wisconsin, USA - Nitrogen cycling UWRJ-S209-509C-1 (version... | ecosystem: Environmental > Terrestrial > Soil >... | reverse complement strand
GGCCTTCCGGACGAGCGCCAGGCGTGGCTGACCAGCATCCTTCCCCAATCGAGCGCGGCCTCGACGACGCGATCGCACTTGCCACCTGGCTGCGCGACTTCGAGCGCTCCAGCGGCGCCATCACGGCGATTGCGGACCATCTGGCGCGGTGCGTCGCCGCCGGCGGCCGCCTGCTCACCTGCGGCAACGGCGGCTCGCTCTGCGACGCGATGCACTTTGCCGAGGAGCTGTCGGGTCGCTTCCGCGACGACCGTCCGGCGATCGCGGCGCAGTCGATGGGCGACGCGACGCACCTCACCTGCGTGGCCAACGACTACGGCTTCGAGCGCATCTTCGCGCGCGGGGTCGAGGCCTGGGGCAAGGCGGGCGACGCGCTCGTCGTATTCTCGACGTCGGGCAAAAGTCCGAATCTAATCGCGGCGGTCGAAGTGGCGCGGGCGCGGGGCCTGAGCGTGGTGGGCCTGCTGGGACGCGACGGCGGACCGCTGCGGACGGCGTGCGATCACGTCATCGTGGTGCCGGGCACGACGTCCGATCGGATCCAGGAAGTGCACATCAAGATCGTGCACCTGTTGATCGAGTTGATCGAAGAGCGGTTGTTCAAGGGCGGCCGGGTCTAGCAGGGCGGCGGGGCTGAAGCCCGCCCTACGTACCCTGCCAAAGCCCCGCCTTACGTACGATCCAGCTTCTTCTCGGCGGCCAGCAGTTCGTCGGGAGAGACGGTGGCGGTGCCGCGCTTGCCCACGACGACGGCGGCGGCGAGGTTGGCGAGTGCGAGAGCCACGTCGTGCTCGCAGCGCGCCCCGCGCGCGAGCGCGAATGCGGCCACGACGGTATCGCCGGCGCCGCTCACGTCGAACACCTCCTGCGCCTCGGCCTGCGCGAACAGCGGCTCGCCCCCTTCGCGCGGGAAGAAGGCGATGCCGCGGGCGCCCAGCGTCAGCAGCACGTTCGACTGGAAGCGCCGGCTCACCTCGGTGCCGACGCGACGCATCTCTTCGGGACTGAAACCGCCGTCGTCTTCGCCGAGCAGCCGCAGCGATTCCTTCCAGTTCGGAGTCAGGTAATCACACGACCCGTAGAACGAGGCGTGCTGCGGACGCGGATCGATCACCACCTCGCGGCCGGCCGCGTGCGCCCGCCGGATGATCTCGCGGCAGCCGTCGCTGGTGACCAGGCCCTTGGCGTAGTCGGACACCACGACGACATCGCACGCCTCGAGCCGGCTCGCAAACGCGGCAAGCAGCTGTTGCTCGTGCGCGCGATCGATCGGCGCGGCCTGCTCGTAGTCGATGCGCAGCAACTGCTGCTGCTGGCTGATGACACGCACTTTGCGGGTCGTCGCCCGGCCGTCGCGCAGCGGCAGGAAGTCGACGCCGGCGCGCTCGCAGCGTGCCGCCACATCCGCGCCCGCCCGGTCGTCGCCGACCAGCCCGATCAGCGTCGGCGCGCCGCCAAGGCTGGCGACGTTGGCGGCGGTGTTGCCCGCGCCGCCGAGCGTGGCGTGCTCGCCGGTGTAGTGCAGCACCGGCACCGGCGCTTCGGACGAAATGCGCGACGAGTCGCCCACCAGGTACTCGTCGGCAATCACGTCGCCGATGACGAGCACGCGCGTGCCGGCAATCTGCTGGAGGACCTGCGCCAGGGGCAACGGCATCTCTGCGGGGAACGTGCTGCGACTATAACATCCTGGAGTGGCAGGGCCGCCTGAAGGCGGCCCCCACGACTGCGGGCTCAAGCCGTGTGAGACACTGACGATCCGTGGAGCCCAATACGATGCGCCGGATCGATTTCTGGGCCGGCGTCCCCCTGTGTTTCCTGGTCACGCTCGCTGACCGGCTGCTGCGCGCCGCGGGGGTGAAGGGCCGCGGGCATGGGCAGCGGCCGCGCCACATCCTCTTCATCCAACTGGCGGAGATGGGCACCATGGTGGTGGCCTACCCGGCGTTGCGTCGCGCGCGGGAACTCTTTCCCGACGCGACGCTGCACTTCCTCTGTTTCGGGCAGGTGCGTTCGAGCCTCGAGATGCTGAACGTCATCGCGCCCGAAGACATCCACACCATCGACAGCGGATCGTTCACCTCGCTCGTGCGGGACACGATGCGGACGTGGAGCGTCGCGCGGCGGGCCGGCATCGACACGGTGGTCAACCTCGAAACCTTCGTCCGCTACAGCAGCTTGCTCAGCTATCTCACGGGCGCCGCCCGGCGGGTCGGGTTTCATCGCTTCACGCAGGAGGGGTTGTATACCGGCGATTTCCTCACTCACAAGGTGATGTACAACCCGCATATCCACACCGCGCACGTCTTCCTGGACCTGGTGCAGGCACTGGTCGCGCCGCCCGGCGGCATTCCGATCGTGAAGCGCCCACGGGCTGGCGACGATCTCTCGATCCCCCGCCTCGTCACCGACGAAACCACCGCCGCGGCGATCTGGAGCAAGCTGGCGCGGCTCGCACCCGGCATCAGCGCGTCGAACAGGCTCGTGATACTCAACCCGAACGCGAGCAAGCGGTTTCCGATGCGGCAGCTGCCCCTGGATTCATATGCGGAGCTCGCGCGCCACGTGCTCGACGATCCCGACGTCTACGTGCTGGTCACCGGCGTCGCCGACGAGAAGCCGGATGCGGTTCACATCTGTTCGCGGGCCGACTCGCCGCGAATCGTGGACCTCACCGGTCAGACCACGATGATGGAGCTCCTGCACCTTTTCAACCTGGCGCAGATTCTCATCACCAACGACTCGGGTCCGGCCCACTTCGCGTGTCTGACCGGCATTCACGTGATCGTCTTTTTCGGTCCCGAGCTCCCCGATCGGTATCGCCCGCTCGCACGCAGCTACGACGTGGTTTACGCCGGGTTCACGTGCAGCCCGTGCGTCAGTCCGTACAACCAGCGGTTGACCGCCTGCAACGACAATCTCTGCCTCAAGACGATCGACGTGCGGGAGGTCGGCGAGCTGGTGAAGCGCCGGCTCCAGCGCCCCGCCACGGCCTGAGCATCGCGCCGGCGGAAGAGGCGCGCGCGGCCCGCCTATAATCGCGGGGTGAGCCATCAGGAACACAAGGCCAAAGGCCCGACGTCGGTGGGGTGCTTCGTGTTGACCGTCAGCGACACGCGCACCGTCGACACCGATTCGAGCGGAGGTGCCATCCGCGAGTTCCTCGAACGGGCCGGCCATCAGGTGACCGGCTACGCGATCGTCCGCGACGAGCCGGCAACGGTGACGGCGTCGGTGAAACAGTGGCTGACCGACCCGCAGACCCGCGTCATCATCACAACCGGCGGCACCGGCATCACGTCGCGCGACGGCACATTCGAGGCCGTGGACGCGCTGTTCGAGAAACGCCTCGACGGTTTCGGCGAGCTGTTCCGCATGTTGAGCTTCGATGAAGTCGGCTCGGCGGCGATGATGAGCCGGGCGACGGCGGGAACCGTGGGCGCCAAGGCGATTTTCGTGCTCCCGGGATCGGAACACGCCGTGCGCCTGGCGATGTCGCGGCTCATCATCCCCGAGCTCGGACACGTGGCGCAGCAGCTCCAGAAGTCGCTGATGTGATGCGCCCATTCCAGTCCACGATCTCCCTCACGGACGCGCAGGAGATCATCGGCGCGTCCGGCCTCCCGATCACCCGCACCGAGACGGTTGCGCTTCGCGACGCGCGCGGCCGCGTGCTCGCGCACGACGTGATGGCGCCGGCTGACGTGCCGCCCTTCGCGCGGGCCGCGATGGACGGTTATGCGGTGATCGCCGCGGATACCGCTGCCGCCAGCCGCGAACGCCCGGCCGTGCTGCGCCGCGTCGAGCGGGTCTACACCGGACAGATGCCGGTGCAGGCCGTCGCGGCCGGCCTGTGCAGCGAGGTGGCCACGGGCGCGCCGATGCCCGAGGGAGCCGACGCCGTCGTGATGGTGGAAGAAACGGCGGCCGAGGGCGACGCGATCCGCGTGTTCGCGGCGGCAAACGCCGGGCAGAACATCGGACGGCAGGGGCAGGACATCCGCCAGGGACAGCTGGTGCTGCAGGCGGGCACACTGCTCACCGCGAGTCGCGTCGGCGCCATCGCGGCGCTCGGGCACACCGGGGTGACGGCGTACGTGCAGCCGCGCGTCGCGATTCTGTCCACTGGAAACGAAGTCGTGGAGCCCGGCCAGCCGCTGGCACCCGGTCAGATCTACGACATCAACAGCTACACGTTGGCGGCGGTCGTCGCCGAGCACGGCGGCGTGCCGGTCATTCACCGGACGGTCGCGGACACGATGGAGGATCTGTCGCGGGCCGTTGACGAGTGCCTGGCCGAAGACGTGCTCGTGTTCTCGGGCGGCAGTTCGGTGGGCACGCGCGATCTGACCCTCGACGTGCTGCGCGCCAAGGGCGAGGTGCTGTTCCACGGCATCGCGGTGAAACCGGGCAAGCCCACGGCGTTCGGCCGCGTCGACGGCAAGCTGGCGTTCGGCATGCCCGGCTATCCCACCTCGTGCCTGACCAACGCCTACGTGCTGCTCGTGCCGCTGCTGCGGCGCCTGGCGCGGCTGCCCGCCCAATCGATCCGCGTCGAGCGCCTGCCGCTCGGCGCCCGGGTGATGTCCACACCGAATCGGCACCAGTTCTACACCGTCCGGGTCGAGCACGGTCTGGCGATGCCGGCGTTCAAGGCGTCAGGCGACATCACGAGCATGTCCCAGGCCGACGGCTACATCGAGATCGCCGCGGAAACGCTCAGTCTGGAAGCCGGCACGCTGGTGGACGTGAAGTTCTTCTGACCCACCTGCCCTAACCGGTTCGCATTATTGCGGCCTGCTGAGCCGTTTCCTAGACTCGCAAAGCCATGCCGCACATCGCCCTGCCCGCCGACCTGCCCGGGATCTCCGGCGCGATGGCGTTCCGTCCTGAGACCGCCGTTCACTTGCGTGCCCTGGCCGAGACGCTGCTGCGGGGGCCGAACTCGCTCACGAGCGCCGAGCGGGAATCGATTGCGGCGTTCGTTTCGTCGCGCAACGACTGCACCTTCTGTTATCTGAGCCACCGCGCCGCGGCGGCCCATCATGCCGGCGGCGATTACAAGTTCGTGGACGCCGTCACGAGCGGCGCCAGCGCCGAAGCGGTCTCGGCCAAGCTCCGCGCGTTGCTGGTGATCGCCGGCAAGGTGCAGCAAGGTGGCAAGCAGGTGAACACCGACGATGTTGCCCGCGCGCGTGCCGAGGGCGCGACCGACGTCGAGATTCACGACACGGTGCTCATTGCCGCCGCTTTCTGCATGTACAACCGCTACGTGGACGGCCTGGCCACCTTTACGCCGAGGGACCCGGCGGCCTACGACCCAATGGGGAAACGCATGGCCACGCAGGGCTATGTGGGCATCAGCCAGGCGCAGCGCCAGGCCGACGTGCCGCAACCCTCACGCTAAGCCGTGGCGACCTGCTCGCGAGGAGCGGTCGCCGATCCCGAATCCACCCCGTACCAGGACTGACGTCATGCCCCATATTTCCCTTCCGGACCTGCCCGGCATTCGCGGGCCGATGGCCTTTCGTCCCGAGACGGCGCGCCCGCTCAACGAGCTGGTGGACGTTCTGCTCCGGGGGCCGCATTCGCTCACCCCGGGCGAACGTGAGCTGATCGCCACCTTCGTTTCGGCGCAGAACGACTGCCGCTACTGCCAGACGATTCACGGCGCCATCGCCGCGCATCACCTGGGTGGCGACGAACAGCTCGTAGCTGCCGTGAAAGTCGACCCGGCCGCCGCGCAAATCTCGGACAAGCTCAAGGCGCTGCTCGTCATCGCCGGCAAGACCGCCGAGAGCGGCAAGCTGGTGACCACGGAGGACGTTGCCCGCGCGCGCCAGCACGGTGCCACCGACCTCGAGATCCACGACACCGTGCTGATTGCGGCGGTGTTCTGCCTGTGCAATCGATACGTCGACGGCCTGGCCACCTGGGCTCCCGACGACCCGGATTTCTACCGCCAGCGCGCGGCGCTCGTCGCGGCCAACGGCTACGCCGCCTCCACGCTTCCGTCTCAGGCCCCCACGCAATGAAAACGCTGTTCGCCGCGATTGCCCTCTGCCTGGTCGCCGTCACCGCCGCGGCGCAGGATCCCACCGGCTCCATCGAAGGCGCGGTCACCGACTCGACGTCGTCGGCCCTTGCCGGCGCGCGCGTCACCGCACGAAACCTCGACACGGGGTTCGTCCGCGAGGCCACCTCCGGCGCCAACGGCTATTACCGGTTGCTGCTCTTGCCCATCGGCCGCTATTCCCTGACGGTCGAAGCGGCGCAGTTCGCGCGTCTGGTGCAGGAGCCGATTCAGGTGAGCGTCAGCGAGGTCGTCCGCGTCGACGCGCCGATGAGCCTGCAGAACGTCACCGAGACGGTGACCGTCGCCGGCCAGCAGCGGCTGGTAGACACCACGAGCAACGCGCTCGGCGCCGTCGTCACCGGGCGCGAGCTGGTCGATCTGCCCCTGAACGGACGCAACTTCACGCAGCTCGGGCTGCTGCAGACCGGTGTCGCTCCGCTCACGGCCGGCGTGGCCGCTGCCGGCGGCAGCCTGCGCCAGGGTCAGGCCTACGCGGTAAATGGCCAGCGCCCCGAACAGAACGCCTATCTGGTGGATGGCGCGCAGAACCAGAACCGGATGGACGGCGGCTACGCGTTGCGGATCCCGGTAGACGCGATCGCCGAGTTCCGCATCCTGACGCAGAGCGCGCCGCCCGAGTTCGGCGGCACCGGCGGAGCCACGACCAGCGTCGTGACGCGCTCCGGCGCCAACGACATGCGCGGCGGGCTCTACGAGTTCATCCGCAACGACGCCTTCGACGCCAAGGGTTACTTCGCCGAAGAGGTCGAGCCGCTCGAGCAGAATCAGTTCGGCATCACGCTCGGCGGCCCGCTGAAACGCGACCGCGCGTTCTTCTTCGGCTACTACGAGGGCTTTCGCAATCGGCAGGGGGTGACGACGCAAGCCACGGTGCCGACCGCGGCCGAACGCCAGGGCGACTTCTCCGCGATGGGAGTGCCGCTGATCAATTTCGCGGCCGGTGGCGTGCCGTTTCCCGGCAACCAGATTCCGGCGTCGGCCATCAACCCGGTGTCGCGGAACGTCCTGAACATGTACCCGCTGGGCAACGTGTCGCCGTCCATCTACCGGGAAACGCTCGTCGGCAACAACAACTACGACCAGGCCGGCGGCCGGGTGGACGTGAACGCCTCGTCGAACGATCAGTTCTTCGCCCGCTACTCGTTCTCCGGCGGCGACAACTTCAACCCGATTTCCGTCCGTGGCACCGACGTCCCCGGGTTTCCCACGCGAGACGACCTCGCGACGCACTCGGTGACGGTGTCGCACAACCGCATCTTCTCGACGTCGATGACCAACACGGCGCGCGTGTCGTATCTGCGCCACGAGTTCCTGTTCGACCAGCGGGAGAACCGCACCACGCCGGAGGCGCTGGGCTTCGGCTACAGCTCGTCGAACGCGGAGGGGCAGGGGCCGCCGTTCTTCAACGTCAGCGGCTACACGCCGATCGGCGGGGCCATCACCGGCCCGCGCAACACCACGCAGGGGTCGCTCGAGCTGCAGGACGCGCTGGCGCTGGTGCGCGGCACGCACCTCTTCAAGGTGGGCGGTGAGTATCGCCACACCGGCATCGACATGTTCCAGGCCATCGCCCCGAACGCCTTTTACGTCTTCGCCGGCACGTTCCCCACCAACAACGCGGTGGCCAACCTGCTGCTCGGGGCCCCGGTCACGTTCTACCAGGGGCTCGGGGACTTCAACCGCGGCGTGCGCGTGTGGGGTGCCGGGGTGTTCGCGCAGGACGAATGGCGCGCCTCGTCACGGGTGACGGTCAACTACGGCGTGCGCTACGAGCGCATCAACCCGTTCACCGAGATCGAGGATCGGCTCAACGCCTTCGTGCCGGGACAGCAGTCCACGGTCAGGCCCGACGCGCCGCGCGGCCTGCTCTTTCCTGGCGACGAGGGCGTCGGCCAGGGGATCGCGCACTCGGCCAATGCTTATATGCCGCGCGCCGGCGTCGCCTGGGATCCGGCCGGAGACGGGGTGTGGTCGGTGCGCGCCAGCTACGGGCTGTTCTACGAACAGTTCCAGAACGGCTCCGGCACGGCGTCGCAGGTCGCGATCAGCGCCACGCCCGCCGCGCAGTTCAACCAGTACAGCGGCGCCGGCCTGAACTTCCAGAACCCGTATCAGGGACGTGTGATCCCGGGGCCAAACACCTTCGTCCGGCCGGCGACGGTCTTCGCGCTCGACGTGGACGCGAAGCCGCCGGCCGTCCAGAACTGGAATCTCGGCGTCCAGCGTTCGCTCTACGGCCGCTACCTCCTCGAGGCCCGCTATGTGGGTGCGGCGGGACGCCACCTCCCGCGCAACGTCGAGGCGAATCCGGCGGTGTACGGTCCGGGAGCCACGGCCCAGAACGCCGACCGCCGGCGCGTCTACGCCAACTGCCCCGCCGACCCGGCCCTGGCCTGCGACTTCTCGACGGTGGCGATGCTGCGCAACATCACGACGTCGAACTACCACGCCGGCCAGTTCAGCGTCTCGCGGCGGTTCAGCTCGGGCGTCGGTTTCAACGTGTCGTACTGGCTGTCGCAGTCCAACGACTACCTGTCGTCGATGAACCTCTCCGGAGCCGCGGCCAAGCCGCTGGCCGGCGAGAACGACCTGGCGCAGAACCCGTTCGATCTCGAGGCCGAGTACGGGCCCTCGCTCTTCGACGCGCGCCACCGCTTCGTCGCCAACGTGTCGTGGCAGGCGCAGGTAAGCCCAGGGGCGCCGTCGGGCGTGCGCGTGCTCTTCGACGACTGGCAGCTCAACACCATCGTGGTGATGAACTCGGGCACGCCGTTCACGGTATCCGACTCGGCCAACGTCGCCTTGCAAGCGAACAGTCCGCCGATTTCTGGGTTTCCCGCCAGCCGTCCGAATCTCGTCGGCGATCCGGATGCCGGTCCGCGCACCGCTGACGCGTGGCTGAGCCGCGACTCCTTCGAGCGGCTGAGCGTGCTGACTCAGGCCGGACAGTTCGGCAACGCCGGCCGCAACATCGCCCGCGGCCCCGACTACCAGAACGTAGACGTGTCGTTCGTGCGCGACTTCCCGATTTCGGGCGACGTGCGGCTGCAGTTCCGCGCCGAGATCTTCAACCTGTTCAACACCGTCAACTTCGGGCTGCCGGTCGCGGACCTCAACTCCGTGAACTTCGGCCGCATCTTCTCGGCCGGCCCACCCCGCCTGACGCAGTTCGGGTTGAAGCTGTCGTTCTAGGCGCTCGTAGGGCCGCTTCAGCGGCGCCGGAGGCGGGGCTGAAGCCCCACAAGCTGCCCTAGCGAGGCACGAACGGTGACGTCGCCCCGTACGGCAGACTGACCATCAGTGCCTCGACCTTCCGGATCTTGCGGTCCTTGATCCGGAACGCCTCGGCCACGTCCACGGCAAACGGCCGCTTGGCGGCGCCGATCATCTCGCGCCGTCCCTGCCCTGGCACGTTCACCCAGGTGATGTCGCCCGGGTGATTGAACATGAAATTGCCGAAGACGGTCTGCCGTTCTTCGTCCACCACGGTGAAGCGGCGCGGCCGGATCGTCTGGATGTAGTCGAAGATGTGCGTGTCGAGCTGCGCCGAGCAGCCCTGCGCTCCGGAGGTGCGAATCCCGTTCTCGAACCGGTTGCACTCCGCGTCGAACGGCGCCACGCCGCCGTTGCCCTGCTCGATGGCCTCGAAGTAGGTGTTGGCTATTCCGACGAGCGCGGCGCGCGGCAGGCGCTCGCCGGCCGGAACTGTCTCGAGCAGGATCGGATCGGGCGCGCCCGCCTTCTCGAGACTGTTGGCTGTATTCTCGTTGCGCAGCACCAGCGTCTCGGCTTCCGCGATGCGTCCGGCATCGATCTTCAGACGCAGCACCAGCGCCGCCGCGCGGCCGTTCTCACGAATCGTGCCCATGAACCCGGCCTGGCCAGCTTGCGGATCAGCAAATATCAGCCGGTAGGCGCCGATGCCGGATGCCGTGCGCCACAGCGCCTCGCCCAGCCGCAGCGGCACGTCGTTCTCCGAGAACACCACTCCGGGCGTCACCGGCAGGCGCGCCGGATCGTGGGCCACCAGCGCCTCGAGGTAGCGGTCGACATGGCCTTCGAGACACCGACGATCGCAGGGACCCGGCTGCGCGGGCTTCGGCGTCACCACCGCCACGGGACGGCGTGCCGACCGCCATTCGGTTGGCGCGAACGGGCTGAGCGTCCCGTACGGGACGTTCACCTGCAGCGCCTCGATGCGGCCGATCTGGCCGTCGCGGATCTTGTAGAGCTCGGCCACGGCAATCGTGTACGGCGACAGGTTCTGCGGCAGCGCCGGCATCGTGTCGCGCCCCGGCGGGGTGTACGAAGTGACGGTGCCCGAGACGTGGAACATGAACAGACCGAAGACGAGCCCGCGCTCGCGATCGACCACGGCATAGCGACGGGGCCGGACGTTGTCCACGAAGCTGAAGAAGGTGGTGTCCATCTGCGCCTGGCAGCCGAGCGAGAACGGGTTCCAGGTCATACCGGGAATCTGGAACGACGGGTTGTTGGTCGTCTGGGTGCCGTTCTGCACCCGGTTGCAGTCGGGGCCGAACGGCGCCGTGCCCCCGTCGATGGCGGTGAAGTAGCGGTCGGCCACGGCGATCAACTCCGCGCGCGAGACTCGCGACGCCGCCGGCACCGCCTCGACGAACGGCGGCTGCAGCGGCATGACATCGAGCGCCTTGGCGGCGGCCTCGTCGCGCACCACCAGAGTTTCAATCTCCGTGATCCGGCGGTTGACCACCGCGAGGCGCAGCGCCAGAGCCACGAGCGTGCCGTTTTCACGGACGGTGCCGAAGAAGCCCACTTGCCCTGCGTCGGGATCGGACACGGCGAGGCCGTACTCCCCGAGGCCCGTGGCGGTGTTCCATCGGCGGGGCTGAAGCCCGCCCTACGAGGGAAGCGTCCCTACCTGGCCCACCCGACCTACCTGACCCACCTGACCTCGGGGGTCACCGGAAGCGCGCCTGGAGCTTCTGGAGCGCGTCGTTGCCGGGACAGAGCGTTTC
>Ga0173480_10000785_pt1 | contig 11097 bp, 10 predicted proteins | sample NitcycUS209509C1_FD_122622 | JGI IMG/M metagenome (GOLD analysis project Ga0173480, IMG submission 122622) | Soil microbial communities from Arlington Agricultural Research Station in Wisconsin, USA - Nitrogen cycling UWRJ-S209-509C-1 (version... | ecosystem: Environmental > Terrestrial > Soil... | reverse complement strand
GGCAAACGATCGCTGATCGAGAACTCCGAAAACCTCTGCAAGACCGACCGCCGCGCCAAGCTCCGCCTCGCCGCCCAGAACGGGTTGGTGCAGAAGAGCACCCCGGTGATCGGGGCGAAGTGCCCTAAGGGGAAGTAGCCTGCTGCATACTCAGCTGTTCTTGATAGGTCCTCCCGGTTCTGTTATGGCTAGGTCCTAACAGAACGGTGCCTGCGGGCGCCCCGCGAAGGGAGTACAACATGAAGCACCTAAAGATGCTCGGCCTCGCCACCATTGCGGCGCTGGCACTCGTCGGCACCGGCTCGGCCTCGGCGACCGTCCTCTGCAAGACACCGCTGACATCGGGCTGCGCGACGTCGGGCTGGGACTATGGTGTCGGCACCACATTCCATTTCACCACTAAAGCCGCCACTACGGGAGTATTTGAAACGACAGGTGGCGTCGTTCTCATTACATGCACCGGGGGAACATTGCACGGCAGCCTTTCAAACACAGGTGGGTCCGCATCGACAGCTTCAGGCCTTTTGAGTAGCTGGGCCTGGGGTACCTGCAGTCGCGCCACGAACACGCTGACGCTGGGCAACATCGAAATCCACCACGAGGCCGGCACTGATAACGGCACACTGACAATGACCGGAGGTATTCAATGGACAGTCAACACCATCTTCGGTAGCTGCGTCTTTGGGACCGGCGAAGCGCTTGACGTCGGAACAATCACCGGGGGTAACCCGGCGACGATCAACACCGGCAAAGCCGTCGTCCCGAAAATTTCCGGCAACGCTGCCTGTCCGATGCATGAGGTGTGGAACGCCACCTACACGATCACAGCGCCGACGCCGCTTTACGTCAGCGCAAGTTAGAGCATCGCGATTACCAATGCTCGGTTGCACGGTCGCCCGTCTGGCGGCCGTGCCCCACCCGCTTCCTCTCGGTCCCCGACGCCCCGATGACGAAGTTCCAGATGAACCTCTTCGCCGGCAAACGATCGCTGATCGAGAACTCCGAAAACCTCTGCAAGACCGACCGCCGCGCCTCGCCGCCCCGAACGGACTGGTGCAGATGAGTATTCCGGTGATCGGGGCGAAGTGCACTAAGGGAGGGAGCCAACATACTCAGCTGTTCTTGCTGGGTACTTCTGGCCCTGTTATGGCTAGTCCATGACAGAAACGGGCGCCTCGGCGCCCCGGGAAGGGAGAAACATGAAGCACCTGAAGATCCTCGGCCTCGCTGCTGTCGCGGCGATGGCCCTGATGGCGTTCCTCGGAGCCGGCACGGCTTCGGCTACCGTCCTCTGCAAAACACAAATGGGTTTTACATCCTGCTACGTGGCCGGTTGGGAGTATCCCGTGACAACGTCAGTCGAAATAACTCAAACCCCGGCTACGACGATGGTGCTTGAAACCACAGGTGGTGTCGTCCTCGACACATGCGTTGGGTCGACACTGTCGGGGTCTATGACTTTTGCCGGAGCTGCCATAGCTACACCGCAAATAGCTCTTGCAAAACTCGAATGGGGAGCCTGCAGCAGGACAACCCACACGTTGAAACTCGGCAAACTCGAAGTGCATCATATTTCCGAAACCGACAACGGCACACTTACAGCAACCGGCGGCATCGAAGTAACAATAAACACCATCTTCGGTAGCTGCGTCTTTGGTACCGGGGAAGCACTTGACGTCGGTAAACTCACCGGAGGCAACCCGGCGACGATCAACACCCAAAAAGCCGTTATTCCGAAAATTAGCGGCAACGCAGCTTGTCCCGCGCACGCCGTCTGGAACGCACAGTTCACCGTTACATCGCCCGCCCCGATCTACGTTCACCAAGATTAGTAATTCGCAATCTCAGCATCTATGGCGCGATCGCTCAGCAGGGCGACCGCGCCGCTTAAGCTTGAAGACCGGAGAGCGGCCCGGCCCGTCGCGCTCCGATCAGTTCAAAGCCCGGCAAACCGCCCGCGCCTGCGCCTGGGTGATCCGCTTGGAGATCAGTTGCGAACCCTGGCCGGGGACGATCTGCGCGTTGGCGACGAAGACCACCGAGCGCCTGCCGTCTGGCGTGGAGGCGACGAGGATCCGGTAGCCGGGGAAGGAGCCGGTGTGGCCGTAGACCGTGCCGCAGCCGGTCTGGTAGCGGAAGAGCCCGAGGCCGGCGAAATTCTTGCCGGGGCCTGGCGGTGATGATGAGCCGAGGCGGAAAGGGCCTTCGACGGTGGAGGTGGCGAGGACGGTAGGTACGTAGCGGCGCGCGAAGCGGGCCATGTCGAGCGGCGTCGAGACGATCCCGCCCGAGGCCCAGGCGCCGGCCGGGTTGATCAGTTCGCTCACGTCCTCAGGCTTCTCGCCCGGCGCGACGTCGTAGCCGTGCAGGTACGGCCGCGGCATCTTCACCGTGGTCGGCAGGCTGCTGCTCCGCATCTTCAGCGGTCCGAAGACCCGACGCTGCAGCAGCTGGTCGTAGCTCAGCCCGCTTGCTTCTTCCTCGATCAGGCCGGCGGCGATGTTGTCGGTGTCGGAGTAGTGGTACTGCGAGCCCGGCGCGAACTCGAGCGGCTCGTCGCGGACGAACTCGGTCAGCTGGAGGGGGGAGAAGTAGCGCGCCGGGTCGGCGATCAGCTGTTCGACAAAGGCGGGAGCCCTGATGTAGTCGGCGAGGCCGCTGGTGTGCTGCAGCAGCTCGCGCAGTTTCACCCCTTCGGCGGCCGGCAGGATCCCGGGGATCGTTTCCCGCAGGGTCGTGTCGAGTGAGAGGGCGCCGTTGCCGATCAGCTTTGCCGCCAGGTAGGCGTTGAATCCCTTGGCGACGCTGGCGATGCGGAAGGCGTCGAACGGGGTCGGCGGGCGGCGGTTGCTGACGTCGGCGGTACCGGCGGAGAAGAACTCCATATGCCTGCCGCGATCGATCAGCATGGCGATCCCGGGCGGCCCGGCCGGCGACTCGACGATCCTCGTCAGTTCTTTCTGTAGCTTGGAGTTCGGCGCACCGCGGAACTTCGCCAGAGCCGACGGCGCGACCAGCAGACCGATAAGAACGACCACACTCGCGGCGACCATCGCCGTCCTCAGACGCTTGCTCACTTGCTGCCTCCTATGGGGCCGCGGCGATCGTCTCGAGGGCGAATTTGCCGTCCGCCTCGTCGGGGTCGCCAAGTGGATAGTTGCCAGTGAAGCAGGCGTCGCAGTGTTCGCTCGGGTCGCCGCCGATCGCCTCGTAGACGCCGGCGATCGAGAGGTAGGCGAGGCTGTCGGCCTCGAGCTCGTCGGCGATCTCCTCGATCGAGCGGTTGTGGGCGATCATCTCCTCGCGCGTCGACATATCGACCCCGTAGTGGCAGGGGTTGCGGATCGGCGGTGCCGAGATTCGCAGATGCACCTCGCTGGCGCCGGCGTCGCGCAGCATGCCGATGATCTGCCGCGTGGTGTTACCGCGCACGATCGAGTCGTCGACGACGACCAGCCGCTGGCCGGCGACGATCTCCGGCAGCGGGTTGAACTTCAGTCGCAGGCCGTGCTTGCGCAGCTCCTGGCCCGGTTGGATGAAGGTTCGCGCCACGTAGCGGTTCTTGATCAGGCCGTCGTCACGGGGAAGGCCCGAAGCGCGGGCGAACCCAGCGGCAGCCGGATTGCCGGAGTCCGGCACGGCGATCACCAAATCGGCCTCGACTGGCGCCTGGCGCCAGAGGATCTCGCCCATCCGCCCACGCGCCTGCTGCAGGACCTTGCCCTCGAGCCGGCTGTCGGGGCGGGAGAAGTAGATGTGCTCGAAGACGCAGCTGGCGCGGCGCTCGGTCTTCACCACCTGCCGCGTCTCCAGCCCGCGCTCGGTCAGCGAGACCATCTCGCCGGGGTGCACCTCGCGCATCAGCTCGGCGCCGATGATGTCGAAGGCGCAGCTCTCGGAGGCGACGACGAAGCGGTCGCCGAGGCGGCCGAGGCTGAGCGGCCGGATCCCGTGCGGGTCGCGGAAGGCGACGATCGCCCGCTTGGTCATCACCACGGTCGAGTAGGCGCCTTGCAGGCGCGGCATCACGTCGGCGACCGCGTCCTCGATCATCTTGCCGTCGTGGGAGGAGAGCAGCGCCGCCATGATCTCCGAGTCGGAGGTACCGCGGAACTGCAGCCCCTTCTCCTTCAGCTCGCTCCAGAGCTCGACCGCGTTGGTCAGGTTGCCGTTGTGGGCGAGGGCGACCTCGCGGCCGTCGTCGCGCCAGACCGGCTGCGCGTTCTCCCAGGAGCCGCCGCCGGTGGTCGAGTAGCGGACATGGCCGATCGCCATGTCGCCCGCCAGCGCCCGCAACTTCTCCTCGTCAAAGACCTGGGAGACCAGGCCGGAGTCGCGCATGGTGGTGATCATCCCGCCCTCGCAGGTGGCGATCCCCGCCGACTCCTGTCCGCGGTGCTGCAGTGCATAGAGGCTGAAGTACGCCAACCGCGCCACATCGTGGCCGGGTGCGTATACGCCGAAGACGCCGCATTCCTCTCGCGGCCCCTCGCGATCGAAGCTGAACCCCTTGTCGGGAGTCAAAGCGCGTTTTCCTCGCTGCTCGTTGGCAATGGAGACGGACGCGCAGGCAGACAACCTGCCTACCGTGGGAGGGTAGCAGCGCGAGGCGCGTCTACTGGACGCTGGAACTACCGCACTTTGCGGGGGGAGGCCAGGCGACCTCCCCCCGCAGGCAGGTGCGTCAGGCCTGGCCCTTCAGCTTCAGTTTCAGCGTGTTCGTCGTCACCGCGCCGGAGACGCTGGTGCCGGAGATGGTCACCTTCAGAGTCAGCTTCTTCTGCGGACTCATCTCCTTCAGCCTGTTCTTCAGGCCTTTGGGGAAGAACAGCCGGAACTTGTTGAGCGTGCCCGGGAGCAGGTTCTGCGTCCCGCCGTTCATTTTGGCTTTTTTGCCTTTGCCCAGCTTCGCCACGCCTTTGACGGTGACCGGCGCCGCAGTGCTGGAGGTGACGATGATGGTCACCGAGCCTTTTTTCACCTGCGTGCTGCTCGACAACACCACAGGCGGGCAGGCCACCTGGAACGCCGCGCTCTGCGGGCAGGCGTCCTGGGTCTCGTCGCCGTAGCCGTCGTTGTCGGCGTCGGGCTCGATCACCGCGGCCAGGGGGACGCGCCCTTCCGTGACGGGTTCGAAGTTGGCCGACGAGCCCACTCCCACTTCCTGGAGAGTGGCGCCCAGGACCCCCGGGACTTCATCGCAGTAGAGGGAGATTCCTTCGATCGGCGATCCTTCATAGCTGAAGGGCGTGCCGCGGAGGCCGAGCCTGTCGCCAGCTTGCGCCGGCATTCTCGTGTCGACGGTCGTCTGGCCGTTGCCGACCTGGACGGTCACCTGGTTGATCGCGGTGTAGCTGTTGCCCCCAGCGGACCGCAGCACCTTGACGAGGGTGGGGACGGTGAAGGGAAAGGGGATCTGGTTCTGGACCTTTACCTTCGTGATCACGCCACTGATCGGCGCGGTGAGCGGAAGGCCCGACCCCGGAGACGAGAGCGTGGTCAGCGAGTAGGTGCCCGGAGCGGCTTCTTCGGCGGAACAGGTGTCGCCGAATTCAGTTGCGGCGGAGGCGGTGCCGGGTCCCGCCGCCAGCAGCATCGCTGCGGTCGCGGTCAGAACTGCGGCCAAGCGGATTCTCATGCGTAACTCCCCAGTTGAAGTTTTCTATCTGGCGGCAGGATAAGCGGACGCGTGGTTGCCAAACCACACGTCCGCCGCCGATGGACATCTATAGGACGGCCGCGACCGGCTCGCCGATCACCAAGTCGAAGCGCTCCAGCAGCTCCGGCACGGTCTCCGGTTTCATTTCCAGGCCATAGCGCTCGTTGAGCGCTCCCAGCTGCTCCTCACTGGCCTCGAGGACGCCGCCCAAATCGACTAGCTCCTCGAAGAAGTGCTCGAAGCCCGCAGGGGCGATGATCTCGAGGATCCGGCAGGGCTCGCCGCCGGCGTTCCAGAAGGTGTGCCACTCGTTGCGCGGCTTGAAGACGAGGTCGCCGGGGCCGGCCTCGACCACCTCGTCGCCGAGCAGGCCGCCCATCCGGCCCTCGAGCACGAAGCTGTACTCGTCCTCGCGGGTGTGCCGGTGTAGCGGCGCCGCCAGGGCCCGCGGGGAGAGGGGGTGTTCGACCAGCGAGAAGTCGCCGCCCGCGTCCTCGCCGTCGATCATGAAGCGCACCCCGATGCTGCCGAGGAAGCCCGCCTTGCCGTCATTGGGACCGATAACCGTTGCCATCTCAATTCTCCTTCTAGATTCGTTGGACACTACTGTTGCGCGAAAACCATACCGACTGTTGACGGATCTGTCAATATTGGCCGTACACCCATGTCCGATCGAAAACGCAAGTACGAGAAGAAGGCCCGCGCCGAAGCCGAGGCGCAGACCCGCCGCCGGATCACCGAAAGCGCCGTCGAGCTGCACGGCTCCCTCGGCCCGGCCCACACCTCGATGAGTGCCGTCGCCGAGCGCGCCGGCGTCCGCCGCTCGACCCTCTACCGCCATTTCCCCGACGAGCGCGCCCTCTTCGGCGCCTGCTCCGCCCACTGGGCCGAAGAGAACCCGCCGCCGGACATCGGCAGCTGGGTCGCGGTCGAGGACCCGGCCGAGCGCCTCGACGCAGCCCTATCAGACCTCTACGCCTACTACCGCCGGACGGAGGAGATGATGGACAAGCTCCTCCGCGACGAATCCAAGGTCGCGGTCGTCCAGGAGCTGATGGGCGGCTATCGCGCGATGCTCGACCAGGCTGCGGAGATCCTGATGAAGGGAAGGGGCCTGCGCGGCAACGCCGCCAAGCGAACCCGCGCCGCGATCGGCCACGCCCTCGCCTTCCGCACCTGGCAGGACCTCACCGGCACCCAGAACCTCAGCGACGATCAGGCGGTTGAGTTGATGGTGCGATTGGCGAGTTAGTTTGGCTATAGGCAGGTCAACTCGCCAATCGTCGTCAAGAACTGCCTACTTGTCTCGCAGGCTCTCGCCGCTTTCCGGGTCAAACAGGTGCAGCTTGGCGGTGTCGGCCCAGAGCTCGGCCTTCTCGCGGCGTTTGACTTTGCTGGTCGGGTCGAGGCGGGCGACGATCTGCTCGTGGCCCTCGCGGATTTCGCCGGCGCCGGTTTCCTCCAGGCTCTCTTCGACGATGTCGGCGAGCTGGTCGGACTGGACGCCTTCGGACTCGATGTGGAAGTAGGCGAAGAGGTCTGAGCCAAGGGACTCGACCAGGTCGATCTCGGCCTCGAAGGTGACGCCGCGCTCCTCCCGCAGGTCGCCGATCACCTCGGTGTCCTCGAAGTTCTCCGGCCGCAGGCCGGCGATCACCTGGCCGTCCCGCTGCTCGACCCCGAGGTCGCCCAGGTCCACTTCTCCGATCGGCAGCTTTAGCTTCCCGCCGCTGATCTCCGCCGGCATGAAGTTCATCGAGGGCGAGCCGATGAAGCCGGCGACGAAGAGGTTCTTCGGGTTGTTGTAGAGATCCGCCGGGGTCCCGACCTGCTGCAGCACGCCGGCCCGCATCACCGCCACCCGGTCGCCGAGAGTCATCGCCTCGGTCTGGTCGTGGGTGACGTAGACGGTCGTCGTCTCCAGCTTCGACTGGAGTTTCGCCACCTCGGTCCGCATCTGCACCCGCAGCTTCGCGTCGAGGTTGGAGAGCGGCTCGTCCATCAGGAAGGCCTTCGGGTCGCGGACGATCGCCCGTCCCATCGCCACCCGCTGCCGCTGACCGCCGGAGAGGTTGGCAGGCCGGCGGTCGAGGTGCTGCTCGAGGTCGAGCGTCCGCGCCGCGTCCTCGACCTTCTTATCGATCTCGGCCTTGTCGACCCCCGCCAGCTTCAGCGCAAAGCCCATGTTCTCGCGCACGGTCATGTGCGGGTAGAGCGCGTAGTTCTGGAAGACCATCGCGATGTCGCGATCCTTCGGCGAGCGGTCGTTGACGGTCTCGCCGTCGATCTTCAGCTCCCCCTCACTGATGTCCTCGAGCCCGGCGATCATCCGCAGCGCGGTCGACTTGCCGCAGCCCGAGGGGCCGACGAGGATCATGAACTCGCCGTCCTGGATGTCGAGGTTCATGTCTTTGACGGCTTCGTAACCGTCGGCAAACGTCTTGGTGACTCCGTCGAGGACTATCTCTGACATCGGTGTAGCTCCTTTATCCCTTGACGGCGCCGGCGGTGAGCCCGGCGACGATTCGGCGCTGGAAGAAGAGGACGAAAACGATGATCGGCAGCGTCACCACCACCGCGGCGGCGGCGATGCTGCCGGTCGGGGCGGTGAACGACGATTCGCCGGTGAAGAAGGCGAGGGCGGCGGGAACGGTCCGCGAGGCGTCCGAGCTGGTCAGCGAGATCGCGAAGAGGAAGTCGTTCCAGCAGAAGATGAAGACGAGGATCGCGGCGGTGAAGACGCCGGGAGCGGCCAGCGGCACGATCACCTTGGTGAAGGCCTGGAACGGCGTCGCGCCGTCGACCTGGGCCGCCTGCTCCAGCTCCCAGGGGATCTCGCGGAAGAAGGCGACGAGGACGTAGATCGCCAGCGGCAGCGAGAAGGTGAGGTAGGGGATGATCAGCCCCGGATAGGTGTCGTAGAGGCCGAGCGCCCGCCACATGTCGAACAGCGGCCCGACGGTGGAGATCGGCGGGAACATCGCGATCGCCAGTGCCCCGGCGAGGATCAGCCGCTTGCCGGGGAACTCAAGCCGGGCAATTGCGTACGCGCAGAAGCTGGCGAGGACGATCGAGATCACGGTGGTGATCAGGGCGATCGCGATCGAGTTGATCAGCGGTTTGATGAAGGGGCTGTCGTCGATCCCGCCTTCGAACAGGCTCTTGTAGTTGTCGAAAGAGACGCTCTGGGGAATGAAGCGCTGGTCGGTCAGCTCGTCCGGCGGCTTCAGGCTGATCGAGATCAGCCACAGCACCGGGATCAGCGCGAACAGCACCACCAGCACGATGGCGATGCTCCAGAGTGCGTAGTCGCGGCCTTCGTGTTCCATCTCAGCCTCCCGGTCGCCCTTCCTCGAGCTTGGTCCCCAGGCCTTTGACGAACAGCAGCGCGATGAGGAAGACGCAGACGAAGATCAGCACCGAGACGGCCGAGCCGAGGCCGAGGTTGAGGCGGCTGATCAGCTGGTTGTAGCCGAGGATCGAGACCGATTCGGTGTCCAGCGCACCGCGGGTCATGATGAAGATCGTGTCGAAGACGCGGAAGGCGTCGAGGGTGCGGAACAGCAGCGCGACGAGGATCGCCGGCTTCATGAGCGGCAGGGTGATCTTCGTGAAGCGTTGCCAGGCGCTGGCCCCGTCGACCCGCGCCGCCTCATAGAGCTGGCCGTCGATCGTCACCAGCCCGGCGAGCAGCAGCAGCGCCATGAACGGGGTCGTCTTCCAGACCTCGGCGAGGATGATCACCGCGAAGGAGCTGAAGCGACCGCCGAACCAGTCCATTTCTTCGGAGATCAGCGGCAGGTTGTTGACGAACCCGGTTTCCGGCGCGAAGGCGAACTGCCAGGCGAAGGCGGCGACCACGGTGATGATCCCGTAGGGGATCAGGACCGAGGTGCGGACGATGCCGCGGCCGAAGATCGCCCGGTGCATGACCAGCGCGATCGCCATCCCCAGCACCAGCTCGATCGAGACGGTGACGACCATGATGAAGACGGTGTTGAAGACGTCCGTCCACCAGAGGGAGGAGGTCAGCACCGTGACGTAATTGGAGAGGCCGGCGAAGCTGTTTTCGTCGGGGAAGCGGAGGTCGACGTTCTGCAGCGAGAGGATGATCGCGTAGGCGATCGGATAGGCGGTGACAAGCAGCATCGCCAGCACCGCGGGCGCGCAGAGCATCCAGCCGAGTTTGCGTTCCGAGCGGGTGCGCGAGGAGGTCTTGGTGGCGTGCGCCTCCATCAGAGCAGCCCTTCCCGCTTGACCGCGTCTTCGACGTTCTCCTTCAGTTCGTCGTAGAGCGATTCGGTGTCTTCGGCGTCGATCTTGTCCGGCGGGTGCAGCGTGCGCTGGACCGCCAGCGAGACGTCCTGGTAGGCGGGCGTCGTCGGTCGCGGGCCCGAGGCCTCGATCGATTCCTTCACCAGCTGGGCGAAGCCGGGATACGCTTTCGTTACCGCTTTGTCGGTGTAGAGGTCCGAGCGCGAGGGCGGCAGGCCGTCAAGTTCGACCGCGGTTTTCTGACTCACGTCGTTGGCGAGACAGGCGGCCGCTTCGAAGGCGACGTCCTTGTTTTCGGAGAAGGCGCTGACCGCGAGGTTGAAGCCGCCGAGCGGCGGTTTGCTCGGCTCGTTCGCCTCGACGCGCGGGAAGCGGGCGAAGCCCATCACTTTGCCGATGTCCGGCGCTTCGGCCTGGGCGCTGGCGTAGGCGAAGGTGTAGTTGGTCATGAAGGCCGATTCGCCGGCCTCGAAGCCGAGGCGGGCGGTGTCCTCGTCAGAGGTCGAGAGGCTCGGCGGCGCGGCGCCCCCGTTGGCCAGCTTGCCGATCACTTCCAGCGCCTTTTCGGTCGGCTTCTGTTCGAGGTCGACTTCCTCGGGGCCGGAGAGGATTTCGGTGCCGGCGCTCTCGATCAGCGCGTTGACGAAGACCATGTAGCCCTCGTAGCGGTTCGCCTGCACCTGGATCGTGCCGGCTTCTTTCAGGCCTTCGGCCTCTTCGATCATCTGGTCCCAGGTCGCCGGTGGCTTCTTGACCAGGTCTTTGCGGTACCAGAGCAGCTGGGTGTTGGTGTTGAACGGCGCCGCGTAGAGCTTGCCGTCGAAGGACGCGGTTTCGATCACGTTGGCGAAGACGTTCTTCGTGACCTGCTGCTTCTGCGGGCCGGTCCACTCTTCGACCCAGCCGGCGTTGGCGAACTCGCCGGTCCAGATCACGTCCATACCGACGATGTCGATTGAGGAGTCCTCGGCGCCGAGCCGGCGGACCAGCTGTTCGCGCTGCTGGCTGGCGTCGGTGGGGAGGAATTCAGGCGTGATCGTGTACTTGCCGTTCGATTCTTCCGAGCACCGTTCCGAGACTTTCTCGATCGTCCCGCCCGGCTGGATCGCGACGAAGAAGGTGAGGTCGCGGGAGCCCGATGCGTCGGAGCCGCCGCCGCAGGC
>Ga0173480_10000784_pt1 | contig 11108 bp, 7 predicted proteins | sample NitcycUS209509C1_FD_122622 | JGI IMG/M metagenome (GOLD analysis project Ga0173480, IMG submission 122622) | Soil microbial communities from Arlington Agricultural Research Station in Wisconsin, USA - Nitrogen cycling UWRJ-S209-509C-1 (version... | ecosystem: Environmental > Terrestrial > Soil >... | reverse complement strand
TCGTGGCACTCGGCCACCGGCGCCACCGACAACGCTGCCGGATCGGCGGTGATGATGGAGGCGATGCGCATCCTCAAGACCACCGGCCTCCGGCTCCGCCGCACCGTGCGTCTGGTGCTCTGGACCGGCGAGGAACAAGGCCGGCTGGGCTCGCAGGCCTACGTGAAGGAGCACTTCGGCGACATCGACACCATGACGCTCAAGCCCGAACACGCGCGCGTGTCGGCCTACTTCAACATGGACAACGGGGCCGGCGTCATCCGCGGCGTCTATCTCGAAGGCAACGAGGCGGTGCGTCCCATCTTCACCACCTGGATGGAACCGCTGCGCAGTCTCGGCATGACGACGATGGCGATCCGGGGCACGACCAACACCGACCATCAGTCGATCGACGCCATCGGCATCCCGGCCTTTCAGTTCATCCAGGATCCGCTCGAGTACGGCAGCAGCTCGCACCACAGCAGCAACGACGTGTACGAGCGGGTGCAGCCGGAAGACATGATGAAGAACGCGGCCATCGCCGCCTCCTTCGTCTATCACGCCGCCGTGCGCGACGAGCTGCTGCCGCGCAAGCCGCTGCCACGGCCGCGGCCGCGGCCGGCGGCGGCCACGCAGTAAGACCGCATGTCCCTGGCCTACGCGCTGGTCCTCGTTGCAGCCGGCGCCGCGCTCGCTTATCTCATCGCCCGTGCGCTCGCCGCCCGTGAGCTGGCCGATGCCCGCGCCGGCTTTGCCGGCGAGCTGGCCGCGGCGCGCCAGGACAACCAGTGGCTGCGGCTCGAGCTCGAGCGGCAGCAGGCGTCGCTCGGCGCCACTCAGACGCTCCTCGACAAAGCCGAGCTGAACCTGCGCGACGCGTTCCGCTCGCTCGCCGCCGAGGCGCTGAACAGCAACCGTGGCGCCTTTCTCGACCTGGCCCGCACCGCCTTCGAAGGGCTGACCAAGCAGTCGACGGCGCAGATGGACGCTCGCAAGCAGGCGATCGACGCGCTCGTGCAGCCGCTCACCGACACGATGAAGCAGGTGCACGACCGGCTGGGCGCGGTGGAGAAAGAGCGCACGGCGTCCTTCGCCCAGCTGGCCGAACAGATTGCCGCCCTCGGCTCCACCACGCACGCATTGTCGCGCGCGCTGCGCACGCCCTCGGTGCGCGGGCGCTGGGGCGAGATGCAGCTGCGCCGCGTCGTCGAGCTCGCCGGCATGCTGCACCGCTGCGATTTCGAGGAGCAGCCGGGCTTGTGGTCCGACACCGGACGCCTGCGCCCCGACATGGTCGTCCGCCTGCCGCTCGGCAAGAGCATCGTGGTCGACGCGAAAGTGCCGCTCGAGGCGTTTCTCGACGCGCAGGAGGCGAGCGACGACGAGGTGCGCACCGAACGGCTGCTGGCGCATTCCCGCCGCGTTCGCGAACACATGGAGCGGCTGGGCAGCAAGGCGTACTGGGAGGCGATCGAGGGCGAGTCGCCCGAGATGGTGGTGATGTTCCTTCCCGGCGAGACCCTCTTCAGTGCGGCGCTCCAGCACGACCTCTCGCTCATCGAATACGGCCTCAAGCAGCGTGTGCTCCTCGCCAGCCCGATCACGCTGATCGCCCTGCTGACGACCGTCGCCCACACCTGGCGGCAGGAAGTCCTGGCCGAGAACTACAAGGAGGTGGCGCGGCTGGGCAAGGAGTTCTACGAACGGCTGGCGCGGTTCACCGAGTATTTCGACGACGTCCGCAAGAAACTCGAGGGCGCGGTGCAGGCCTACAACCAGGCGGCCGGGTCGCTCGAATCGCGGGTGCTCGTGAGCGCGCGGCGGCTGCGCGAGTTCGACGTCACGTCGAGCCCCGAGCTGCCGTTTGCCGAGCCGGTGGCGACCGTACCGCGCGTGCTCGCCCAGCTTGGGCTGGCAAGTTTGCCCGAGGAGGCTGTGACCCAACCCGACCTCCCCGAGTAAGATCAGAAGTTCATGTCGGAAAGTGCCCCGCCGCTCGAATCCGCGCGGCCATTGGATTTCATTCGGGAAATCGTCACCGAGGACCGGAAAGCCGGCCGTCATGGCGGCCGCGTCCATACCCGCTTCCCGCCCGAGCCGAACGGCTACCTGCACATCGGCCACGCCAAGTCGATCTGCCTGAACTTCGGCGTGGCGGGAGAGTTCGGCGGCCTCTGCAACCTGCGATTCGACGACACCAACCCGGTGAAGGAAGACGTTGAATACGTCGACTCCATCCAGGAGGACGTGCGCTGGCTCGGCTTCGACTGGGCCGATCACCTGTTCTACGCCTCGGACTATTTCGAGGAGATGTACCAGTACGCGGAACGGCTGATCACGGCCGGGCTCGCCTACGTGGACGGCCTGACCGCCGACGAGATCCGCGAGTACCGCGGCACGCTCACCGAGCCGGGCCGCAACAGCCCCGATCGCTCGCGCCCGCCGGCCGAGAACCTGGATCTCTTCCGGCGCATGCGCGCCGGCGAGTTCCCCGACGGCGCCTATGTGTTGCGCGCGGCCATCGACATGGCCTCGCCCAACATCAACATGCGCGATCCGACGCTGTACCGGATCCGCCGCGCGACGCATCACCGCACCGGCGATGCCTGGTGCATCTATCCGACCTACGACTACGCCCACCCGATTTCGGACGCGATCGAAGGCATCACCCACTCGATCTGCACGCTGGAGTTCGAGGATCACCGGCCGCTCTACGACTGGGTGGTGCAGCACTTCGGCCGCGGCGACAACTCCTCGCCGCCACAGCAGATCGAGTTCGCCCGGCTGAACCTGAATTACACGGTGATGAGCAAGCGCAAGCTGCTCGCGCTCGTGGAGTTGAAACACGTGGCCGGCTGGGACGACCCGCGGATGCCGACCATCGCCGGCATCCGGCGCCGCGGCTACACCCCGACGGCGATGAAGGACTTCTGCGCTCGCATCGGCGTGGCCAAGAAAGAGAACGTCATCGACATGGCGCTGCTCGAGCACACCGTGCGCGAGGATCTGAACCGCACGGCGCCGCGGGCGCTGGCGGTGCTGCGCCCGCTCAAGGTGGTGATCGAGAACCTGCCCGAGGGGTTCGAGCGCCGGCTCACCGCCATCAACAACCCCGAGGACCCCGGCGCGGGCACCCGCGAAATCCCGTTGTCGCGCGAGATCTACATCGAGCGTGAGGACTTCATGGAGGTGCCGCAGAAGAAGTTCTTCCGGCTGTCTCCCGGCGCCGAGGTGCGGCTGCGCTACGCCTTCATCATCAAGTGCGAGCGCGTGGTGAAAGACGCTGCCGGTGCGATTGCCGAGCTGCGCTGCTCCGCGGATCTCGAGTCGCTCGACGGCGCCACCGCCACCCGGCGGGTGAAGGGCACGCTCCACTGGGTGTCGGCCACGCACGCGGTCGATGCCGAAGTGCGGCTCTACGACCGGCTGTTCCAGTCGGAGGATCCGGGCGCCGGCGGCCGCGACCCGCTGACCGACCTCAACCCCAGCTCGCTCGAGCGCCTGACCGCCAGCAAGGTCGAGCCGTCACTGGCCTCGGCGGTACCGGGCACGCGCTACCAGTTCGAGCGCCAGGGCTACTTCTGCGCCGATCCCGACTCGCAGCCGGGCGCGCCGGTGTTCAACCGCACTGTCACGCTGAAGGATGGGTGGGCGAAAATCGCGTCGAAGGGATAAGAGGGCTCCCGACTCCCGCGCCGTGAAGCGTTCACGAGTCAGGTAGACTCGGGACCTCCAACAGGTACGGGTGCCCTGATGTTCAACCTTCAAACGTTCACGCTGTTCCACGTGCTCGTCAGCGTGGCCGGCATCATCAGTGGCCTGGTCGTGGCCGGAAGCCTCGCCAGCGGGCGCCGGCTGGGCGGCTGGGGATCCGTCTTCCTGGCCACGACACTTGCGACCAGCGTGACCGGCTTCGGATTCCCGTCACCAGACCTTCTGCCCTCTCACGTCGTCGGCATCCTCTCGCTGGTAATTCTGGCGGGGGTCGTGATCGCGCTCGTCAAACGTGTGGAGGGCCCTTGGCTGCGGGTCTACGCGGCTGGTGTGGTCGCGGCCACCTATTTCAATACCTTCGTGCTGGTCGTCCAGCTCTTTCGACGTCTCCCGGATCTGAACCAGCTCGCACCCACGCAGTCGGAGCCGCCGTTTGCCATCGTGCAGGTGCTGGTGCTGGCGATCTTCGTGTGGCTTGGCGCGTCCGCCGATGCCGGCGTCCGGTCGGCGACGGCTCGCCGCTGACGGGGCATGCGCAGTTCACGCGCAGCGGTCGTCGCCACGGCCCTTATGGTCGGAGGTGCCTCTCTGGCGGCGCAGTCGCCCGCGGCGCCGGCGCGCCAGGCGCTCATCGACGATCTCGTCGTTGCCAACCGCATCCTCGCCAACGAAGGCGTGGTGGACGGCTACGGCCACGTCAGCGTCCGGAATCCAGCCGATCCCAACCGCTACTTCCTGGCGCGCGCCGGCGCCCCCGCTCTGGTGACTTCCGCTGACATCGTCGAGTACGACCTCGATAGCAACGCGACGAGCGGCGCCGGCGCCGGCTACATGGAACGTTTCATCCACGGCGAGATCTACAGAGCGCGGCCCGACGCGAAGGCGGTGGTCCACTGCCATTGCCTCGACGTGATTCCGTTCGCCGCGGCGAAGGTGCCGCTGCGGCCGATGTTTCACATGGGCTATTTCATCGGCGAGGGCGTGCCGGTGTTCGACATCCGCGAGGGTGCCGGCGCCACCGACATGCTCGTCAGCACTCCGGCGCTGGGGCGGGCGCTCGCGCGGACGCTGGGACCGCGATCGGCGGCGCTGATGCGTGGGCACGGCGCCGTGGTCGTTGCCGATTCGCTTCACGTCGTCGTGGCCAAGGCGTACTACTTGAACGTCAACGCCCGGCTGCAGTCGGAGGCCATCCAGCTGCGCGGCAGCGACGTCACGTACCTCGATCCGGAAGAAGCGAAGAAGGCGGTCCAGACCTACGAGCGGTCGTGGGAGTTCTGGAAGTCGCGGCTGCCGCGATAATCGCCGGCGGGGCTGAAGCCCCGCCCTAACTACGGTGGTACCGCTTGCACCAGTCGCGGAGCCGTTTCACGGCGGCGGCGGCCCCGGGTTCGAAGGCGAGGCGTTCGTTGGGCCAGGGCATGCGCCAGGTCCAGTTCTGATCGTTCACGGTGGCAGGCGTATTGATGCGATCGGCCCAGCCGAACACGTCCTGAACCGGCAGGATGACCAGCGACGAACTCGACGCGATCAGCGCCTCGAGAAACGCATCACGCACCGCGGGCGGGAGCGCGGCGGCGTCCACCGCTGCCCGGGCCGCCTCGGAATCGAGCCGCTCTGCCACCAGCGGAATCTTCACGGCAGCCGCGCGCTCATCCGGAGGCGCCAGGGCCCACCACGTGACCATCGGCTCGGTGTCGTGGGTGCCCGACGTCGCGACCGACAGCGCGGGATAGCTCGCCGGGTCGATGAACGGGCAGCCTTCGTCCTTCCAGATCCGTTCCCAGCGGAACACTTTGCAGCCGGGCACGTGCATCCGCGTCAGCGACGCGCGCACGAAGTCGGGCACGACGCCCAGATCCTCGGCCACGATCTGCGCCCCCGATTCCAGGAACACGCGGAGCACGCGCTCGCCGAGCGCGATCTGAGACGGCTCGTCGGGCGGCGTGAACTCGCCAGGGCCGACGCTGTCGCCCAGGGGGCGCGAGAAGGTGCGGTAGAACCCGACCAGATGGTCGACGCGATAGCCGCCGAAGAGCGACGCGTTGCGCCGGGCGCGCTGGTGCAGCCAGGTAAAGCCGCCCCCGGCAATGACGTCCCAGCGATAGACCGGCAGCTTCCAGTCCTGACCGGTTTCACTGAACGCGTCGGGCGGAACGCCGAGCGACGCGTCGAGACGGAAGTCGTCCTGCCGGGCCCAGACGTCGGCGCTGTCGAGCGCCACCATGAACGGCAGGTCGCCGAACAGGACCACCCGGCCGGCCGCCGACCGCGCCGCCTGCCACTGGTCGTGGGCCAGCCACTGCAGGTATTGCCGATAACGGATCTCGTCCTCGAACTCAGCCCGCGCCTCGGCCATCGCGACCGGGTCACGGGTGCGCAGCCCCTCCGGCCATTCGGTCCACGGCGCCGGCCCGCGACGCTCGTGCAGCGCCCGGAACAACGCGTAATCGTCGAGCCACCAGGACTGTTCGTCGGTGAACGCGCGAAACGCCCGCGCCCGTTCACTGCCGCCGCGGAGCTCCGTGTCGCGAAATCGCTCGAACGCCCGCCGCAGCGCGACCTGCTTCAAACGCCGCACGCCGGCGTACTCGACGTTCTCCGCGGCACGCACGCTTTCGAGCCGGGCCCGCAGCTCGGCCTCGAGCGCACGCTCGCCGCCGAGCGCGGCGAAATCCTCCACATCGTCGAGCGACAGGTACTGCGGGTCCACGGCCATCGCGCTCAGCGACGAATACGGAGACGTCTCGTGCGGCGGCAGTTCGTTGATCGGGAGGATCTGCAGCAAGGTCAGCCCGGCCGAATCGAGCCAGCGCGCGACGGCGGCGATGTCGCCAATTTCGCCGATGCCCCAACTGCGCGCGGACCGCAGTGAGAAGAGCGGCACGAGCAAGCCGGCGCGGCGCGGCGGGTCCGAAGACCCGGAGCCGCGATCAGGAGGCGCCGTGACGGCGCTCATGCCGCCACCGCGAAACGCAGGGTGCGATCGAAAGCGTCGGCAAAGACGTCCTCCGGCACGAGCAGGCTGAAAACGAGGAACGCCTCGTGCTCGAAGTCGAAGAAATAGCCAGGATGAATCAGGATGCCGGTTTCCGCCAGCAGGTCGAGCACGAGCGCTTCTTCCCCGCGCGTCGCCGGCACCCGCACGACGGCCGACCACCCGCCCTCCACGGGCAGCAGGTCGCACGCCCGATAGCTCGCGGCAAGACGGCGGGCGGCGGTGAGATTGGCACGCACGCGGGCATGGATCGCCTGCCGCACCACGGCCCCGCGGCGCAGCAGTTCAGGCGCCGCCACCTGCACAGGGGTACCGACCGACAGGAACGTGTCGGCAATCAGCTCCAGCCCATCGAGCGCCGCGGCGCGGTCGTCCTCAGGGCCGCCGACGATGGCCCATCCGAGTTTCACCTGCGGCAGGCCGAGCGACTTCGATGCCCCGCCCATCGAGAACGCGAGCACCCCGGCATCAGCCGCGAGATCGGTAAGCGGGGCCGTCGCGTCGAGCGCGTAATCGGCGAACACCTCGTCCACGATCAGCGCCCAGCCACGATCGTGGCACAGCCGGGTGAGGCCCTCGACTTCTCGCACGGTCACGTACGAGCCGGTGGGGTTGTTCGGCGAAACCAGCAACACGGCGCGCGTCGAGGAGGGGGCTGCCGCAAGGCTGTCCAGGTCGATCTCCCACCGGCCGTGGTACTCGAGGCGGTAGTACTCGGCGCAGACGCCTTCGAGCCGCGTGAGGTGCTCGAATAGCGGATAACTGGGGCGGGGCACGAGCACGCTCTCTCCAGCATTGCACAGGAGCTTGAACAGCCACGTGTACATCTCGCTGGTGCTTGCCGACAGCACGACCTGCGCCGCGTCCACCCGAGCGCCGCGGCGAGCGCAGTCGGCAGCCACGGCTTCCCTGGCGGGCATCAGTCCAAGGGGCTCAGGCTCGTAGACGATCGCCGCCGCTCCTCCAAGGGGTAGCAGCAACCCCTCGGGGTAGGCGATGCCCGCGCGGGTCGGGTTGGATTCGGTGAGATCGACGTACGGAGTGCCGGTCCGTCGCAGCGCGGCGAGCCGGAGGGACAGAGCATTGGGGGCCGACTCGCGCGGCAGACGGCTCGAAGGCCTCATCCCGCGCTATTGTGACTCAATCGACCGCGATGCATGGGGCGCGGCGCGGTTTCTTGCTGGCGCACCTATCGGCGCGACCCTACTTTTTTGCTGGGCGGCTATCGGCGCGACTCTACTTCCTGCTGGCGCGCCTATCGGCGCGACCCTATTTTTCGCTGGCTCGCCTATCGGCGCGCCAGAGCCGAGTACTCGAGCATCTGGGCCTCGAGGTCGCACGGATACGAGACTTCGACGTCCTGGATCGCACCGGCCTCATCGCGCACCGGCGACAGCCGCGGCATCACGAAGGCCGAGTACGACGGCAACCGCAGGGCGTCGACCCGCGCCACCACTTCGTCGCGCAGCGCGGGGTCGAAGTGCACGCCGTACGACTCGGTGAGCGCCCGCGCCGCAGGATAGTCGCCCTCTGCCTTGATACGCTGGACCTCGGCGAGCAGGACGCCGACGCCGTCGTGAAAGGCCCGGGCGTCGGTCATCACGTAGTAGGTCTTGCCGTCGCGCTCGCGCACCTCGATCGCCGAGGTGTTGGCCGCCAGCCAGTTGACGATCAGCTGTCGGTTGCGCATGTGGTCTTCTTCGAGCTGCGACCCCTCGCGCACCCGGCGCAGCTGCACCAGCACGCCGCGCGTGAACTGCTCGAATTCGGCCCGCACGATCTCGGCGGCGGACTCGGCCGGCATCAATCCCAACTCGACGAGTTTCGGATCGGGCAGGAAGTACAGCGCGACGAGATCGGCCCGCGTCTCTTCGATGGCCGAATACTGCTCCTTGAGCAGCTCGTGCGGCGGCTGGGCGACGTGCGCCGCCATCCGGCCGGAGCCGTGGCCGATGACCTCGTGCAGCTCGGTCGTGAGCTCGCGCGAGAACCCGCCCCACCGGATGGCGCGCGCGGCCTCCGCCGCGTCCCACGAGAACTCGGTGCGCATGGCCTCGGGCGTCGAACGCTCGTAGGCCTCGTTGACGTTGACGAGCGACACCGACTTGCTGCCGAAGCGCTCGCGGATCGCCTGGTCGTTGGGGAGGTTGATGCCGACCGGAGTCAGCGGCCCCGAATCGCCGGTCTCGACCAGCACCTCGATTGCCTTGGCGGTCACGCCGAGCACTTTGGGCTTGCGGAAGTCGTCGCGCCACGGCGCGTGGTCTTCGAACCACTGGGCGTGCGCGGCCAGGGCTTCGATGCGGCGGGTCCGCTCGTGATTGACGTAGCAGACCATGGCCTCCCAGGCGCCCTTGGTGCCTCGGGGATCGAGGTAGACCTCGATGAAGCCGTTGATCGTGTCCACGGTTCCCGTCTGGTCGCGCACCCACGCGATGTCGTAGGCCACCCGGTCCGCGTCTTCGCCGGTGGTGTAGAAGCGGACGAGGGCACCAAGCGCCTCGGCGGTAGCCGGCGGCGCAAAGGCGATGGCGTCCTCGAGATGGCCGACGATGCGGCGGATCTCGCGATCGTATCGCCCGCCGACGCGGTACACCTCTTCAACGAGACGGCCTCCGTCGTTGACCAACCGTGAGTTGAGGCCGTGACGCTCGTCGAAGGCCTCGAGGTCGTCCATCGACACGCCGACGTAGAGATTGTTGGCGCTCTCTCGCAGGATGTCGCGGCCCGGCCCCGGCGACTTGTTCGTGAGCACCGGGTCGATCGACGCATCGAACAGGACCGGGGCGAGGCGCTGCGCCAGGTCGCGCGGCGATTCCCCCGGCAGCAAGGGGAGCGGCGCCCCGCCGGCCGCCGCGGCCTCGACGGCACGGCTCCACGCGTCGGCGTCGATCCGCAGCAGGCTCTTGCGCGCGGTGATTCCGTTGTAAGGGCCGCTGTTGATCCAGAACAGCTTGGTGTAACGGCGGACCTCCGCGCCGACTTCTGGTGGCAGCGCCTGGGCGTGCGTGACGATTCCCTCGAGCACCGCCCGTATCTCGAGGTTGTGGGCGTAGCGCTGGTCGTAATAGATGTCACGGCCGGCCAGCGCCGCCAGGTAGAGATGCCAGGTCAGCTGCTTTTCGCGCAGCGACAGGCTGCTGAACCCGTCGGCGTAGATCTGCACGACCGCCACGTCGTCCACGTGCTCGAGGAGATACCGTCTCACCGTGTCGCCACCGCCACTCTCACTGCCGCTCTTGCTGCCCACTTTCGCTGCCCGCTCTTCGTGCCAATTCACAGCGCCACCGTCTCGAAATGCTGCGGCGTCTCGGCGTGCCAGCCCAGCTCGCGCTCGATCGTGGTCTTCAGCGCGTCCATCGGCCGCGGCTCGCCGTGGACGAGCAGCACCCGGCGCGGCGCCGACGGCAGCGTTCTGAGCCACCGGACGATTTCGCCGCGGTCGGCGTGCCCGGACATCGAGTTGAGTCTCGCGACGCGAGCGCGCACCGGCACCGGGACTCCGTGGATTCGCAGCTCGGGCGCACCCTCGATCAGCGCACGGCCTCGCGTGCCTTCCGCCTGGAAACCCACCATGAGTACGGTGTTCCTGGGATCGGGAAGCGCCGCCGCCAGATGATGGAGCACGCGGCCGCCCGTCGCCATGCCGCTGGACGAGATAACAATGCCGCTCTTGCGGCTCGCCGTGAGCTCTTTCGACTGCTGCGGCGAGGCGATGACCTGGAAGCGCGCGGTGGCGAACGCCGACACCTCTCGCGCCCCCGGCGTGCCGCTGGTCCGCATGTCGGGGTCGAGCTCGTGCGCGCGCTGGATGTAGAACCGTAACGCCTCGCTGGCCATCGGACTGTCGACGTACACGGGGAGGACGGGAATGCGGCGCTCGCGCTCGAGCCGGCGGATCCAGTAGAGCAGTTCCTCCACGCGGCCGATCGCGAAAGAGGGGATGACGACCTTCCCGCCACGGGCCGCGGTGTCACGAATGACGCCGGCGAGCTCGTCTCCCTGATCATCGGTCGGATGATCGCGGTCTCCATAGGTGGACTCGACGAGCACTGCGTCTATACGGACATCGGCGCCGATGGCGCTGACATCTTCGGGGTCGGGCAGCACGGGACGGGCGTAGCGGCCCAGGTCGCCGCCGAACAGGATGGTGGTGCCGCCGCTGAGACGGGCGACGACGTACGCGGATCCGAGCAGATGCCCGGAACCCATGAACTCGACCGTGATGCCGTCGGCCACCTCGATCTGGCGATGGAACCCCACCGGATGGAAGTGGCCGAGCGCGCGGTGCGCATCGGCCTCGTCGTACAGCGGCATTGCCGGCGAGTGCTTGCTGTACCCGTGCCGATTCGCCTGACGCGCGTCTTCTTCCTGAATCCGGCCTGAATCGGGAAGGACCAGCCGGCTCAGCTCAGCG
>Ga0173480_10000783_pt1 | contig 11109 bp, 7 predicted proteins | sample NitcycUS209509C1_FD_122622 | JGI IMG/M metagenome (GOLD analysis project Ga0173480, IMG submission 122622) | Soil microbial communities from Arlington Agricultural Research Station in Wisconsin, USA - Nitrogen cycling UWRJ-S209-509C-1 (version... | ecosystem: Environmental > Terrestrial > Soil >... | reverse complement strand
CGTTTCCTGACGAGCCCTATCAGGGACACCCCTCTGCCTGGTACAACGCGTGGCACGACTGGGGGTCCGTGGCATCAAGCAATGCCGCCTCCATTGCGGCGATGGATGTCGGCAGCCTCCTCCATGGACCCGTGTGCGAGCGGTTTCGGACCGGATTCAGGGGGCGGCGCGGACCTGCCTCTACCGGCTTCTCATGGCACCATCGGCGCATGAGCTTTGCCGAGGCGCAGGACGCCTTCTTCACCGACTTCTTTCGCCACTACCCGATCCATGCCACCGAGGCCGGCAACCACGAGCACGATGGGCAGTGGATGGACCTGACCGACGCGGGCCGTGCCGATCGGCTCGCCTGGTTGGCCGATGCCCGTGCCTCGTTCGAGGGCATCGACGACCTCGGCCGGGAAGAGGACATCGATCGTCGCGTCCTGCTCTCGACGATCGACGAGCTGAGGTTCGACGAGGAGGAGCTCGACGAGCCGGCGTGGAGCCCGATCGTCTACACCTATCTCCTGGGCGGCGGCCTCTTCGGCCTCCTGAGCCGCGAGTTCGCGCCCGTCGAGCAGCGTCTCGCGAGTGCGGCGGCCCGGATGGAGGGGATCCCGGCCGTGCTCGACGCGGCACGTGCAAACCTCACCTCCGGTCGCAGCCGCGCGGTCGCCCGCTTCCACACGGAGAAGGCGGTCGACACCATTCCCGGCGTCGCGGACCTCTGCCGGACAGCCGTGGATATGGCCACCGAAGGCGATGCCGACCTGCGCGAGCGGGTCACCCGGGCGGCGGATGCGGCCATCGCTTCGGTCGACGCCTTCACGACATGGCTCAGGGACGAGCTGCTGCCGATCGCCGACGGCGACTTCCGCTTGGGCGCCGACCTCTACGAGCGGAAGTTCCACCACGCCCTCAAGGCGACGATCACGCCGGCCGAGCTGGAGCGCCGCGCCACCAGGGCGTATGACGAGATCCGGGCCGAGATGGCACGGAGCGCCCGGGACCTCTGGCCGACCTGGGTCGGTGACGAGCCGATCCCCGATGACGCCGACGCCCTTACCCGCCGAGTGCTCGACGCGATCGCGGTCGACCACCCCAGGGCCGGGGATCTCCTCGACTACTGCACCGCCGAGCACGCGCGGATCGAGGCGTTCGTCCGAGAGCGCGGGCTCATCGGCCTCGCCGAGGAGCCACTCCAGATCATCTGGACTCCGCCGTTCCTGCGCGCCTTCGGCGGCGCGATGCTCATCCCGCCGGGACCGCTCGACAAAGGCCTCGACAGCTTCTTCGCCATCACCCCACCGCCGGAGTCATGGACCGATGAGCAGGTCGAGTCGATGCTCCGCGAAAACAACGGCCGGGCACTCAAGGTCCTCACCATCCACGAGGCGACGCCCGGCCACTATCTCCAGCTGGCCTGGTCGAACCGATGCGACTCGCTGCCGCGCGCTGTGTTCGGCTCGGGCGTCTTCGCCGAGGGCTGGGCGGTGTACGTGACCCAGGTGATGATGGACGTCGGCTATGCGGCGGATGACCCGGCCCTGCTGCTCGCCCATTGGAAGTACTTCCTGCGCGCCGCCACCAACACCCTCATGGACATCCGGATCCACACCGGGACGATGACCGAGGACGAGGCGATGGCGCTCATGGTCGACGGCGGATTTCAGGAGAAGTCGGAAGCCGCCGAGAAGTGGAACCGCGCGCGCCTCTCGTCGACGCAGCTGTGCTCGTACTACCTCGGCAGCGTCGAGATGACGGAGCTCGAGAATGAAGAACGCCGCCGGAGGGGCGACGCGTTCGAGTGGCGTCCATTCCTGGAGTCGGTCGTGAGCCACGGCACGCCGCCCTTGCCGGTCATCCGCGACATCCTCTACGGAGACTGACGGTCCGTTGCGAGCTCGATGAGCGAGGAGCCGTCGCCAAGTGGATGGGCTGCGAGCATGCCGCTCAGGTCCACGTCGCTGCGGTTGACGAGCAGGGCGAGCGTCACGTTCTGCTTGGGGAGGTGGAAGAGCAGCGTCGTATAGGTGTTCAGCAGCCCGGTGTGCCCGTAGCCGGAGGTGCCGGCCATGTCGAGGCGTTGGACCCCGAGGCCGTAGTCGTCCTTATTGAACTTCAGCATCGCTGCGCCGGTCGATCGGTCGAGCACCCGCCCTCCGTAGAGCGCGTCACCCCAGCGGGCCAGGTCCGCCGCCGTGGCGCTCATCGCGCCAGAGCTCCAGAAGATGGTCGTCCAAGCCGGCGCGAGCGGCGAGCTCGGATCGGTGGGGGAGAGCATTCGCGTGGCGTGCAGCCCGAGCGGTGCGAACAGCCGGCCGGCCATCTCGTCGGCGAGGTCGTGTCCGGTGACGCGCTCGACGACCATGCCCAGCAGGTAATAGTTGGTATTCGCATACGCCCAGCCCACACCGGGGTCGTACCAGGGGGCATGGAGTGAGCCGAGTACCTCGTCGGTCGTCCAGGGGTGCTCCGGGTGGTCTTCCAAGCCGCGACGGGTCGTGTCGTTGAATACGTCGGCGAGGCCACTGGTGTGGTCGAGGAGCTCGCGAATGGTGATGTCCGGGCTCACCGAGGTGACCTTCGGGAGGTAGTCGCGCACGGAATCGTCGAGACCGATGCGGCCCTCCTCGACGAGCTCCAGGACCGTGGCCGCCACGTAGGTCTTCGTCACACTGCCGATCACGAGCGCGCTGTCCGGCGTGAGCGCGGTCACACCGTCACGGTCCCGGCCGGAGCTGCCGGCCCACAGCAGCTCACCATCGCGAACGGCCGCGAACGTGATGCCCCAGGCGCTGGCATATGCGCGCGCCGCCTCGAGAGCCGCGCGGTACGACGCATCCTCGTCTGCTGAGGCGGCGGCCGGAGCAACCGAGGCCGCCGCCGAGCCTGCGAGATCCGCGACCAGCGGCCGATGGGGCACCGCCGGCAGTGCGGCCCGGTCGATCGGCCGCGGGCCGCCCGCGCCAGGCTCTCCCGCGAGCAGCGGGGCGAGGGTCAGGTCCGGTGAGAGGAGGACGAAAAGGGACAGGCCGAGCGCCGCGATGAGCGCACGAGGCACGCGCCGGGGGCGGCTCCTATGGCGTCCCCTCGGGACCGGCATCGCTCGAGCCTGACGCATTGTGTGCTTCGTCCGCCCATCATCGCGGATGGTGTGCCCTTGCTCAAGCCGTTTTCGCCCTTGCCGTGAACTCGCAATTTTGTTAACATTGCTAAGCAATGACGATCTCCGGGCTGCCGCGGCGCTTGAGCCGCGCGTTGCCGATGCTGGCCCATGCCCGACGCCGCCCCGACGAGGCGGCGTCGCTGTCGCCTGCGCGCAAGGGTGGGATGGCGCGGGGGTTCGTGGCAATGCGCCATCCGAACTATCGGCGCTACTGGTTCGGGCAGATCGGCAGCCTCGTCGGCACCTGGATGCAATCGGTCGCGCTTCCGTGGCTCGTGCTCCAGCTCGGTGGCTCGCCGCTCGAACTCGGCCTTGTCATGGCATTCCTCTTCGGTCCCTCGATGGTCGTGGCGCCGCTTGGTGGCGTGCTGGCCGACCGCTTCGACAAGCGACGGACGTTGCTCGCGGTCAACGCAATGGCCATGGGCCAGGCGGCGATCCTCTTCGCCCTGACCGTTTCAGGCTCGATCGAGATCTGGCAGATCTACGCGCTCGCCCTCGTGGCCGGCGTCGCAGCCGCGGTCGAGATGCCGGTCCGCCAGGCCTTCGTCGCCGAGCTCGTGCCGCGCGAGGACCTCGTGAACGCGATCGCGTTGAGCTCGACCTCGTTCAACCTTTCCCGCGTCATCGGCCCGGCCATCGCCGGCGTGACGATCGCCGCGTTCGGGGTCGCGAGCAATTTCGGCATCAACGCCATCAGCTACTTCTCCGTGCTCGTCGGGCTCTTCCTGATCGACCCTGCGAAGCTCCATGCGGCCCAACGGCCGGAGCGCTGGCCGTCGATCCGCACGAGCCTCGCCGAAGGCCTGCGGTACGCCCGCGCCACGCCCACCGTCCTCTGGCCCCTCGTCCTGCTGGGCGGGATGGCCGCATTGGCGATGAACTTCCAGACGCTCCTGCCGCTGTTCACCAGCGGACCCCTCGGCATGGACTCCGGCGGCTACGGAGCGATCTACGCGGCCATGGGCGTCGGCTCGCTCATCGGCTCCCTGACCCTCGCGTTCGCGACCGGCCAACGGCCGCTCATCCGGCTCATCGTCAGTGGCGGGGCGGCGTTCCTGGCGCTGGCCTTCGTCCTCGGTTTCGTCCGCGACCCGCTGGTCGTCTTTCCGGTCGTGATCGGCATCGGTCTGGCCTCGATGCTCATGGTGAACACGATCAACGTCACGATCCAGAACAGCGTGCCGGACGCGCTCCGCGGGCGGGTGATGTCGCTGTACGTCACCGTCTTCGCCGGCACGGCACCCATCGGTGGGCTCTTCGCCGGATCGGTCGCGCAGGCGTTCGGCGCCCCAGTCGCCATCAGCCTCGGTGCGGCGCTCGCCGCAATCGTGCTCGTCCTCTGTGCCTGGCAGCTCCGAGGGGTCCGTGTCCCGCGCCCAGAGGCCTTGGAGGCCTTTGTTGCTGCCGACCGGCCGTCCGGAGATCCGGCGCCCGACGTCGTGCCCACGGGCGGCATGACGCGTGCACCTGCGGGTGATTAGCATGGACAACTTCCGCCGAGAGCAGGAGCACGGTGGCTGAGGAGAGCGCCGACCCTCGCAGCGACCAGTCGCGCGCGGTGCCGCTGCGGTCGGCCATCGGCGGGCTGCGTCGCGGGTTCGAGGCGCTCGGGATCCGGAACTACCGCCTCTACTGGCTCGGCCAGGTCGTCAGCCTCGTGGGCACCTGGATGCAGCAGGTCAGCTTGCCGTGGCTGGTCCTCTCGCTCGGCGGCTCGCCGCTCCAGCTCGGCTTCGTCAGCGTCCTCCAGTTCGGGCCATCCCTGATCCTCGCGCCGTTCGGCGGCGTGGTCGCCGACAGGATCGACAAGCGGCACATGCTCATTGCCACGCAGATCGGCGCGGCGATGCAGGCGGCCATCCTGTTCGTGCTCGCCGCCACGGGTGCGGTCGAGATCTGGATGGTGATGGTCATGGCGTTGTGGCTCGGACTGGTGAACGCCCTCGATATGCCGGTCCGACAGGCGCTCGCCGCCGACCTCGTGCCGCGCAACCTGCTCTCGAACGCCATCGCCCTCAACTCGATGGCCTTCAACTCGGCGCGCATCGTCGGTCCGGCGCTCGCCGGCGTCATCATCGCCGCGGGCACGGCCGCGTCCGGCTCGGCGACTGCCGGCGTCGCCGTGAACCTCGGCATCAACGCCGTCAGCTACGTCGCCGTGCTCGTCGGTCTGCTCCGGATGAATCCACGGCAGATCCGGCGCGCGGAGCAACCCGAACGGCACCCGCCGGTGCTCCACAGCCTGCGCGAGGGCTTCGACTACGCGGTCCGCACGCCGCTCGTGCTGTGGTGCCTCGTGCTCCTCGGCGGCATCGCGGCCTTCGGCTTCAACTTCCAGATTCTCCTGCCGCTCTTCGCGCGCGAGGTCCTCCACCTGGGACCTGAGGCGTACGGCGGGCTCTACGCGGCGATGGGCATCGGCTCGCTGGCCGGCTCTCTGACGCTCGCCTTCATGCGCAGCCGGCGCGCGATCCCGCTCATGCTCGTCGGCGGGACCGTGTTCTCGCTCCTCCTTGTCGCGATTGGCATTACCGAGAACGTGATCGTTGCGGCCGTGCTGGTTCTCGCCGCGGGCTATGCCAGCATGCTGATGATCAACACGATCAACGCCACCGTGCAGGCCAATGTCACCGATGCGCTGCGAGGCCGCGTGATGAGCTTCTACGTCACGGTCTTCGCCGGGTCGGCGCCGCTGGGAGGCCTCTTCGCCGGCGCCGTCGCCGAGACACTGGGGACGCCCGCTGCCTTCTTTGCCGGCGCCGCGCTTTCGCTCCTGACCATCGCAATCGTCGCCTTCGGGCTGCGATGGGCACGCGACAGGGGCTCGCTCGGCGTCACGACCATCGACAGCGGGGGATCCGGGCGCGGGGTCGAGAGACCGCCCGCGCGGAGCGCGTCAGCGACGCGCTGAATGCTTGGGGAGGAGGACCTGGAGCTCCTCGAGCGCGGCGCCGACCGCGTCGCGGCGGTCGGCGGGAATCGGCGCGAGCAGCTCGTGCGCGGCCTCGAGCAGGTCGCGGCGCATGGCCCGAGCGCGTCGGCGCCCGGTTGGCGTGAGGGCGAGCAGCACGGCGCGTCGATCCTTCGCGTCGGTCCGGCGCTCGACCAGCGCCGCGTCGGCCAGCGTCGCCGCCAGCCGCGTCACGACCGGCGCGGTGACGAGCAGCCGTCGCGCGACCTCGGCCTGCGGCTGAGGCCCCAGGGTATCGATCATGCGCAGCACGTTGTACTGCTGGTAGGTGAGCTCGCTCCAGGCACGGCGCCGACGCGCGTGAGCCACGAGATGTCGCATGACCGGCGCCACCGTGGCGATGAGACTCGCCTCGAGGCTCGTCTCCTCGCTCGTGCCGGCCGGCCGCGGGGCACGCCGGCGGGGCCCGGCTGAGGTGGACATCGCCACCGATCGTAACAGCCACGAGCGGCCACGGCTGACGCTCGGGCTGCTGTCGACGGCCCACGCGGCGATCCACGCCCAATCGGCCCTCATGCCGCTCATCTACGCCGCCGTTGTCGTCGAGTTCGGCCTGAACGAACGCGACATCGGGATCTTCATCGCCATCACCACCGCCGTCGGCGGCACGATGCAGCTCGCCTACGGCTTCCTGACCCGGATCGTGGCGCGGCCCATCCTCCTCGGCGGCGGCCAGCTCGTATTCGGAGTTGGGCTCCTGCTGAGCGGGCTCGCGCACTCCATCGGCCAGCTCCTCGGAGCGATCAGCATCTCGAGAGTCGGTGCGAGCCCGCAGCATCCGGTGGGCAACGCGGTCCTCTCTGACCTCTATCCCACGGAGCGGCGCGGCTTCGCCATCAGCGCCCACATCGCCGGCGGCAACATCGGCACCGTCCTCGTGCCGTTCATCGGCGGCGCCCTCCTCCTCGCGGTCGGATGGCAGGCGACGCTTGCGCTGTTCGCCATTCCTGGGCTCGTCATGGGGGTCCTCATCCTCTTCTTCGTCCGAGAGGACGCGACCTACCGGCAGCGTGCTCGCGAGTCGGGATCGGTGTGGGGGCAGGTGCGGATGGTGCTCGGTCGCCGCGACCTGCGACTCATCCTCGCCGCATCGCTCATTGCTGCCGGCGGCCGAGGGCTCGACATCGTGGCGCCTTTCATGGTGCTCTACCTCTCCGGTCCGCTCGGCTTCGACCAGTCGACCGTGAACCTCCTTTACGCCCTGCTCCTCGCCGGCGCAGTGGTCGGCCCGATCCTGGCCGGCGTCCTCTCCGACCGATACGGGCGTCGCCCCGTGCTCATCACCTACTACGTCCTCTCCGCGATCGGGATCGTCGCCTTCACCGCGGCCGGCGCGAACCTCCTCCTGCTCGTGCCGCTGTTGCTTCCGTTCGGGACGGCGGTCTTCAGCGAGTCCCCGGTGCTCCAGGCCTACCTCGCGGATCGCGCCACCGGCCCGCTGCGCGACGTCGCCTTCGCCGTCTACTTCACCTTCGCCTTCGGCATCGGCGCGTTCTGGGCGTTCGTGATCGGCACGATCGTCGGCACCTTCGGCTATCCGGTCGCCTTCGGCGTCATGGCGGCCTCCTACTTGGCGGCGGCCGGGCTACTGCTCGCCGTCCGCGAGCGCCTCGAGGCAGTCGAGACCTAGGCCGCGATGAGCTGCTCGCGCGCGTCGCTGTCTGGCGCGACGAGGGTGCGGATGGTGTCGCGGTCCACGTCGGCGACGATGATCTCGCCGACCTCGTCGTTCACCGCGGAGAAGATGCCAAGCTGGTGCATCCGCTCGCACTGGCGATGGTTGTCCTCCGTCGGAGTGAGGTAGTGGACGGCGACGGCCTCGTACCGCCAGATGAGGAACAGGTGGAGCAGGGTCATGAGCCTCTTGCGGCGCAGGCGGGGATCGAACGTGTTCTGGTCACGCACCGACAGGATCGCCCGCCCGCGACGGTCGGTGACGGTGGTGAACACGACGTTCGCCAGCCGTTCGCCGTCGGGATCGGTCACGCTCAGCTCGAGCACCTCGGAGCCTGCCGCGTGGGGCCGCAGCGTGACCGCGAACTCCGGAGCTCGCCCGTGCCGCTCCGCCCAGCGCGCCAGCCACCCCGCCAGCGCCCGTGGCGGCACCTCGGTCTGGACGAGGTGCTGAACCTGGGTCGAACCGGCGCCCATCGCCTTAGTCGTGGCCGTCAGGCCGGAGGCGGCCAGCAGCGCGGCGTCGGCGCGAGGTCCCCCGACCAAGCTCTGCGGCGTTCGGTACGGTGACTCGATAAGGCGCAGCCGTCGCTGGAGCCGGGCCAGCGCGAGCATCCCGTCGTCTCGGAGGGCGGTCGCGAAGTCCTCGGCCGCGAGGCCGTCGATCTGGTGGCCACCGTAGGTGATGAAGTTAAAGACGTAGCCGAGCCGCCCCAGCTCATCGGGAAAGGCGCGCATCTCCTCGTCCGACATGCCGGTCGTGTCCCAGTTGAAGGACGGGGACAGGTTGTAGGCCAGCATCTTGGCAGGGTGGATCGCGTGAATCGCCTCCGCGAACCTGCGGGCGTCTTCCAGGTTCGCCGTCTTCGTCTCCATCCACAGGAGGTCTGCGAACGGCGCCGCGGCGAGCGACTTGGCGATCGCGTACGGGATCCCGCCCTGGACCTGGTAGTAGCCCTCCGGGGTCCGTGCCCGCTCCGGATCCCAGGTGACGCCCAAGCCCATCCTCGTCGCGGCAGAGCGCGCCGCATCCCATGACGCCGTGGCGGCGAAGGTACGCCACTCCTCTGCGGTCATCTGCAGATCGATACCCTCCTCGACGCGGAAGGCCATGACGTCGGCGACGGCGTCGCCCAGGGTCTTCAGCCCGGCTGCGGCGTGCCAGGCCGGGCCGAGCAGGTCGGCCACGGTGTCAAGCGTCTCCTCGGCGGAGGCGCCGAACCGGTCGAGGTGCTCGCGAGCGGCGGCGGCCACGGCATCGGTGACCCCGGCGCGGGCGAGCCAGGCGTCGGCCGTCGCGTACTCCTCGTCGGAGATGGCGTACAGGAGATGGCCGGTGATGTCGGTGACCCCGGCGGCGTGGAGTTGCCGCATGACGGCGATGAGCGCGGTTCGGTACGCCGGCACGTCACGGCTCGTCGCGCCGAGAATGAATGGCTGGTCGCGCTCGTCGCTCGACCCGTCCAGCAGCGTCGCGGCCTCGGCGTCGGTGCGGGCGACCAGGACCCCGGCGACGCCCATGATGTCGAGCTGCAGCCGCGCGGCGTTCAGCCGCTTGATCTGCTCGTCGCTCGGGACAAGCACCTTGCCTGCCTGGTGGCCGCACTTCTTCGCCCCGGGCTTCTGGTCCTCGATGTGATAGCCGGGGACGCCGACCTCGACGAACCGCCGGATGAGGTTGCGCACGTGGGCGTCACCGCCGTGACCGGTGTCGGCGTCCGCGATGATGAGCGGATGGAAGTCCACTTCCGCGATCTGCGCGCGTTGCGTCGGGTGCATGCGCGAGCGCTCGAAGCGCTGGTTGCGATCCGCGGCGAGCAACGCACGCACGATCCCGGCCGCCTCGTCCGGCACCTGGGAGAGCGGGTAGCTGGCGAGATCCGGGCCAGGGTCCTCCGTCGCCGACCCCTTGGCCGAGGTGGCCCAGCCGCCGAGATAGATCCCCTCCAGTCCGGCGCGCTTCATCGCCACGGCCTGGCCGGGGCTGTACGGGCCGAATGTCGTCATTGATCGACCGGCGACGAACAGTTCGCGCAGCCGCTCGTGGAGGCGTTCGGCCGCAACCCGCGCCACCGGATAGTCAATCTCGATCGTGCCACGCTGCTCGGCGACCTGGCGCGGCGCGTGGAGCCGTGTCGCGTCGGCGAAGCGCGGACCATCCATCCAGGCGCGGAGGGCGTCCGTCTCGATCGCGAGGGGGTCGTTCGTGGCGGGGGGCGCCTCAACCGGCGCCGGCTTCACGGCCGTCAAGACATCGCTACTCGTTCGCGTGGTCGCGGTCGCACAGGTCCGGGCACCCGCACTCGGACAGCTCGGCGCTCGTCAGGACCTCGGGCTCGGCAGGGGTTTCGACACTCCACAGGAGCCATGGGTTGAAGGGCCGCTCGTCGGCAAGCCGTCGCGACGGCCGCGAATGAATTGCGCCTGGTTGGGTGTACATGTGACCAGCCTGGCGATTCGCGTTATATCAGTCAAGACGATTCTTCAGATGCTATCCATCAACATGCCTGATATGCTAGGCGCATGAGCAACGATGAGCCCCTCCAGCTCGCCCAACTCGAGGCATTCGCGGCGGTGGCGCGCGTCGGATCGATCAGCGCGGCCGCCGAGGAGCTGTTCGTGGGCCAGCCCGCGGTAACTGCTCGGATCCAGGCCCTCGAGCGAGCGGTCGGCACGAGCCTCTTCGTGCGGGGCCGCTCTGGGTCGCGCCTCACCGAGGCCGGCCGCGCCCTCGTGCCGCACGCTCAGCGGGTGCTCAGCGCTGTGGCCGCGGGTCGCCAAGCTGTGGGTGACGTTGTCACGGGATCCGGCGGGCGGCTGATGATCGCCGCGGCGCCGGCCGTGAGCACGTACGTCCTTCCCGCGGTCCTGCATCGGTTCCAGGACGGGCATCCACGTGTGCAGCTCAGCGTCCGCAGCGGTCACAGCGAGGAGGTGCTCAACATGGTCCTGCGCGAGGAGGTCGAAGTCGGGCTCATGCGGCCGATCCAGCACCCCGACGTCATGACCTCACCGCTGTACGAGGATGAGCTCGTCCTGGTCGTCAGCCGCGGCCACCCGTTCGCGTCACGCAGGGAGGTCCGCACCGACCAGATCTCGAGCGAGCACCTCATCCTCTTCGATCGCAGCAGCTCATACCACGAGCTCACGAGCTCCCTCGTGCGACAGGCCGGCATCGCGCCACGCGGCTACCTCGAAGTGGACAACATCGACGCCGCCAAGCGAATGGTCGAGCAGCGCCTGGGGATCGCCTTGCTGCCGCTCACGAGCGTCCAGGCCGAGATCGGTACCGGCCGGCTCGTCCCGGTGG
>Ga0173480_10000782_pt1 | contig 11118 bp, 6 predicted proteins | sample NitcycUS209509C1_FD_122622 | JGI IMG/M metagenome (GOLD analysis project Ga0173480, IMG submission 122622) | Soil microbial communities from Arlington Agricultural Research Station in Wisconsin, USA - Nitrogen cycling UWRJ-S209-509C-1 (version... | ecosystem: Environmental > Terrestrial > Soil >... | reverse complement strand
CGTGGTGAAACGATGCGCCTTGCACCTTCATGCCGTAAGGAGCGAACGGATGAAAGAATTTCGCGCCCAAGCGATGCCAGTCGACGAACTCGATGCCGAGTTTGAATGTCGCCTGTGTCTTGCGAATGAAGTCCACCTCGTCGATTCCGAGGCTGGCATTGAACGCGCGAATCGTCGGCAGCGTTGCTTCGCCCACGCCCACGGTTCCTATCTCAGTGGATTCGATGAGCGTGATGCGCCGGCCAGATGAGCCCCGGAAAGCGTGCGCCAACGCAGCCGCCGTCATCCAGCCGGCGGTACCGCCACCGACGATGACTACGTGCTGGATTGGCGACGTGTCGCTCACGCAGCGTTCGATCCCCATCGCGCCGCACTGCCATCGCCTGCAGCGCAGTGTCGCGCAATGAATTCCGCATGGGTCGGTGTCTGCTGGACGATGCTTGCGATATTCCCGCGCATGCGCGCGAGCTGGTCGCGCACCTCGCTGACCGGGAAATAGTCCGCCAGCGGATCGTAGTGTTCGGGGAGGAAGCCAAAACCCGTATACAACGCAAGCCAACTGGGATCGTAGAACGTCTCCCATTCGTAGCGAACCAGGAAGCCGCGGCTGCGGAACAGCTTCATCTTGTAGTCGAGAGTGTCCGGCACGGACATGGCCCGACACTCGCGCCACAGGGGCGAGTCATCGCGCGAACTCGCCTTGTAGTGAAACACGAGGAAGTCGCGCAGACGTTCGTACTCGAGCTGACTCGAGCGATTGAATTCTTCCGCGAGCGCAGGATCGAATGTCTTGTCGGGAAACAGGCGCCGAAGTTTTTCGATTCCCGCTTCTATGAGCTGGATGCTCGTGGATTCGAGGGGCTCGAGGAATCCGCCCGCGAGGCCGAGCGCGACGCAATTGCGGTTCCAGAATTTGCGGCGGTGTCCTGTGGTGAACCGCAGAAAGTTGGGATCGGCAGCGCGCTCCCCCTCGAGGTTGGCGATGAGCGTGGTGGCAGCCTCGTCATCGCTCACGAATTGACTGCAGTAGACATAGCCATTGCCGATGCGGTGCTGCAAGGGAATGCGCCACTGCCAGCCCGCGTCGAGGGCAGTTGCCTTCGTGTACGGCGTGAAGTCCCCCGCAGCGTTGCATGGCATCGCGACGGCACGGTCGCAGGGAAGCCAGCGGGTCCAGTCCTCATATCCTGTCTCGAGCGCACCCTCGATGAGCAGTCCCCGAAACCCGGAACAATCGATGAAGAGTTCGCCGTCGATCCGCGCGCCACCGTCGAGAGTCAGTGACTCGATGAAGCCATCTTCCGCGCGCAATTTGACGTCGATGATGCGCGCATCGACGTGATTCACCCCACGCTTCAGCGCATAGGCGCGCAGCAGCTGCGCAAACAACGCGGCGTCGAAGTGCACGGCCCAGTCGAACACCGAGAGGCCTGAGGTGGGAGCGGGATGCGGACGCGTGAACCGGCCTTGCTGGCACAACGCGACTGCCAGGGAGTAGGCCGAGAACGGCGTGGGATCGCCGTGTTGTCTCAACTTCAGCCAGTAGTGGTGAAACGCGACATCGCGCGCGGGAGTCCCGAAGACGCCGAAAGGATGGAAGAACGACTCGTCCTTGCGGCTCCAGTCCCTGAATTCGATACCGAGCTTGCACGTTCCCTGCGTGGCGCGCATGACTTCGAATTCATCGAGCCCGAGTGAACGGAAGTAGTCGCGGATCGCAGGTACGGTGGCTTCGCCGACACCCACCGTACCGATCTGCGACGAATCGACGACGGTGATCTCGATGTCGTTACGGGAGAAGTAGTGCGCGAAACTCGCGGCGGCCATCCATCCCGCTGTCCCGCCGCCGACGATCACCAGTTTTCTGATGCGACGGTCAGCCATGTGAAGAACCGCCGCGGGAAGAACGAGGCCTCCCCGCGGCGGTCACCGAGCCGGACTTGGGGTACCGGTCAGTGTTTGGCGGCGCCGAATCGGGCACGGACACCCAGCAGCAATCGTCGTTCGTAGATGTTCTGATTCGCGTATTCATTGGCCCACTGGAAGTAGTAGTCCTCGAATTCGTTGGTCAGGTTCGAACCCTGCAGGTACACGGAAATGTCAGGCGTGATGTCATAGCCGATCGAGGCATCGATGTAGTTCGTCGGCTGCTGATACAACGTCATGCCGGGAGTTCCCCAGACCTGGTCGAGCGCGACGGCGCGCTTGCTTCGGTAGTTGTGTGCGATGCGCGCCTGGAACTTGTCGCCCTGGTACCACAGCGCCAGGTTCGACTGGTGCACCGAGTTGTCCTGGAACGGCACGTCGTCGCCCGACAGGTCCTTCTTTCCGGACTTGCTGGGCGAATACGTGTAGTTCGCGTCGATACCAAAGTTGTGCAGGAAATTGTCGAAGTTTGTGAAAGCGTGCTTCACGCCGATTTCGAGGCCCTTCAGATTTCCGCCTTCACCCTGCACGTTGGTGTTCACGTTCACCGTTCGCCGGACGACGCCATCCTGGTCGGGCAGCGCCATCTCCACCGTGCCACGCTCGATGAAGCTCGCGATCTGCACGTAGAACAGCGCAGCGCTCACCAGTGTCTGCTCACCGGGATACCACTCGAGCGACAGGTCATAGTTCTTCGAGCGCCATGGATCCAGTTCCGGATTTCCGTTGGAGTTCGCGCCGATCACGATGAAGCGGCCACCTTCTGCATTGGAAATCGCGTACGACGGAGACAACGCACCGCCCCACTGCTCGAGATCGAGCAGGGTCATCGTCTTGGCGAACGCGCCGCGGAGTTTCAATGTGTCCGTGAAGTCATAGGACACGTTCAGGGACGGGAGGTAGTCGTTGAACTCCCTGCGCGTGACGGTATCACCCGCGTCGATGTTGGCGGCACCGTAGGGCTGGGGCGCGCCGACGTTGTTCTGCGTGACGTCGAGCTTGGTCTTGATCATTCGGAGTCCGAAGTTCGCGCTGAACTTGCCTTCTCCTGCGTAGCGACCCTGCAGATATGCCGTCTGCTGGTCGACGTCGACGCGATAAGACGAGCCCGGGTTGGCGACCTTGACGTTTCCGGGAAACAAGTCGTCATGAAACTTCTTCGGATTGTCCATGGCGGCCGGGTCGAGCGAGTAGATAGCCGGCACGCCCTTGACGCCACCGAAGTCGGTGACCTGGATGACATCGTTGCCGAACGAGGACAGCGGGACGCCGGGCAGCGCGGTGTAGTACTGCATCGTGCCGCTGTTGGCATCGCCCGCGGAGCAGGCGCCCGCGATGCCACCGCCGTTCAGCACGACGTCGGTCGCCTTCCACTTGACGAGGCATCCGGTGCCGTTCGAGGACTGTGCCGCGTAGAACGGCGCGAGGTAGTCGTACGCCAGGTTTTCCGTATCGCGGCTGCTGAAGCGAATGCCCGCGTCGACCGCCCATGCATCGTTGAACTTGAACGTGGTGTCTGCACGCAACGCGGTCAGGTCGGCATCGCGATCGAAGTTGTTCTCGGACGAGAGAGCGCCGATCGAGTAGGCATCGATGTCGCCAACGATGGCGGGAATGCCCGAGAACGCGACGTGTTTCCCCGTGTAGTCCGCCGTGATCTGCGGAAAGCCCGCATATCCGTTCGGATAGGGATTCTGCGTGCCGGTGGGGTAGTAGTTGGTCGTGAGCCCCCATTGCGTACCGTTCGACAGGTCGATGTCCGCGTAGCTGTTCACGCGGTTCTGTTCGGCCTTACCGCGCAGCGCGCGGATCGAGCCGGAGAACTTGTCGTCGGCATTGCCGAAGTCGAGCTGGACGTTGATGTTCTGCGAAGTGGATTCCGTGCGCGCCAGGTCTGAATAGGACTTCAGTCGCCGCGTATCGAGCAGGTACACCTGGGTCGTATTGATCTCGCTCGCCCCGTTCATCGCACCGGTCGGCGTGCTCTGCTCCGGGGTGAACCATTCCCAACGCTGCCACTTGTCCTCGGCCGCGAAGCCCGCGGTGCGGTCGAACTGGGTCTGATCGGTGAAGAACGCGTCGGCGGTAAAGCGCACGTTGTCGGTGATGTCAGCCTGGAATGATGCATTGATGCCGAGGCGCTCACGCTCGGTGAATTTGTTGAACGCCGTGTGGCCCTGGAACGCGATGAACTGGTCGGTCGTATCGCCGTCGGCGTTGACATCGCCGGCAGTGTCGTTGGGCCAGTTCGCGCTCTCGCCTGGCAGTCCCGTCCAGCCGGAGTTGCCCTGCAGTCCGTTGTAGTAGTTGGCCTGGGTGACGTCGCTGTACGAGACGGACAATAGTGCTCCAACACGCTCTCCGCGCCATCCCAGGAGCCCGTTGGCCTGCGGTTCGACTTCACTCTGTCCGTCGCCATACGCGCCTTCCAAAGCAAGCGATGTCGAGAAGCCGTTGTTGAGATCGAGAGGCCGACGAGTCTTGAGGTTGATGGTGCCCGTCGTTCCGGCGCTCAGCAGATCCGCGGTGGGCGTCTTGATGACATCCACCCCCGCGAACAGCTGCGACGGAATGTCACCGAAGTTTGGCTGCACGTTGGTGATGGAATTGGCGCCGAGATACTGCTCACCGTTGAGCAACGTCGTGACCTGCGGCAGGCCGCGCACGTTGACGGCGCTGCCCTCCCCAGCTTCCCGGCGAATCTGCACGCCCGGGATTCGCTGCAGTGAATCGGAGATCGTGCCGTCCGGGAGCTTGCCGATATCTTCGGCGCTGATCGCATCGATGATCTGCGAGGCGCCGCGCTTGACGTCGATGGCGCGCTGTTGCGCGGCCCGGATACCGGTGACCGTGATCTCCTCCATGTTTTCCGCCGCTGCGGCATCCTGTGCCTGCGCCATCCCGGGCGCAGCGATGGCGAGTAGATCGAGTGAAACCGCGGTGACGAGCGCGGTTCGCGCAGCGCGTCGAACGCGCTTGACCTGACGATGCGACATGTAAATCCCCCACTACCAAAGTTTCACGCGCGCGGCGGCTGTTGCCGTTCGACTGTTCACGCGCGCGCGTTCCCCAAGTGCCGCCGATCTTGCGACGCCGGAATTCGCGTTGTCAATAAATACTTATATTTGTTTTTATTAAAAAACGACGTTTTCGTAAGTGACAGAAACGCGATACCGCTAACAGGTCGGCGAGAATCGTCCGACGAGGAATCTCAGGAGTGTCGCGCGAGTGCGCTGATTTCCGCGATGGCAGCAACGAGGTGGTAGAAGCTGCTCGCCGGCGCGGGTTCATCGACGAGTTTGCCGTCTGCGTCGATGCGGTCGTACCAGAGCCCGGGAACGGGACAGTCGAGGTAACGCAAGAGGCCATCGGCCGCCGCCACTGCCATCGAGAAATACTTCGCCTCGCCTGTCAGGCGCGCGGCGATGCACGCCGCCTTGAGCCTTTCGGTCTGCGGCCACAACCGCGCGCCGGCGTCATGCGCGGAGAAATCATCGAGCATGCTGTTGGTGGCGAGGCCGTTGCGCAGCCCATGACTCTCACCGATGTCGATGAGCTTGAGCGCCGCGGCGCGAGCGCGCGTGTTCTTCACACCGCCCCATCGCAGCAGCAGCCACGCCCATTCGAACTGGTGTCCCGGCTCGACGATGCGACCGGGCAGCTCGGGCGCCGGGTTCCACTGTTCGTCGAAGAATTCACGCAGCGCGCCGGTGCTGGCATCGATGAACTTCGTGAGCGCGAGGTCGGCGATGTCGTCGGCCAGTGATTTCCACAGCGAACTTTCCGAGCACACCTCGCAACCGGAGAGTGCGGCCTCGAAAAGATGCATGTGCGGATTCGACTGCAGCGGAAGGCTCGCGGGCACACCTGTGTTGAACCCCAGCCCTGCCCTCTTCATCGACTTGAGGACCAGCGAAAGCAGCGAGAGTGACTGGTGCTCGCGCTCGGCGCGCGCATCACCCCCCGCGGCAGCCACGTTGAAGGCGAGCAGACCGAAGGCCTGGTCGTACAGCAATGCGCGTTCGTCGAGCACGGAGCCGTCGGCGGCGACCAGCGTGCGAAACAATCCGTCGGGACGTTGGTATCGCGCGACGAAGTAGTCGAGGGCGTGTCTGACCATCGCCACGGAATCGCCGCGCCAGCCGAGTGTCGGCGCTACCGCGAAGCAATACGCCTGGCGAGGATTGACCCGTGAGCGCCGCGGCTCGACCAACGGTTCGCCGTTCTGCGCGAGCCGTTCGTGGAATCCGCCAGCCGCATCACGGCCCTTCGTCGACCACAGTGGATAGGCGGCATCGCACAGCCAGTTGGCAAGCTGGCTGTGCTGTTGATCGATACGCGCCTTGTCGTCCATGAGCCTCTTGGTTTCAGTGACCTGCGGCAGCGGATGCCGTGCCGTGCTGGTAGATCTTCGCACGGGTCGCGGCCACCGCGAATACGACGATCAGCACATAGGCCACGGCCGGCAGGAAGTACGCCGTATGAAGGCCGGACTTGTCTGCAATAAGACCGTAAACATAGGGCAGGACGGCTCCGCCGACGATTGCGAGGCACAGCAGACCCGAGGTCGCCGCGGGCGACGCGCTCGAGCGCTCCAGCGTCGACGTGAAGATGACCGGGAACATGATCGAGTTGAAGAGACCGATGGAGAGCGCCAGGTACGCCGCCGTCTCTCCGTGCATCTGCGTTACCGCAAGGCACAGCAGGCTCGCGCCAGTGGCAAACGCCGCGAGCAGCCACGGTGCACGGTCCTTCACGACGAACAGCAGGCCGCTACCGATCAGCCGCCCGACCATCGCACCACCCCAATATAGGCTCACCATTTTTCCGGCTTCCTCGAGCGACACGTTGAGCATGTCGGGCTCGTGCAGGAAGTTGGTCATTGCGCTCCCGATGGCCACTTCAGCGCCCACGTACAGGAAGATCGCAGCACCACCAAACAGCGCCCAGGGCGATTTCAGCGCCGGACCGACCGACGGGCGCTGACCTTCGTCGACGGGCTTTGCCACGTCGAGCAGTCGACGCAACACGAAGATGAAAATGGCGAGCAGCACCAGCGCGCCGGCAATCAGCAGGAATGCCTGGTCGATCTTGGCGAACGATTCGAGTCGCAGTTCCGGCGTGACGGGCGTGCCCTTGGGCAGATCGAAAATGCCGCCCGACAGCAGGATGCCCGCAATCAGGTACGGCGCCAGGAACGTGCCGAGCGAATTGAAAGTCTGCGAGAACGTCAGGCGGAAGTGCGAACGCTCCGGCGGTCCAAGAGCCGCGGCCAGCGGGTTGGCGACCACCTGCAGGATGGTGATGCCGCTCGCGATGACGAACAGCGCCACGAGCACGAGTTCGAACGTGTCGAAGTGCGTCGCGGCCGGCACGATGAGGCACCCGGCGATCATCACCCCCAGCGCAAAGATGATGGACTTGCTGTTGCCCAGGCGTGCAATCAGGGCGGCAGCAGGCAGCGAGACCACGAAATAGGCCATGAAGAACGCAAACTGCGCGAGCATCGCCTCCGCATACGACAGCTCGAAGATCGACTTGAGCGCCGCGATCAGCGGATCGACCGACACGGTGATGAAACCCCACATGAAGAACAGGGTGGTCACCGTGGCAAAACCCGAACGCATGCCTTTGTAGTTAGAGTTCATCTGACCCCTCGGAGAATTGGACGGAAGTTTTCGAACGGGAGAAAAGGACTAGATCGCCGCCACTTTCATGAGCGCCGTACGTGTCGGCAGCAGGCGGTGGCTGAACGGCAGGATGGCGGCGCCCACCGCAGGCGCGTCGTCCGACAACGCGGCGCGCGCCACCGGCGCGATGGCCGGCACTGTGCCCGTGAAGGCTTCGAGGCGTTGATTCAGCCTGTTGGCGAGCTGGTCGACGATGCCCGCCGGCAGACGGCCGCCGATCAGCACCGCTTCGGGATTCACCAGGCAATTGATCGCGAGCACGGTATCGAGCAGCGTATCGACCGCCACTTCCACCCACGCATCGATGATGGCCTGGCCGCTTTCGTCGAGATCCGTGAGTTCGTTGGGCGCCGACACGCGAATGCCCTGCGCCGCGAGCCGGCTGTACAACGCCGACAACGACACGATGTTCTGGATCTGCCGCTCGTGCCCGGTTGCATCGCGCCCGCGCAACATGCCGAGCTCGCCGCTTCGGCCGCTGGCGCCACGAAAATGATTGCCGTCGATCACGAGGCTGCCGCCGAGAGCCGCGGTGATCAGCACGTAGAAGAACGTCTGGTACTTCTTGCCGAGGCCGAACTGCATCTCGCCCATCGTGGCCGCGGCCGCGTCGTTCTCCACGAACACCGGCACATGCAGGCTATCGCGAAGCAGCGGAGCCAGGTCGGTGGTCTGCCAGATGCCGTAGTTCGCCGGCTGATGAGGAAGTGCCGCGCGGGGCATGTCATCGGGCAGCGCCACGCCGATGCCGACGAGCCGGTCGCGACCGATGCCCGCCTTCGTCAGTAGTTTGCCAACGCCCTTGCGGAAGAACTGATCTACGTCCTTCGGCAGCGCGAAGTTCTGCTCGGTCGACGCGCGCGCGCGGACTTTTCCTTCGAAGTCGAGCACCACCATCGTGATGTGGTCGCGATCGACGTTGAGGCCGATCGAGAACCAGCTGTCGGGATTGATGACCAGCTTGGTCGCGGGCTGGCCTCGGCCACCGCGACGGCGGCCGGCTTCCTGGATCAGGTTGTCGGTCAGCAGTCGTTTGGTGATGTTGGCGATGGCGGGTGACGTGAGGCCGGTGATGGCAGCCAGTTCGGCTCGCGTGATCGGGCCGTTCACTCGAATGGCGTGCAATGTCACGCGCTGGTTGTGGTCGCCTGCGCGTTCGAGATTGGTTCCCGACAGTCGCATGTGCGAGCCCATGTGTTCGCTCACCGGGACACGGCGGCTGGGAGAGGCGGCGCGATGGCCGACGCGATTTCCGCATCCGCCGCGAGTGCCAGTGCGCCCAGCGGACCGGCCATGGTGCCGAGCCCCGGGGGCACGATGTATTGCCCGATGCCCTGTTCGAGTTCCGGCGCCTCCACGTAGCGATTCAGGCTGCGTTTGAGTTCCTGCTGGATGCGCTCGAACAGGTGCGTCTGCGCGCTCGGCACGCCGCCACCCAGGAAGATTCGCGAGGGAGCGGTAGTGAGAACCATCGTGTGCATCAGCTGTGCGAGTCCGTGCGCCACAAAATCCCACGCAGGATGATCGGGACCCAGTTGTGAGGCGGGTTTGCCCGCGCGCGCTTCGATGGCGGGACCCGAGGCCAGGCCCTCGATGCAGTCACCGTGAAACGGGCAGACGCCGGGGAAGTTGTCGCCTGCCTTGCGTACCACGCGGATGTGTCCGAGCTCCGTGTGGTTCATGCCGAAGACCGACTTGCCACGCACGATGAGGCCGACGCCGATGCCCGTGCCAACCGTGATGTACGCAAAGTCGTCGAGCCCCATCCCCGCGCCCCAGCGACCTTCGGCCAATGCCGCGCCGTTGACGTCAGTATCGAAACCCACCGGCCCGCCGAATCGGCGACGCAGTCGCTGACCGACGTCCGTGTTGCGCCAGCCGGGCTTCGTGGTCGACGTGATGAAACCCCAGGTTGGCGAGCCGACGCGCATGTCGACCGGGCCGAACGACGCGATGCCCAGTGCGCGTGGCGCGCCGTGCTGCACGCGCCAGCGCTCGAGGACTGACTCGATCTGGCGCATCGTTTCCTCGCGCTCGCCGGTAGGCAGGCGTTCGATCGCACGAACATCGTCGGGCCCGGTGCCGAGAATGCACACGCACTTGGTGCCGCCCAATTCGACGCCGGCAAGTAGTTTGCTGGAAGGCGACACGTCAACCCACCGTCTGCGCGGCCGGCGGCTTGCGCGTGAGCTTCGAGTTCGCCTGGGCGAAGAAGCTGTCGTGCGAAGGCGCAGCCGCGGAATCCGCGACGACTTTCTGGATGAAGCCTGCCATCAGCCGTTTGACCTGTTCGAAATCGACGGAGTCGACCAGCGGATCGTAGTCACGCGGAACGACACCTGAACCTTCGAAGATCCAGAACCAGTCGAGGTCGGAGAAGATTTCGGGGCGTTGCATGATGACGCGGCCCGAGGCGCGATACAGCTCGATGCGCTGGGCGAGTGCGGCGGGCAAATCGCCTTTCCCAGCCTGCTGCCAGAACGGCGTGTCGGCACGCCGCGAAAGGTTGTAGTGCAGGATGAGAAAGTCACGGATGCGTTCGAACTCGTCAGCATTGAGCGCGTTGTAGCTCGCAATATTCGCGGGGTCAAACTGCTTGTCCGGAAAGTGGTCGAGCAGAGTGAACAATGCGTTGGTAGTCAGATGCTGTTCGGTCGCCGCCAGCGGCTCGAGAAAACCCGAAGCATTTCCCAGAGCTATGACGTTCTTGTCCCAGGACTTGCGACGGCAACCCTGGCTGAATTCCTGCCGCCGGGGCTCCGCGAACGGCGTTGCGCCCTTCAGCAGCTCCTGCGCGGCCTCCTCGTCGCTCACATGAGCGCTCGAATACACGAAGGTGTGGCTCAGGTTCTGTTGCAACGGGATGAGGCGCAGCCAGCCCTGCGGGCGGGCGGCAATGCGCACGAACGGCGGACGCATCTCTTCGAGCGGCCCCGGTGCATGCACCATCCGGTCGCACGGCAGCCATTGCTGCCAGCTCTCGTAGGGCGACTCGAGCGTTTCGCCGATGAGCTGTGCACGCGACCCGGTGCAATCGATGTAAAGGTCGGCGCGCAGCTTGCCGCCGTCCTCGAACTGCAGTTCATCGACGAACCCGTCTTCACGGCGCGTAACGCTAACAACCTTGCGCTCGAGGCGGATGACGCCGGCGCGTTCCGCGATGGTGCGCAGGTAGCGCGCCATGATGTTCGAGTCCACGTGCAACGCGTAACGCAGGTGGGTCGCGATACCTAACTGGTTCGTCGGGAAAATGAAGCGGTTGGCCAACGCCATCGACACTTCCTGGCTGCACGCCTCGAGACGGGGCGAGAGACCGAGGGCGCGCGCCTTGTGCCAGTAGTGATAGAACGGCCGGCGCTCGATGAGCGCACCCAGGCCGCCGAATGGATGCCAGAAAGCCTGTCCTTCCGCAGCCCAGTCGAAGTACCGGCTGCCGAGGCTGTAAGTGGATTGCGTCTTGTCGACGAAGTCGTTCTGGTCGACGCCGAGGTATTTCAGCAGT
>Ga0173480_10000781_pt1 | contig 11119 bp, 9 predicted proteins | sample NitcycUS209509C1_FD_122622 | JGI IMG/M metagenome (GOLD analysis project Ga0173480, IMG submission 122622) | Soil microbial communities from Arlington Agricultural Research Station in Wisconsin, USA - Nitrogen cycling UWRJ-S209-509C-1 (version... | ecosystem: Environmental > Terrestrial > Soil >... | reverse complement strand
GCAGCTTCTCCAGGTTCTCCTCGTCGCTGGCGCCTTCGCCGGCGTAGCGAGCGGAGTAGATACCCGGCGCACCGCCGAGGTCGGCGGCTTCGATCCCCGAGTCGTCGGCGATCGTCACCTCGCCGGTGGCGGCGTGGGCGGCCCGGGCCTTGATCAGCGCGTTGGCCTCGAAACTGTCCCCGGTCTCCGGCGGCAGCTCCACCTCGGCCGGCAGCGGTCGCAGGTCGACGCCGGGCAACAGCTCGGCCATCTCCCGCACCTTGTGCTCGTTCCGGGTCGCCAGGATCATGCGACCCGCTCCTGCACCTCCCGCAGGCGGCCGATCCCCAGCTCGGCCAGCCCGAGCAGCTCGTCGAGCGAGGTTCGCGAGAGCGGCGTCCGCTCCGCCGTCGCCTGCACCTCGACCAGACCGCCGTCGCCGGTCATCACCACGTTGGCGTCGACTTCGGCGTTGGAGTCCTCGCCGTAGTCGAGGTCGCAGAGGGCGCGGCCGTTGACCATGCCGACGCTGACCGCCGCGACGCTGCCGGTCAGCGGCAGCGCGTCGAGGGCTTTCTTGTCGACCAGCTTCTGGAAGGCCTGGCGCAGGGCGACGTAGCCGCCGGTGATCGCGGCGCAGCGGGTGCCGCCGTCGGCTTCGAGCACGTCGCAGTCGACGTAGACGCTGCGTTCGCCCATCGCCTTGAAGTCGACGACGACGCGCAGCGAGCGGCCGATCAGGCGCTGAATCTCCACCCCGCGGCCGTCCTGTTTGCCCTTCGAGATGTCGCGCTGCTTGCGATCCCCGGTCGAGGCGGGCAGCATCGCGTACTCGGCGGTGACCCAGCCTTTGCCCTTGCCCATCATCCAGCGTGGCACCTGCTCCTGGACCGAGGCGGTGCAAATGACCCGGGTGCGGCCGATCGAGATCAGCGCCGACCCGGCGGCGCTTTCGACGAACCCCGGATCGATCGTCACCGGCCGGATGTCGGCCGGCGCCCTGTCGTAGCTACGCGAAGCTGGCATCGCGCGAGTGTTTCATGTGTCGCCTTCCTCTCGCATATCGAGAGGAAGGCGACAGGCCCTCATTTGAAGGCGACTTTGTCGACCGCCTCCTTGATCTTGTTGACGATCACGTCGGCGAGCTCGGTCCCCTGCTTGCCCTGAAATCCCTTCATTCCGGCGACCATCCCGACCATCAGCAGCGCGACGAGCAGGATCAGGCCGACGTACTCGACCGTGCCCTGTCCCGTCTCCCCGGCCAAGCGCCGGATTTCCCTCACCCGCCGGTGGATCGCGGCGTGGAGATAGCCGGCCAGCATGTAGATCATCGTTGCCTCCCTCAGTTGGTTTGAGGGGCGATGCTGGGCCGACCGGGCGCACGGAACAAGACGCAAAAGCGCCGGAAAAGGAAGCTTTTTGCAAAATCTTCGTGACGCCCGGCTGGCCGGCTGGGCTCACGCCGTTTGAATCTCGCCCCGCTCCAGCGCCTTCACCACCGCCTCGGTCCGCGTCCGCGCCTCCAGCTTGGCCATCGCGTTGCGGACGTGGGTACGGACCGTCTCCGGCGAGAGCACCAGGCGCTGGGCGATCTCCTCGCCGGTCAGGCCGCGGGCGAGCAGGGCCAGGATCTCTGCCTCGCGCCCGCTCAGCGCCTTCGCAGGCCCCTCGCCGTTGACCGCCCTGGGCGAGAAGCTCGGATCGAAGTAGCGGCCGCCGCGCCAGACCTTGCGCAGTGCCTCGACCAGGGCCGGCAACCCCGCCGGCTTGGCGACCAGCCCGCGGGCGCCGCTCCTGAAGGCCGCCTCCAGCAGATCGGGGTCGGTGAGGCCGGTGTAGATGACGAACTTGGTGCCGTTCACCTGACCCTGCAGGCGGCGGATCAGCTCGGTTCCGCGTTCGTCGGGCAGGTCGACGCCCACCACTGCGACATCGGGATGCCGCTCGGAGATCACCTGCTCGGCCCGCGCCGCGGTGGTCGCGCACCCCACCACCGAGAACCCCCGGCGTTCGAGTAGGACCGCTAGTCCATCGCGCAGGGCCTCGTGGTGCTCGACCAGAACCAGGGATGGATTGTCGCTCTCCTCCTCCATCTTGCCTCCTGCTTGGGTGCCGTCGGCGAACGGTCAAATACCCGCACTGCATTGGAGGGAAACGCGAGGTTCAGCGAAACGCCTGGATGCCGGTGACGGCGCCGCCGATCACCAGCGCGTGCACGTCGGCGGTCCCCTCGTAGGTGACCACCGACTCGAGGTTGTTCATGTGGCGGATCACCGGATACTCGAGCGTGACGCCGTTGGCGCCGAGCACCTGGCGGGCGCTCCGCGCCACCTCCAGCGCCCCGTTTACGTTGCCGAGCTTGCCGAGGCTGACGTGCTCGGGTCGCAGCGTGCCGGCATCCTTCATCCGCCCCAGGTGGATCGCGACCAGAGTCGCCCGGTTCACCTCCAGCACCATCTCCGCCAGCTTCTGCTGCTGGATCTGGAAGGAGGCGATTGGGCGGTCGAACTGGACCCGCTCGGTGGCGTACTCGAGCGCCGCTTCGTAGCAAGCGCGGCCGGCGCCGGCGGCGCCCCAGACGATCCCGTATCGGGCCTCGTTAAGGCAGGAGAGCGGGCCTTTTAGCGAGGTGACCTCGGGCAGGACCGCGTCGGACGGCAGCCGCACGTCGTCGAGCAGCAACTCCGAGGTGACCGAGGCCCGCAGCGAAAGCTTCTTGTGGATCTCCTGCGTCGTAAATCCCTTAGTCCCCTGCGGGACGAGGAACCCTCGCACGCCCTCGTCGGTCTGCGCCCAGACGACCGCCACCTCGGAAACCGAGCCGTTGGTGATCCACATCTTCTGCCCGTGCAGGATCCAGTCGGAGCCGTCGCGGCGAGCGCGGGTCCGCATCGAGCCGGGGTCCGAGCCGGCGTCGGGCTCGGTCAGGCCGAAGCAGCCGATCGCTTCGCCCGCGGCCATCCGCGGCAGCCACTGTTGCTTCTGCTCCTCCGAGCCCCAGCGCCAGATCGCGTACATCGCCAGCGAGCCCTGGACCGAGACGAGGCTGCGGATGCCGCTGTCGCCCGCCTCCAGCTCCATGCAGGCGAGCCCGTAGGCGGTGCCGCTGGCACCGGCGCAGCCGTAACCCTCGAGGTGCATCCCCAGGACCCCGAGCTTGCCCAGCGCCGGCGCCAGCTCGGCGATCGGAACGCTCGCCGCCTCGAACCAGTCCCCCACGTTCGGCACCACCTCGTTGCGGACGAAGGCACGGACGGTGTCGCGAATGTCGCGCTCCTCGTCGGAGAGGAGGGAATCAATGGCGAGAAAGTCCTGCGGACGAATCGACGGCGCGCTGGCAGTGGTTGATGACATTGGGTCCTTGGCGTCGGTTGCGGGTCCCTAGGATCGTGACCTAATGGCCGACTCGGCGCTAGGGCGATTGCGGATCCTCGACTTCTCGCGCGTCCTCGCCGGACCGCTGGCGACGATGACCCTGGCCGACCTCGGCGCCGAGGTGACCAAGGTCGAGCGCCCCGGCAGCGGCGACGACACCCGCTCCTGGGGGCCGCCCCACGACGCCGAGGGCGAGGCGACCTACTTCCAGGCGGTCAACCGCAACAAGCGCAGCCTCGTCCTCGACCTCGCCGAGCCCGGCGACCTGGCCGAGGCGCGGCGACTGGCGCTGGAGAGCGACGTAATCGTCGAGAACTTCCGCCCCGGGGTGATGGCGAAGCTGGGGCTCGACTACGAGGCGCTCGCCGTCGAGAAACCCAGGCTCGTCTACTGCTCGATCACCGGCTTCGGCGGCAGCGGCAAGGGCGCCGAGCTGCCGGGATACGACCTCCTCGTCCAGGCCCTCGGCGGTCTGATGAGCGTCACCGGCGAGCTCGAGGGCGAGCCGCTGAAGGTCGGCGTCGCCCTCGTCGACGTGATCGCCGGGCTCTACGCGGCTGTTGGGATCCTCGCCGCGCTCGAGCACCGGCGCGAAAGCGGTGAGGGGCAGCTGGTCGAGGTCGACCTGCTCTCGGCCCTGCTCGCCGGCCTCGTCAACCAGAGCTCGGCCTTCACCGTCGCCGGTGCGGTGCCGGGGCGGATGGGCAACCGCCACCCCAGCATCGCTCCCTACGAACTGTTGCGCTGCCAGGAGGGCGAGCTGGTCCTCGCGGTCGGCAACGACCGCCAGTTCGGCGCGCTCTGCGAGGCGCTCGGCACGCCGGAGCTGGCCGCCGATAAGCGCTTCACGACCAACCCCGCCCGAGTCGAGAACCGCGACGAGCTGAAGTCCTTGCTGGAGGCAGCGCTCGCCGCCCGGCCGGCGACCGAGTGGGTCGAGCTGCTGACCGCGCGCCGCGTCCCAGCCGGAGTCGTCAACGACATCGGCGCCGCCTTCGCCTTCGCCGAGCGGATTAACCTCGACCCAATCGTCGAGATCCCCCGCGAGGACGGCGCGCCGGTCCGCCTCCCCCGCAGCCCGATCGGGCTCTCGAAGACGCCCGCCAGCTACCGCCTGCCGCCGCCGCGCCTGCCGTGAAGCGAACGCAGTTGTCCCCGCATACGGGGACAACTGCGTTCGGTGGCCTATTTCCCGTTGATCACTTCGACCACGTAGGCGGCGACGTCTTCGATTTCCTTGGTCGAGAGCAATTCGGCGAATGCCGGCATACCGCCGCCGCCTTCGGTCACCTGTTCGATCGAGCCGTTGAGGGTTTTCGCCTTCGGCTGCGTGGTCAGGTCGGGGCCGCCGTTGCCGCCCATCCCGGTGGCACCGTGGCAGACCGAGCAGTTTTCGGCGAAGACCATCTTCCCGGCCCCCGCGTTGCCGCCGGCCGATTCCTCTTCGACGTTTTGTTTGCCTTCGGTGCCGCCGCCGGCCGATTCCTGCGGCGAGCCTTCCGATTCCTCGACTTGGGGCTGCGGCGTTTCCTCGCCGGCGTGCTGGCCCTGTTCGGCTTTGCCGCCGCCTTCGACCTCTTCCATTTCGCCGTCGAGCGAGAAGAGCCAGAGGTTGTCGCCGTGGGCGCTCGCCGCCAGCGAGTTGCCGCCGGCGTAGAAGGCGACGTACTCCTTGTCTTCCCATTCGAAGATCGCGGGCGTCGTGTTGGCGCCGGCGCCGGTCTGGAATGACCACAGCTCGTCGCCGCTCTCGGCGTCGAGCGCGGTCAGCTCGCCGTTGCTGCGGCCGACGAAGACGAGGTTGCCGGCGGTCGTGGTCGTGCCGGAGTAACACGCTTCGTCTTCGAATTCCCGCTGCCACTCGATCTCGCCGGTCTCCACGTCCTGGGCGGTGACGGTGCCGTCGTAGGTGCCGAACCCGGTCAGGGAAAGGACGCTGGAGAGGTAGACGTTGCCGAGACTGAGTTTTTCCAGTCCGTGGGTCATGTAGCCCGCGTAGCCGGAGATGCCGCAGATGTAGACGTCGTTGGTGTTGCGGTTGTAGCTCGACGGCGGCCAGTTGGAACCGCCGCTCGGCCCCGGCGAGAGAACTTTCATTTCGGTCCCGAAGGGGTCGAAGATCTCGCCCTTTTCGACCTTCACGTCTTCGCCCTTAAAGGTCTCCTCGGCCAGCTCTTTGATTTCTTCGAACTCTCCGTCGCTTACGTCGTGGGGGGAGAAGGACTCGGTCAGCGGGTAAGGCTGGGTCGGCCAGGTCGCCTGCTGGTCTTTGTTCTGCGGCACCGGTTTCTCGACGATCTTGTGGACCGGCTCGCCGGTTTCGCGGTTCAACATGTAGAGCCACCCGGTCTTGCCCGGCTGGCTCAGGCCCTTAACGTCCTCGCCGTCGACCTTCGCGTTCCAGAGGACGACGGGGCTCGGAGCGTCGTAGTCCCAGATGTCGTGGTGGACCTGCTGGAAGTGCCACTTGTATTTGCCGGTGGTCGCGTCGAGGGCGACGATCGAGGCGGTGAAGAGGTTTTCGCCGGGGCGGCCGCTGCCGTTGAGGTCGGGCGAAGCGTTGCCGGTCGAGAAATAGAGCATGTTCAGTTCGGGGTCGACCGCGGGCGTGTTCCAGACCGGGGCGCCGCCTTCTTTCCAGGAATCGCCGCCTTCCCAGGTCTCGTGGCCGGTTTCGCCGGGGCCGGGGATCGTCCAGAATTTCCACTCGACTTTGCCGCTCTTGGCGTCGAGCGCGGTGAGGCGGCCGCGGATCCCGAACTCGCCGCCGGAGACGCCCGAGTAGACGCGGCCGTTGTAGTAAAGCGGCGCCGAGGTGACGGTTTCGCCGTCCTGCCATTTGCCGATCGTCGCCTTCCATTTGACCTCGCCGGTCTGCTGGTCGAGGGCGACGAGGCTGCCGTCGAGTTGGCCGAGGAAGACCATCCCCTCGCCGAGCGCCACGCCGCGGTTGGTCCAACCGCAGCAGACGGTGGAGATCTCCGGCGGCAGGTGGGCTTCATAGACCCAGAGCTTTTTGCCGGTCTCGACGTCCACCGCGAAGACGTCATCGGCGCCGCTGACCACGTACATCACGCCCTGGTAGACGATCGGCGTCGCCTCGGCCGAGTATTTGGTCGCCTCAGCGGAGCCATTGAGATGGGTCATCCAGACGCCCTTCAGGTCCTCGACGTTGCCGCTGTCGATTTCATCCAGCGGCGAGTAGCGGGCGTTGGAGAGGGCGCCGCCGTTGGTGAGCCAGTTTTCGCGCGGGTCGGCGGCCAGTTCCTCGGCGGAGAAGGCCGGGGCCGAGGCGATGTCGCCGACGGCCTCGCCGCCGGGAGCGGCGGAGCGGACGGCGACCGATTCGGTCACCGTCTTCTCTTCGCTGTTCGCGTGGCCGATTAGGTAACCGACGACGAAGGCGAGGACCGCGCCGGTGAGGAGGGCTCCTAGGCCCCCCAGGGCGATTTTTGCGGCGGACGGTCGTCGTTCTCCCACGCTGACGCTGCGTCTACCCGATCACCGTGGCGGATATACCCTGCTCCCGTTGCGTCTCCTCGTCGTCACCAACTTCATGCCCGACGCCGCAGCTCCGCAGCGGGGGCGATGGGTGCGGGATCAGGTGGACGAGGTGCGCAAACGGGGAGTCGAGGTCGACCTCTTCGAGTTCCCGCGGGGCCGCAATGAGTACCTACCGGCGACCCGGCGGCTGCGGGCGCTGCTGCGGCGCGAGCGCTTCGACCTCGTCCACGCCCACTACGGCCTGGCCGGCTGGGTGGCGAAGCTGGCCGGAGCGAAGCCGCTGCTCGTCACCTTCCACGGCACCGACGTCCGCCACCACCTCGTCGGCCACCTCTCGCGTCGCCTCGCCTGGCGGGTCGACCTCGTCGCCGGGGTCTCGCGGGCGCTGTTCGAGGATGAGGACGGACGACCCGGGCTGCCGGCTGTCCCCGGCTCCGCCGTCCTCCCCTGCGGGCCGGACCTGAGCCGCTTCAAACCGCTGCCGCGGACCGAGGCGCGGCGCCAGCTCGGTCTCGATCCCGACGGGAGCTACCTGTTCTTCCCCGCCAACCCGGCGCGGCCAGAGAAGCGGCACGACCGCGCCACCGAGGTCGCGGCCGCCTGCGAAGCCGACCTCATCACCGGGGGCTCGATCGAGCCCGAGCAGATGCCGCTCTGGCTCAATGCGGCCAACGCGGTGCTGGTCACCTCCGACTACGAGGGGTTCGGGATGGCCGCGATCGAGGCGCTGGCCTGCAAGGTGCCGGTCCTCTCGACCCCGGTCGGGATTGCCCCCTACGCACTGCGCGGGATCGACGGCTGCCTCTGCGCGCCCTTCGACGCCGCCGCTTGGGCGGCGGTGGCGCGACGCCACCTGGAGGCGACGGACCCGCGGGTCGCCGGCTCCGACCGAGCGGCGACGCTATCGGCGGCGGCAATGGCAGAGCGGGCGATCGTCGCCTACCGTGCAGTGCTTGAGGCCTATCCGACGCGCCCGCAAGGGCAGTAATAGATTGAGACCGGATGAACGCTGAAACGGGCGCCAGCGGCGACAGCCTCGAGCAGCAGATCCGCGAGGCGGAGCGCCGGCTGGAGGAGGCGGCGACGCTCGCCGCCGAGGCCGAGAAGCGGGCCGAAGAGGAGATCAAGGCGCTGGAAGCCGACCTCGAGCGTGAGCGCGAGGAGAAGGCGAAGGCGCTGGCCGGGGCCGAGGAGAGGCTGAACGAAATCGAGACCCAGGTCGAGGCGGCCGAGAAACGGGTCGAGGCGGCCGAGCGCCGCGCCGACGTGGCCGAGGAAACGGTCGCCGACGAGCTGGCACGCGCCCGCGACTCGGCTGCGGGCTGGCTGCAGGGTCAGCTCGACTCCCTGCGCCGAGAGGCTGAGGGCCGATAGCCGCAGTCGCGGAGTACGACGTCGCCGTAGTCGGCGGCGGCGCCGCGGGGCTTTGGAGTGCACTGCGGGCGGCCGAGCTCGGCGCCCGAGTCTGCCTCGTCTCCCGCACCCCGCTCTCGCAGAGCGCCAGCTACTGGGCCCAGGGCGGGCTGGCCGCGGCGCTCGAACCCGAGGACTCCCCCGACCGCCACGCCGCCGACACGATCGCCGCCGGCCGCGGCCTCTGCCGCACCGCGGCGGTCCGAGTGCTGGTCGAGGAGGCGCCGGCGATGGTGCGCGACCTGGTCGCCCGCGGCGTCGTCTTCGACGTCGACCACGAGGGACGGCTGGCGCTCGGGCTGGAGGGCGGCCACGCCCACCGTCGCATCGTCCACGCCGGCGGCAGTCAGACCGGCTATGAGCTGACCTCGAAGCTGGCGGCGATGGTCGCCGCCCAGGAGCGAATCGAGGTGATGGAGCGGGCCTCGGCGCTGGCCTTGTGGAGCGACGGCGAGCGCTGCCATGGGGTCATCACGAACGCCGGGCCGGTGGCCGCGGCGGCGACGATCCTTGCCACCGGCGGCGCCGCGGCACTGTGGCGTCGGACGACCAACCCGCGCGGGGCGATTGGCGCCGGACCGGTCCTCGCCTCACTCGCCGGTGCCGACCTCGCCGACCTCGAGTTCTGCCAGTTCCACCCCACCGCCCTGGCGCTGCCGGAAACGCCCCACGACGGCGTCCTGATCACCGAGGCGGTCCGCGGCGAGGGGGCGAAACTGCTCGGCGCCGACGGCGAGCGCTTCACCGACGAGCTCGCCCCCCGCGACGCGGTGACCGCGGCGATCCTCGAACAGATGCGGGCGGACGGCACCGCGGCGGTCCAGCTCGACCTGCGCGAGATCGACCCCGCCCGCTTCCCCAACGTCTTCGCCTCGCTGGCGAAGGCGGGGCTCGACCCGCACAGCAAGCCGGTGCCGGTCTCCCCCGCCGCCCACTACACGATGGGCGGGATCGTGGTCGACGTCGACGGCCGCTCCTCTCTGCCTGGCCTCTTCGCCGTTGGCGAGTGCTCCTGCACGGGACTGCACGGCGCCAACCGGCTCGCCTCCAACTCGCTCAGCGAGTGCTTCGTCTTTGGCAACCGCGCCGCCGGGGCCGCAATTCAGGAAGACCGGGCGGCGGTACCGCCCGAGCCGCCCGAGTGGCGCTTCGATCCGCCCAGCGATGAGACCCGCGACGCGGTCTGGCGCTACGCCGGGCCGACGCGCAACCCCGACGACCTCGCGCGCCTGATCTCCAACCCGTATCCGCTGGCGCGGGCGATCGGCGCCAGCGCCCTGGATCGGCGCGAGTCGCGCGGCGGCCACCTGCGCCGCGACTGCCCGGGGACCGATCCGGCCTTAGACGGCGTCCACGTGATCGTTTCTCCCGACGGCTCCGTCCGCGAGGAAAAGTGGCTCTAAGGCTGTCTGACCAAGCTGAGCAAGGACGCAGGGAGGGAAGTGTGCTCTGCACACGACCGACTGAGGACGCCGCTATGCGCCGCGTCAGACTGCCTTAGATGCTCTTAGGGGTAGACGTCGGCGGGACCTTCACCGACGCCGTCTTACTCGACGGCGGCGTCGTCCACACCGCCAAGGTGCCAACCACGCCGCGCGAGGAGTCGGTCGGGGTAATGCAGGCGGTGGAGGCGGTCTTGGACCGGGCCGGTGCGGCGACCTCCGACGTCGAGGTCTTCGCCCATGGGATGACGGTCGGCACCAACGCCCTGTTGGAGGAGCGCGGCGCGCGGACGGCGCTGGTCGCAACCGCGGGCTTCGCCGACCTGCTGGAGATCGGCCGCCAAGACCGGCCCGAGCTCTACCGCCTCTGTGCGCCGAAGCCGGCGTCGCTGGTCGAGTCGGAGCTGAAGTTCGAGGCGGCGGAGCGGGTCGCGCCGACGGGGATCGTCGAGCCGCTCGGTGAGGATGAGCCGGAGCGGCTGGCGGCGGCGATCGAGGCCAGCGGCGCCGAGTCGGTCGCCGTCTGCCTGCTCTTCTCCTACCTCGACCCCGGCCACGAGCGGGCGATCGCCGCGCACCTACGCGTGCGCCTGCCCGGTGTCCACGTCTCCGCTTCGCACCAGGTCCTGCCCCGCTTCCGCGAGTACGAGCGCTGCTCGACGACCGTGATCGATGCCTATCTCAGCCCGCTGCTCGGCCGCTACCTCGGGCGCCTGGGCGGAGCCGCTTCGGAGGCGGGCCTGCCGCAGCCGCTGGTTATGAGCTCGGCCGGCGGCGTCGCCCCGGCCGAGGAGGCGGCGCGAGCCGGCGCCTGGAGCGTCCTCTCCGGACCGGCGGGCGGCGCGGTCGGTGCCGGCCTGCTGACCCAGGTCAGCGGCGACGGCAACGCCCTCGGCTTCGACATGGGCGGCACCAGCTGCGATGTCTGCGTGGTCGAGGGCGGCGAGGTCCGCCGCACCGACGCCCGCGAGATCGACGGCCGGCCGATCCAGCTGCCGATGGTCGACGTCCACACCGTCGGCGCCGGCGGCGGCTCGATCGGCTGGCGCGACAGCGGCGGCGCCCTCCGCGTCGGCCCCAAATCGGCCGGCGCCGATCCCGGCCCGGCCTGTTACGGCCGCGGCGGCAGCGAGCCGACGGTCACCGACGCCAACCTCCTGCTCGGCCACCTCGCCGGCGACTCGCAGCTGGCCGGCGGCGTCGACCTCGATGCCGGGGCGGCGGAGCGGGCGGTCGCCGAGCTGGGGCGATCGCTCGGCCTCGACACGCTGGAGACCGCCAGCGGCATCCTCCGCGTCGCCAATCAGGAGATGGTGCGGGCGCTGCGCGTCGTCACCGTCGAGCGCGGCGTCGATCCGCGCGGCTTCGCGCTGCTGCCCTTCGGCGGAGCCGGGCCGATGCACGCG
>Ga0173480_10000780_pt1 | contig 11124 bp, 8 predicted proteins | sample NitcycUS209509C1_FD_122622 | JGI IMG/M metagenome (GOLD analysis project Ga0173480, IMG submission 122622) | Soil microbial communities from Arlington Agricultural Research Station in Wisconsin, USA - Nitrogen cycling UWRJ-S209-509C-1 (version... | ecosystem: Environmental > Terrestrial > Soil >... | reverse complement strand
TCTACATCGGATCCGGCGCGATGCAGCTGAAAGCCGAATTCGAGCGGGCAATACCCGCACGCGACATCCTTCTGGTCACCAACACCACGGTCGGGCCGTTGTACGCCGCCAGGCTCTCGGCCGCGCTCGCGCCGCGACGCTGCGTGGAAGTGGCGCTTCCGGATGGTGAGACTCACAAGAACCTGGCCAACGTCTCGCGCATGCTCGACGTGCTCGTGGCCAATCGCTTTGCGCGCGACGCCTGTGTCGTCGCGCTCGGCGGAGGCGTCGTGGGCGACATGGCCGGTTTCGCCGCCGCCTGCTATCAACGTGGCATTTCGTTCGTGCAGTTCCCCACCACGCTGCTCGCGCAAGTGGACTCCTCGGTCGGTGGCAAGACCGGCGTCAACCACCCGGGTGGCAAGAACCTGATCGGCGCGTTTCACCAGCCCGCGGCCGTGTTCGCCGATACCGACTCCCTGGCGACGCTGCCCGATCGGGAGCTTCGCGCCGGTCTCGCTGAAGTCATCAAGTACGGACTGATCGTGGATCCGGATTTCTTCGACTGGCTCGAGGCGAACGCCGCGAGCCTGCTGGCCCGTGATACCGCCGCGCTGACTCACGCCATCAAGCGCTCCTGCGAAATCAAAGCTGACATCGTCGCGCGCGATGAACACGAGCGCGGCGACCGTGCCTTGCTGAATCTCGGACATACCTACGGGCACGCCATCGAGAGTGCCACCAACTACTCCGTGTGGCTGCATGGCGAGGCCGTCGGCGCTGGCATGCTCCTGGCCGCCGACACGTCGCAGCGGCTCGGCTGGCTGAGCAATGCCGATGTGAGCCGCGTCGAACGAGTCTTGCAGCTGTTCGGCCTGCGCACCGACGTGAAATCGCTCGAGGCCGCGACCATCGCGGACAAGATGAAGATCGACAAGAAGGTGGCCGCAGGGCGTATCCGGCTCGTGCTGCTCAAGGGAATCGGCAAGTCCGTGGTGACAGGCGATTACGACGACGCGGCGCTACGCGAGACGCTGCGCGTGCGCTGCGGGTAGCCAATGAACCTGGTGCTCGCGTCGTATGCCGCGATCGACGAGCAGAGTCGAGGCCGTCGACACCCCGAGCCGCCACCGCGCTTTCGGACCGAGTTCCAACGCGATCGAGATCGCATCATCCATTCGAACGCGTTTCGTCGACTGGTCTACAAGACCCAGGTATTCGTGAATCACGAAGGCGACCTGTATCGCACTCGCATCACTCATTCTCTCGAAGTCGCCCAGATCGGGCGCACCGTGGCGCGCTCGCTCGGCATCAATGAAACGCTCACCGAGGCGATTTGCCTGGCCCACGATCTAGGACACACGCCGTTCGGGCATGCGGGCCAGGACGCGCTGAACGCCTGCATGCGCGAATACGGCGGCTTCGAGCACAACCTCCAGTCTTTACGAGTCGTCGACGAGCTGGAAGAGCGCTACGCCGAGTTCTCCGGCCTGAATCTCACGTTCGAATGCCGTGAAGGCGTGCTCAAGCATTGTTCCGCGCAGAACGCGCGTCTGCTCGGAGACGTCGGCGAAAGATTTCTGAATCGCACCCAGCCGGGGCTCGAAGCCCAGCTCGCAAACCTCGCCGATGCCATCGCCTACAACAATCACGATGTGGACGACGGAGTTCGCGCGGGGCTCATCAAGGTCGAAGAGCTGCGCGACGTGCGCGTTTTCGCGCGCTTCCATTCGGCCGTGGCGGAGCGTTATCCGCAGACCCCGCCGCGGCGCCAGCTCTACGAAACCATTCGCCGCATGGTGGATTACCTGGTCAGCGACCTGATCATGGAGACGAAGAAGAACATCGTGGACTCCGGTGTGGACAGCATCCAGGCCGTGCGCGCGCAGTCGCGTCCGCTGGTTTCACTCAGCGATGCCGTGCTCGATGAGCACCAGGAATTGAAGCGCTTCCTGCGGGCGAAGCTCTACAATCATCCCAAGGTCAGGGAAGTCATGGACGAAGCGGGCAGCACCCTCAAGGAGCTGTTCGATTCGTACATGGACGACCCAACTCGCTTGCCACCTGAACATCAGTCATTGGTCGCGCGCGCAGAAAGCGATGGCGGGAAGCCGGCGCGCGCGCGCGTGGTGGCGGACTATGTGGCGGGGATGACGGATAGGTTTGCCTATCAGGAGCGGGAGAGGCTCAAGTTACCTCGAAACCGTTGAAGGTTTGAGTAACGGGTTGCGGATGCTGTTGGAGTTGAATGCATGTTGAAGAATTCTCGCGACCATCTGCTATTCGCGTTCCGTCGCGTTTTGCGCCCTCTCGTTCGAATACTCGTCCGTTCCGGCGTGCGATACGACGAATTCTTAGAACTTGTTCGTGGTGTCTACGTTGAAACTGCCGTGCGTGACGGTCTTGGCGATGGGGGAAAGCCCACGCGGGCGCGGATTTCAATCTCTACCGGCGTAGCGCGGCGAGATGTCGATCGTTTTATCGACAAGGAGGGAGATGTACCGACAGCGCAGAAAAGCCTGACACGGACTCTGATGGAGATGCTCCATAGATGGCATACCGATCCGCAGTTTGTCGGTCCTTACGGAATACCGCTCGAACTTGAGCGGGCGTCCAATAAAGGACGCTCGTTTCGAGAGCTAGTTCAGTTGATCAACCCTGCGGTGAACGATGCGGATGCACTTGAGGAGCTTGTCCGGCTTCGAGCAGTCGTACTGTCTGGCGACACTCACATTCGCGCAATTTCGCGCGTCCTTATTCCAGTAGAAGAAATGTCCCCGGCACAACTCGAGTTCTTCGGGAATGCGCTCACGCGCCTGGCAGACACTTTGCAGTTCAACATGGATCCAAAAAATTCCGCAAAACGCCTGGAGCAATCCGTCATTTCAGATCGTGGATTGCCAAAAGACGTACTTCCGGTATTCGAAAAGTACGTGCGTGAGCGAGTGACAGAGCTCTTGGTAGAGATCGACAACTGGCTAAGCCCGTATTCCTCAAATGAGAGCGGGCCTCCACCCGAACGCGTTGGTTTGGCAGTGTTTCAGTTCGTTGACCGACTCCCGGACTCGATTCCCATGCGGGAGAAGGTTGCGCCGGAATCGAAGTAGCTCGCTGCAGGGTCTTGTGCGCGCGAACGCAAAAAAAGCTGATTGGGTTTTGACTTAACGAAAAGTTTCGCGCTAGTCTTGTGACGCAAGTCGCAGTTTCGTCCGGGTTTTGTAAAGTGTCGGCCATCCCCCAGGGAAGTGGTGAGGGGGCACGAACAATACATATGAAAAAAAGAATCAGACTCCCGTCGGTGGTCTTGGGTTTGCTATTTGTTTCTGCAGCCTCCGCGCAGACGACCTATGTCGCGGGACCGCTGGAACGTATATCGCCCGACTCCCTTCAAATCACCGTGCTTGGTCAAACGTATCTAATTGATACGAAGACGGTTTTTTCAGTCGGATCGAAGCGACTGAGCGCTCTCGGCAGCGGACGCGTTCTCTCGGTGGGGAGCTGGGTCGCGGTCGAATCTGCCGCTTCACAAAAAGCGACTTCGGTTTCGATTTCCGCCTCCCGTTACGTATCCGGTGCAACCTCCGTGTTCGTAGGCGGCAAAGTCGACCAGGTGGCCTATGACCTCGGGATCCTAAAGATCGGGGGGTTAACCATCGACGCGTCGGCCGTACTGCCCGAGTCATTGGCAGGTCTACGTGTCGGAAGTCTTATTGAGGTCTCGGGCACACAGCCTCTGCCGCAAGGCGTGCTGCTTGCAGACCGGATCGTCGTAAGTGCCTCTGGTGTGGCGGCGACAACCGAAAGTATCGGCGGCACAGGTGCTGGAGCTTCGCTTCAGAGCATCGGCGGTACTGGGAGCAACGCGTCGTTGCAGAGCATAGGCGGGACAGGACGCAACCTCTCTCTCCAGAGTATTGGCGGTACGGGTAAGAGTGCGTCGCTCGAAAGCATCGGCGGCACCGGCAGCAGTGTCTCGGCCCAAAGCATCGGCGGGACCGGCAGCAGCGTTTCTCTCCAGAGCATCGGCGGTACTGGAAAGGGTACGTCGCTCAATAGCATCGGTGGGACCGGCAGCAACGCCTCTCTCCAGAGCATTGGTGGCACCGGCAAGACAGCCTCAGCTAACAGCATCGGCGGCACCGGAGCCGCGGCTCTCTAAGTATTTAGCTTCGGGAATCGCGCCCGACCGAGAAATCAGCTTTTCGACCATGCCTGGGACCATGGTCAAAACTTGGCGCTACTCCTTCGAGTGCCGTTAGCACGCCTGCGTTTCTAGACTAATACGGCACTTATTCTTCTTGCGCTCGTTTCAGGTGGGCTGCGAGGCGCTCCAGTCGTTAGGATCCAGCCTTCAGAGCGATTTCGCCCACATCACTGTGCAGACGTTCAGCCATCCGAAGGGAAGAAAACTAGTCTCAAAGGACAGCGAGGCGGTTGTCTCACGACTACTTGAGAGGTTTGCTTCAATACTTCTCCGCTTGGGATTTGATTCGCCACGCGCGGAATCCCTAATCCGCCAAGCCTTTGTCTTTGAGGCGGCAAAAAGCGCACGCAAAAACGGCGCCCGAAGCACGCAGTCGCAAATCGCGCTAATTGCGGGCGTAAACCGACTTGATGTTCGAAAGATCCTCGCAGGTCCCGACCGGCGTAGGTCGGCGGGAAGCGCAAATCGTCGCTCTCGAGTCGAACGCATTCTACGAGCGTGGTGTGAGGATCCGATGTTTGCAAATGAGCAGGGGCGACCCAAACCGCTCACATTTGTTGGCGCAAACAGCCAGTTCGTAAAACTAGTTCGGAAGTACGGCCGAGACGTTACGGCGCGCACTCTTCGCGAAGACCTAATTAGGAACAAGATTGCTTCCCAAAGAGGGACTCGCCTTGTCCTCGTTAAACGTGGAAGTTCGAAGGACTCGTCCCCGGCAGCGGCCCTTGTGGATCTCAACTTCCTTGATTCCCAACTTGGGCAGTTCGATTTTTCGCAAGGTCGTCGTGATTTTCGCGAGAGGGATCTTTGCCTAACTACGAATGATTTGAAGCTGCTGAAGTTGGCTCTGCGAAACGTGAACGCCAAGATCGAAACTACCTTTAGCTCGCTCCATTCCCTTAAGCGATCGCTTTCCACTCCGCCAAGCGCTCGCGACAGACGTAAATATCGGCTGCGAATAGCAACGGTAGTCTCGACTGAGTCCGAGAACTCTGATGATTAGGGCAAACCAACCAAAGATTCCGGGAGGCAAGGTCTTCGCATGAACTCGCGCGCTAACTCAAACGCTAGCGGCAACATTGAGAAAATGCTCTGTGCAATTTTCACGATGTGCTTGCTCAACGAAGAAATTGACTCACATCAGCTCGACGAACTCATTCGTCGATCTCGCGCGAAGGCGACCCAGAGAGCAAACAGGCTTAAGCCAAATCGATCAGGAGAGGTCGATCTGGTTTTGCTGGGTAGCGTCTTGCACAGGTGGAACAGGAATCCAAAATATCTTGACGGAGATGCGCGACCGCTTCCGCTGAAAGCCACTGGGCCAGCGCCAAGCGTTCAAGCGCTCTTTCGGGCTGAGCAGCGAGCGAGCGCATTTCCACATGGCATTGAACAACTGAAGAGTTCGGGATTAGTGAAGCAATCGAGGAATGGGCTTCTGCTGCCACGCCACGATCTAATTTTGCTTCACTCGCTAACGCCGGAGATGGTGGCAAATTTGGCCTTGTCGATAAATCGACTCATAGAAACACTTCTGCAAAACACGGCAACCAAACGGCGAACGACGTCGCGCCTAATAGAGCGGAATGCTCTCGTACCCGATTTGCCGAGGCGCCATCTGGAAGAATTCAAAGCCTTTTCGCGCGAACAAGGAGCTGCTCTTGTTTCGACCATGAATGACTGGCTGGAGAGTAGACGGAAGGCAAGGCGCCCGAGCGGGAAAGCTTCAGCGAGCGCCACAGTCTCGGCCGGCATTCACGTCTTTGCCTTTTCCGAAACAACAACTCGCGAAGTGCCTACTTCGGCAACTCATCCCTCAACGCCCGCCGTAAAATCTTCCCGACGTTCGTCTTCGGCAGCTCGTTCCTGAAGTAGACGTGCTTCGGCACCTTGTATCCCGTGAGCGCCTTCCTGCAGTGCTCAATCAGCTCGTGCTCCGTGAGATTCGGATCCTTCTTCACGACAAACAGGGCAACGATCTCACCGGACCTCTCATCCGGTTGAGCGATGGCTGCTGCCTCCAGCACGCCAGGATGCGTCACGGCGACACTCTCGACTTCGTTGGGATACACGTTGAAGCCGGACACGAGAATCATGTCCTTCTTCCGGTCCTCGATAAACACGAGTCCTGTTTCGTCGATGCGGCCGATGTCCCCGGTGCGCAGCAGATCGCTGCCGATCATCACCTTTGCGGTTTCGTCGGGACGATTCCAGTAGCCGGCCATCACCTGCGGGCCACGCACACAGATCTCGCCAACCTGGTTGATCCCGAGCTCGTTGCCATCGTCGTCGCGAATGCTGATCTCGGTCGAAGGAATCGGATACCCGATTGATCCGTTGAAATCCACGCCAGGCTTGTTGATGCACGCGGCGGGCGAAGTCTCTGTTAGGCCCCACGCCTGCGTGAGGATCTTTCCCGTGACTTCCTTCCACTTCTTGGCGACGGCTTCCTGGACGGCCATTCCGCCGCCGAGCGTCAATTTCAATTCGCTGAAGTCGACCTTTTCGAATCCGGGTGTGTGCAACAGCGCATTGAAGAGAGTGTTCACGCCACTGATGTAGGTGAACTTGTACTTGCGCAACTCGGCGACGAACGCGGGGAAGTCTCGCGGATTCGTGATGAGCACATTGCGCCAGCCGAGAATCACGAACAGCAGGCAGTTCGCGGTCAACGCGAAGATGTGATACAGCGGCAAAGCCGTGATCAGCGTGGCGGGATCGCGTGGAAACGACGGGCCTATCCACTCGAGCGCCTGCAACACATTCGCGACCATGTTGCCGTGCGTGAGCATGGCGCCCTTGGCGACACCGGTAGTGCCGCCGGTGTACTGCAGAAACGCGATGTCCGAATGCGTGAGCTTGACGGGCTGAAGGCGGACCTTGCTGCCCTCCTTGAGCGCTTGTCTGAAGCTCTTGGATCCCGGCAGGCTGAACGGCTTCACCTGCTTGCGCTTGTGACGGATGACGAGGTCGACGATGTTGCCTTTGGGGAAACCAAGCATTTCACCGACGCTGGTCACGATCACATGCTTGATCGGCGTGTGGGCGATGACTTCCTGCAGCACGTGCGCGAAGTTCTCGACGATCACGATCACCGTGGCGCCGGAATCGGTGAGCTGATGCTCGAGCTCGCGCGCGGTGTAGAGCGGGTTGGTGTTGACGACGGTGAACCCGGCCCGCAGCGCGCCATGAATGGCGATCGGGTACTGCAGGGTGTTAGGCATCATCACGGCGACGCGATCGCCCTTCTTCAGCCCACAGCTGCTCTGCAGGAACGCGCCGAACTGCATCGACAGGATGTCCAGTTCACCGTAAGTCATGGTCTTGCCCATCTGCACGTACGCGTCGCGTACGGAGTGGATGGCGAGCCCGCGTTCGATGAGCTCCTTGAGCGAGGGGTACTCGCTCATGTCGATTTCAGGGCGGACGCCTGGTGGGTACGACTTGAGCCAATGTTTTTCCACGACCACCCCTCGACTTCGGTGTGGAAGGCTAGCTCGCGGGTTTGCGCGGAGCAACTAGCATCGGCTTGAGCTTGGACCAGACGTTTTCGAGCATTTGCGGCTGTCCCTTGGCGTTCGCATGGATGCCATCGGCCTGCATGAGCCCGGGTTCGAGCGCCACCCGGTCGAGCAGGAAGGGCACCAGCGCGAGCGAATACTTCGTGGCCAGCGTGGTGAACATATCGCGGAATTCGCGCGCGTATCGTTCGCCGTAGTTAGGCGGGATCATCATGCCGACGAGCAGTACGCGAGCCTTCGTGCCGCGCGCCAGCTCGATCGCGCGGCGCAGGTTCTCGTGGCTGGTGGCCAGTGGAAGGCCGCGCAAGCCGTCATTGCCACCGAGTTCGACGATGACGATGTCGGGCTTGTGCAGTTCGAGCACACGCGGCAACCGCGACAGCCCGCCTTGCGTGGTTTCTCCGCTGACGCTGGCGTTGACCACCTTGTATCCGTACCCTTCGGAGGCGAGCCGCTGCGAAAGCAGTGCCACCCAGCCTTCCTGAACCTTGATGCCATATCCGGCGCTCAGGCTGTCGCCCAGCACGACGACGGTGCGGGACGTGGCGCCTTCGGCTCCGACGGGCCAGAGCCATGCGAAGACCAAAACCAACCGAAAGAATTTGATGAGCGTACTCAAAGCAGAAAGCCTCACAAAAAAGGTTACCAGCCCGGAAGGGATGCTGACCATTGTCGACGACGTTTCGTTGGACATCAGCGCGGGTGAATCAGTTGCCATTGTCGGCGCTTCCGGCGCGGGCAAATCCACGCTGCTGGCGCTCCTGGCGGGGCTCGATTCACCCACATCCGGGCGCGTCACTCTCGCCGGTGCCGACTTGACGGCCCTTGACGAGGATGGGCGCGCCCGCCTGCGTGCTGAACGGGTCGGCTTCGTATTCCAGTCCTTCCACCTGGTGCCTTCGCTGACGGCACTCGAAAACGTGATGCTGCCGCTCGAACTCGCGGGTCGTCGCGATGCCCGCGCGGCGGCGACGGAAACGCTCGGCCGAGTCGGACTCGAACACCGGACGGGCCACTACCCGCGTCAACTCTCCGGTGGTGAACAGCAACGCGTGGCCATTGCCCGCGCCTTCGTCACACGTCCGGCGGTGTTGTTTGCCGACGAACCCACGGGCAACCTGGACACGCATACGGGTGAACGCATCGTTTCGCTGCTCTTCGATCTCAATGCGCAATCGCACACGACGCTGGTGCTGGTGACGCACGATCGCACGGTGGCGGCGCGTTGCGGCCGCATCCTGCAGATGGACTCGGGGCTGCTGAAGTGAGTCGTCAACCGTGAACGCACTGATGCTCGCATTTCGCACGCTGCTCCGTGAGTGGCGGTCGGGTGAGCTCGGCGTGCTGGTGCTCGCAATCACGGTGGCGGTGGCCGCGCTGACGGGAGTCGGCTTCCTCGTCAATCGCATCGGCATCGCGGTCGACAACCAGGCGGGCGAAGTCCTGGCGGCCGATCTGCGCCTCGAATCGGGCCTGCCGATGGACGACAAGGCGCCCGAAGAGGCACGTCGCCGCGGGCTCGAGGTGGCGCGCAGCACTGGCCTCTTCAGCGTGGTTTTCAACGGCGATACGAACCAGCTGACGTCGCTGAGAGCAGTCTCGGAGAAATACCCGCTGCGCGGGCGCGTGATGCTCTCCGACGAGCCCTTCGGCGTGCCTCAGCCGGCAAACGGCATCCCGGCGCGGGGCGAAGTCTGGCCGGACTCACGGCTCGCAGCCGCGCTTGGCGCTGGCGTGGGCACCCAGCTCAACATTGGCAGCAGCACGTTTCGCGTCTCGCGCATCCTCATCACGCGCCCCGACCAGGGCGCCACGTTCCTCGAGCTGGCACCGAGCCTGATCATGAACGCGGAGGATCTCGATTCGACGCAACTCATCCAGCCCGGCAGCCGACTGCGACGCGCCCAGCTCTTCGCCGGCCCGCGCGACGAGATCGCTGCGTTCAAGACCTGGCTCGAAGCGAACAAGAAGCAGAGCGAGGAGATCGAGGACGTCGAGGACTCGGCCCCGCAGATCAAGTCCGCCATCGATCGATCCGCGCGTTTCCTGAGCATCGCGAGCCTGATGGCAGTGCTGCTGTGTGCCATCGCGGTGGCGATGGCGGCACGGCGATACGTGCACCGACACCTGGACTCCGTGGCCCTGCTCAAGACGCTCGGCGCCACGCGAGCCTTCACGCTCACCGTGAGCATGGTGCAGCTCACGCTCGTAGGGTTGTTAGCCGCCGTGCTGGGTTCGCTCGTGGGATTCGGCGCCCAGGCCTGGCTCGTGAAGGCATTGGCGGGCCTGCTGCGCGGCGACCTGCCGCCGCCGGGTCTGGCACCGCTTGGCATCGGATTTCTCACCGCTATCGCCGTGCTCGGCGGTTTTGCATTTCCGCCGCTCCTGCAGCTCTCGCGAACGCCGGCGTTGCGCGTCCTGCGTCGCGATGTCGGTCCGCCGCAGCCGCTCGTGGTCCTGGCATTCGGTCCGGCGGTACTTGCGATCGCATTCCTTATCTATTGGGTACTTCGCGACACGCGGACCGCACTCGCATTCGTCATCGGGCTTTCCGTGTTCATCGTCGTGGCCGCTCTCGCGGGCTGGTTGCTCGTCAAGCTCACGACTCGCCTGCGCGGTGGCGTCGGGGTGTCATGGCGCTACGGCATCGCCAACCTGGGCAGGCGTCGCACCGAAAGCGTCGTGCAGCTCACGGCATTCGCGCTGGGCATGATGATGTTGTTGCTGCTCGCCGTCGTGCGAAACGATCTGCTCAACGACTGGCGGCGCAGCCTGCCGTCCGACACACCCAACTTCTTCTTTATCAACATTCCGCCCGACGCGCACCAGGAGTTCACCACTTTCCTCGAAGAGCGCGGTGCGCAACACGCTCGCGCACGGCCGATGGTTCGCGCGCGCATGACGCACATCAACGGCAAGCCGATCGACGACATCCAGTTTGCGACGCGACGCGGCCGCGAGTTCGCCAACCGCGACCAGAACATCACGTGGGCGGAAGTCCTCGGCAGCGACAACACCATAAAGGCCGGTCATTGGTTCACGCCCGAGGAATTCGGCAAGCCGCTGGTCTCGGTGTCCACCGAGTACATGGAAGAGATGAATCTCAAGCTGGGCGACGAGCTTCAGTTCGACATCGCGGGCGAGACGCGCGCCGCCAGGATCTCCAGCGTGCGTGACGTGAAGTGGGACAGCTTCCAGCCTAACTTCTTCCTCATGTTCTCGCCGGGACTGCTGGACGGCTCGCAGGGTACGTGGATGACGGCGGCACACCTTTCCACCACCAACCCGAAGACCATTGCGGACCTGGTGCGTCGCTTCCCGAGCGTGTCGGTGTTCAACGTGGACGACCTCCTGCGCCAGGTTCGCGCGGTCATCGACAAGGCCGTTGCCGCCGTTCAGAGCGTTTTCCTCTTCACGCTCATG
>Ga0173480_10000779_pt1 | contig 11125 bp, 10 predicted proteins | sample NitcycUS209509C1_FD_122622 | JGI IMG/M metagenome (GOLD analysis project Ga0173480, IMG submission 122622) | Soil microbial communities from Arlington Agricultural Research Station in Wisconsin, USA - Nitrogen cycling UWRJ-S209-509C-1 (version... | ecosystem: Environmental > Terrestrial > Soil... | reverse complement strand
GCGGCCAATCCCTCAGCGCCCCCGCTCGGTGACGTCGATGGCGACGGCACGCTCGAGATGGCGGTATGGGACGACGCCTACATGTATCTGCTCAAGTCCAACGCGCGCCCGCTCGTCAACTGGCCGCGTCTCATTCACCCCGAGTCGGCGGGTGAGATGCCGCCCGTGAGTGCTGCGCGCAGCTTCGAGAGTCCGCTCATTGCGGACTTGAACGGTAGCGGTTCCGACGACGTCCTGTTTCCGCTCGATGACGGAACCCTGGTGGCGCTCGATGGCCGCGGCGCGGGGATCGCCGAATTCCCGCGCGTGATCCCGTCCGGCGCAGGAGCAGCGCCCTCACTCTCGATTGCGCCGCCCGGCCTCCTGTTCCTGGGATCTCAGGGCAGCGTGGAGTCGGTCAATTCGATCATCGACTCCGTGGGCGTGGCCAATCAGTCGGTGTTGTCTATCCAGGAGTTCACGCCCGCGAGCGGGACTCCGTACTGGCCGATGTGGCGCGGCGATCTCGCGCGCAGCGGTCGCATCGCGCGCACGCCGTCATCCGTGACCGCGAAGAGCGGAGCTTTCGACAAATCATCATTCATCATTTATCCCAATCCGGTGAAAGAAGGCACCGTGCACGCGCGCGTCGACACCAACGCGCGGGCGACGGTGGGGCTTTCGATCTTGAATCTCGAGGGACAGGAAGCCATCACACGTTCATTTTCGGTCAATCCCAACGGACTTCCCAACACGCCCTTTGACGAGGTCATCGATGTGAGCGCGCTCAAGAGCGGTGTATACTTGATGCGCTTGCGCATCGAGTCATCCGCGGGCTCGGGCTCGCTGGTGAAGACGTTTGCGATCCGTCGCTAGACGGCGCAAAGGACAAGGAGACGCACAATGCGTTGGCAGCACGCGTGGCTGATCGGTTTGATGATTGTACTTCCGTCGGCGGCTTCAGCAGCCGAGCCGGGGGAGGCGGGAGCGTTGTTTCTGCGCTTCGGACTGGGCGCGCGCGCGTCGGCCATGGGTGACGCGTATGCCGCCGTGGGCGAAGATGCGTCGAGTGTGTTCTGGAATCCGGGTGCCATGCCCGCGGTGCTGGGCACGCGCCTGACGCTCGTTCACAACGAGTACTTCCAGTCGCTGCGCTTCGAGCAGGCCGCCATCACCCACGAGACCAAGTGGGGAACGTTCGGCTTCATGTTCACGGGTCTCTATATGGACGACATGGACCGCTACGATGATGCGCAGGCGTCGTCGCCGCTGGGGACGTTCGGCGCCTACGACGTGGCGGCGGCGCTCGCGTATGGCCGCTACATCGTTCCCAACCTGGCGGTCGGCATTTCCATCAAGCCGGTGTACCAGCGCCTCGACGAGCTGTCGGCGAGCGGTCTCGCCTTTGACGCCGGCATCTATCACGTCTCGCGCATCGAGGGCGTGAAGCTCGCGGCAACGGTGGCGAACCTGGGCACGCCGATGAAGTTCGAGACCGAGGAATACGCGCTCCCGCGCTATGCGCGCCTCGGCGCCAGCTTCGAGCGCGAAGTGGCGAGCATCGACGGCCGCGTGCTGCTCACCTTCGACGCGATGTTTCCCAACGACGACGGCGTGCGCGAGCACTTCGGCGGCGAGTATTCGTACAAGCGCATGCTCGCGCTGCGCGCGGGCTACAAGGTGGGCTACGATTCGCAGGGCGCGACGTTCGGATTCGGTGTCGTGTACCGCGAGATCGGACTCGACTACGCGTTCCTGCCCGTCAAGAACGAGCTCGGCGACAGCCATCGCTTTGCCCTGAACTTCAGCTTTTGACGGTCTCCAGGCGCAGGCGTCCGTTGGTAAGGCGGGCGTATGTGTAGTGTGAGATCCAGTCGCCGAGGATCATGAACTCGCGACCGTTCCTGGTCTCGTGCATGGGATAGTGCACGTGACCCATCACGAACGCGTCGTTTCCCCTCACAAAGAAGTGATCCCAGGCGTGCGCGAGCACGATGCGCGCCCGCTTCTCCTGCGGCATGGTCAGGTACGTGCGGCTCCCGTGTGAGACGCCTCCCGCAATGGCATCCAGGAGGTCGGGGTGAATGGCGCGGGCCGCACCGATCACCACTTTGTTTCGAATAACTCCCTTGAGGAGCTTGTACCCGTAGTCTCGCGGCATGACGAGGTCCCCATGGGCCAACAAGATACGACGGCCCTGGGCTTCCACGAGGATATCGCGTTCGTGGATCACGACGCCGAGCTCGTGGGAGAACACATCGCCGACCCAGTAGTCGTGATTGCCGCCCAGGAAGTGAACCGGAATACCGCGCGCGCTGGCGCGCCGAATGGCTTCGCAGATATCCAGGTAGCGTCGCGACACGACCGATCGGTACTCGAAATAGAAGTCGAAAATATCCCCGAGAAGAAACAGCACCGAATTGGACGGGAGCCCGTCGAGAAAGCGAATGAAGCGCTCACGGCGCTCCGCTTCGCCGGCAATGGCAGCATCACGAAAATGCGTGTCCGCCAGGATGCGGATGTCCGGCGAGCGCAGGACGAGAGTGGTGCCGGAAGGATGTTTCATGTCGACGTGTGTTGCAGCCGGTCCGGCCGCCCAGGCGCACCATATTGGACGAGCCCGAATCATCGTAGCAAGCCATTTGGAAATGGTTGGTTATGGCAAGGAACCAGGCCCCTCGCCGTGGCGTACAAAAAGCGTGATTCCAATTGGCCGGGGGCAAGGGCCGGAAAGCGCATCAGCATGGCAACATTTGCCATGTTGACGCGATCTAACAAGCGGGATAAACTTATGGCTGCACGGTCGAGAGAAATCGAATTCGCCAGTTCCAGCCCTGAATCCCCCCTACCGGTCGGCCGGTGGTGCTTGCACCCGGTCTGCTCCTGAGCGTTCATTATCCCCCGCCGATAGTGATTTCGGCGCTGTTACATACTTAGAAAGAAGGCGTGAAACGCACGATGAAAGCCCGGATCCCGGTTCTTTTCTCTCTTCTGGTCGCCCTGTCCTCGACGGCGCAGGCCGCCGGCACCGCGTCCACCATTCCTGTTCGCTCCGACGGCAGCTCCATTACCGCCGACGTCGCCGAGCGCGTGGGCCCCGCCGTTGTTTTCATTCGCACCGAGCGCACGGTTGACGCGAAGAGCGGCGACGGCGGCGACACCCCATTTGAGTTCTTCCGTGAATTCTTTCCCCAGCAGCCGCAGCAGGGTGACGACCCCCGCGCCCAGCGGAATAGGCGGATGCCCGGAGGCGGATCTGGTTTTGTTTTCGACGACCAAAACCGGATTCTTACCAATTATCACGTGATCAAGGATGCTGACAAAATCACGGTCGTGCATGAAGAAGACGGAGAAGAAAAGGAATACGATGCGCGCGTCGTCGGCTACGACCGTCACTCCGACATCGCGATCATCCAGGTCGACCAGAAGGCCGCTCTTCCCAAAGTGGCGCTCGGCGATTCCGACGCGATGCGCGTGGGTGACTGGGTGATGGCGATCGGCACTCCGTTCGGTCAGTTGCAGGGAACCGTCACGGTGGGCATCGTGAGCGCGAAAGGGCGCAACGATCTCCAGATCATGGGTGGCGAAGCAACGTTTCAGAATTACATCCAGACCGACGCGTCGATCAATTTCGGAAACAGCGGCGGACCGCTCGTCAACATGAAGGGTGAAGCGATCGGCATCAACACGGCCATCAATCCGTCGGGACAGGGAATCGGCTTCGCCATTCCCATCAACATGGCGAAGAGCATCATGAACGAGCTCATCACCAAGGGCAAAGTGCGCTACGGCTATCTCGGCATCCGCCTGCAGGAGCTCGACAAGACACTGGCGCAGGGCATGGGCCTGGGGGTGGATCGCGGTATCCTGGTAGAGGATGTTTACCCTGATACGCCGGCCGCAAAAGCCGGTATTGAGCGGCGTGACGTGATCACCCAGTATGATGGCCAGCCCGTCAGGGAAGATGCAAAATTCAGAATGATGGTCGGCTCGACGCCGATCGGAAAGTCGGTGCCTGTCGTGGTTCTGCGTGACGGAAAAGAGAAGCGCGTCAACGTCACGCTGGCAGAGCGTCCCGAAGAGGACGTGGTGGCTTCGGCTCCCACTTCCGAAAGTTCCGCGTGGCTCGGCATTCACGTGGAAGACGCGCGGGCGAGCAATGCTCGCCGCCAATTCAGCCTCGACCGCGGTCAGTCCGGGGTCGTGGTGACCGGGGTGGATGAGGGAAGCCCGGCCGACGAGGCCAATCTTCAGGAAGGCGACGTGATCACCGAGGTCTACACGCAGAATGTCGGCGGCCTTGATGACTACGTCACCATTTCGAAGAAGCTGCAGAGTCGGAAGGACCCCATCGCTTTCCTGGTGAAGAGAGGGAGAACAACGAACTACGTGACGGTGTCTCCTGAATCGAATTAGAGGCGGAGGACTTCGTCGGCGAGTCGTCGACAGACCTTAACCAGGAGGTTTGAACATGCTGGAACGCGACAACAACGAAGAGCGTTTTGAGCAGACAGAAACGGCTGATCAGAAAAAGAAGGAGAAGCAGACGGGTGCCGGTATCCGGAGTCTCGATCTGTACCTTCACGAGATCAACCGGACGCCCCTCTTGACGCGCGAACAGGAGCGCGACCTGGCCAAGCGCATCCACGCCGGCGACAAAGCCGCGCTGGATCAGCTGGTGCAGGCCAACCTGCGGTTCGTGGTGTCGATCGCCAAGCAGTACTCAAACCAGGGTCTCTCGTTGGAGGACCTTATTAATGAAGGAAACCTGGGCCTGATCAAGGCTGCGCATCGCTTCGACGAAGAGCGAGGTTTCAAGTTCATCTCGTACGCCGTGTGGTGGATCCGCCAGGCCATGCTGCAGTCGCTGGCCGAGCATTCGCGCATCGTGCGGCTTCCGCTCAATCGCGCGGGCACGCTCTACCGCATCGGCAAGGTGTCACGACAGCTCGACCAGGAGCTCGGTCGCGCGCCCACACCGGACGAGATTGCGGCGCGTCTCAACATTTCCCCGCAGGAAGTGGAAGAGACCATGGTGATCGCCAACACGCACGTGTCGCTCGATGATCCGTATTCGGCGGACAAGGACGACACCGCGCTCGTCGATCACCTGACGGCGGAGGGACAGGAGTCGCCCGACGAGGGCACCTACACCGCCGCGCTCAGCGACGATCTCGATCGCGCGCTGGGCACGCTGTCGGACCGCGAGCGTCGCGTGCTTGCGATGTACTTCGGCCTCGGCGGCGACGAGCCCATGACGCTGGAAGACATCGGGCGCAAGCTCGGGCTGACGCGCGAGCGTATCCGCCAGATCAAGGAAAAGGCGATTCAGCGGCTGCGACATTCGACGCGCGCACGTTTCCTGCAGGGATACGTGGAAGGCTAGACGCACGGATGTTGCTGTGGTATCGAAGGGCAGGGTCGTCCGACCCTGCCCTTCATGTTCTCAAGCCGCTTGACACCGCCCCCGCCGCGCACCGACTCTAGCCCTGCAGGTAGTCCTCATGCGCGACCGTTTTCTCACTTTTCTCTATCTTCCCGAAGGCTCGAGTGAGCCGCGCTCGCTGCGCGTGCGGCGGAGCTTTGCGGTCGCGCTCGTGATCGCCGTGCTTGTCGCGCTGGGTGTATCGGGGTGGATGGTCCTCCACTATTCCAGCCGTCTCAAGGACGCGTACCAGGTGGAGCTGTTGGAGACGCAGAACAAACAGCTGCGTGGCGAGATGGCATCGCTCGAAACCGAGCTCGGCACATTGCGGCGACAGGTCGCGCAGAATTTTGATTTTCAGAAGAAGGCGCGCATCCTTGCCAATCTGGATGACGTGGGAGAAGACGTGGCCGAAGTCGGCGTGGGAGGTCCGGCGGCCGACTTCGCGCAGTCGATTGCGAGTCTCGATCCGCGCACCCGCAATCGATTGCTGGGCGCGCGCGACGACATCGACAAACTCCTGCGCCAGGCGCGCCTGCAGAAGTCCGACTACGAAACCATTCTGGCGCACCTCGAGAGCGCCAACCACGAAGCCCACACCACCCCGTCGCTCAAGCCGGTGAATGTGGCGTTCGTGTCGAGCCGCTTCGGCTGGCGTATGGACCCCATCACCGGCCGGCGCACCATGCACCGCGGCGTGGATTTTTCGGCGCGGCTGGGTACCCCCGTCATGTCGACCGCCGACGGCGTGGTCACCTATTCGGGGGTCTGGCAGACCTACGGCAACGTGGTCGAGATCTCGCACGGCAACGGCTTTATGACCCGCTACTGCCACCTGCAGCGCCGGCTGGTCCAGAAGGGCCAGAAGGTGACCCGGGGCGACATCATCGGGAAGGTCGGATCCACGGGCCGCTCCACCTTTTCGCACCTCCATTACGAGATCGAGCAGGACGGCGAGCGCATCGATCCGCTGCGCTACGTGCTCACCGATTTGGCCTTGCCGTGATTTCGGGGCGGGGGCTATCCTTCCCGCGAACTAACTCTGTTTTCAATAATGCTTTGTAACCGGCATATGAGACTGTGGTGCATGCTGGCGGCGTTCGCGGCGCTGGTAGTGGCTGCTTCCGCATGGGCAGCGACGGGCCTGGTGCGCACTGTGCGCTGCTCGTCCACGGGCGAGTCGGCCCGCGTGGTGATCGATCTCTCGCGGCCGCTGGAGTACGACGTCGCACTCTCCGCCGACTCCAGCGCTCTGGTGGTGGAGATACCGCGTGCTGTCAGCGAGTCCTCACTCGGCGAAGTGATGGTGGGATCGAGCGGAATCGCGTCTGTCTTCACGCGCACGATCAAGGACACCCCCGACCCGGCGCGCGTCGAAGTAACCCTGCGACTGGATGCGCCGGTGGCGTGGAAGCACTTCGCATTGCCGGCATCCAAGGGCAAGCCCGCGCGCATCGTCGTGGATGTGAGCCGCGCCGCGGGGACCGCGGCGCCCGCTATTTTCGCCTCGGACGAAGCGCGGGCAGACAGTGACGCAACGGCTCCCGAGCCAATCTTTCCGTCTGGCGCGCCTTCCCGCGGCGAGCCCGGTCCCGGACGCACGTTCGTGGTGGTGGTCGACGCTGGACACGGCGGTCACGACACCGGGACCGTCGGTCTGTATGGGTTGACGGAGAAGCGGCTGAATCTCGACATCGCGCAGCGCGTGGCCAGAGACCTCAACCGTCGCAGCGGCATCCGCGCCGTATACACGCGCGACGACGATACCTTCCTCACGCTTCCGGAGCGCAACGAAGTGGCGGAGAAGAAAAACGGCGACATTTTTGTGAGCATTCACATCAATTCGGCGCCGAGCAAGTCCGCGCGGGGCGCGGAGATTTATTTCGTGGCACCGGCGGGCGCCGAGAGCGCGGCATCCAAAGAGATGACGAGCGGTGATGCGGCGCATGAATTCGGGCTGGATGGACGCGGCGACGCCGACATCGTGCACATGCTTCTCGACGTGAACCAGCAGTCGGTGCTCGCGCGCAGTGAGGCGCTGGCGGCGAATATTCTCGAAGAAGTGCGCGACCGCAATCTCTTGCCCACGCGCAACGTGAAACAGAAATCCTTCTCGGTGCTGCGCACCATCTCCATGCCATCCGTGCTGGTGGAATGCGGATTCATTTCCAATCGCGAAGACGCCAAACTCCTGCGCAGCGAAGACGGGCGCGAACGCATCGCGCACGCCGTCGCCGAGGGCGTCTCCGATTTCCTGCGCGCCAATCCGCCGCAGCGCGACAGCACCGCGGCGTCGCGCGCCATCGTGCACCGCGTGCAGAACGGCGACACCCTGGCGTCGATCTCGAAACGTTACAACGTCACCGTGAACCGCATCTGCCAGTTGAACGGATTCCGCACGTCGCAAGAGCTCCGCGTCGGGCAGGAGATCGTGGTGCAGCGCTGAGCCCGTCATGAAAAGCGCGCGGGCAATCACGCACAACCTGGGCGCCAAGCTGCTGGCGCTGGTGGTGGCGGCGCTGGTGTGGTTCAACGCCAGCGGCCAGGAGCAGGTGATGCGAACCCGCACCGTGCCTCTCGTCTTCGAAGGACTTCCGGATTCACTCGCCGTGGCGACACCGCTTCCCGAAAACGCGGAAGTGCGCGTGACCGCGTCGCGACGCCAGCTCGTGACCGTCGGCTTCCGGCGGCTCTCCGTTGTCACCGATTTGAGCGGTTTCGGTCCCGGCCGTCATCGCGTTTCCTTCGGTTCGGACGCCATCCGCGGCCTGGGCAGCCTCGACCCGGGTGTGGCGCAGGTCATCTCTCCCGACCATGTCGATCTCGAGGTCGAGCCGATGGCAATCCGGCGCGTGCAGGTTTCGCTCGCCACCACCGGAGAGCTTCCGCACACCGTGGTGCCCGTCGAAGGCGGCACCGAGATCGAGCCGGCCTGGGTGACGATTCGCGGCCCGGCATCCATGCTGGAACGTGTGCAGCATGTGTCGACGCGCCCGCTCGACCTGACCAAGGTGCGCGACAACGTACAGCGTGAAGTGGCGCTCGACGTGGACCGCCGCATCTTCACCTGCGACCCGATGCGGGTGAGCCTCACCATGCGGGTGAGCGCGCGCGGCGAGCGCGTGCTCGCCAACGTGCCGCCCACCGTGCTTCTGGATTCCGATGCGATGGAAGTGGAGATCGAACCGCGCGCGGTGTCGCTCACGCTGGAGGGGCCGGCGGCCGTGCTCGACACGCTCTCGTCCGGCGACGTGTCGGTGCTCCTCAGTCTGGCCGGACGTCCGCCCGCCACCTACCGCATGTCGCCCGAGGTGATCCTGCCCCCCGGAGTGCGCCTGACCGCGACCAGCGCCGACACGCTCCAGGTCCGCGTGTTCCGGACCGGCCGTTGATGGTAGCCCGGCGGGCGATTGGCTTGACATGCGCACGTTCGCAATCCTAATGTTGCCGCGCTCGCTTGCAGCACGCGCCGCTTCCCGTTTTCGCCTGCATCCACTATGCGACTGACCGAACTGATCCAGCCGGAGGCCGTCGTGACCGGTGTGGCGTCGACGTCACGCGACGACCTCCTGGCCGCGATCGTCGAAGACCTCGACGCCAAGGGCTTCATTGCGGATCGCGACATGACCGCGCGCGATCTGCTTGCGCGCGAGCAGGTGATGAGCACCGGCGTGGGCAACGGCGTGGCGATACCGCACGCGTACACGCACGGGGTGAAAAAACTGATCGCGGGTCTTTATCGTACGCGCGAGCCGATCGCGTTCGGCGCTCCCGACGACGCGGGCGTGGATCTGTTTTTTGTGGTGCTGGGTCCGAAGGACAGCCGTCGTGATCACATCCGGATCCTGGCGAAAGTGTCGCGGCTTATCGGCCACGTCGATTTTCGCGAGGACTTGAGGCGCGCACAGGATGCCCAGGCTGTCAGCGCCGTGCTGCGCCGCTTCGGCGAACGATGATGGCGTGAGCGCTCCGCTTCGTATCCGGTTGCCGTGGCTCCTCGTCAGCACGATGTACATCGGGCTGATTTTCTTCGGCTCATCGCGGCCGTACCTGCGCCCGCCCGGTCCTGACTTCGCGCTCAAGGACAAGCTCGCGCACTGCACCGAATATGGCGTGCTCGGTCTTCTGGTATCGCGCGCCATTCGTCCCGGACGCGACGTGCCGCGCGGAGTGGAAATTCTCTGGTTCGTGGCGCTGGGCGCGGGCATTGCGGGTCTGGACGAATTGTTCCAGGGCACCATCGCCGGACGCGTGACCGATATCCGTGACTGGACCGCGGACGTCACCGGGCTCACCATCGGCGCCACCATTTCGGTTCTTCTTGCGCGCAGGAAACGCGCCGCTCCATGAAGTATTCGCGCCCGCGCGGCACCCACGACGTTACTCCCGCCGAGATCGAGCGCTGGCGGCGCGTCGAGTCGGCGTTCGAGCACGCGTTCGATCGCTACGGCTACCGCGGCATTCGCACGCCGATTTTCGAGCACACCGAGTTGTTCGTGCGCGCGGTGGGCGAACAGTCCGACATCGTCGCGAAGGAGATGTACACGTTCAAGGACCGCGGCGATCGTGATCTCACGCTGCGCCCCGAGAACACCGCGTCGGTGATTCGCGCGTACCTCGAGAACGGGATGCACCGCTGGGGCGGCATTCAGCGCCTGTGGTACACCGGTCCCATGTTCCGCTACGACCGCCCGCAGGCCGGCCGCTATCGCCAGTTCCACCAGGTGGGAGCCGAAGTGCTGGGAAGCGCCAGTGCGGCCGTCGACGCCGAGGTCATCGAGCTCGTGGTGGAGTCGCTGGCGGCGCTGGGTTTCGAAGGCCTCGATGTACGTCTCAATTCGGTGGGCACGGAAAAGTCGCGTGCACCCTACCGGACCGTTCTTCTCGATGCCATTCGTTCGCATGCCACGGAGCTCTCGAGCGAGGCACTCGAGCGCTACAGCAAGAATCCGCTGCGTATCTTCGATTCCAAGGAGTACGGCGACAAGCTGAAGCGCTCGCTTCCGGTAATCTCGGACCACCTGGTCGAGGAAGATGCCGCACACTTCGCGCACGTGCGTGAAGTGCTGGATGCTCTCGGTGTGAAGTACACCGAGGACAAGCATCTCGTGCGCGGTCTCGATTACTACACGCGCACCGTGTTCGAGGTGTACCACGGCGCCACGGGAGCGCAGAGTGCGCTGTGCGGCGGCGGGCGTTACGACGACCTCGTGCGCGAATGCGGCGGGCCCGACACGCCGGCGGTGGGATTCAGCGCCGGGCTCGAGCGTATCGTCGAAGCGATGAACGCCGCCGCCGATCCGAACGGCTTCATCCATTACTATGTCGTATGCGTTGGCCAGGCCGCCGAAGCTCGCGCACTCGGGGCGGCGCGCGTGTTGCGCGAGTTGGACTCCGCTGAAGTTGATCTTTCCGGGCGCTCGCGCAAGACACAATTGGAGTCCGCGTCGAAGAAGAAAGCCCGCATTGCCATCGTTGTCGACGCGGCCACGCCCGGCATCATCGAATGGCACGACCTGCGTGATCGCACCGAGCGTCGCGTGCAGGAAGATCACCTGTCGGTGTTTGCGCACGACGCGCACGACGGCGAAAAAGAATCCAGGGAGGATTCCAAGTGAGCAACGAAGGCTTCCATCTTCCATTCGAACGCTCCCATCGCACGGCGGATCTTTCCGCCGCGCAGGTGGGGGAGACGGTCCACCTGATGGGATGGGTGTCGCG
>Ga0173480_10000778_pt1 | contig 11125 bp, 10 predicted proteins | sample NitcycUS209509C1_FD_122622 | JGI IMG/M metagenome (GOLD analysis project Ga0173480, IMG submission 122622) | Soil microbial communities from Arlington Agricultural Research Station in Wisconsin, USA - Nitrogen cycling UWRJ-S209-509C-1 (version... | ecosystem: Environmental > Terrestrial > Soil... | reverse complement strand
TATTGGGCGAGTCGACGGGGAGCAGACCGATCTTTTCGGTGAGCTTGATCATTTCAGGATCGGCCATGATCTTTTTCATCTCGGCGTGCAGGCGCTCGATGATCGGCTTCGGCGTGGCCGCCGGTGCAAACAGGATGTGCCAGGACACTGCTTCGAAATCCGGCGCCTTGGCCGCTTCCGCGAAGGGCGGCACGTCCGGCAGCGAGGGAATCCGGGTGGTTGCTGAGACCGCGAGCGCACGCAGCTTGCCGTCGCGGATCAGCGGCAGTGACGCGCCAGCTTCCGCGAAGCCGAGCTGCACGTGGCCCGCCGCGATGTCCTGAATCGATTGCGGCGTATTCTTGTAAGGCACATGCGTAATGTCGAGATCGAAACGCTTCTTCATGTACTCGATCGACAGGTGCTGCGCGACGCCGGCACCGGGTGAGGAATAGCTCAGCGGGCTTTTGCTGTCTTTTATATGTTTGATGAGTTCGGGAACCGATTTCGCCGGCAGGTCGGGATTGACGACAAGGATGAAGGGCGACTTCACGTAGAAAGAAATCGGCACAAAATCCTTCACGTGGTCGTAGTTCACCTTCTTGTAGAGCACGGGGTTGATCGCCATCGCAGACGAGGTTGACACGAGCAGGGTGTAGCCATCGGCGGGCGCAGTGGCGACTGCAGCGGCGGCAAGCATCAGCGCCGCGCCGGGTCGGTTGTCGACCACGACCGGCTTGCCGAGCGCGACCTGCAGTTTCTCCGCATACAACCGAACCAGCGCATCCATGCCGGAGCCGGCGGCCAGCGGCACGACGATAGTGACCGGGCGCGTCGGATAATCCTGGGCTCGCGCCGGCGCACCGGCAGCAACTGCGGCAATAGTGGCGGCCAGGAGCGCGCGCCGGACAAGACTCCACGACATTTCAAACTCCTTTTGAGAATCGCAATTGAAAAGAGATGCGATGCGGTTTCCTATGGCACCCATCAAACCTTGGACATGCTAGCGGCATCATCTGTCCTGGACACTCGGGCACAGTGTCACGTCCTGTTCTCGGGGCATCAGCCCGATCTACGGCATTGGCGCAGATAGCTTTCGGCGGCGCTGCGGTCGAGCAAGCGTCCGACCTCCATGCGCTTGTCCGAAACATGAGAAAAGACCCGGGAAATAAATTCTTTCAAAGCCGCAACGACCGCATCGTCGATCGCGGCCACGGCGCCGGAGGGAACCGCAAGGATCTTATGGTCTACCTCGCCATCTTCGATCTGCTCCAGCAGGCCAATTGGATCGCATTCCAAGGTGGTTCCTGCGCTGAGCGGCTCCGAGGTCAACACGAAGCAATCGACCGCGTCGCCATCGCCGCTGACGGTGCCGATGACAAAGCCGTAAGGGTAGGGATAGCTGGCCGACACATCGACCGTGTGCAGATGCCGCAGCGTGCGCTCGTCGTAGATATTTTTGCGCCGCGAACCGGCCTGGTTTTCGATGAAGACCTGCATGGATTTCCCGCTTGCCTCTATACTAATCTTGCTTCGCCACCGATCCAGTCTTGTTCGGTCGGCAGGCAGGGGACGGCATGGCGGGGAATCATAGTCGGGCATCCATCGTTGAACGCCTGCGCGCGGAGATCCGTGCCGGGCGACCGATCTATGATGCCCTGTGCGGCTCCGGAATCACGGCCAAGATGGCCGCACGCGGCGGCGCTGACATGGTCACGACCCACTGTCTTGCTTATTTCCGCATGCAGGGCATGAGTTCGATGGCCGGTTACCTGCCGATCTGCGATGCCAACGCGCTCACTCTCGAGCTGGGGGAGCGGGCACTGGTGAACGTGGTCCGCGATTGCCCGCTGGTGGCAGGGCTGCTCTGTGTCGATCCGACACGCGACATGGCGCGCTTCCTCGAGACCGTGGCGGCGGCGGGATATGACGGCGTGATGAACTGTCCGACTGTCGCGCTGATCGACGGGAAATTCCGCAACGATTTGGAAGAAACCGGCATGGGCTTCGCACGCGAGGTAGACGTACTTGGATGCGCGTCGCGCATGGGCCTTTTTACAAAAGCGTTTTGTACGTCGCCGGAGGAAGCGCTCGCCATGGCGGAAGTCGGCGTCGACAATATTATCGTGCATTTCGGCAACAGCTCGGGCGGCACGATCGGCTCGAAAACTGTTCTCGGCGATGACGCTTCGCGAGCGCGTGCGGGCAAGGTGCTCGACGCGTTGTCCACGAAATTCTCCGACCGGATCGTTACCTGCCACGGGGGTGCCATTGAGACGCCGGCCGATTTCGAACGTTTTCTGAAGATGGAGCCGCGTCTACAAGGATATGTCGGTGGTTCGTCGGCCGAGCGATTCCCGATTGAAACATCTGTGGTGCAAGCGACGCGGGATTTCAAATACGTCAAGCTTTTGAAGGCGAACTAGTGCAGCGGGTTCGTGTCGCCGTTCTCGCTACGCTGGACAGCAAGCATGAGGCAGCGCGTTTTGTTTGCAACGCGCTGACCGCGGCCGGTGCCACGCCGTGGCTGGTCGACCTATCGCTGCGTCCGCACAGCCATGACTTCGCCGACGTTAACGCCGGGAAAATCGCGGAATCCGCGGGACTTGCTTGGGCCGATCTCGGACGTCTCGCGCGTGCGGACGCTGCCAGGGCCATGATAGCGGCCGGTATCGAAATCGTGCGCGCCAGGTTCGCGCGCCGCGAAATCGACGGTGTGATCGGCGTCGGAGGAGCCAACGGATCGACCATCGCCTGCGCGATCATGCGTGCGCTGCCGCTGGGTTTTCCAAAATGCATGGTGACCCCGGTTGCTGCGACTGCGGCCGTGCAATGGTACGTCGCCGAAAGCGACATCGCGATGTACCCGACGATTGGCGACATTTCGCTCAACCGTGTTACGCGCTCGGCTATGACAAATGCTGCTTATGCCGTCGCCGCAATGGCGCGAGCGTGGAGCAGGCAGGATGCTACCGCACGCGTTCCGCTGCTGGGCGTCTCGTCCTTCGGCAACACCCAGCCGGCGGTTGATCGCATCACAGAGCGACTGGAGGCGGAAGGATTTGAGGTCATTCATTTTCATGCCTCGGGGCCAGGCGGCCGCGCGCTCGAGATGCTGGCGGCATCGGGCGAACTTGCCGGCGTGATCGATCTCACGACATCCGAGCTCACCGACCTTGTCACCGGGGGCGTCTACAGTGCGGGCGAGACACGGCTCACTGCTGCCGGTGCTGCCGGCCTGCCGCAGGTAGTGGTGCCGGGGTGTCTCGACTTCACCAACTGGTGGGTGGGACAGGTGCCCGAGAAATTCCGGCAGCGCGAATTCTACCAATATAACGTCGAGATACTGTTGATGCGGACGAATGCCGAAGAATTCTCCAGTCTCGGTCGTCTGTTCGGCGAACGGCTGCGTGCCGCCAAAGGCCCGGTCAGCGTGCTCATTCCGGGCGGCGGCATGAGCCAGCTTGTTGACCGCAAGACTTTTGACCTTGCCGGCAATGAGTGCGGTGTGTGGGCCCAGCCTGAAACCGATCGGGTGTTCGGTGAGACGCTGAAGCGCTATCTGCCAGCCAGCACCATCAGGGAATTGCCGTACCACATCAACGATGCCGGGTTCGCGGATGCATGTGCGGCCGAAATGATCGGATTGATGCGCACACGGTCGAAGGTCTGACCGTGCCTTGTCGATTGACGCGAAACTGTGGCTAGGACCGCTTCTTTGCCTCGAGCCGCTGCGCAAGCCGCGTTATATCGACAACCATGCGTTCGTGCGTACCATTGCCGATCTCCTCGATTTCGTCGCGCGCCTTCACGTCAAACTCGATGCGGCGGCCGTCGACCTTGGTCACGACGGCTTCGGCCGTCACGCGATGGCCGACTGGTGTTGCTGCGAGATGGTGAATATTCACGCCGGTGCCGACAGCGCTTTCGCTCGGATCGAGATAGTCCCGCACGGCGTTGAGCGCGGCGTTTTCCATTGCGGTCACCATCATCGGCGTGGCGAACACAGGCGGCAGAGTCACGTCTTTGAACTGGTTTGCCAGATGACCAGGTGCGACGCGCAGCGTGTAGGTGCCTTTTGCTCCGACTGGAATTGTTCGCATCGCTTCAGTGTACCACGCGAGGAATGTGATTGATCGCCGGTGCAAGGATAATCAGCAACACTCCGCACAATGCAATGGGCAGGAATGCCATGCTCGGTATTCCGCTCAGATCCCAGACGAGGCCACTGATGACAGGCACGATTACAGCGCAGCTATAGCTGATGGTGAACATGGCCGCGGTCACCCGATGCACATCATCCGGAGGACTGAGCAGTGGCGGCAGCGCAAGGACGAGGACGAGGATCGCCGCAGCGGCAAAACCTTGCAGCGCCGCGGCCGCTACGATCCAGATGCCGCTGCCGAAAACGATTCCGCCGGTTGTGGCAATGCAAACCAGCGCGCACACGATATAGGGCCAGACGGCTCGTTCGAGACGGCCTGCGACAGCAAGCAAAATGAGCGAGGCGGGAATCTGCCCGATGTTCAATGCTGAGAGTGCCGCGCTGGTCCACTCGGCCTCGCCGTTGCTCTTCAGATAGTCGGGGATGAACGCATTGGTGGCGAAATAAGTCGCATTGATGGTGCCGAGCATGATGCCCAGCCGCCAGATCAATGAATTGTTCCAGTCCGGCCACCAGCGCCGTCGCGCCTGCGATCCGTTTGTCGTGCCCGACCGCGGCGAAAACAGCAGAACGAGCACAGCGATGATGGCGACGGGCACGCTCCAGAAGGCGAAACCCAGCTGCCAGGTGCCGACCAGCGGCAGAACCAGCGGCAGCGTGAGGGCGACCGGCGCAATTTCGCCGACCAGCAGGCCATTGGTGTAGACCGCGGTCGCAAGCCCGATCTTGTGCGGCAACCAGAGACGGACCGCCGGTGGCAGCGTCACCTGCATGATGGCAACGCCGGCCCCCATCGCGATTGTCATGGCGTAGAGCCAGAAAATGTCGGGCACCGCGCCGCGCAGCGCGCCGCCGATCGCATTGACCGCGATGCCAAGCACAAGCGCGGTGCGGACTCCGAGCCGGGCAATGAGCAGCGCGCCAGGCACGGCGGCTATGGCAAACAGCATCGATGGAAGTCCGGTCAGGATTCCCACCTGGGTCGCGCTCAAATTCATTTCGTCGTGAATGAGCGGAATGACGGGCGGAACGGCCAAAATGGTGAATCTCAACGCCGTGCCGGAGAGCCAAAGAAGCAATAATGAATTCAGGAGTCGCACGCGATCCGGCGCGCCGTTGAGATCATTCATGGATGAGAGGGGCCTTGCGGACTTTTTTGGGTCGCGAGCTGCTGGCGCACCAGATCGGGAAGATAATGCAGGCGCGAGTCGAACTTGATCCCGCGGACCTTGAACGCGGCGGCGGCAGCCATGTCGGCGTCTTTGTCGCCTATAAAGAAGCTTCTGGGGATGTCGATTGGCCATTCGCGCGCGGCCCATTCAAGCATGCCGGTACGGGGTTTCCGGCAGCTGCACGCCATGGCGAATGCCTTCACGGTTCCTTCCGGATGATGCGGACAATAATAGAAGGCATCGATGTGAGCGCCTTTTCCGTTTAGGACATTCTGCATGTGCGCGTGGAATGACTTTACCGCCGTTTCGTCGAAAAACCCGCGCGCCACACCTGACTGATTGGTTATCACCAGCACGTAATAGCCGGCCTCATTGAGCAGGCGCACGCTCTCGGGCGCCCCCGCTACCCATTCAAGCTGCTCGGGTCGGTGGACATAGCCATGATCGACGTTGAGAACCCCGTCGCGATCGAGGAACGCGGCCGGACGGCGCATTGCTGGCGCGGTCGAATTTGAATCAGCTTGTTTGGCGATCATTCCTGCACGGTCCGCATGCCGGGGTCACGGTCTTCCGGTCGCGATCTCGGCATCGGCCGCGGTCGGCGCAAATGTCGCTGTCCGGAACCCGCTGGAGATCCATACGACGCCGCCAACCATCCCAATGATGAAGCTTACCGCACCGAACAGGATGGACAGCGTCAGACCGTCGCTTTCGGCGAGTCCGGCATAAGAGAATGCTGCGATCATGCCGCTTTCACGGACACCCCACCCAGCGATCGATATTGGCACGGTCGCGATCAACAGCACAGGCGGCATCAGGAAAAGAACATGCGCAAACCCAACTGGCACGGAAACCGCTTTGGCGCAGCACCAGGCGGCGCTGATCGTCAAAAAATGAATCATGATCGAGCATCCGATTACGATTGCGGCGGATCGGAACGATCGACATATTTTCGCGGCGGCCTCGGCGGCTGCCGCCACGTGACGCGTTATCGTCCATCGGCGGAGCCATTGGGCAAAGTGCGTGCTGGCCAATAACACCATCAATGGACCCGCGATCGCGCCGCACGCGAGCACCAGCAGGACCGCGCGCGGAACCGGTTCACGGATCAGCTGAAGCGTCCAGGGCAGGCACACAGCGACTATGAGTGCGAGAACAAAAACACCAAAGATTCGATCGAGCAGAACAGAGTAAGTCGCGTTCGCCCAGCCGGCGCCTCTGCGGGCGGCGAACCAGATCCGGACACCGTCGCCGCCGACTGTCGAGGGCAGAACCTGGTTGAAGAATGCGGCGATGAAATTGATCTGCAACGTGCCGGCGAACCCCAGATCGGCGCCGCAAGAAATGGCGATCTGCCGCCATCGTGCCGACAGCAGCAACAACTGGATCGCCAGGAGAGCCACGGCGACGATCAGCCAGCTCGGTTCGAGACGGTTCAATCGTTCGACCAGCGCATCGAGATTGACCCAGCGTAGGGAGAAATAGAGCAGGAGGCCGGTTATCGCCGCTTTGGCCAGCAACAGAAACGTGCGGCGCATGTGGTCCTCGGTCCTTGGCGGTCGTTGAATGGAGCGAGGGCTTGGCATGACCCTCCTGCGTACGCAAGAGAGTTGCCCCGCGACCGCAAGGGTCTCAATTCACTATTGTACGACAGCGGAATTTGATAGCTAAGTGTCTGGAAACCCGTCGATTAACTCATGTAGGCAGACGCGCGGGTCCTGTCGCAGAACTTTGCTAAAATGGCGCTTCAAACCGGACACAAGTGGATCGCTTGAACATTACATCGACCAAGAGAGCGCCTTCCGTTCCCGCGGGCGCAAGGACGGCCGATCTCACCGTCGTCGGCGGCGCAGGTCACGTCGGCATCCCGCTCGTGCTGGCCCTCGCGGACGCGGGCCTGACCGTCAACGTCAACGACCTCAACGAGGCGGCGCTTGCAACTCTGAGCTCCGGGAAGTTGCCGTTTATCGAGCATGGCGCGGCGCCGCTTTTAGCGAGAGCGTTGGAGAGCCAGCGGCTCATTTTTACGTCTTCTCCAAAGGAGGTCAGCCGCACCGGTCCCGTCATCGTCGCCATCGGCACGCCGGTCGATGAATTCCTCAATCCGGTGCGAGCCGAAATCCAGCGCTGCATCGACAGCCTGCTTCCGCATGTCAGTGACGAGCAATTGCTCATCCTTCGGTCGACCGTCTATCCGGGAACGACCGACTGGCTTCAGGACTATCTGAGCCGGGTTGGCCGCACGAACGGTCTTGCGTTCTGCCCCGAGCGTGTGGTGCAGGGATATGGCGTCAAAGAGCTGCGCGAGATGCCGCAAATCATCAGCGCGACCACGCCGGAAGCCGAGCAGCACGCAAGTGCGCTATTCCGCAAGATCGTTCCGGAACTCGTGATCGTCAGACCGATCGAAGCCGAGTTCGCGAAGCTCTTCAACAACGCCTACCGGTATATTGAATTCGCGGCCACCAACCAGTTCTACATGATCGCAAAATCGGCTGGAGCGGACTATCAGGCGGTCATGCGCGCGATGAAGCAGAACTATCCGCGCGCAAAAAACTTTCCGGGCCCCGGGTTCTCGGCAGGCCCCTGCCTGTTCAAGGACACGATGCAGCTTGCGGCCTATGCGCGCAACCAGTTCGGTCTCGGTCATGCCGCGATGCAGGTCAATGAGGGCTTCGTGCTGCAGCTCGTCGACGATCTACGGCGGTCATACGACGTCTCGAAAATGACTGTCGGCCTCCTGGGTATGGCGTTCAAGGCCGAGATCGATGATACGCGGGCCTCGCTGAGTTATAAGCTCAAGCGAACCCTGCAAATGCTGGCGCGCGAGGTCCTCACGACAGATCCTTTCGTGACGACCGATCCTGCGCTGTTGCCTCTCGAGCAGGTGGTCGCGCGCAGCGACATCTTGATCCTTTGCACGCCACACTCTGCTTACGCGCGCGCCGATTTGAAGGGGAAGCCCGTCGTTGATGTCTGGGGTTTTCTTAAAAACGCGAATGTCGTGTCCTGAGCATGTTTGCGCGCGCTAAAATCACAAACACTTTTGTGTCGGGAATGTTCGCTGGCGGTCATTCTTCCGGCGGGGTGAAGCGTCGATCGGCGTGGAAGGCCGCGACATGAAACTTACACCGCGCCAAATTCTGATTGTCTTGCACGATCTGTTGGCGACTGCGGCCGCAATTGTGGCCACCTTTTTCCTGCGGTTTGAAGGTGCGGCCCTCGACGAGCGTCTGCACGGCCTGGGAAGATTTCTGCCGGCCTTTCTAGTCTGCGCGGCCATCGTCTACTTCGTCATCGGGCTGCACCGGAACAAGTGGCGATTCACATCGGTCCCGGACCTCTACAATTTATTCCGCGCCTCGATCGTGCTGGCGCTGTCGCTGCTCGCGCTCGACTATGTTCTGCTGGCGCCGAATGTGTACGGCACATTCTATTTCGGCAAAATTTCGATTCTGCTGTACTGGTTTCTGCAAATGTTCTTTCTGGGCGGCCTGCGTGTCGCCTACCGGTACTTCCACTACGCGCGAATGTTGCAGCGCGTGAGGGTCGCGGATGCGACTCCTACGCTCGTTCTTGGCCGTGCCGCCGACGCGGAAGTGCTGCTGCGAAGCATCGAAAGCGGCGCGGTCAAGAAAATCTGGCCCGTCGGCGTTCTCTCACCGTCTTCGGCGGATCGCGGCCAATCGATCCGCGGTTTGCGCGTGCTGGGCGATATCGAGGACCTCGAGCAAGTCGTCGCCGACCTTGAGCGTCGCGGCGAGCGGGTGACCCGGCTTGTGCTTGCGCCTTCGGCACTGACGCCGGAGGCGCGGCCGGAGGCGGTTTTGATCCGTGCCCGCAAGCTTGGCCTCAGCATGAGCCAGCTTCCGTCGCTCGATGCCGAAGGGCCGGCCGTCCAGCTTGCGCCAGTGGCTGTCGAAGACCTTCTGCTGCGGCCTAGCGTGAAGATTGATTACCGGCGGCTTGAGAATTTTGTGAGCGCAAAAGCCATCGTCGTGACGGGCGGCGGCGGTTCGATTGGCTCCGAAATCTGCGACCGCATGGTCACTTTCGGCGCGAGCCGTTTGCTGGTGGTCGAGCATTCCGAGCCCGCGCTGCACGCCGTACTGGAGACACTAAAGGCCAAGCAAAGCTCCACGGAAATTCTGGGTCGGATTGCTGATGTCCGCGACCGCCAGAGGATCACCAGCCTCGTCGCACAATTCAAGCCGGATATTGTTTTTCATGCGGCTGCGCTCAAGCATGTGCCGATGCTCGAGCAGGATTGGGACGAAGGCATTAAGACCAACGTGTTCGGTTCGATCAACGTCGCCGATGCTGCGGCAGCTGCCGGTGCCGCGGCGATGGTGATGATCTCGACCGACAAGGCGATCGAGCCCGTTTCCGTCCTGGGCGCGACCAAGCGTCTGGCGGAAATGTATTGCCAGGCGCTCGATGGCGAATTGTCGCGCCGCAGCCAGCATCCGATGCGACTCATCTCCGTGCGCTTCGGCAATGTGCTCGCCTCCAACGGCTCGGTCGTTCCGAAGTTCAAGGCGCAGATCGAGGCAGGCGGTCCGGTGACGGTGACGCATCCCGACATGGTCCGCTACTTCATGACGATTCGAGAGGCCTGTGACCTCGTCGTAATGGCCGCAAGCCATGCATCGGAGCAGTTGAACGGAGATGCATCGGTCTATGTCCTCAACATGGGACAGCCGGTAAAGATCGTTGAATTGGCCGAGCGCATTATTCGGCTCAGCGGTCTTGAGCCCGAACGTGACATCAAGATTACCTTCACCGGCATCCGTCCCGGCGAGCGTTTAAACGAGATCCTTTTTGCGCGTGGTGAGGAGACATCCGAGATCGGCATTCCTGGTATCGTCGCCGCCAAACCTGTCTCACCCTCGCTCGAGACGATCCGCGCCTGGGTGGCGACCCTGGAGCAGGGTGTTACGCGCGGCGAACGCGCGGCGATCTACAATGTCTTGCGCGATGCAGTTCCGGAATTTCGCGGCGAAGCGGCGTGAAGGGAGCGGCAGTGGACCTCACCACATTCTTCAAGGCCGAATTTGCCGAGCACAACGACGTCGCGCGCCATACTGAAGCGGCACTGTCCGAGGCCTTCGCAAAACTTGTACAGGCTTGCGCACAATCGATCCGCGGCGGCGGCAAGCTGATGTTTTTCGGTAATGGCGGCAGCGCGGCGGACGCACAGCACCTCGCGACCGAATTGATCGTTCGCTACAAGAAGGATCGCGCCGCAATTGCAGCAATCGCGTTGACGACCGACAGCTCGGTGCTCACTGCGACTGGTAACGATCTGGGGTTTGAAAAGATATTTGCCCGGCAGATCGAGGCACTGGGCCGGAAAGGCGATATTGCGGTCGCCATCTCGACCTCCGGTAAAAGCCCGAATGTCATCGCCGGTCTGAGGCAGGCGAAAGCCATGGGCCTTGTCACCGCGGCGTTTGGCGCTAACGACGGCGGCTCCATGCCGACGCATGCCGACCACCTTTTACTTGTCCCGTCAGCGACGACCGCCCGCATCCAGGAAATGCACATTTTGCTCGGCCAAATGCTCTGTGGGGCTCTCGAAATCGAGCTGGGACTGGCTGCCACCCGTTAGTTTTCCTGAAAAAGCAGGCATTTGCTTCTTTTACATCCTGAAAATCACGTTCCTTATGCTGAAAAGCCTTGACTCCCCCCGGCCGAGGATTTTCCCTTCCGGCCAGGGAGAAACGACCAATGAACGCAACAATCCTGCCTGGCCCCGGTGCCAAATCGCGTGCCTCGCGCACGCGGGAAGGTGACGGTCACAGCATCC
>Ga0173480_10000777_pt1 | contig 11128 bp, 8 predicted proteins | sample NitcycUS209509C1_FD_122622 | JGI IMG/M metagenome (GOLD analysis project Ga0173480, IMG submission 122622) | Soil microbial communities from Arlington Agricultural Research Station in Wisconsin, USA - Nitrogen cycling UWRJ-S209-509C-1 (version... | ecosystem: Environmental > Terrestrial > Soil >... | reverse complement strand
CTAGTTGGAATCGAGGGCCTCTCGCACGCTGGCAGCGAGGTCCTCGAGCGAAAACGGCTTCTGCAGGAAGTGCACGCCCTCGTCCAGCACGCCGCGAGGAGCCAGCGCACTGGCCGAATAGCCCGACACGAAGAGCGCCTTCAGTTGGGGCTTCGACGACCGCAGCCGGGCCGCAAGCTCGCGGCCGTTCATCTCGGGCATCACGACGTCGGTCACCAGCAGGTGCACCGGACCCGGGTGAGTGTCGAACAGATGGATGGCCTCGCCGGGGGTCGCCGCCGTGAGGACCAGGTAGCCGAAGCGTTCGAGCACGATCTTGCTGAGGCGCAGCACCGCGGCTTCGTCTTCGACGAGCAGCACCGTCTCGGTGCCGGCGCGCGGCGCGCCTGGCGTATCCCCGCTCGTCACAGTCACCTCGGCTTCGACCGCCGGCAGAAAGATACGCACGAGGGTGCCCTGATTGAGCTCGGTCTCCACCTCGACGCAGCCGCCATTCTGCTTCACGATACCGTAGACGGTCGCGAGTCCCAAGCCGGTACCCTGGCCGACCGGCTTGGTCGTGAAGAACGGCTCGAACAGATGGGCGGCGGTTTCGGCGTCCATGCCGCGGCCATCGTCGGAGACGTCGACGATGGAATATGCCCCCGCCACGAGGCCCCGGGGTGCGCATTCCGCTCCGCCCAGGCTCTGACGGTGCGTCCGGATGGTCAGGCGGCCGACGCCGGCGATCGCGTCGCGGGCGTTGGCGGCGAGGTTGGTCAGGAGCTGGTCCACCTGATACGGATCGATGCGGACCCGCCCCGCGTCGGCGCCGGGCGCCCACACCAGCTCGATGTCTTCGCCGATCAAGCGGCGCAGCATGCCGAGCGACGCCCCGACCGCGTGGTTCAGGTCGAGCACTCGGGGGGCCACCAGCTGGCGACGGGCGAAGCCGAGGAGCTGGCGGGTGATCCCGGTGGCCCGCGCCGCGGCCGCTTTGATGGCTTCGAGATCCAGACGCACGGGACTGGCCGTGTCGCTGGCGAGCAGCGCCAGTTCGACGTGCCCGGTGATGACGCTCAGCATGTTGTTGAAGTCGTGGGCGACTCCGCCGGCGAGGCGGCCCACCGACTCCATCTTCTGCGCCTGCGTCAGCTGCTCCTGCAACCGGATGCGCTCCAACTCGGCGGCCTTCCGTTCGGTGACGTCCTGGGCGCCGCCCACGGTGCGCACGGGATGGCGCGCGTCGCCCTCGTCTCGGAAGAACGTCTGCGACCGCACCTTCAGCCAGCGCAACTCGCCGTCAGGCCTGATGAAGCGATACTCGACGTCGTAGAACCCGTCCGACTGCGGCGCGTGCGCGCGCCTGACGGCCTCGACAATCCCCGCTCGATCGTCGGGGTGGATCCACAGCACGCTGTCGGCGCCATCGGTGCTCGGATGCCGCGGGAGCGACTCGTCGACCGCGAGGCCGGAGATGCGCCGCAGCTCGGGCGACCAATAGCGTTCGTCGGTGAGGTGATCGTGGTCGAAGATGCCGATGTCGGCGATGCGAATCGCCTGGTTGAGCCGCTCCTCGCTGCGGCGCAGGCGGTCCTCGGCCAGTTTGCGTGCCGTGATCTCGCGCACGATCGCCTGAGCCGCGACGATGCCGCCGTCGGCCGCGCGCATCGGCTGCACGATCGTGCTGAACCACCGCGGCTGGCCGTTCACGTCGAAGTGATCCTCGGTGCTCAGCGTCTCGCCGCTGTCGATCACGCGGCGGACGCCGGCGCGGTAGCGCTCGGCGACGGGCGGCGGAAACAGCTCGTCCACCGTCCTGCCCTCGACCTCTTCGGGCTTGAGCCCGAAAATCGCGGCCGCGGCGCGATTGACGTAGAGGAACCGCCCTCCGGCGTCGGCGCTGAAGATCGGATCGTGCGCCGACTCGACGAGCGATCGATAGCGCTCCTCGCTCTCGCGCAACGCCTGCTCGGCCCGCGCCCGGTCGCTCACGTCGCGGAACGAGGCGACGAACCCGGCAACGGCCGCGGCGTCATTCTCGATGCGCGTAATCGAGCCGGCGATCGGAAAGCGGAGGCCGTTACTCGCCACACCCACCGCCTCCCCCGTCCAGTTCGTGTTGACATTCATCGCGGCCAGCGGATTGGCGGGCGCGACGAACCACGACAGCAGCCGGCCACCGATGTCGGCGGCGCGCTGGTAGCCCCACAGCCGCACGAACGCGTCGTTGACGAAGGAGATGCGGCCTTCGACGTCCGTGAACACGATGGCGTCGACGCTCGACTCGATCGCCTGCGACACGAAGTGCAGCCGCTGGGCGTCAGACAGACGGGCAGATCGGTCGGTCCGGTGTAAGAAGATCGGGATCAGCATGCCGGTACGGATAGAGGCGCGCGGCCCGGTCGAAGCCACGGGGCGCAGCGAGCCGGGAGATTCTACACTTCGGGACTATCATCTCAAGGGTTTTCCGTCACTTCGTCATGCCTGACTCCAACGGTTCCACTTCTCGGCCCGACGCCGCACGCGGCGTCTTCCTGGGCGACCTGGCCCACGACCTGAGCACGCCGCTCACCGCCATCCATGGCGCCACCGAATTGCTGCTCGCCGGCACCTACGGGCCCATCGAGGGCGAGCAGCGCGCACTGATGCTCGAAGTGCTGGCCAGCGCGCGCGAACTCCGCGCGGTCGTGCAGGACGTGGCCGACCTGGGCGCGCTCGAGACCGGACGGCTCGCGTTCGCGTCAGCCCAGGTGGACGTGGCGGCCCTCGTCCGCGAGCTGCGGTCCACCTTCGCCGACACCGCGGCCAGGCGTTCGGTCACGTTCGCGCTCGACGCTCAGCTCGATGGGCCCGTCGCCAGCGACGAGCGCCGGCTGCGTCAGATCTTCTCGGCGCTCTTCGGCTACGCGGTGAAGGCGTCGAGGCGCGGCAGCCAGGTCACCGCGTCGGTCACACGACGCGACGGCCGCCTCCGCGCCGAGGTCCGCTCCACCGGCATCACCACCGGCGAGCCGGACACGCTCTTCGCGGACAGGCGCGACCCGACGCCCGGCGTTCCCAAGCCGTATCGCGGGCCCGGCCTCGGGCTGCCGCTCGCCGGGCGCGTCGTCGCCGCGTGGGGCGGCCATACCGGCGCCGAGGTCCGCGACGGCGTGCTGGTGCTCAGCGTGGAGCTGCCCGTCGGCTGACACGGGCCGCGTCCTCCGCGGCCCGCGTGTGACAGAATGTCGGCCGCATGAGCACACTCAAAATCAAGGTGATCGTGGGCAGCACGCGGGCCAACCGGTTCAGCGAGAAGCCGGCGCAATGGATCTTCGACGTCGCGAAGAGCCGCGCCGATCTCGACGTCGAGCTGCTCGACCTGCGCGACTACCCGATGCCATTTTTCGAAGAGGCGCTGCCTCCCGGGCTGGCCAAGGACAACTACGACCACCCGGTCGTCGTGAAGTGGCGCGAGAAGATTCGCGAGGCCGACGGCTACATCATCTGCACGCCCGAGTACAACCACGGCTACCCGGCGGTGCTGAAGAACGCGCTCGATTACGTCTATTCGGTATGGGGCCGCAAGGCCGTGGCCTTCGTCAGCTGGGGCGGCACCGGCGGCGCGCGCGGCGTGGAACAGCTGCGCCTGGTGGCCGTCGAGCTCGACATGGTGCCGATTCGCTGGGCCGTGCACATTCCGAACCCGTGGTTCATCCAGGACGTAAGCGGCGTCGCGACCGACGTCAACAACCAGGCGGCCAAGGCGCTGCTCGACCACCTGACGTGGTGGAGTTCCGCGCTGAAAACCGCGCGGAACTAGAAGGCCGCGGCTTCGCCGCGGTAAGGCGGGTGAGGTGGATGGGGCGGATAAGAGCTCTTACCCGCCTTACCGGCCGATGGCCGGCCCTACCCGCCTCTCAGTCAAGGTTCACCCTCAGAATCTTGCGTCCCTGGAGGACGACTTCGTTCAGCAAGAGCGGCACGGACCAGCAGAACCACGCCGAGATGCCGATGCGCTCCAGCAGTGGCATCCCCTGCGCCGCGAGCACGCTGTCGAAGGCGCGGAACGTGACAAAGGCGAACGTCACGACGTAGCTCCGAACCATCCACTCCTTGTGCTGCTCGTAGAGGTGGCGCTTGATGGCGAGGAAGGCGAGCCCGGTGGTCGTGAGCCAGGCGGTGGCGAGTCCGATGAGGCCGGAACCGAACACGACGCCGCCAGCCGTGTTGAAGGCGAGATAGTAGCCGGCGGTCGCGCCCAGCGCGACCGCCGCCATGTAGACGAGCCCCAGGTTCTTGTGCAGCGCGGGATAGCGATCGCTCAGTCCCAGCCACAGCTGCACCGGCCCCGTCAGCAGCGCCACCACACCCATCGAGATGTGGGTCAGGAGCCAGCCGCGCATCGGCCAGTACTGCCGGAACTGCCCTTCGTCGAATCGCACGTAGTACGGCAACGCCGCGACCACGATGAAGATCAACGCGCCGAGAGCCGCCATCCCCAGCAGCGCAAGGGAACCGCTCCCCGCCTTGGCTTCCGAACCGACCGCCGTCGCCACGCTTCCGTTCATCGACCTGCTCCGCTTAATCGACTCCAAACGCGAGCAGCACGTTGCCGGGCCGCCCGATCAGGCTCACGTAGCCCGAATTGATGAAGATCATTCCGTCGCCGACCGCCGCGCCGGGACCATCCATCGCCCCGCCCTTGGCCTTGACGCCGTTGACGGTCTCGAACTCGCGGTTGGTGTCGAAGCTCCAGACCAGCGTGCCGTCGTCGCTGGCGTAGGCGCGGAGCCCGCCGTCCATGGATCCGGACAATACGATGCCTGGCACCGCGGTCACCGCGGCTCCCTGCGCCGCACTGCAGCCGCGCTCGGTGCCACACAGCCGTTCAGACGCTTCTTTCGACCACACCTCGGCGCCGGTATCGAGGCGCACGGCCCGGATGCCGCCCGGCGTCTTGCCCGCCGTCCCGTTGACGCTGAAATACGCCTGGCGATCGTCGGCCGCGCCGCCCCACTGCCCGCCCATCCCGCCGCCGGGGCTCGAGCGGTACTCCCACACCTTGGCGCCCTTGTTGTCGGGATCGAAGCCGTAGACCATGCCCGACTTCTGCTGAATCAGGATCAGCTCCTTGCCGGTCGCCGTTTTGACGAGCATCGGCGACGCCGAGAAATCGTAGTCGGGACCGAGCGCCGCCGGGCAGTTCGCATTGCTGGTGTCGTTCGCGCGGCATCCCCCGGCCCACACGTCGTTGACCAGCGGCTGCTGCGACCACCGGAGCTTCCCGGTGTCGATGTCGAGCGCGAGCACCGCGTCGGTGGTGAGCTGCGGCGGATCGGCGTAGCCGTTGCCGGTGGCGACGTACACGGCCTTCCGCTTCGCATCGATCGTCGGCGCCGCCCAGATCCCGCCGCCCGCGGGTCCCCACAACGCGACGCCTTCCTTGTTCTTGCCGCGCGACTTGAGCTCGTCGACCGTGTAGGTCTTCCAGATCACCGCGCCGGTGTTGGCGTTGAGCGCCGTGACGCTGCCGCGAAAGGTGCAGCACTCGTAGCGCGGCGTGCCGCCCTGCCCTTCCTCGCCGACGCCGGCAAGCGGCACGTAGACGCGCCCGTCGTGGACGGTCACCGAGCCGGTGGCTTTGGCGTAGGGATGCGAGTCGAGCTTGCGCGTCCAGATCTCCTTGCCGGTCGCGGCGTCGATCGCGTAGGCCGACGCGGTGCCGTCGGCGAAGAACACGGCAAATCCCGAGGGGCCGTTCGCCGGCTTGTAGGGTGCCACCGTCACCGCCGTGCGAATGCCGGCCTGCGCGTGGTAGCTCCAGTGCGTGCAGCCGGTCTTGGCGTCGAGCGCGAACACGTCGCCGCTCTCGCTCCCCACGAAGACGCGGCCGCCGAGCACCGCGGGCTGCGAGCGCGCCGAGCTCACACCTGCGAATCCGAACGCCCACTTCAGCTTCATGCGCGGCATCATCGGCGCGGTGACGCCGCCGGCGGCAGCGGGGATGTAGCGCGTATTGGCAACGCCTGCGCCCCAGCCGTTCCAGCCGCTCTGCAGGTCGCGCGCCCGCACCGGCGCCGGCGCGGCGGTGCAGCGGCCCTGGGCGGGCAGCGGCGCCGCGGTGCCCATCGGACGGCCGGCGATGAAGCCCGCCACGGCACGGCGCTCGGCATCGCTCAGCGCCGAACCCTGCCGGAACATGTTGCCGCTGACGAGCGCGGTGTAGATCGTCTCGGGCGCAATCTCGGCGAGCACCGCGCGGTTGGGCGCGCGCGAATCGGCGGCCGGATTCTGGTGGCAGGTGGCGCACGCCTTCTCGAACACGGCGGCACCGTCGGGCGCCTGCGCGCGGGCCGTCGCGACGAGCGCACCCAGCGCGACGAAGGTGGCAACACACACAGTGACTGGTTTCATGGGGTCCTTAGGGTTGGGATGCGAGCGGGCCGCTTTCGGGTATGGGCTGCCCACCCACGGTGAGGCCGCCCTGTATCGGCCGCCGCGGACGGATGATGCCCTTCTGGCGATCCTCTTCGAGCGCACGATCCTCGGCACGCTCGCCGCCGAGCCCTTGCAGGATCGCCAGGTTGCCTTCATGGCATTCGTACGGCAGCACCTGGTAGCCGGACGGTGACGTGAACGGAATCGAGATCGTGTAGGGCTTGGTGTAGGTCTTCGGATCGATCACCGTTGCGTCATAACGCAGGAGGTCCGCGCCGACGCGCGTGATGCGCTCGATGATCTTCAGTTCCGGACTCGCCAGCACGGGATTGCCCGGCACCGTCGCCTTGCCGTTGAAGTTGGTGGTCTCGACCACCAGCGTGTCGCCTTCCCAGCGGCCGCGCGAGTCGCCCATGTACGAGCGGACGCCGGGGCCGGCGTGGGGCCGGCCGTCGAGCGGGATCACGCGCGCCTCGTGAATCATCTCCGCCATGATCACGGCGTAGCCCGGCGTCAGCCAAGAGTTGTCGTTGCGAAACGAGCCCACGGCGTTCTCGGCGGCCGTCCGGGTGCGCTCGTCGCGCCGCACTTTCTCGGCGAACTCCGCGTCGGTGAGCTCGGCCTTGGTTCCCAGCGCCGGCGGCCGCTGCAGCGGGATGCCGAAGGCCGAATCCCCGGACCAGGTTGCCTGCAAGTCGGGATCACCCCACGGCGTCCTGGGCGGCGAATACGGCTGCGCCGACGCGCCCGATGAGACCAGCACGACCAGCCCCCACCCGAGCCCACTCCGGAGCCAGCACGAGAGGAAATGGCGCATGTCCTCGTTCTCCGCGCCAGAGTCTACAAGAGGTCACGGTCTGGGCGCACACGCCCACCCGTTTGGGCGTGAGCGCACACTGCACACAACCGCACAAGGCGACGGCCGAGCGAAAACCTCTGTCCGTTCTGGGGCTTATCCCCGCAGTCGGTCGGTGCCACATCCGGTACAGGTCATGCTACGACACGGCCGGCACGGGCGCGTCTGTGCGGGGCGGGACAACCCAGGACAAGGACAGAGCTTCGACATGAACCAGACCGGCCCGGTGCGTGGCCACATTCTCGCCGTTGACGATCAGCAGCCCAACCTGACCCTGGTGACGCAGATGCTCGAGGCCGAAGGCCACGTGGTGCGCACCGCCGGCACCGGGCTCTCCGCGCTCCAGGCAATCGACCGCCAGCTGCCCGATCTCATCCTCCTCGACGTCGGCCTGCCCGACATCAACGGCTTCGAGGTGTGCCGGCGCCTGAAGCAGAACCTGCTCACGCGTCTCATCCCGGTGGTGATGGTCACCGGCATGAACTCGCGCGAGCACCGGATCGAAGGCATCAACGCGGGGGCCGACGACTTTCTCGGCAAGCCGTTCGACTCCGGCGAACTCCGCGCCCGCGTCGGCTCCCTGCTGCGGCTGAAACGCTATACCGACGACCTCGAATCGGCCGAATCGGTCATCCTCAGCCTCGCCCTCACGGTGGAAGCGCGCGATCCCTACACGGACGGGCACTGCCAGCGGCTGGCGGAATACGCCAGCGCGCTCGGCCGCGCCCTGGGCCTGTCGAACGAGGAGGTGAGCGCCCTTCATCGAGGCGGCTACCTGCACGATGTGGGCAAGATCGGGATCGCCGACGCGATTCTGCAGAAGCCCACAACGCTCACCGCTGCCGAGTACGCCGCCATGAAGGCGCACACCGTGATCGGCGATCGACTGTGCGGCAACCTGCGCTCGCTCGCCCTGGTCCGGCCCATCGTCCGGCACCATCACGAGCTGCTCAACGGCGCCGGCTATCCGGATGGCCTCGTCGGCGACCAGATTCCGCTGCTGGCGCAGATTGTCGGTGTGGTGGACGCCTATGACGCCATGACGACATCCCGGCCCTACCGTTCTGCGCTCTCGGTCGCAGCCGCGTTCGAAGAATTGCGGCGTGACGTCGCCCGGGGCTGGCGCCGCCCGGACCTCGTCGAGGGGTTCATCGGGATACGGACCCAGGCCACTGGTCGCACGGAGGCTCCGGCTGCCGTCGTTCCCCGCCCCCGCATGCTGAAGGCGCTGCCCTCTCCAAACCCCTGGAGCCAGCGTCGCGTGTCGTAGCCTTCGGAGCACACGCCGCTAATTGCACGCATCAGCCAGCTTCTCGACCTTTCACACTTTCCGTATGTGCAGGCTGCCCGGGGCGAAACCCGGTGCGAATCTGCCGATTTCATCGACTAACATTCAACGCCTGTGGCGTTTTCCTCCGCGCAGCGACCGGCGCTTCTCGTCGTCGATGACGAACGGGCCATCCGTGAACTCGTCGGGGCGGTCGGTGAGCGGGCCGGATTTCAAGTGACGCTGTGCGGGGACGGGACAGAGGCGCTCACCGAACTGCGTCATCGTCATCACAACGTCGCCGCTGTCGATCTGTGCATGCCGGGCGCCGGCGGTCTCGACGTGCTGCGCGCTATCCGCTCAGCCGACCTCGACTGCCAGGTCATCCTCATGAGCGGAGGCGCCACGATCGACAACGCGGTCGAAGCCATCAAGCTCGGCGCCGTGGACTTCCTGACCAAGCCGCTGGATTTCGAGCGCTTCATGCAGCTGCTGTCCACGATTCGGGACGACATCGGTCGTCGCGAGCTGCTGCTCAAGGCCGAAAGCCGCGCCGCCCAGAGCGCCGAGTTCTGCGGCATGATCGGCCGCGGCCTCGCCTCGCAGCAGCTGTTCGACCTCATCCGCCGGCTGGCACCCCACGTCCGCACCGCGCTCATCACCGGCGAGACCGGCAGTGGCAAGGAGCTGGTCGCCCGCGCGTTGTACCGCACCGGACCGCGCCGCCAGCAGCCGTTCGTGGTCGTCAACTGTTCGGCCGTCGTCGAGGCTCTGTTCGAGAGCGAGCTCTTCGGACACGTCAAGGGCTCCTACACCGGCGCCACCGAAACCACCCCCGGGCTGTTCGAGATCGCCGACGGCGGTACGATCTTCCTCGACGAGGTCGGTGAGCTGCCGCTCAGCGTCCAGTCCAAGCTGCTGCGCGTCCTCGAAACCGGCGAAGTCCAGCGCGTCGGCGCCACCGCGCCGCGCCGGGTGGACGTGCACGTGCTGGCCGCGACCAACCGCGATCTGCTGACCGAGGTCGCCGCCAAGCGGTTCCGCAGCGACCTGTATTACCGCATCAACGTGGTGGAGCTGACCGTGCCGCCGCTGCGCGAGCGGCGCGAAGACATCCCCTACCTCGTGGCGGCGTTCGTGCGCGAAGCCGCCGGCCGCCTGCGCAAACCGCTCCTCGGCCTGACACCCGCGGCTGAACACCAGCTCATGGGCCGCGCCTGGGAAGGCAACGTCCGCGAACTGCGCAACATGATCGAACGCGCGTGCATCCTGGCCGATGGCGGCTGGGTGACCGAGCGCGAGCTGAAACAGAGCACGCCGCGCACGTCCCCTGCGCGAGCGGGTGTGCCCCTGGCTGGCGCGTCGGTTGCGTTCGCCGAGATCGACGACGTCAGCCTGTCGACGCGCGAACGGGATCACATCCGCCACGTGCTCGAACGGTCCGGTGGCAACAAGATGGCGGCGGCCCGCATGCTCGGTCTGGACCGGCGCACCTTGTACCGTCGTCTGGATCGCTATGGATTGGGATCCATCACCCGGCGCAGCCCCAGGGGCGGCTCCGGAGTTTGAGGCGGAATCCTGGATCGCGAGCGCCAGACCCCGACCCCAGGCCCGCGCCCGCCCGTCGCGCCCACGGAACGACTGTTTCGTGCCGTGGTCGAGTCGTCGCCGCACGGCGTCATCATGGTGGATCGTCACGGCGTCATGGTGCTGGTGAACCGCGAGACCGAGCGGCTCTTCGGATATCACCGGGACGAGCTGCTCGGCCAGTCGATCGAGATGCTGGTGCCGGCCCAGTTGCGCCCGCGCCATCCCGACCTGCGCGCCACCTTTCACGGCAACCCCCAGGCGCGTCCGATGGGCGCCGGGCGCGATCTGTTTGGACGCCGCAACGGCGGCGGCGAGATTCCGGTGGAGATCGGTCTCACCCCGGTGGACACCGACGAGGGGCCGTTCGTGCTCGCCACGGTCGTGGACATCGGCCCGCGCAAGCAGGCCGAAGAGGAGTTGCGGCGCTCGAACGAAGAGCTCGAGCGCTTCGCCTACGTGGCCTCCCACGACCTGCAGGAGCCGCTGCGCACCGTCGCGAGCTACGTGCAGCTGCTCTCCCGGCGCTATCGCGACCAGCTCGACTCCGACGCGATGGACTTCATCGACTTCGCGGTCGGAGGCGTCCGGCGCATGCAGCACTTGATCGAGGATCTGCTCGCGTTCTCGCGCGTCGGCACGCGCGGGGCGCCGCTCGTGCCGACGGAGCTGCCCTTGGTGCTCCGCGACGCGCTCGACAGCCTGCATGCGGCGGTCGAAGAATCGGGCGCCCAGGTCACATTCGATGCGATGCCCACGGTGATGGCTGACGCGGGCCAGATCGAGCAGCTGATGACCAACCTGATCGGCAACGCGCTCAAATTCCGCGGCAGCGAGCCGCCGCGCGTCCACGTCGCTGCCGAGCGCGCCGGACGGATGTGGTCGATCAGCGTGCGCGACAACGGCATCGGCATCGCCCCGGATTACTTCGAGCGCATCTTCGTCATCTTCCAACGGCTCCATTCGCGGGAGGAGTACGACGGCACTGGCGTCGGCCTCGCCATCTGCAAGAAGAT
>Ga0173480_10000775_pt1 | contig 11136 bp, 9 predicted proteins | sample NitcycUS209509C1_FD_122622 | JGI IMG/M metagenome (GOLD analysis project Ga0173480, IMG submission 122622) | Soil microbial communities from Arlington Agricultural Research Station in Wisconsin, USA - Nitrogen cycling UWRJ-S209-509C-1 (version... | ecosystem: Environmental > Terrestrial > Soil >... | reverse complement strand
TCCGTCGGAGCCGTTGGTGTGCCCGCCAGAGGGCGGGCTGGGAGAAGGGCCATGAACAGGATTTTGGGTGGCCGATGCGCCTTGCTGGCGCCGGCGTGGGTGGTGGGCGCGCTGCTTGCCGGCGTCAGCCCCGCTCTGGCTCAGAACGGGTTCGACATTCTCACGCTGCGCGGGCAGGGTTCGTCCATTGGGGTCGAGATCACCGAACTCGACACCGAAAAAGCCAAGTCGAGCTCCGTTGACCACGGAGTCGTGGTTGCCACCGTACGGCCCGAGACGCCGGCCGCACGCGCAGGTTTCCAGTCTGGCGATATCGTGGTGGAGTTCGACGGCGAGGCTGTGCGCAGTGCGCGACAGTTCCGCCGTCTTGTGGAAGAGACACGGCCGGGGCACGAGGTGAAGGCCACTGTGGTGCGCGATCGCAGCCGGCGGTCGCTGTCAGTCACCCCCGAGCTCGTCGCGGCCGGTCGCGCTCCTGAGGTGCTCAAACTTCCGGCGCTGCGGCAGGTGCAGCCGAACCTGAAGCCAGCAGTTCCCTTCAGGGTCGAGCCGGCCGTGCCGGGGGTGACACCGTTCGGTGGGCAGACACGGCTTGGCGTGTCGGTGATGACGCTGGACACGCAGCTGGCGGAGTACTTCGGAGCCCGGCAGGGCGTGCTGGTGACCGGCGTCGCGGCTGACACGCCGGCGAGCCGCGCAGGCGTCAGGGCCGGCGACGTCATCCTCGAAGTCGCCACGCGCCCGGTTTCGAATCCTGCCGACGTGGCGGATGCCTTGCGCACCGTCAAGGCGGGCGCCAGTCTCGACATGAAAGTGCTGCGGGACAAGAAAGAGCTGCTGCTCAAGCTGGCGATCCCGGCGGCCGAATCGCCGCAGCCGGAAAGGCAGCGGCTCTGACGCGCACATCCTCTGCTATTCTGTCGATGCAGAATGCGGAATCGCATCGTTCGGCTCTGCGTCGTCGCGGCGCTGGTGGCTTCGGCCGCCGGCGCTGCCGTCATCATCCGGTCTGAACTCACCCCCGCGGCTCCTCGACACCCGGAAGGCTTCGATCGGCGCGTTGACCGTCTCCACGCGCTCGTCATCGAAGTGATGCGCGTCGAATCCGCATATGTGGCGCCAGGACAGAACCCGGCGCCGGCGCTCGTCCGCTTTCCCGAGGCATTCAACGAGATCTCGATTCTGACGGGCGAGCTGAGCGCTCTGCGGCGGTCACCGGCGGCGATTCGGGAAGTCCGGGCGTTCGTCGAAGCCACATCCACGCTCGCGCAGGCCGATGCCGATGCGCGCGAGCATCTGCTGCTGGGCGACGTGCAGTCGGCTTCTCACGTCATCTTCGGCAAGGCCGGGGCTGCGACGGTGGAGATGACGGCGGCTCTGGGACGCCTTCGTGATCTCGAGCACGCGGAGGTCCAGGGCGAGAGCGTCACTCTCTCCGAGCGCACGGAGATCGCAGCGGCCAGCATTGCGGCGCTGTGGGTCATTGCGTTGTTTGTGTTTGCGTTCGTGCCGGCAAAGGCGCGCACCGCCGCGCTGCGCACCGGAACTCGGGACTCGGGGCTCGGGGCTCGGAAAGCACCAGAGGAGTCTCGCAGCGACAGTGGATTGGAGGCGCTCGGCGCAACGCAGGTGCCAGCGTATTCGAACGCCACCGCGCTCTCGATCGATCTCGATGCCGCAGCCGATCTCTGCACCGAGATTGGACGGGTCGAATCCCCTGGTGCATTGACCGGCTTGCTGACGCGAGCGGTCACTTTGCTCGACGCCGACGGCATCATCGTGTGGCTGGAGTCATCCGGCCAGCTCTTCGCCGCGGCTGCAGCCGGTTACCCGCCAGACACGCTCGCACGACTGCGTCCGATTGCCTCGGACGACGCCCACGCCGTTGCAGCCGCGTGGCGCGAGGCGACAACCGAAACGGTCGATGCCACGTCGGAGGGCGACGGAGCGGTGGTGGTGCCGTTGTTCAGCGGCGCGAGCTGTTTCGGCGTGTTTACCGTGGAACTGAAACCCGGCAGGGAACAGGATGCGGTCACGCGCGCTGTGGCCCGTCTGCTCGCCGCGCAGCTTGCGGTTGTTGTGGGCGGCTCTCCTGGCTCCTCGTCCGCGGCGATCGCCACGGGAACGTAGCGTTGCGAGCTCAAGCGAACAGGAGATAGGAGACAGGAGGAAGGAGATAGGGTGTACGCGATCGACCTCTCACCCTATCTCCTGTTCTCCTTCCTCCTATCTCCTGATCCGGGCCCCGCCGGGTCCGAGGGGACCCGGCCTACAACATCAATACGTCGGCAGATACGGCGTGAGCCATTGCGCGATCAGCGTGAACTTGTTCGTGAAGATCAGCAGTCCGATCACCACGAGCAGCGCGCCGGACACGAGCTCGATCTTGTGATAATGGCGTCGGATGCGCCCCAGCGCGGCGAAGAAGTGATTGATGGCGAGGGCGGTGGCAAAGAAGGGCACGCCGAGTCCGAGCGAGTAGACGAGCAGAAGCCGCACCCCTTTCGCGACCGTCTCGCCTGATCCGGCGAGCGCCAGAATGCCGCTCAAAATGGGCCCGATGCATGGGGTCCACCCGAACGCGAACGCAATCCCCACCAGCATGGCGCCGAAGAAACCAGCCGGTCGACGCTTGGTCTGAACGCTCTTCTGCTGATACAGCCACTCGATGCGGAGGACGCCCATCGTGTGCAGTCCGAACACGATGATCACGGCGCCGGCAATTCGGCCGAGCAGCGGCAGCTGCTTGTTGACGAGCTGCCCGATGACGCTCGCCGTGGCGCCAATGGCGACGAACACGAGCGTGAAGCCGAGGATGAATGCGAGCGACGAGAGCAGAATGCGTCGGCGCACGTGAACGGGAGCGGCGACCGCGACGGAGCCGACACCGACAGGCTGTGCGGTACCGCGCATCTCGTCGAGCGACAGTCCCGAGATGTAGGAGAGGTATCCCGGAATCAGCGGAAGGACGCAGGGCGAAATGAACGAGAGAAGCCCGGCAAGAAACGCGAGGGGCAGCGTGACGTTCTCTTCCATGTCTTCTTTGCGGGCCGGGAAGTGAGCAGTGGAGTGAGGCGGGAGTCTGCCGGGCGTGCTTCGCGACACCCGGCCTACACGATAACCCTCGTCCGCGCCGGCTTATTCCCGCTACCTCTGCTGGCTAGGAAATGGGCTTCAGCGGAATGTATGGTGTTCCCTGCAGCGGCATCCCCTCCGTCTGCACGTTGTGACCCTTCACCGGCGGCAGGTCCTGATACATGAAGTCCCACTTCCAGCGCTCGGACGGGTTGGACGACTGCAGCCAGTGACTCGCCGCGACCGGACGCGTGAAGACCATCCGGTCGAGACTTTCATAAGGTCCGCTCGGGAACGCCGCGGCGATCGCGCTCCGGACGTCAGCCGAGCTGTTGTAGGGCAGTGACAGGCCAAGCGCCCGCGCGACGCCAACCAGAATCTGCCAGTCGTCGCGCGCGTCGCCTGGAGGCGCAATCGCCCGCGATGCCGCCTGCACGCGGTTGTCGGCGTTGGTGAAGACCGCGTCCTTCTCGACAAACGCTGCGCCTGGCAACACGACATCGGCTGCCTGCGCGAGCTCGCTCGACACCACCGCCTGCACCACGAGGAACGACAGCGTGCCGGCGCGCCTGGCCTCGAGCACCCACGAGACGTCTCCGATTGAGTCGGCCGGACCGGGGTCGAGCACGTACAGCGCCTTGACGCGCCCAGCCTCGACCAAGGCCTTCAGATCCGCGAGATCCGGAGCGCCCTGGTTCCCGCTGCCCGTGCGGTAGCCCATGTCGCGCGCACCATTTACATTCGGTGCGTCCGTCGTGTGGACCTTGAACTTCGCGTCCTCGCGCTGCGGCTTCTCGCTCCGCGCCCAGGTGATGTCGACGGCGTTGACGCCGTCCGCGCCGCGAACCCCCTCGACAAGCTGGCGCAGGAGGAACAGTTCCTCGACTGACGCGTGTGCCGAGGCCAGGAAGCGCACCGACGCCGGGTCATCGGAGCCCGCCTGCTGCAGTCCGTCGCGGACGCGCATCTCGGCGTCCTGCCATGGCATTACCTGTTGGGGCGCGTTGGCGACGCCGGCGCGTCGCACCATTGGCTGGCGCAGCCGCGTCTCGCCTTCAATCCAGCGGAAGTTGAACCGCCCGATGTCGCACATCCAGTAGCTGTTGACGTCGGCATTGAAGCGCGGCGTCATCCGAATCAGCTGAGACGCTTTGGCCCATTCCGGCTTGGCCTTCAGCCACGCGCTCGTGTTGCACCCCTTGGAGCACAGGGTGCAGATGGTGTCCACGACCCCGGGGTTGTCCCACGGGCGACTCTTGAAACGGTAGTCACGGGTCGTGATGGCGCCGACCGGGCACACATCCATCAGGTTGCCCGAGAGCAGCGAGTGCACGCCTTCCTCACGGAAGGTGGCGATCTCGCTCCCGTACCCGCGATCGACGATGCCGATCTGCGCGTCGGTATCGACCTCGCGCATGAAGCGGACGCAGCGCGTGCAGAGGATGCAGCGGTTGCGGTTCAACATCAGCGTGGGGCCGAAATCCACGTCGGCTTTCACCCCTTCGCCGTCGAACACCCGCCGCGGGAAGTCCATCCGGCTCTCGGCCGGTCCGAAGGTGTAGGAGAAATCCTGCAGCGGGCACTCGCCGCCCTTGTCGCAGACAGGACAGTCGAGCGGGTGATTGACGAGCAGGAACTCGAAGATGCCTGCCCGCGCCTGCACGACTTCCGCGTCCCGCGTATGGACGACCATGCCGTCGGTGCAGATCGTCGAGCACGACGTCTGCAATTTCGGAATCTTGTCGATCTTGACTACGCACACCCGACACGAGCCGTCGACGCCGAGGCCGGGGTGGTAGCAGTAATAGGGGACCGAGATCCCGGCTTCGATTGCCGCCTGCAGCACGGTCTTTCCCTTGGGGACCGTGATCGGCCGTCCGTCGATGGTCAGCGTGACCGTTTCCATAACCCTCCGATCATAAACCAGTTGCGGCGGCGGTCCAGCTATCGGCCTTGCGTTGGGCGGGGCTCGAGCCGCTCGCACATCTGCTTGACTTCGTCGACCGGTGGACCTAGATTTCCCGCACGCCGCGAGTGGCGGAGGCCTGGAGGTGACCGTGGAGGTGACCCGCGCTCGTTTCGGCTCCCTGCTCGAATGGGCGGTTGCCGCGGCCTGTGCGCTGGCGATCGCCACCCTCGGGTCGCTGATCTTTCAAGGCCTTCGCACGCCGCGCGGTATCGTCCGGGTGAACGTCGAAGCGGCGGAAGCCGCACCGATGCCCGACCCGCCGGCGGCGATTCCGGCACGAGCCGTCTCCGTTCCCTTGATTCTTCTCAACGATGGAACGGAGCTCCGGGTGGGGGAGCGGGAGTCCACCATCTCCGCCAAAGTGAAACGAGCCTGGCAGACTGGCGTCGAGACGCTGGAGCGCACCACTGCGGGCACCCGGATCACCCGCGCCTACGATGACGGCTTCAGACGGTTCCTGCTGGTGTTCGACCCGCCTCCGGAGTCGGCTGAACTCCGGCTGTCGGCGATATATCTGCCGTAGGAGCGGGATAGGCCTCAGGCCGCAGGCGACAGGCCCCAGGGCTGGGCCTGGGATGAGGGGTCAGGCAGCACGGAGGGGAACGACACTTTCCATCGAGGCCTCGAGCCCCGAGCCTCGAGTCCCGAGCCCCGAGCCCCGACCTTCGCGGCTTCGCCGACTACGGTGGGCAAGCCGAGCCCTGACCCCAGAGCTACACCGGCAGCGGCGGCAGTCGCCGTGCCACCAGCACCGTCAGATCATCGCGAAGCCGCCGCGCGCCCGAATGGCGTTCCACTGCGGCGAACGTTTCCCACCCGAGCTCCTGGGCCGTGGCCCAGCCGTGGCCGTCGATGATCGTTTTGAGTCCGATCTCGTCGAACGGACGATGGTCATCGCCTTCGGCTTCGGTGATTCCGTCGCTGTAGGCCACCAGCATGTCGCCGGCGGCGAGGAAAGTGCGGCTCTCGTCATACGTGGAATGGTCCCAGATGCCGAGCGCCATGTTGGTCCCTTCGAGCCGCTCGTACGTACCTGACGCGCGGCGCAGCAGCGGTGGCAGGTGGCCGGCGTTCACGTAGACCAGCTCACCGGTGGAGGGATTGAGCGTGGCGGCGAAGAGCGTCACGAAGCGTGAACCCGGCGCATGCTTGCACAGCTGCACGTTCAGACGGGCCATCAGCTCGGCGCCTTCGAGTCCCTCGTCCACCAGCGTTCGCATCATCGCCAGCAGCACCGCCATGAGCAGCGCGGCGGGACTGCCTTTGCCGGCGACGTCACCAAGCGCCAGCAGCATGCTGCCGTCGCGCCGCGGCAGGATGTCGTAGAAGTCGCCGCCCACCGTGTTCGCCGGCCGTGTCATGCCGAACGCCTCGACGTGCGGCGCCTCGTACGCCCGCCGCGGCAGCATCGCCAGCTGAATCTCCCGGGCAATCTCCAGATCGTTCTTGAGCGACAGACGGTCGGCGACCTCCAGCATCACGATCAGGTTCAGGAGAAGGAAGCCGGCAAACACCCACACCGTGCCGCTGGCGAACACCGGATGCGGCACGAACGTCAGCGAGATGCCCTGTACGAGCTCCGCCAGTCCGAAGGCAGTGACGATCAGAGCCACGGCGTAGAGCGCGCGCCGTGCCGGCGCCAGCTTGAGCGTGAACGCCAGAAACGTCACGCGGGCGCGGGACAGCGTGCGCCAGTGCCACGGCAGGCGGCTGAGGGCGTCGGCATCGATATGCCGGGCGAACAGACGGTAGGCCTCCGGCGCGTCGAACGTGAACAGGCGTTCGAGCTCCTGCGTGCTGAGGCCGCTTGTGTACGTCTCGAAGAAGCGGCCCGACGCCTCCGGTCGCGGCAGGGGTGGAACGAGCATCGCGAACCGGAATTATGGATCCGTTCGCCTGCCGTTTTACGTCCGGAGAATGCCGAGCTCGCGGCCGACGGCGCCGAACCTGTCGAGGGCGAACTGGAGCTCATCGCGCCGGTGTGTTGCCGTCACGATGGTGCGGATTCGCGCTTTTCCTTCGGGCACGGTGGGAAAGCCGATGCCCTGCGCGAACACCCCCTCCTCGAAGAGTCGGTCGGAGAATCGCATCGCCAGCGCGGCGTCACCGACGATGACCGGTGTAATGGGACTTTCACTTGCGCCGGTATCGAACCCCAGCGACTGAAGACCCTTCTGAAAAAAGGCTGTGTTCTGCCAGAGCTGCTTCATCCACTGCGGTTCCGATTCGAGTACCTCGAGCGCCGCGATGCACGCAGCCGCGACGGCAGGCGGGTGGGAGGTCGAGAAGAGGAACGGACGCGCACGATGGCGAAGGTGATCGATGAGCGTGCGCGAGCCGGCAACATAGCCGCCGAGAACACCGATGGCCTTCGACAGTGTGCCCACCTGAATGTCGACGCGCCCGTGCAGACCGAAGTGATCGACGGTTCCGCGGCCAGCCGTTCCGAATACGCCGCTCGCATGGGCGTCGTCCACCATCATGATGGCGCCGAAGGTGTCGGCCACGGCACACAACCCTGGCAGCGCGCCGAGGTCGCCGTCCATGCTGAACACACCATCAGTGATGAGCAGCGTTCGCCGATGTGTCGGCAGCGCGTCGAATGTCTTTCGCGCGGCGTCGACGTCGCGGTGCGGGAACACCTTGATCGTCGCGCGACTGAGACGCGCACCGTCGATGATGCTGGCGTGATTCAGTTCGTCGGAGACGATGACGTCCTCGCGGCCGAGGATGGCGGCGACGGTGCCGGCATTAGCCGCGAATCCACTCTGAAAGACGATGGCGGCGTCCGTCTTCTTGAACGCGGCGAGCCGTTGCTCGAGCTCAACGTGCAGCTCCATCGTGCCGGCGATCGTCCGCACGGCCCCGGATCCAACACCGTATCGCTCGACCGCCTCCAGTGCCCGGGCCCTCAGCCGCGGATGCGTCGTCAGCCCGAGGTAGTTGTTCGAGGAGAGATTGACGACCGAGCGGCCGTCGAATGAAGCGCGCGCGGTCTGCTCACCGTTCAGGACGCGAGGCGTGCGGTAGAGGCCTCGCCGATTCAGCTCATCGAGCTCGGCATCGAGGAAGGCGAGCGGGTCGGCGCGCATGGCGGCAGTATACGTGCCGCGCGGACCTTCGAACCTTCGAACTTTCGAACCCTCGAACCCTCGAACCTTCGAACCTTCGAACCTTCGAACCTTCGAACCTTCGAACCCTCGAACCCTCGAACCCTTAGCTGGTTTCCCCCGCCGTCCACTCTTCGAACATGACCAGAAGAATGGCGGCCGTCGGCACGGCGAGAATCGCACCGACGATCCCCAGCAGTGAACCGCCGATGAGCAGCGCGACGATCACGACGACGGGACTGACTCCGACCTGGCGCGCCATCACCTTGGGCACCAGCACGTGGTTCTCGAGCTGCTGCTGGATAAAGAAGAAGCCGGCCACGAACAGGGCGAGCGACGGCTTCACTGACAGCGCCACCGCCACCGCCGGAATCGCCGCCAGCAGCGGCCCGACCACCGGAATCATTTCGCCGACGCCGGCGATGAGTGCGAGCACGTAGAAGTACGGCACACCGAGCAACCACAGACCGATCGCCGCGGTCGAGCCGATGATGCCGGCGAGCAGGAGCTGACCGCCGAGCCAGGCACTGACCTTGGTCGTGACGCGATGGCACGCATCCTCGACGCGGGAGCGTTCGGCGCGGGGAAACATCCGGACGAACGAGCGCGTCAACTGCGAGCTGTCCGCCAGCATGTAGAACGACAGAATGAGAATCGTAACGGCGCCGAAGATGCCGCCGATGAACCCCCAGACGGCCCCGAGCACCGCGCCGACCGCGTCCGTGCCACCCACAGGTGACTGGCGAATCACATCAGTCGCAGAGAAATCGGGCTGAAGGATGCCCCATGCCACGAGCCACCGCTGAGCCTGTTCGACAAGACCCGGCAGCGCCATCACGAATGCACGCGCCTGCTGCACGAGCGGTGGAATGACGAGCAGGCCGACACCGACGAGAATGCCGAGAATCGAGCAGTAGATCCCGAGAATCGCCGCCCACCGCGGGATGGGCGACTTCTTGAGCGTGATGCGCTGCTCGGCCGCCTCGACCAGCGGTGAAAGGCCAATGGCGACGAGGGCGCTGATGTAAACGATCAGCAACGCGTCGCGCACGAGAAACAAGGTCCACGCGAGCGACACGGTCAGCACCGCGGCAACCATCGCGTAGCGGATCAGGGCTTTATGCTCGCGGGTCGTCACAACGATGCGCCGGTGTCGGGCGTAGTGGCCACTGCGTTCATGTCTCGAGTCAGGTGGAGTCGGGGCGGCACGGTGCTGACGACTATTCAGCCGCGCGCGAGATATTCGCCCGTGAACGCGCCGATGTCGCGATAGATGTCCTTCAGATCATCGGGGCTGGCGAGGAACACGATCCTGAAGTATCCCCGTTCGGCCGGGACTCCGAACCCTGAGCCATAGACGCACAGGATTCCGGTTTGGCGCAGGAGCGCGAGCACGTAGTCCTCGTCCGTCCGCCCGGGAGGCAGCGACACCGACGGCATCGCGTAGAACGCCGCACGCGGCGCCACGCAGCGCATGCCGGGGATGGCGTTCAGCATATCGGCGGTGATGCGGCCCCGTTCGGCGAGCGCGGCACGAAACGCCGTCTGGTGCGAGCGGTCGCCCCGCACGGCGGCCGCGACCGCGTGCTGCATGGGGCCGGGGCTGCAGAGACGCCCGTCCGCCAGCTTCTTCATGGCTGCCAATGCATCGTTCAGCCGCGGAGTAGTGCCGGCCACAAGCCAGCCGGTACGCCAGCCCGGGGCGAGATACGCCTTGGAGAGACTGGAAAACGAGATGACCGGCGCGTCCGGGTCGAGCGCGCCGAGCAGCGGGACGGCGCCGTCGAAGCCGAGCTCGCCGTACACCTCGTCGGCCAGAATCGTCAGGTCGTGCTCTTCCGCGAGGTCCAGCAGTGCGCGACGAACCGCAGGCGGGTAGACGGCGCCCGTCGGATTGTTCGGGTCGATGACGACCAGCACGCGGGTCCGTGCGGTGATCAGGCTGCGCAGGTGCTCGAGATCGGGCAACCAGTCGCGCGCCGGATCGGTCCGGTAGAAACGCGGTGTCGCCCCGATCTTGGCCAGAATCGCCGTGTAGAGCGGATACGTCGGCGACGGCACCAGCACGTCGTCGCCCTCGTCCACGAGGGCATTCAGCGCCAGGTCGATGCCCTCCGACGTGCCGGTGGTGATGAGGACGCGGTCGGGAGACATCTCGACGCCGCGGCCCGAATAGTCGTCGGCGACGGCGGTTCGGGCTTCCAGGATGCCAATCGAGGGCAGATAGCCGTTGTATCCGTCGCGCATCGCGCGGGTGGCGGCCTCGACGACGTGGGGCGGAGTCTGGAAGCCGAACGCCACGGGGTCGCCGATATTCAGATATCGCACGTGCTTGCCCGAAGCTTCCACGGCCTTCGCTTCCGCGACGATGTTGCGGATGGCATAGGAGAACCGGTTGACGCGGGAGGCAACCGGAACCGGCCGGGAGCTCTTGGTACGCATATGTCCATTTTACGCCGGCCTGTGACCAGCTCGGGTGTCTTGTCTCAGAACGATCCGCGCTCACATTCGAATACCTGTCGGCGATTCTTGCCGCGTCGCGTGCGTGCACTCCCGCGAAGTAGCAGGAACCAAGGCGTGGGATGCCGCGTGGTGTCGCGGCCGAGTGGTGTCTTCTGCCACAGGTCGTCGTCTTTTGAGCCGCCGACGCAGTACGTGGACGGGCGGATGTTGGGCGATACTGTCCAGGTCTTGGGGTTAAGAGTCTCCGCTTCTGAGGAACTTCTGTCCGTAAAAGCCGAGGTAGCGAGCGAAGGAATTACATTGGACGTCCCTTATGGTGTAACACTTACACCCAAGTGAAGCGTTTGACGGACACTTTTCAGGTCGAGCTGCCGCTAAGTGGTTGAAATACAACAAATGGCCACGTTGCAAGCGCATTGAAATAGAGGGGCACCGTGATGCGGCGTGTTGTGGCTAGCGCACTTCTAAGCGGAATCATGGCGCTCGGGGCAGTGGGCCTCAAGGCGCAGGAGCAGGCAC
>Ga0173480_10000774_pt1 | contig 11139 bp, 10 predicted proteins | sample NitcycUS209509C1_FD_122622 | JGI IMG/M metagenome (GOLD analysis project Ga0173480, IMG submission 122622) | Soil microbial communities from Arlington Agricultural Research Station in Wisconsin, USA - Nitrogen cycling UWRJ-S209-509C-1 (version... | ecosystem: Environmental > Terrestrial > Soil... | reverse complement strand
TTTCATCGGAATATCACGTGCCATATCTTCAGCAGCTTTTTCATTAGTTATATTTTTCTTTTTCGCGGTGGAATTAATCAGGCTATCTAATCGCTCAGTTTCTGTATAGCCTGGTAGAATATTATTTACGGTAATATTGAATTGCCCCAGGTCGTTAGATAACATTTTAGCCCAGGATGCAACTGCTGCACGAATTGTTCCCGACACACCCAGATAAGGCAAAGGAATTTTTACCGACGTTGAAATAACATTTATGATTCGGCCATAGGCTTCTTTTTTCATTCCGGGAATCACAGCTGTGGCAAGAATATGGTTATTTATTAAGTGCTGATTAAAAGCTTTTAGAAACTCTTCTTCTTTAGCTTCGGAAACTGTTCCACCAGGAGGCCCACCAGAATTATTAATAAGAATATGAACCGGTTGTTGACTTACTATTTCGCCAATAGTATTACGTACTGCTTTGTTGTCAAAAAAATCTACAATCTTAAACGAATGTTTTTGATTTTGAGTAACTGCTAAACTATTTACTGCATTTTGCAATTTTTTTTCATTTCGGGCCATCAAAATACAGTTGGCGCCAAGTAATGCTAATTCGGTAGCAATAGCCAAACCAAGTCCCTGGCTGCTTCCACAAATAACAGCGGTTTTCCCATGCAGTGATAAATCCATAAATTAATTCATGTTAGAAGATTCAAACCTACAGAAATTACCATTCGTTCAATGTTCAGTTAATAAAAAGGCATCAGTGTTCATTGCAAAAAAATGCTCAATAAGATTGAATAACATTCGACGATTTTCTCTTTGTAGTATGATAAATAAATATAATTTTTTTGTGTGTGGAGAACGTAGAGATTGTTGAAGTACAAGAGTGCGACGCAAGGAACGGTAGATAGTATTCTATTGCCGGTTACAAAATTCTATTTCAGAATTTTCAATTCGAATAATTTTTAAATTTAGTCTTCCACCACTTCTGCAATTACTTCAGTTTTCATATGGGCATTACGCATCGAGGTGCTGCGGGCCACATTGCCTGCAAATTCTAAAAAAGCTCTCCTGGTAATTTCGTCATCGCTCATAATTGCAGGCACTCCAATATCACCACCTTCCCTTATACCTTGTACTAGAGGAATCTGGCCAAGAAATGGAAGATCATATTCATCGGCCAATCGCTTACCGCCATCTTTTCCAAATATGTAATATTTATTATCCGGTAACTCCGCCGGAGTAAAATAACTCATGTTTTCAACCAGCCCAATAATTGGCACATTTAATTGTGCCTGACCAAACATAGCAATACCTTTTTTTGCATCAGCCAGGGCCACATCCTGCGGAGTAGTCACCACCACAATACCTGTAACAGGTACGGTTTGCATCAGGGTTAAATGGATATCGCCTGTACCGGGTGGCATATCGATAATTAAATAATCTAATTCGTCCCAATAAACATCGGTTGCAAACTGTTTAATAGCACTGCTTGCCATTGGCCCTCTCCACACAACTGCGCTTTTTTCATCCACTAATAAACCGATGCTCATAAGTTTTATACCAAAGCGCTCCAGTGGCAAAATCATTCCTTTGCCATCCACCTCTTTCATTAATGGGCGTTCGCCACGTACACCAAACATGATGGGGATACTGGGACCATAAATGTCTGCATCCATCAAACCGACACTTGCACCACCTTTAGCCAAGGCAAGAGCTAAGTTGGAAGAAACTGTGCTTTTACCAACCCCACCTTTTCCGCTTACAACGGCAATGATATTTTTTACCTTAGGCAACACGGCACCTTTATCGCTGCGCATGGTTGTGGTGCTGGAAGTGAAATTCACCGTTACGTTTGCATTTTTATCAATAATTAATTTTATCGCGTTGATACAGGCATTTTTTATATGCTCTTTTAGCGGGCAGGCAGGAGTAGTTAGCACTACGGTAAAAGAAACATTAGTTCCATTTATTTCTACATCTCTTACCATGTTCAGCGTTACAAGGTCCTTGCCGAGGTCTGGTTCCTGCACATTACTTAATGCCTTGAGCACATCATCTTGAGTCATATTCAATTTGTTAATGAAGTGGCAAAGTTAGGCCAAAGAATTATGCATAAATTTCCGTATTCGGTTTGGAAGGTTATTTTCGTATGGTTGATGCTAGCTATCATAATTGAATTATTAGAATAGATAAGCACGTTAAACGCATTTGATGAGAAGACTTTTACTTTTATCTATTTTTTGTGGAAGCTTGTTTGCAATTCAAGCAAAAGCACAATTTGAAACGGGGCGTGATTCTGTGGTGCAGCTTTATGGAATTGTAATGACGGCCGATAGTTTGATGGGTATTCCTGCTGTAAATATTATGGTGAAAGGACAGAACCGTGGTACAATGACTAACGAACAAGGCGTTTTTTCAATAGTAGTTTTGAAAGGTGACGTTGTAGAATTTAGTCACGTTAGTTATAAGCCCAAAACAATCATTATTCCGCGAACTCTCGAAGGAAATCAACATAGCGTCATTCAATTACTCATCCAGGATACTGTTTATCTACCTGCTACAATCATAAGACAAAGGCCAACGCCTCAACAGTTTGAACGTGATTTTGTAAAAACAAAAGTGCCGGATGATGATATTGAAATTGCCCGCCAAAATACTGACGCTGCAAAACGGCGTGCTTTAATGTCCAGCACACCTGGTGATGGTGGAGAGGCTACCTCACTCCAAATGCGGAATGCCGCAACGAGGGCTTCTTATGATGGCCAGTTACCACCGCAAAATATTTTTAGCCCTGCTGCCTGGGGCGAATTTATTAAGGCTTGGAAAAGGGGTGACTATAAAAAAAAGAATTAATCTTTCAGATGTTGATGTTCTTTGTTGATAAAGTCTATCTTCTCTTCAAATTTTTCGGTATGCTCTTCGGGATGTTCTATGCGATGAACGATATTTTTTTTCTTGCTCATTTTCCAAATTTGGATTAGAGCCGTTATGGCAAATATGCCTCCTATAACCCAATTTAAAAGATGTTGATTTCTATCTAGCTTATTAGCAATTAGCTTGCCTCCAAAAATAAAAACGCCATTACCCAATAAAGTTCCCAAACCAATACCAATTATATAAATATTGTAATTGCTCGCTTTAGGCAACAGGATTTTTTTTGTATATAAAACAGTACTCCATCCAAACCAAAATGGAATTTGCACCGGGTTTAAGGCACTCATTATTAAACCAAGAAAATAACGATGAAGCGTGCTACTGAGAATTATATTTTGTTGAACTTTTGGATGTATAGCCGCATAAAAACTGGATACAGCAAGAGCTACCACAATCAATAATGTTACCCATTCTAAAATTCGAAATAGTTTTTGCTGCTTGCGCACCCAATCCATAGCCATTAAAGAAAGACGCACATAAATTACCTCCGCTGTCAATGACCCCAAAGAAAATAATATTGCAGGTTGAAGGCCATCGGTGATGGCAATTTGCATAGCCGCGACATTCAACGTGCCGAGCGGCAATGAACCCAAAAAACTAATGAATAATCCTGTAAGAAATATGCGTAAAAGTTTTGACATTTACTTCACCTTGATTGCACTATTAATCACTAAAATTAAAAGAGAATTTTTGTATCGTAGTCATCCAGGACACTTAAGTGTTTCCTCGCTTCTTTTAAAAATTTCCATCCTTTCATAAATGGCCAAAATCGAATGCCTTGTCTATTATTATATCGCGAAATGCGATATAGTACCTTCCAATGATCCAAAAATTCTTTGTGAGCCTCCCCTAATGTATAGCCTGAATTATAAACATGATTTGGTTCCGCCCCGCTCCCGTTGAATTCAAGAATTGTAAAATTTCCTTTTTTCAATTCATCGACAGACGTGCACTTTAAATCATACCGGCCATAATAAAATTTTGCATAATGACTAAGGCTATCGAATAATTGCAACAACTGGTCGTCGATAAGATGTTCAAGGTTTATAAAGTTCGCGCCACGATTTAAATTGGCTGCATGAGTTAGATAGTGTCGTTGATTAAGCGGAACAATCTGCTGCAAATCATCGGCATGTTTCATACGCATCTCGTCTTCCCTGTACTTTGCTTTTTGATGCTGTTGAATGAGCTGTAACAAAGTGCTGCTTCCATCTCCTGTTACTTCCATCAACTCTTTCTGTATAAAACCCGTGATAACGCCACTTTCTTTATCAGGGTAACGATAATAAAACACACTCACTTCAATGGGATATTCAACCAATTCCTGAACAAGGTATTCGACAGGTACTTGTTCATGATACATTTTCAATTGAGACTCCTTACTTACTTTTCTAAAAAGCAATCCTTTCATACCAACCTCAGGTTTTACACAAAAAGGATAGGTAAAATCATTCGCTTTTATTGACTCCAAAACTTTGTCAAACGAATCCCCCTTTTGTACATAAACTGTTTTTGGAAAAGACCCCGGCGGAAGTTGGTCATACATTTCTTTTTTGCCTTCGCCTTCAAAGCCGCCAAAAGTTAAGGTGGGGTTAGAAGCGGTAAAAAACCAAAAAGAACCGGAACGAATACAATACCAAAACCACATCGGAGTAATGGCAATATAGCGCAGCCCAAAAGGCCACAATTCCCAATTATTTAATTTTTCACGAAAGCTGTTCCACTTCATAAAGAGCGGCAAAAATAACCAGATAAGATTGGGAAAAAAATGATTGACAGAAACTATCTCGTCAAACGTTATTTTTGATTAAGCGTAAAAAAGGTCTATGCAAGTAAGAACGATGTCAGAATTTTTAGCAGCCGGTGAAGCGCCGGAAATTTTATTTTGGGTGGGTTGTGCCGGTAGCTTTGACCAGAGGGCTCAAAAAATTACAAAGGCATTTGCTACTATCCTGAATAAGCTTGAAATCAGCTATGCAATACTTGGAAAAGAAGAAATGTGTACTGGCGACCCTGCGAGAAGAGCAGGAAATGAATTTCTTTTTCAAATGATGGCCTATCAAAATATTCAAACACTAAATAACTACGGAATAAAAAAAATTGTTACGACATGCCCGCACTGTTTTAATATTTTTAAAAATGAATATCCTGAATTAGGAGGGAACTATGATGTGGTACATCACAGTAGCTTTTTACAACAACTAATTGATGATGGAAAAATAAAATCTAAAGACAGTGTTAGTTTCAAAGGAAAACGAATCACGTATCATGACAGTTGCTATTTAGGACGGGGAAATAATATTTATGAAGCGCCGCGTAAAGTTTTAGAAGCATTGGATGCCGAACTTGTAGAAATGAAACGTTGCGGTAAAAATGGATTTTGCTGCGGCGCGGGGGGAGCACAAATGTTTAAAGAGGAAGAACCTGGAAAAACAAGAGTGAATTGGGAACGTGCCAATGAAGCAATAAGTACAGGTTCTAATATAGTGGCTGTAGCTTGTCCTTTTTGTAATACCATGCTTACCGATGGAGTAAAGGCTGCCGAAAAAGAAAGTGATGTACAGGTTTTGGATATAGCTGAATTGATTGCTGCCAGTATCCAGGGTTAAGACAACTTGTCTTTTTTATTCATTAATTTTTCCTGGAGAAATATTGCTTCCTTCAAACTTCCCTTGGGTATAGGGACTCTTATTTCCTTAAAAGCCTTGCCCTTACTTATATTCCAGCAATAGGTAATTTCAAGAACATTAAATTTACCTGCGTCGTTCACCGTAACTTTTCCCAACCAAAGATTATTTCCATAAAAACGGTTTACATGCCCATTTACAATTACGGCTTCATTAGTAATGATTACTTCAGGCATTTTATTTTCTTCCACCTGTATAGAATACCGGTTGACCAGGTATTTTATAAGGATATATACGACTCCAAAAACAAAACTTATACCGACGGCCACAGTCCAGTCCGCTTTTGCGAGGTAGTGAATTCCCAAGGTTGTTAATACTATCACTAATACGACTTCAGTTAATGTGTTGGAATTGCTCCTTTTCTTTTCCCATTTTAAAAATTCATTCCATTCTGAAGTAGAATACACCCAGCTTACCAAGATTTTGACCTTAGCATTATATACTTTTTCCGCATTTACTCTCGTGTTTAATGAGGTCAATTGTTGGTTGAAAAGCCCATTTTCCTTTTTAGCAAGATAATAGATCCGAATGGCGGTAATGGTCACTAAGATGGCACTGGATACCAACATTAGTCCAATCCACCATATTTCACCAGGAAAACTTAAAAGCATTGGTGTACCTAACACAAAAGCCATAATCGCACAGCTTACAAGGATAACGGAAGAAGTTAAAGAACCTTTGGAACGTAATTTTTGGTCCATCCAATTAGTTTAGCTCTGTAATTTAGCAGTATGAATCATGAATATAAATACCTTCTCCCGGGTAATTTCTCAAAGGATAGCAGGGTTTGGGTTTATCAGGGTAGCCGTATGTTAGCCCTTGCCGAAGCATTGGAAGCAGAAGACCTGATTAATAATTTTTGCCAGGAATGGACGTCACATGGTGCAGATGTAGAGGCATACGGAAATATCTTTTTTGGTCAATTTTTGGTGTTAATGGCAGATGAAACAAGAGCTGGTGTTAGTGGATGTAGTACCGATAGTTCGGTCCGTTTCGTAAAAGAGCTTGAAAAGAAATTTAACATCGACTTTTTCAATCGTAGCAGCCTTGCTTTTATTATAAAAGATAAAATACAGCTTTTGCCACTTAACCAGTTGTCTTATGCTTATGAAAATAATTTCATAAACGGCGATACCCTCTATTTCAACAACACGGTTTTGAACAAAGAGCAGCTTGAAAATAATTGGATCATACCTGTTAAGCATTCATGGTTAACAAACCGCCTGAAGATTCCTTTTGCTTCATAGTGCCAACGCTTTACGAAAGCAAAGGCCGTCTTAAAATCTGACAACCTGTCACCAAAAGACGCTTTTTGGTTATCTTTGCCCACTAATTTTTACAGTATCATGTTTGAAATGATCAGCAAAGTTCATGATGAAGCAAGGCAGGGAGAAGCCGTTTCTCCCGATGCAGGCGATATTGTTACTTATCATCGGCGATTTTACATAGAAAGTTATGGCTGTCAAATGAATTTTAGTGATAGCGAAATAGTTGCCTCAATTTTAAATAAAGAAGGTTTCGGTGCAACTAGAAATGCTGAAGAGGCTGACCTTATATTTCTCAATACCTGCTCCATTAGAGAAAAGGCAGAACAAACAGTTCGTAAGCGGTTAACGGAATTTAAAAAACTCAAAAAGTTGCGTCCCGGTTTGTTGATAGGTGTATTGGGTTGTATGGCGGAACGTTTAAAGGCAAAATTTTTAGAAGAGGAAAAGCTGGTAGATATTGTTGTAGGCCCGGACGCCTACCGTGCACTTCCTGAATTAATCATTGAAGCAGATGGCGGTCAGAAAGGAATTAATGTTTTACTAAGCCGAGAGGAAACCTATGCTGATATTTCCCCTGTTCGTTTAAACAGTAATGGCATTACAGCTTTTGTAAGTATTATGCGGGGCTGCAATAACATGTGTTCATTTTGCGTGGTTCCTTTTACAAGAGGAAGGGAACGTAGCCGGGATGCCTTGAGTATTTTAAATGAATGTAAAGACTTATTTGCGGCTGGTTATAAAGAAGTAACACTTTTAGGCCAAAATGTCGACAGCTATTATTATCTCCCGGAAGCTGATGGTAAGCCCGTAACTTTTGCTATGCTGCTGGAGATGGTAGCCCTGATTTCTCCTGACCTGAGAGTTCGTTTTTCAACTTCTCATCCAAAAGACATTACAGATGAAGTGTTGCATACAATAGCAAACCATGAGAACATTTGCAATTATATACACCTGCCATTACAAAGCGGCTCAACAAGAGTGTTGCAATTAATGAACCGCAGTTACACAAGGGAGTGGTATATGGCAAAGGTGGATAGAATAAAAGAAATCATTCCCGGTTGCGGTATCAGCTCTGATGTCATAACCGGATTTTGTACTGAAACCGAAGAAGACCATCAGGAGACGATGAACATAATGGAGTATGCGCAATATGATATGAGTTATATGTTTTTTTATAGTGAGAGGCCTGGTACGCTTGCTGAGCGGCGTTATGAGGACGATATAACATTGGAAGTTAAAAAACAACGACTGCAGGAAATTGTTGAAGTGCAGAACAGGCTTTCTCTAAAAAGCAATCAAAATGATTTGGGTAAAGAATTTAAGGTATTGATAGAAGCTACATCTAAGCGTAGTGAATTTGATTGGATGGGAAGAAACAGCCAGAATAAAGTAATTGTATTTTCTAAAAGCACACATGACTACAAGCCTGGTGATTATGTACAGGTGAAAGTAAAAGATTGCACACAGGCAACTTTGTTAGGTGAAATAGTTTAATTGAACAGAATGGATTTAACCAGTATAAAAAATCGATTTGGAATTATCGGCAACTCTCCCACACTTAATTATGCATTGGAAGTTGCGGTACAAGTAGCGAATACAGATCTAACCGTATTAATTGCAGGAGAAAGCGGCGTAGGTAAAGAAGCGTTTTCGCACATTATTCATTCGCTTTCAGCACGAAAACACAACCCATTTATTGCCGTCAATTGTGGCGCCATACCGGAGGGTACAATTGACTCAGAATTATTCGGGCATGAAAAAGGATCTTTTACCGGTGCTGTTGATAGCCGCAAAGGTTATTTTGAAACTGTAAATGGCGGAACCATTTTCCTAGATGAAATTGGCGAAATGCCTTTAGGCACACAAGCCCGCTTACTCCGGGTTTTGGAATCAGGTGAATTTATTCGCGTAGGGTCTTCCAAAGTGCAAAAAACGGATGTGCGGGTCATTGCTGCCACCAATAAAGATTTATTACAACTCGTTGATCAGAATAAATTTCGCGAGGACCTTTATTATCGTTTAAGTACGGTACCTATTAGAGTGCCTGCATTAAAAGAAAGAAAAGAAGATATCGTTCTCCTGTTTCGAAAATTTGCTGTTGATTTTGCAGAAAAATACCGTACGGCACCGGTTCAATTAGATGAAGAAGCCCGCAATCGGCTTATTAATTATCCATGGCCGGGAAATGTTCGTGAATTGAAAAATATTGCAGAACAGATTTCTGTACTGTCCACCGATAAATCTGTTACAGCCAAAACGCTTTCAAGATTTTTGCCGGAGAATAACATGAATCGCCTGCCCGTGCTCGTTCAATCGAACGGAAGCGGTGGGCATGAATTTGCCAACGAAAGGGAAATTTTGTACAAGCTTTTTTTCGACATGAAAAAAGATGTTACCGAGTTAAAAAAATTATTCTTTGAAGTAATTCAAAATCCCGCTGTATTACATCAAAACCCGAACATTGTAAATGATATAAAAGAGTTGCAGCCCCATCACGAATATCCTTCACCCGTTATTATGCATCAAAATAATCCACAACCTTCACAGCCTGTGATTATGCATAACGACATACACGACCACGTGGAAGTAGAAGAGAGCCTGAATATTATGGACAAGGAAAAAGAATTAATTATTAAGGCTTTAAAAAAACATAGAGGAAAAAGAAAAGATGCAGCTATGGATCTTGGTATTAGTGAACGTACACTTTATAGAAAGTTAAAAGAATACAATATTGATGAATAACAGGAAAACTGTGGGTAGTGAATGGTAAATTCGTACAGCGCAAAGCTATATCCGAAAAGTTTCTTTGAATTAATTATCATACCCTGTTCAATCCAGTACATAAGCACAAGGGTGCGACGCAACAAAAGCTAAATAGAATTACAATGGTGACCTCCAAAAAAATATTTTTAATTTTATTTTATGCTTTGTCTGTATTTATCGGAACCATAACTACAAGTTGTGGTGCTTATAGCTTTAGCGGGGCCAGTGTGCCGGATAGTATCAAAACGGTTAAGGTCAATCCCTTCGACAATAAAGCCCGGTATGTAAATACGCAATTAGCTTCCCGCCTTACAAATCAGGTAACACAAAAAATTACAAACCAAACTAGGCTTTCACCAACAAATGGAGATAATGCTCATTATGAAATTAGTGGCTATATATCTGATTACAGTGTTACCACATCTGGAATTTCAAACCAGCAAGCGGTGAACAATCGCCTTACTGTTGGTGTGCACATTTCTTTAAACAATCACCTTGCGGGTAAAACTGAGGAATATGATGTAAGTCGCAGTTTTGAATTTAGCGCAAACACTTCGTTGCAGACAGCCGAAGCTGCACTTCTTGATGAAATAATTCGGGGCCTTACAGATGATATCTTCAACCGTATTTTTTCTAATTGGTAAGTTTGTTAACTTGCCGCTATGACAAATAGGTTTGACGTACTCACTCGACAATTGTTTCAAAAAAATATAGTTGATTGCTCCGTCGAGGAGTTGCAAAACCTCGCTGATGAAAATCCTTATTTCGCTCCTGCGCAATATGCCTTACTTAATAAACTAAAAGAAAAGGACTACGATAAATACCAGGCACAGTTTCAAAAAGCCATTCTATATTATCATGACCCGTTGTCTTTTGACCAATTTATAAACGAAGAAAATTATTCCTTCGATTTTGCAAATATTCATGAGCCAGAAATTGCTTTGCCAATCGAAGTCGAAAAAGAAATACAAGAAAATTTAGAAACTGTCAACACAGAAGAACCTGAACCAGTATTTGATCTGCAGGCAAATGAAGAAGTTTTGTTTGAAGCACCCCTAGAAAATGAAATAATAATTGAAGAAGCTATTAAAGAAATTAATAACGGGAACTCCGAAAAAGACACTATAAAAGAAGAACAACTAGCCACACCGGTTATTGCAACGGAAACCAGCCAACCAGCCACAGGTTTAGTTTTTGAGCCTTATTACACAGTTGACTATTTTGCTTCACAAGGAATAAAGCTTTCACAAGAAGAGGCGCCTAAGGATAAGTTTGGAAAACAATTAAAAAGTTTTACCGAATGGTTAAAGACCATGAAAAAATTGCCGGTTTCCGACCAGGTAAAACCGTTGGATATTCGTTCGGAACAAAACGTGGAAAACCTGGCTGCTCATTCTTTAGACAGCGAAGAAGTCTATACTGAAACAATGGCCGAAGTCTGGTCTCAGCAAGGAAACAACGAAAAAGCTATAGAAATCTATAACAAATTAAGTTTGATTAAT
>Ga0173480_10000773_pt1 | contig 11147 bp, 5 predicted proteins | sample NitcycUS209509C1_FD_122622 | JGI IMG/M metagenome (GOLD analysis project Ga0173480, IMG submission 122622) | Soil microbial communities from Arlington Agricultural Research Station in Wisconsin, USA - Nitrogen cycling UWRJ-S209-509C-1 (version... | ecosystem: Environmental > Terrestrial > Soil >... | reverse complement strand
GTTGTAGATGGGATCCGCGAACGTCGCGCAGCCGAAGTTGTACCAGCCCGGCACCGCGGTCGCGGGCAGCACCGCCGCGACGATCGGGTAACGCGCACGCGAGGCCGCGCAACCCGCGCCGTTGTCGGAGTTGGTGTACGACGAGTCGAGGTCCTTCTTTTCGCTCGTGTAGCGAAGGCCGAGCGTGCCATGCAGTCGGTCGGTGAAGTGGAACGTCTCGTTGGTGAACAGCGCGAAGCTGTCCGAGTCCTGCTCGAAGTGATCCTGGTAACCGGCGCCGCTGGGATACGCAGTCTGCGCGGGACGTCCCGTGAGGATGTTGACCAGCGTCGGCGCCATGCCCGCCGACAACACGAGGCTGTAGTAAGTCTCGAAGTCCGGGCCGTAGCGAAGGTTCAGATCCGAATCCAGATTCTCCTTGGAGTAGAACGCTCCGACCATCCAGTCGAGCTTGTCGGTCTCGCCGGAGAATCGCAGCTCCTCCGAGAGCTGGTCGAACTCGTTGCCGTTCGGACCGGCCGAGTTGCGCCACAACACGCCGGCACTGGTGTAGTCGGCGTCCTGGCCGATCGTCGAATCGAAGTTGCGCCAGGCCGTGATCGACGTGATCTTTCCGAACGACCGCTCGAAGTTGAGCTCCGCGGAAACACCCATGTCGCGAAGCTGCTGGCCGTCGGATTGATCCGCATATATCTGCCGCGCGAAAGGATCCGCGGGCCGGGACACGCCGCTGTCCGCCGCGACCGCATCGATGAGAGGCGCCGTGGCGCCATCATTGACCTGCACGGCGCCGCAGCAGTTCTCGTTGCGCGTCGCGTAGTCGAAGATGAACAGCGCGTTCGTGCTCTCCGACGGCGTGAACAGCAGCTGGCCACGCGCGACGATGACGTCACGGTCTGCATCCTCCTCGGTCTGCCGGTAGCCGTCGCCCGTGTTCACGTCGTAAAGACCGTCACGCACCCGGTAACCCGCGTAGAAGCGGCCGGCGAGCTTGTCGTCCACGAGCGGTCCGTTGATTGAAGCTGCAGCTTCGTAGCCGCCGTAGTTCATGCCCGTGAGCACCGCCTCTCCCCCGCCTTCGAAGGTAGGACGCTTGGTGACCACGTTGATTACGCCCGCGGAAGTGTTCTTGCCGAACACTGTGCCCTGGGGCCCCTTGAGCACTTCGATGCGCTCGAGCTCGCCGAGGTCGCCGAAACCCACGCCGTTGCGCGGGCGGTACACGCCGTCGATGACGACGCCGACGGAAGACTCGAGGCCGATGTTGTCACCCACGGTACCGATTCCGCGGATGCGGGCGGTCGTGGAAACCTCGCTCGAGGTGGAAGTGACGACCAGTCCGGACGTCAGCAACGTCAGATCCTTGATGTCTCGCACACCGGAATCGCGCAGGAGCTGCGACCCGATTGCGGTGATCGTGATCGGCACGTCCTGCAGGTCCTGCTCTCGCTTCTGCGCGGTGACGGTCACCGTCGACAGCAGCGAGGAATCGTCATTTGAATCTTGTTCTGCCGACTGTGCGAACGCGCCGCAGGAAAGGAAAAGACAGATTGCGAACGAACCGCAGGCGATGCGTCGGCGGATGGAACTATCGTCCATTTGAAAACCCCCCGTATTTCGTAGTGCGAAACATCGAATCGCTCGATGCAAGACAGAGTGCATCAACACATCGACGACGACAACGAGTACACGACAAAAAACATGGTTGGTTCCGCTGTGCGGAACGGTGCCGGAAAGCGTTTGCGCAAGGGGTTGGCGTACGACTAACTAGTCTCGTGGGTGCCAGCACCATGGTCTGCTGCATCGTCGGCAATGTGGGAACGTGGGCAGCGTTCTACCGCGATCGATTCGAGCCAGGCGATGCCCGAATCGAAGCAGCGCATCCCCGCATTTGCGGTCGCACCGGAAACGTGCTCCCCGGCCACTCTTATATATGGGACCATTGGGCCGCATCAGTCGCCTGGGCCATTCCGGAGAGCCACCATGTTCCAGCGGATCCTGTTGATCGCGGCGGTCCTTTGCGCAGTGCCCATCACCGGCGCGGCGCAACAGACGAGGCACTCCCAGGTACAGCAGGTACTTTTCGTCTGCGAACACGGCAACGTGAAAAGCCTGATGGCTGCGACGTATTTCAACGCACTGGCGCAGTCGCGCCGCCTTCCCTACCGTGCCGTGTCGCGCGGCGTCGCACCGGACTCCGACAGTGTTCCTGAATTCGTTCTCACGCCGCTGAAGTCAGAAGGTTTCGACGTCGCGGATTTCCATCCCCAGCGCATCACGCGAGATGACGTCGCCGCATCTTCGCGAGTGGTCGTCATCAGCACGGCGGTGCCGGCAGATGCCGGCGATGCCGGCACGAAGGTTGAGCAATGGAACGACGTGCCTCCGGCCAGCAAGGACTACCCGAAGTCGTGGGACTCGATCAAGGCACACGTTGCGGATCTGCTGGACAGACTCGAACGCGGCAAGACGCCCTGAGCTCAGTCTCCGACGAGCGTCAATCCGCCCTTGCGCCTTTCGCCCGTCCGGGTCATGAACTTCGCATAGGACGGCAGCTTCTCGGCCGCCTTCTTGTGTTCCGCGCAAAGCGCCGGCAGCCGGTCGAGCAGCGGCAGGAGATCGTTCGCGGGAACCGGTCGCGAGAATAGATAGCCCTGCAGTGAAATGGCGGGGTGAGGCAGCAGCATGGCTAGCTGCTCCACGCGCTCCACGCCCTCTGCTGTCACATCCAGGCCCAATCCGCGGCACAGCCCGATCGTGGCCCGCGCGATCGAAGCGGAACGCGCGCTGTCGTCGATGCCGGCGACAAGGCTGCGATCGAGCTTGACGCGACTGAGCGGCAGCCGCTGCAGGGAGGCGAGTGACGAGTAGCCGGTTCCGAAATCGTCCAGCGCGATGGCGACACCGATCGATCGCAGGTGATCCAGCGTCTTGATGGTCTGCGGACCGGTCTGCAGCACCGACTCGGTCAGCTCGATCTCGAGACATTCCGCGGGCAGCTCGTACTCGCGCAGCAGGTCTTCGAGCCGGCTCACGAAACGGTAATCGAGGAACTGACGCGGAGACACGTTGATCGCGATGCGAGCCTTCGGCCAGCCGCCGCGATGCCATCGCGCCGCGGTGCAGATCGCGGTGCGCAACACCCAGTCGCTGACCTCGACGATGAAACCCGTCTCTTCCGCCACTGCCAGGAATTCGTCGGGTGAGCGGTAGCTGCCGTCGGGCATTCGCCAGCGAATGAGCGCCTCCACCAGCACCACGTTCAACGTCTCGATGTCGATCAACGGCTGGTAGAAGAGCTCGAACTCGTCGCTCTGGATCGCGCGCCGCATTCGCTGCTCGATGGCGAACTTCGCCTGGGCGGTGACGAGCAGTTCCGGCGTGAACATCGAAAGCTGCGCGCGCCCCAGCGCTTTCGCACGGAACAACGCCGCATCGGCCGCCCGCAGCAACGCTTCCGCGTCCCGCTCGTGATCGGGGAACACCGCTCCGCCCATGCTCACGCTGATGATCACCTCGCGATCATCCACCTCGAGCGGAGTTTCGAAAGCCCGCACGATGTTCGAACCAAAGGCCAGGATTCCGTCGAAATCGCTGCCGTCCTGCTGAACGAAGGTGAACTCGTCGCCGCCGAGTCGCGCGGCGAAACCGTGTCCTCGCGCGATCTCGCCAAGCCGCCGCGCGATTGCAATGAGCACGCGATCCCCGTAGGGATGACCCATGCTGTCGTTGAGCGTCTTGAAGTTGTCGATGTCGATGAAGAACACGCCTACGCGCTCGCCGGTACGGTGCGCGCGTTCGAGTGCTTCGTTGAGCGCGCCAAACAACTGCCGGCGATTCGCGATGCCCGTGAGCGGATCCTGTTCCGCGAGTTCCTGCAGCTGACGCGTACGTTCTTCGACCTTGGCTTCGAGGAGCTGCTGCGCATCGCGTGCAGTCGACCGCGCCACCGCGAGTTGTTCGGCCATCGAGTTGAATGCGGCGGTCAGCGTATCCAGCTCGCGGATGCCGCCCGTGGGAACGACGCGCGCATTTTCACCGCGGGCCAGGCGATGGGTCGCGGCCAGCAGCCGCTTCACCGGCCGCACGATGCTGAAGATCGTCGCAAAGCACAGATAGAGAAACATGAGCAGCACGACGGCACTCACCCATGCGACGAGAGAGCGATTGGTGCCCGGTTCCGCCGCCGCGACCGGCGCTGGCGGTGACTGCAACGATTCGGCTTCGGGCAGCGCCTCCGAAAAAACGGCGGGCAACTGCGCTGCGAGCCTGCGCGATTCACGCGCGAAGTTGTCGACGGCCGCCATGCGAGTTTCTTCATTCCGGAAGAGCGCGACTCGCGTGATGGTCAGTGACTGCGCGTCGGTCGCCATCGCATGGAACCAGTCGGAGCCGGGCGAGCGACGCAGTACCGGTTCGCGGCTCCGCATCGTCTCCGAGACCGCGCGTTCCGCGCCGGCCAGCGGGCTCGTGTCCAGTTCCCGCCCATCGAATGCGCCGCGCGTCGCGAACGCCGCACGTACGGCGTCGACCTGCGCGCGGACTTCGAGCAACGCATCGCGCGTCACGGCGCGGCCCTGTACTTTCCAGCTCTGCTCGATCGCGGTCCGGATGCGCAGCTCCATTCCGGTGAGCAGGGCCGAATATCTCGTCAGCAGGTCTCGACGCACGCGCCGTGCCTGCACGAACCTGTCAGCGCTGGCCTTGTGCGAAGCGATGAGCCGCGACAATTGCTCCGGATCCGAGCCTGTGTCTTCCACGTACTTGCCGACGGCGCGCTCGAGTGCGGAACGCGTTTGCGCAAAACGCTGCGCCGAGGCGCGAGAATCCACATCCGCATGTTCTTGCGCCGCGCGATCGAAGGCGCCGAGGGCGTTCAGCACTTCGGCCGACATCGAGGCGAGCCTTGCCCGGCTCATGGACTCTCGCAGTGCATCGATCTGCCGCGCGTCGAGTTCGCTGCGTTCCAGCGCGACGCTGCGCTGCTGCTCGAGAATGGCAACGCCGTTTTCGACGATGAGGTTGGCGGTGGCGGCCAGGGCGCCCACGGAGGCAAAGGCGATGATCAGCCGCGGCATGATGCCGATGCTGCCCAGAGTGAGCCATCCCTTGAGGCGCACGTATCGGCGCTTGAACCCGTTTCGACCGTTCTTGTTCATGAACGCTTTCCCGAAACACTCCCTGCAATCTCGACCAAAGCGCGGCGCAGTGTGCCTGCCCAGTTCACGGTTTTGTGTAGGCCGGTTCCCATAGCTGCGCCGCGGCACGCGTTTTGCTGCTGGCCGGGGCACCGAACACCGCCCTTGTTAGCGTCTACGGGTAGTCGAATCGTCAAAGAATGACGCTCCGCCACATTTGAGCTTTGGCAGAAAATATCAACAAAATGGCGGCGTTGAACATTCTGGCGTGGCTGATTCACTACAACATGAAGAACATAAGTTTGTCGCCCATCGCAGCGTCACTAACATCCTCCGGACCCTGATTGCAGCCCTTTGTTAGCTCGGGTTATTACGCTGCCCGGCGTCCCCCACTCCTTAGCGCGCCCTCCCCATGTTCTTGAACCGTTCCCGGTCCATAGGCATTGCCGTGTTGCTAATGTGCAGCGCACCCTCTTTACCTGCCGCAGAGGGTGGCCGGCTGTTCGCACCCTGCGTGAGCTGCCACGGCAAACAGGGTGAGGGTAACCCGGCGCTGAACGCGCCCGCCATCGCCGGACAGGACGCGGCGTACCTCGAGCGGCAGCTGCTCAATTTCCGAACTGACCGCCGCGGCACGCACAAGACTGACACCCTCGGCGCCCAGATGCGCGCTCTGGCCACAACCTTGCCCGACGCCGCCGCCGTCACCACGGTCGCGAAGCACATCGCAGGCTTGCCGAAGTCGATGGTCACCACGCCGGCGCGCGGCGATCTGCACAACGGCAACAACCAGTACCAGGGCAAATGTGGCTCGTGCCACGGCACGCGCGCGGAAGGAAATGCCGCGCTGAAGGCGCCGCGCCTCGCGGGCCTCGACGCTGCCTATATAAAGAGGCAGTTCGCGCACTTCCGCGACGGCGTCCGCGGCACGAATCCGCAGGACATTCCGGGCCGGCAGATGGCGATGATGTCCAGGACGCTTGCGACGGACCGCGACCTCGACGATGTCATCGCATTCATCCACCAGCAGGGCCGGGTCAAATGATCCTCTCGCTGGTCCTGGTCACGGCTGCGACAACGAGCGCTGCCGGACCGGCGACTTCCGAGTTCACTCTCAGCACTTCGTGCCCGCCGAGCTTCGAAAAGACAGAGGCCGGCGTGTGCGAGCTGCGCACGCTCTACCAGTTCTACGACTCGCTCGAAGGACGCGGACTCGGCGGCACGCGCACAGCACTGCCACCGCATCGCGATGGCTTCACGCCGCAGCAGATCGATCTCGGCCGCTATCTCTTCTTCGATCCCGTGTTGTCAGGCGACGGCACGCTGTCGTGCGCCAGTTGCCATGACCCCGCACGCGGCCTGTCCGATGGACGCGCCCGCTCGATCGGCATTCACGGCGCAGATGCGGGCCGCGCGGCGCCGACGCTGTGGAACGTCGCGTTCCTCAAGCGCTTCTTCTGGGATGCGCGCGCGGATTCGCTGGAAGCCCAGGCAAGCGGACCGCTTTACTCATCCATCGAGATGGGCAACACGCCCGTCCGTCTGCTTGCGAGCCTCAACGGCAACGCCACCTATCGTCGATTGTTCAGGAATGGTTTTCCGGGCGAGCGCGGAGAGATCACCGAAAAGGAAGTGTTCACTGCGCTCGCTGCTTTTCAGACTTCGCTCATCTCCCTCAACAGCCGCTACGATCGGTACGTGCACGGGTATGACGCGGCGCTGTCGCCGCGCGAGATCGAAGGCCTGAACGTGTTCCGTTCGTTCGTGGCGCGATGCTCCGAGTGCCACACGCCGCCGCTCTTCACCAACGAACAGATCGCGGTGATCGGCATGCCCGAGCCCGCGGGCCGGCCATTCGATGTCGGCGCCGAAAAAACTTTCGGCAGCCCGAAACTCAAGGGCGGCTTCAAGGTGCCGACGCTTCGCAACATCGCGCGCACCGCGCCCTACTCGCACGACGGCGCCTTCGCCGATCTGCGCGCCGCCGTCGACTTCTACAACAAGGGCCGCGGCAATGCCGTACCCAAAGGCATGCAGCTGTACCTGCACTGGCACATCTCGGATCCGAACCTGACGGAGACCGAAGTCGATCGCATCGTGGATTTCCTGGGCGCGCTGACCGACGAGACCTTCCTGCCGCAGAAGCCTGCGCGGGTGCCGTCGGGCCTGGCGCCCATCAAGTGAGGAGAACGTTGATGAAGAAGAAGATCTTCCTGGGCTTGTTAGGCGTGCTGGTGGTGTTCGTCGCCGGCGCGTTCTACGGCCGGGCCAGCAAGAAGGACGTCGTGATCAGCTCGTCCACGGGTGGCGCCAGCTACGCCGGCGGCTTCAAGAGCGATGGCGCCGCGGCACCCGCGGGCGGCATCCGCTCCGTGGCGGGTCCCGCGCCGACCAATGTCGTGGTCGTCAAGAATGGCGAATCGATCCTGTCGGCCGTGAAGGCTGCTCCGAAGGGAACGATCATCCGCGTGATGCCGGGCACGTATCACGAGACGGTGTACATCGACAAAGACGACATCCGCATCATCGGCGTCATCGAGCACGGCAAGCGCCCGGTGCTCGACGGTGAGAAGAAGCTCAACGACGCCATCCTGTACTCGGGCAACAACTTCGTCGCCGAGAACCTCGAGATCCGCAACTACAAGGGCAACGGGATCATGGGACAGGCCGGCAACAACTTCGAGATCCGCAACAACGTGATCTCCGAGTCCGGCGTGTACGGCATCTTCCCGCAGCTCGGCCAGAACGGCATCGTCGAACACAACGTGGTGTCCGGCATCGCCGACGCGGCTATCTACATCGGCATGAGCGACAACATCCTCGTGGCCCACAACGACGTGTTCGACAGCGTCGCCGGCATCGAGATCGAGAACAGCCGCCACGCGATCGTCGAACACAACTACGTGCACAATAACTCTGGTGGCCTGCTCGCGTTCGTGACGCCGGGGTTGCCGATAAAAACCACTTTCGACGTGATCCTCCGCAACAACTTCGTCGTGGGTAACAACCACAAGAACTTCGGCGCGCCGGGTTCGACGGTCTCGGGCATTCCGGCCGGCACGGGCATCCTGGTGATGGCCGCCGACGACGTGGTCATCGAAGGCAACGTCATCTCGGACAACAAGGTGTCCGGCATCATCATCACGGACCACGCGCACGCGTCGAACATCACGATGGATCCGGAATCGGACCCGAACTCGGATCGCGTGAAGGTGCTCGACAACGTGATGCTCAACAACGGCTACGACACGATCACCGAGGCCAAGGCGCTGCTGCTCTCCGAGGGCAAGGTGAATGCCAAGAACCTCGACATCGCGCGCGTGGGCCCGAGCCCGGGCAGCTGCATCACCAATCGCCACCAGTACACGGCCGTGGGCGTGGACGACTTCGCCGAATGCGAATTCACCAACACCGCCACCACCGTGAATTACCTGCTCCCGCCGGTGCCGCCGCGCGAGATCAAGCCCGGTGAACGCGGCCGCGTCGTGTTCCTCGGCATCTGCAGCGGCTGCCATATCTACAACGGCCGCATGATCGGACCGCCGATCCAGGCCATCCAGGCGCTGTACCTGGAAAACCCGCAAGGCCTCGCCGACTACATCGCGAAGCCCGTGAAAAAGCGGGACGACTACCCGGAAATGCCGCCGCAGGACTATCTCGATCCCGAGACTCGTCTCGCGGTCGCGAAGTACATGCTGCAAGTAACGAATTGATTCGAACGACGGAGTAACCATGAAACGCAAGAACAAGTTGGCTTTCGCCGTGGCGCAGGTGCTCGCGGCCGCCGCCTATGCGGCTCTCGCGGCCAACACGGCCGCTGCCCAGGAAGCGGAATCGCCCGAACTACTCGAGGAGATCACGGTGTCCGCGCAGTTGCGCACGCAGTCACTGCAGGACGTTCCGATCGCGATCCAGGTCGTGGATCGGCAGCTCATCGAAGACGTCGCCGCGGAAGACATGAACGATCTCAACGGCTTCGTTCCCGGCCTCGTGGTCTCGGGCGACAGCCCGACGCAGCCGAAGTACCAGATCCGCGGTATCCAGACCGGCGACTTCGGTGTCGGCACCGATCCGGCCGTCGGCGTGTACGTCGATGGCATCTACGCCGCGCGTTCCGGCGCGTCGATGACCGCGTTCAACGACATCGAGCGCATCGAAGTCCTCAAGGGCCCGCAGGGCACCCTGTTCGGTCGCAACAGCGCCGCCGGCGCGATCTCGATCGTCACGCACCAGCCGACGCACGACTTCGATGCGATGGCGCGCGTGCGCTTCGGCGAGTTCAACAAGCAGTACGTCGAAGGCATGCTGAATGCACCGCTCACCGAGCATCTCGCGATGCGCATCAACGGCGTGTACAACAAGAGCGACGGGTGGATTGAAGATGCCGCGACGGGCAAGGACCTCGCGCCCGAGGAAAACTGGGCGGGCAAGGTTGCGTTCCGCTGGGATCCGTCTGATGCCACGAGCGTGACGCTGTCCTGGGATCACGACAACCTCGACCAGCTGGCGCGTCCGGCGATCGGCGTGGTTGCGCTGGAAGACGGCGTGCCGGTTCCCTACCCGTCAGATCCCGCCACGTACATCGACCCGCGCAAGGCGCCTATCTACAACGACGTCGTGAACAACGAAGAGTCGCGCAAGCTCGACCAGGTGAACCTGTTCATCGACCACTCGTTCGGTGACATCGACTTCCGCTCGAGCACCTCGTATCGCAAGTTCGAAACCGTGAACCTCGAGGATGAGGACGGCACGAACCGCATCGACGTGTACTTCGACACCGGCAACTTCGAAGAGAACGAAAGTTTCTACCAGGAGTTCCGCCTGTCCGGCCAGAACAACAGGTTCGACTGGGTCGCCGGCCTGAGCTACTACAACGAAGACGCCGACCAGGCGAGCGACACGCACACGTTCACCGATGCGGTCGATACGCTCGGAACGAACCTTGGCATCTGGGCAGCCAACGGCATTCCGTTCCCGCTGTACGCCGGCACGACGCAGTTCCTCCAGGCGAATGGCTTCCCGGTCAGCCTGCTCGGCATGCCGTGGCGCGAAGTCATGAACAACCAGGGCAAGTTCGAAGCCGTGGCCGCGTTCGGCGACGTGATCTGGCACATCAACGACAAGATCAACCTGACCGGCGGTCTGCGCTACACGCAGGACAAGAAGGAGTTCACGTGGATCAACGGCGCGCACGAAACGCCTGAACTCGACGCCACCATTGGCGGTCTCGTACAGGCTGGGTTCTTCGACGTGTGGCCGATTCCGCCCGAAGCCTATCGCTTCTCGGACTTCGTGTTTCCGCTCGACACGCCGGCTGGCGGACTGACGAAGGACAACACCTGGAGCGACGTGAGCCCGCGTCTCGTGCTCGACTTCAAGATCAACCAGGACCTCATGTTGTTCGGCTCGGTGTCCAAGGGCTACAAGGCCGGCGGATTCAACAGCGTGGAAGTGGGCTCGGAGTTCGACAACGAAGAAGTCTGGAACCTCGAGATGGGCATCAAGAGCGCGTTCCCGCAGGCGGGCGTGACGCTGAACGCCTCCACGTTCTATTACATCTACGACAACAAGCAGGCAGTCACGCTGGTCGACATCGACGACTCCGGCATTCCGGAATACCTCGTCGACACGAGCGACGAGCAGGCCTGGGGCGTCGAAGCAGACGTGCAGTGGCGCGCGACGGACCACTTCACGGTGTACGCGAATGCAGCGTTCATCGACGCGACGTACAAGGACAAGCACACGCAGGACGTGATCCCGGTCGACCTGTCCGGCGAACCCACCGGCGAGCCGTACTTCAGCGCCGCGCTCGGTGCGCGTTACAACTGGGTGCTCGGCAATGCGGGCAACGTCGAGTTGTCAGGCCGCTACGCCTATCGCGGCGAGTCGCGCTGCAACGAGAACTCCGCGTCGCAGGGTTCCTGCGCGGACGAGACACCGTTCGAAGTGGCCCCTTCCACGCAGCGTCTCGACATGCGCGTCGGCTGGTCGAGCGCGAACGACAAGTTC
>Ga0173480_10000772_pt1 | contig 11147 bp, 9 predicted proteins | sample NitcycUS209509C1_FD_122622 | JGI IMG/M metagenome (GOLD analysis project Ga0173480, IMG submission 122622) | Soil microbial communities from Arlington Agricultural Research Station in Wisconsin, USA - Nitrogen cycling UWRJ-S209-509C-1 (version... | ecosystem: Environmental > Terrestrial > Soil >... | reverse complement strand
GCCGCCGGCTGCGCGAGACGCCGCACTACATGCTCGGCTTGAACTTCCTGGTGGACGGCCAGGTGGATCTGGCGCTCGAAGAACTGACGCAAGCCACGAGCTCGGCCGGCGACACGCTCGAGATCCAGATGATCCTCGGCAACCTGCTGCGCATGAAGGGGCAGGTGGGCCGCGCGATCAACATCCACCAGGCGCTGCTGCAGCGCCCGGACCTCACCACGCTCGAGCACGCCTACGTGCTGCTCTGCCTCGGTCTCGACTTTCGCCACGGCGGCTTCGTGGACCGCGCCTTCGAGACGTTCCAGGACGTCGTGCGGCTCGACCCGCGCAACCGCTACGCGCTCGCCAACCTGCAGAAGCTGCACGAAGAACAGCACCAGTGGGCCGACGCGGCACGCGTGCGCGAGCGCATTCTCTCGCTCGACGGCGACGGCGCTGCCGACGGCCGCCGCATCCTCGGCTTCCTGCGCAACGAGGTCGGACGTGCCCAGGTCGAGACCAACCCCAAGGGAGCGGCCGACGCCTTCCGTGCGGCGATCGAGACCGACGCGCAGACGGCACCCGCCTACCTGAACCTCGGCGACGTCTTCGACCGGCAGGGTGACATCGCATCCGCCATCCGGGAGTGGGAGGCGCTGACGCTCACCCAGCCGGAGCGGGCCCATCTCGCCTTCGATCGCCTCGAGCAGGCCTACACGCGCCTCGGGACGCCGGGCCGTTTCGTCGAGCTGTGCGAGCGGCTCATCGCCGCGCAGCCGCAGGACTGGCGTTCCCGCCTCGCCCTGTCGCGGCACCTGGCGGCGTCGGCGCAGCACCAGCGCGCCTGGCAGCTGCTGCTCGACGCGCTCGGCCACCATCCCCACGGCATCGCCATCCACCAGGCGGTGTGGCGCACGCTCTCGGCGCTCTCGTTCGACGAGCAGCTGGTGCGCGCCTACACCGACCTCACGCGCGACGCGGTCTTCTATCTCGACCCGCATGTGTGCACGAGCTGCCGCTACCGCAGCACCGAGCTGTTGTGGCAGTGTCCGCAGTGTCACGAGTGGAACACGTTCGTCGAAGAGCGGCTCACCCCGGCACGGCCCGCCGCGGTGGATCCAGGCCCGGCCGAGGCGCCCTGACAAGGATTCGCAGATGAAGCGCATCGCACTCACCGGCGGCATGGGTACGGGCAAGAGCCACGTACGCGCCGTGTTCGCTGCCCTGGGCGTCCCGACGATCGACGCCGACACGCTCGCGCGCGACGTGGTCGCCCATGGCACACCCGGATTCGACGCCGTCGTCGCCCAGTTCGGCCGCGGCATCCTGACCGCCGACGGCGACCTGGATCGGCGGGCGCTGGCCGCGCTCGTGTTCGGGGCCATCGAAAAACGGCGGCAGCTGGAAGCCATCCTCCACCCCGCGATCCGGGCCGCGATCGATCAATGGTTCGCGTCGCTCGACTCGGCCGCGCAGCCGTTCGCCATCGCCGACATCCCGCTGCTCTACGAGGTTGGCCTCGACAAGGAGTACGACGAGGTGATCGTGACGTCGTGCACACCGCAGACGCAAAAGCGGCGGATCATGGCGCGCGACGACCTCGACGCCGCCGAGGTGCAGCGCCGGCTCGATGCGCAGATGCCGCTCGACGAGAAGGTGCGGCGCGCGACTTACGTGATCGATACCAACGGCAGCCTGGTGCAGACCAACGCCCAGGTGCACAAGCTGTATCAGAAACTTTCGGACGGGTAGTACGTGGGGGCCGGCTTCAGCCGGCCCAGGGCCGCCTAAAGGCGGCCCCCACTACGACAGCGCCGCCCCGAGGCGGCCCCTACGGCAGCGCGGCCTTGCGCGCGTCGGCGCGGACGGCGTCGGCGTACTCGGGCAGGAACCAGCCGGCATCCACCAGCTCCTTCAGCCGTCGGTCTACCTTCGCCACGTAGTCGTCGTGGCTCTTGTAGAGGCGCGGGAGCTGCTCGGGCTTCAGCGGCACTCTGGTGCCGGCGAGCAGGCACAGCCGATCCTGCGCCGGCGTCTTGCCCTTCCCCATGACGCCGTGTGTCGCGGCCGGCACATCCACCCACACATTCCGGATGCCGCCTTTGGCGTTGCCGGACTCGTCGAGCGCGAGGAACGAGCCGTCGTTGGCGGGGTTCTGATCGACCTCGATGGGCGGTGCGTGCGGCGGCGTCTTGTCTTTGGCGACCCAGTTCACGAGATAGTCGAGGCCCAGCGCCGTGAACGCGCCGGCCGGGAAATCGGTCACCGGCAGCGTGCACGGGTCGTTGAGGAACCCCGGGTTCTCCCGTGAGTTGTTGTGCGGCATGCCCGCCACTTCGTAGAGCCGGTAGCGGTTACCCGGGGCATCGCTGTCGGCGCGGCGGTACTTGATGCCCGCCTCGGCCCAGGTGGTCACCTCGGTCTGGGTCGGCATCTGGACGATCGGCACATCCACGATCGGCAGCGGCTCGTTGCCATTGGTGCTGGTGAGAAGGAAGCCGTCGAAGATCGGCCCGCCGTCCGGCAGCCGCCACGCCGCGTGCGCCGGGAAGTAGTTCCGCACCGTGCCGCTCGAGGCCGACGTGCCCATCAGGGTGGCGTAGCGCAGGCGATACGGCGCGAAGGGCGCGGCGCCGCTCTTCACCAGCCGCCCCACCTGGGCGAGGATCTCGTTGGTCTGGCCCGGCGCGATCGCGAGCGCCGCGTAGCGCTCGGGATTGAAGGTCTTGAGGAGGTTCACGTTGGCCGGGCTGTGCACGATCTCGACGAAGACATGGCGGCGGGTCAGGATCGACACGCGCGACCACTCGAAAATGAGCGACCGTCCGCCGGCGTGCAGTGCTTCGGCCACAGCCACGCCGCTCGACTGCTGCGGATCGCGTGGACGCCGTACGATGATGCGGGTGGTGTACGGCGCGCCGCTCGCGGTGCCGCTGACGAAGTACTCCTCGGTGACGTAGGGAAAGTCCTCGACCTGCGGCGACCCTGGCACCACGCTGATCGCCGGGTCCGGATACATCTTCGCGGGACCGGCCACCGGCGCCGACAACGTCGGGACTGGTGCCACTTCGGCGGCCGCGACACCGTATGTGGCGAGGACCAGCACCAGGAACGACAGGCAGCGGATCATGGCGTCCTCCGCCCGGGTCTGAAGACCCCGGGCCCACGTACGTGGGGGCCGGCTTCAGCCGGCCCTGGGCCGCCTGAAGGCGGCCCCCACAAACCGGCCCTACGATCCCTTGGCCAGTTGCGCTGCCTTGAGCGTGTTCTTCATGAGCATCGTGATGGTCAGCGGCCCCACGCCGCGAGGCACCGGCGTGAGCGCGCCCGCCACCTGGTCGACGCTGGGATGGACGTCGCCCACGAGCACGCTCCCCTTCTTCGCGAACCCGGCCAGGCGGGGATGGCCTTCGGGGAAGAGCGTTGCCGCCACCTTCGGGTCGGTGACCTCGTTGATGCCGACGTCCACCACGGTGGCGCCTGGCTTGACGAAGTCTGGGGTGACGAAGCCGGGCCGCCCCACGGCCGCCACCAGGATGTCCGCCTGCCGGCACGTGGCGGCCAGGTCAGGTGTGCGCGAATGGCACACCGTCACCGTGGCGTCGCGGTGCAGCAGCAGGAGCGCCATCGGCTTGCCGACGATGTCGCTGCGGCCGAGCACCACCGCGCGTGTGCCGGCAATCTGAATCTTCTCGCGCTCGAGCATCTCGATCACGCCGGCCGGCGTGCAGGCCACGAGCTGCGGCCGGTTCTGCACCAGCAGGCCGATGCTCTCCGCGGCAAAGCCGTCCACGTCCTTGCCCACGGCAATGGTGTCGAACACCTTCTGCGCCGCGCCCGGCCCCATCGCCTTCGGCAGCGGCGACTGCACCAGGATGCCGTCGTGCCGGTCGCTCGTGTTCAGCCGCTCGACCTCGCGCAGCACGTCGTCGAGGGTCGAGGTCGCCGCCAGCCGGGTGCAGTCGGCGTAGAAGCCGACATCTTCCGCCGCCTTCAGCTTGTTGCGCACATACACGTGCGACGCCGGATCCTCACCGACGAGCACGATGCCCAGCCCCGGGGGCCGCCCGTGCGCCTGCACGAACGCCTGCACGTCCGGCTTGATCTCCTCGCGCATCGTTGCCGACAGCGCCTGTCCGTCCAGTACCCGAGCGGTCACCGTTCCACCTTTCGCGTGCGTTGCTATCGCGTCCTGAGCTTGCTGTGCCGATACCCGTAGCCGAAGTAGATCACCAGCCCGATGGCCATCCAGATGACCAGCCGGATCCAGGTGTCGAGCGGCAGCGCCGCCATCAATCCCAAGCTGACCAGCGCCGACAGGATCGGCACCACCGGAACGAACGGCGTCCGGAAGGGCCGTTCGAGGTCGGGCCGCTGCTTGCGCAGGAAGATGATGCCGACCGACACGATGACGAAGGCCATCAGCGTCCCGATGCTGACCAGTTCGCCGAGCGCGCCGATGGGGGTGAACCCGGCGGCGATCGCCACGACCACGCCGGTGATGATGCTGGTCACGTGCGGCGTGCGGTACTTGGGGTGAATCTTCTTGGCGAAGGGCGGCAGCAGGCCGTCATTGGCCATCGAGTAGAAGATGCGCGGCTGCGCCATCATCATCACGACCATCACCGAACTGAGGCCGGCGATCGCCCCGACCTCCACCAGCATCGTCATGGCGCGCAGCAGGCCGCTGCCACCGGCGGCCTCTTCGGCGGCCCGGATGGCCACCACCATCGGCGCGGGCTGGCCCAGCATCTCCTTGTACGGCACCAGGCCCACCATCACGCCCGACACCAGGACGTAGAAGATCGTGCAGAGGACGAGCGAGCCGAGGATGCCGACCGGCATGTCCTTCTGCGGGTTCTTCGCTTCCTGTGCCGCGACCGACACGGCGTCGAAACCGATGTAGGCGAAGAAGATCACGGCGGCGCCGCGGAAGATGCCACTCCATCCGTATTGACCGAACGTGCCGGTGTTCTCCGGGATGAAGGGCTGCCAGTTGTCGGCGTTCACGAACGCCGCGCCGCCGAGGATGACGATGAGCACGACCGCGACCTTGACGATGACGATCACCGTGTTGACCTGCGCCGATTCGCGGATGCCGATGACGATCAGCACCGTGACGGCCAGCGTGATGAGCACCGCCGGCAGGTTGATGATCGCCTCGGGGTTGCATCCGGCCGCCGCCACCAGGGTGCACGGGGCCGTGGACCACGCGGCGGGAATCTCCACGCCCAGAAAGTCGTCCGCGAAGCTGACCAGATGGCCGGACCACCCTACCGCCACCGTGGCCGCGCCAAGCGCGTATTCGAGGATCAGGTCCCAGCCGATGACCCACGCGAAGAACTCGCCGAGCGTGGCGTAGCCGTAGGTATACGCGGAGCCGGCGATCGGCACCGTGGACGCGAATTCCGCGTAGCACAGGCCGGCCAGCGCGCTCGCGATGCCCGCGAGGATCATCGACAGCACGATCGCCGGCCCGGCGTACTGCGCGGCCGCCTGACCGGTGAGCACGAAGATGCCCGTGCCGATGATGGCGCCGATGCCGAGCGTCACCAGGTTGATCGGTCCGAGCACCCGCTTCAGCGAGTGCTCGCCGGTGGCGGACGCTTCGGCCCTCAGTAGCTCAATCGACTTCGTTCGCAGCAGATGTGAACTCATTCAGCCTCCGGGACGCGCGACGCGAGCCGATTATAGCTGGCGACTCTCGCCGCGGGGTCGCCGTGCGCGACGAGATCGGTGATGATCGCCACGGCGGTGGCGCCGGCTTCGAGCACCGCCGGCGCGGTGTCGAGCGTGATGCCGCCGATGGCCACGATTGGACATCGAGGCGCGAGGCGGCGCGCCGTGCGCACGAGATCGAGCCCCACCGCCCGATACCCGGTGTCTTTCGTGCGCGTGCCGAAGACGGGACCGACAGCGATGTAGGTGATCGGCTCGGCCAAAGCGGCCATCACCTGCTCGGGTGTGTGAGTGGAGTATCCGAGGAGAGCGTTCTGCCCGAGCTGGGTTCGCGCCGCCGCCGGAGACACATCTTCCTGCCCGATGTGCGCTCCCGCGGCGCCCGCCAGCACCGCGAGATCCACGCGGTCGTTGACGATGACGCGGGCGCCGTAGGAGACGCCGCGGGCCACCACGGCGTCGCACAATTCGAGAAACGGGCCCGAGTCGAGCTGCTTGGCGCGAATCTGCACCAGTGTGGCGCCGCCGGCGAAGAACGCCTCGGCGAGCGCCTGCGGTGCCCAGCCGGCCGCCGCCGCGACGTCCACGTCGAGAATCGCCTGCAGCGGCGGCAGGGCCGCCGCGCCGGACGGAGCCGCGGGTGCGCTCAGGCCGTTTCGGCGAGCGACCGCGCCGCCGGCTTGGGCATGAAGCGCTCCATGAATGCGGTGCTCATGCGGCCCGCCTGGAAATCGGCGTCGTTGAGGATCTTCAGATGGAGAGGCAGCGACGTCTTGATGCCCTCGATGACGGTCATCTCGAGGGTGCGGCGCATGCGGGCGATCGCTTCGCGGCGGTCGCGCCCGTGCACGATGATCTTGGCAATCATCGAATCGTAGTACGGCGACACGGTGCACTCGGCGTGCGCGAACGTATCGACGCGGACGCCGGGACCGCCGGGCAGGTTGAAGGTGTGAATGACGCCCGGCGACGGCGTGAAGGTCTCGGGATCTTCGGCGTTGATGCGGCACTCGATCGAGTGGCCGGTGAAGGTGACGTCGCTCTGCTTGAACCCGAGCCGCAGACCGGCCGCGATCCGGATCTGCTCTTTCACGATGTCGATGCCGGTGATCATTTCGGTGACGGGGTGCTCCACCTGGAGACGCGTGTTGGTCTCCATGTAGTAGAACTTCCCCTCCGGGTCCATCAGGAACTCGAACGTGCCGGCGTTCGTGTACTGCACCGCCCGGGCCGCGTCCACGACCAGGCTGCCCATCTTGCGCCGCACTTTCTCCGACAGCACCGGCGACGGCGACTCTTCGAGAAGCTTCTGGTGCCGCCGCTGGATCGAGCACTCGCGCTCGCCGAGGTGCACCACGTTGCCGTGATGGTCGCCGATGATCTGGAACTCGATGTGGCGCGGGTTTTCGAGGTACTTCTCGATGTACACGTCGCCGTTGCCGAAGGCGGCTTCGGCCTCGCGCTGCGCGGTGCGGAGGTTGGTGCCGAGCTCGTTGGGATTGCGCACCACGCGCATGCCGCGGCCGCCGCCGCCGGCAACCGCCTTGATGATGACCGGGTAGCCGATGCTCTTCGCCACCTTGAGGGCGGACTCTTCGCCGTCGACCGGGCCGTCGCTGCCGGGCAGCATGGGCAGGCCCGCCTTCTTCATCGCCTTGCGCGCCCGCGCCTTGTCGCCGAGCAGCTTGATGACGCTCGGATCGGGCCCGATGAAGCGGATGTGGCAGGCGCCGCACACCTCGGCGAGATACGCGCTCTCGGACAGGAAGCCGTAGCCAGGGTGGATAGCGTCGGCGCCGGTGATCTCGGCGGCGCTGATGATCGCCGGGACGTTCAGATAGCTGTCAGCGCTCTTGGCCGGGCCGATGCACACGTCCTCGTCGGCGAAGCGCACGTGGAGCGAGTTCTCGTCGGCCTCCGAGTAGACGGCGACGGTCTTGATGCCGAGCTCCCGGCAGGCGTGGATGACGCGGAGGGCAATTTCGCCGCGGTTCGCGATCAGGATTTTCTTGAACATGATCGTGGCTCCGTCAGGCGGGTTTCACGGCGAACAGCCGTTCGCCGTACTGCACGGCCTGCCCGTTCTCGACGTAGACCTTCACCACTTCCCCGTCGCACTCGGCGTTGATCTCGTTCATGAGCTTCATCGCCTCGATGATGCAGAGCACCTGACCCTTGCGCACCTGCTGGCCGACCTCGGCAAAGGGCTGGGCCCCCGGTTCCGACGACCGGTAGAAGGTGCCGACGATCGGCGACTTCACGATCGCCAGGTCGACGTCTTCGCTCGCCGCAGTCAGTACCGGCTCGCCCGTTGCGGGGACGGCCGCTGCCGGGGCCTGCACGGCCGGAGCATAGGTGAGATGCGGCACCGCCGGGGCGGCGGCGACGAACTGTGAAGCGGACTGCTTGCGGAGCTTGACCTTGCTCGAGTCGCGCTCCAGCTCGAACTCAGCCAGGTCGTGCTCGCGCATCAGCTCGAGGATCTGCTTTATCTCGTCTAAATCCATGCGTTGTGACGGCGGCTCCCGCAGGCTATTCCGGACCGCAGCGCCGGAGGTCGCGGGGCACTGATGTCAGGGTCTCGCATCCAGTGGCCGTCACGAGCACATCATCCTCGATTCGGACGCCACCCCACCCAGTCAGGTAGGCGCCGGGCTCGACGGTGAGCACCATGCCCGCCTCCAGCGGCACGCTCGGGTTGTCGCCCAGCGCGCGCGCCACCCGCGGGTCTTCGTGCACGTCGAGTCCCAATCCGTGGCCGGTGCCATGCCCGAACGCCTCGCCCAGCCCCTTCGCCTCCAGCACCTGCCGGGCCGCGGCGTCCACGAGCGACGCCAGCACTCCGGGGCGGACGGCATCGATTGCCGCACGTTGCGCCGCCAGGACCGCCGCGTGCACCCGAAGTGCGTCGCCCGACGGCGGCCCCACCGACACGGTTCGAGTGAGGTCCGAGCAGTATCCGTCCAAGACGCCGCCAAAGTCCAGCACCACGAGGTCGCCTTCGTTCAATTTTCGCTCCCCGGCGCGGTGGTGCGGCAACGCCGCATTCGGCCCCGACGCCACGATCGTGTCGAACGCCGGCCGCTCGTACCCGGCCGCCCGCAGCGCCCCTTCGATCACCCCGGCCACCTCGCGTTCAGACGCGCCGGGCCGCACCGCGGCAAAGGCCGCCTCGGCCACCGGAGTCAGCCCGTGCGCCGCGCGGCGCAGCGCCGCTACCTCGTGCTCGTCCTTGATGGCCCGGCCCCGCTCCACCAACCCGTCAGTAGGCGTGAGGCGAGTCGAAAGGCCGCGTGCCTCGAGGCCCCGCACCCAGTGTCCGTGCCGCGACACGCTGACGTGCCCCGCTTCGAATCCCACCGCCGTCACGGCCAGCTCCGCCAGGCAATCGAACAGCGCCGCCTCGTAGCTCCCGGGGACAGGCCGCAACGACAGTTCCGGACACGCCGACGGCGACTGCTGCAGCATGTCCATCGCAGTCTGATAACGAAAATCGATCAGCAGGTGAACGCCCTCACGCGTGATCACCCCGAGCCCCGCCGTACCGATGTGGTTGACCAGGTAGCGGAGATTGGTTGGGTGACTGACGATCAGCGCGTCGATCCCCAGCGGATCCAGGGACCGCCGGAGGCGCATGAGCCGGGCCGCGAGAGCGGCAGAAGGGGGGGGCGGCATCGAACCGGGGGTGCGGAAGAACGATAGTCCCGAGGGCCGGAAAACGCCACTGGCGCCGCGGCGGCGCCAATGGCGAGAAAGGGGCTACGGAAACACCGTGACCCCAAGGACAGCCTGATCCATCCGCCCGAGATCGTCGGTGACGGTCAATGTCACGGTGACGGTGTACGGCGTATTTGGCGCGAGCGGGTTCGGTGGGTAGGGATGGGTCGTCGTCTTGCCCGTACCGAGGGCCGACCCGTCGCCGAAGTCCCAGGTGTATTGCACGATCGTCGCTCCGACCCCGACTGTCGTTGCCGAGGCGTCGAAGGTGGCATCCATGCTGGCCCTGGGCTGGGCCGGGAGCACGATGAAACTCGCCTCCGGTGGCGCCGGGGCGACAATGCTCAGCGTCCGCGCCTTCGTGCTGGTGAACCCGCGATCGTCGGTGACGAACAGCGTGACCGTGCGCGTGCCAGCGCTTGGGAACGCGAGCGTCACGATTCGTCCGCTCAGGACCCTGGCGTCCGACCCGAAGTTCCACAAGTAGGTGCAGCGATCCCCGCAGACCACGCCTTCGTCGCGCGTCAGCGAAGCGTCGAACGTCACCGTCTGATGGATGTTGGCCACCGGCGGCGAGATCGTGAAGTCCGCGATCGGCAGGCGATCGGGCGCGGCGGCGCCGTCGAGCGGCACCAGCTCGATGGTCACTTGGCGCGGCTTCGCGTCAACACCGGGAGCGAGCTGAGACGCGTCGTCGCCAATCGGTGTCGCGGAGACCCGCAGCATCACCTGACCGGCCGGCATGAGGTCGGGAGCGATCGGGGCGCGGACCACCGTGGTGGCCGTGCCGTTGGCACCGGTGGTCGACACCTGCGGCGACGGCTCCACCGGGATGCTGGTGATTGTCGCCCCGCTGCCGTCGATCGAGACGACGTCGGCCTGCCACCGGAGAGACACGTTCGCATCGGTGCTCCCGGCCGCGTTACGCACCGTGGCCGTAATCGTGGCCTGCGCGCTCCCGTCATACAGGATGCGGTCGGGCGAGGCGGTCAGCACCACGGATCGCCCGAGCGTTGACGGCCCGGTGAGTCCCGGAGCCGACTGCTTGCTCAAGTTGCAGCCGGCCAGTCCGGCGACAGCGATCGCCGTCGTCAGAAGACGCAGTTTCATATGACCACGCAACACGTTCGTCTCCATTGCCAAATGTCCTAGTCGGGATCGCCGAAGTTGCCGAACGTGACGCCTATCTGACCGACCGCCTGAACGTCGTTGCCGGCGTGATCCTTCCCGTAGAAGGTGACGCGGGCGATGGTGCTGATGAACTGCAGGTTGTTCGCGAGCGCCACCAGCGGCGCTTCTGTCTTGGCCGTGACCCGCACCAGCTCGAAGCCCGCGGTTGCCGGCCCACCCGGGATCGAGGTCACCGTCACTGCCGAATCGAACGAATACGGCACGTCGACGCCCTGGTGGTTCCGGCCGTCGGCGCGGATGTACTCGACGCGGTAGCGCGTGAACGTCACCTGGTTCACCGTCGACGGCTCGGTGATGGCCGGGTTCTTCAGATCGACGAGGAGCGTCGCCGAGCCGACGTCATTGAAGATCGTCGGGGCCTGCACCTCGACGCCGCCGATGGTCTTTTTCACGTAGGTGATGACGTCCGAGTTGAGGTTGCCGGCCAGCTCCTCGGGAGTTGCCCCCGGCGCGGCCTGCAGCATCGACACGACAGCCGTCACCGGGCCCCGGCCCTCTCGGACGTACTCACCGCACCCCGCTGCGCCGAGCGCCACCAGGCACAACGCGGGCACCGTTCCTCGACGAATCCACTTCGACAT
>Ga0173480_10000771_pt1 | contig 11150 bp, 8 predicted proteins | sample NitcycUS209509C1_FD_122622 | JGI IMG/M metagenome (GOLD analysis project Ga0173480, IMG submission 122622) | Soil microbial communities from Arlington Agricultural Research Station in Wisconsin, USA - Nitrogen cycling UWRJ-S209-509C-1 (version... | ecosystem: Environmental > Terrestrial > Soil >... | reverse complement strand
TTTCCCGTTTAAGCATTCGTTCGCAAGTTCACGGTACCATAATTTTTATTAGTATTCTTTCTTTTTTAATCATTGGAGCTGCCACTATTTCTTTTTTTATAAATCGTTACAACCGTAACAACATTGATAAATTAAGCCGTACTTCTGGAATAATGGTAAGAGAAATGCAGAAGCGAATTGAAGACCAAAGCATATTTGATGATGTATTAAAAATTTATGATTCCGTATCAAATGCTAACCTTCAAAATCTGATAGAAGAAGTATCTACTATACATGATGTAGACGTAAATGTATACACGTTGCAGGGCAACCTCCGGGTATCGTCCAGGCCGGATTTTTATAATTGGGGTGTTTTAAGTACTAAAATCCACCCGGAAGCATTTTACCATTTAAGCCGCATGCGGGAGGTGCAGTATGTACAGGAGGAAAACATGAGTTCTTTAACTTACCAGAGTATGTATGCGCCGGTAAGAGCTGGTAAGGGAGAAGTGTATGCTTATCTTAACATCCCATATTTTTCTTCTGAACTGGATCTCAACCAGGAGATATCAAATTTTTTAGTAACTATCATTAACCTGAACGCATTCATTTTTTTAATTGCAGGTGTTATTGCCTTATTTATCACTAATAAAATTACCCGTTCTTTCTCCATCATTGGTAATAAAATGAAGGAAGTCAGGCTTGGGAAAACCAATGAGGAAATAGAATGGAATTTTAAAGATGAAATTGGCGACTTGGTACAACAATACAATATAATGGTACGGCAACTGGAGCAAAGTGCAACCGCGTTGGCAAAAAGTGAGAGGGAAGGTGCCTGGAGAGAAATGGCAAGACAGGTGGCTCATGAAATTAAAAACCCTTTAACGCCAATGAAATTAAGTATACAGTACCTGCAAAAAGCAATCAATAATAACCAATCCAATGTTAAAGAACTCACTTCCAATGTGGCAAATACCTTAATTGAACAAATAGATCACCTATCTAAGATTGCAGCAGATTTCTCACGCTTTGCAAATATTGGAAATAAAAATGTGGAGACACTTGATCTGCACCAGGTGATTTCGTCACTTATCGGATTATACAGCTCCAATCCGAAAGTTAATTTACAATGGAAGAAAGTCAATTCTCCGTTAAAAATGGAGGCCGATAAAACACACATGAATCGCTTGTTTACCAACCTGCTTACGAATGCTGTAGATGCCTGCGTAGAAAAAGACAAATGCAATATTGAAATAGGAGAAGAAAAAAACAATGGATACATTTTGATACAGGTAAGGGATAACGGTGAAGGAATACCTGAAGAAACAAAATCAAAAATATTCGTACCAAACTTTACTACGAAAACTTCTGGTACGGGTTTGGGTCTTGCCATGTGTAAAAGCATAGTCGAACAGGCTGGGGGAGATATTTGGTTTGAAACCGAAACCGGTAAAGGCAGTACTTTTTTCGTGCAGTTACCGCTACTTAAATAATTCCTTTAAGTTTTTTATTGGCTTGTAAAAAGCTATCGAATGCTTCTTTAGAAAAACTGCTTAAGTTTTTTTCTTTAGTCAATCCACCTTTTTGCCCCATTAAAGCTCCATATTTTATATACTGAAATTCATCCAATGAATGTGCATCAGGGTTAATAGATAGAAGAATATTTTTTTCTAAAGCATAGGCTACCCATCTCCAATCTACATCTAAACGTTGGGGGCTTGAATTAATTTCTATTACAATATTATGCTGGCTGCAAGCATCAATTATGGTTTTATGATCTACCGGGTAGCCTTTTCGTTTTAATAATCTTCTGCCCGTCATATGGCCCAGTATAGCAACATATGGATTAGTAATTGCCCCCATTAATCGCATCATTGCCTTGTCTTCATCCATATCAAGGTTGCTGTGTATAGATGCAATAACAAGGTCAAAAGTGGATAGTATTTTATTGCTGTAGTCAAGTGAACCATCACTCAAAATATCGCATTCAATACTCTTATAGATTTTGAAAGGAGCTAGTTTATGGTTTAGTCCATCAATGTATTCGTGCTGTTGTTTTATTCGTTGTTCTGTCAGGCCATTTGCATAATAGGCAGCTTTTGAATGATCTGATATTACCAGGTATTCAAATCCCATTTTTATTAACTCCTCAGCCATTTGTTCTATTGTGTAGGCGCCATCGCTCCAGTTGCTATGTGAGTGTATGAGACCTTTTATTTCATTCGGTTGTATAAGATTACTGAAGTCAATTTTATTTTTTGCTTTTGTGAGTACGGAAGCAGATTCCCTCAAAAAAGCAGGAATAAAAGATAATCCGGCGCCTTCGAAAATTTGCTTTTCTGTTTGAGCTGTTTCTATTTTTTTGTAAGAAGAACTTTGCCATGCAATTAAAAACTCTTTGCTGCAACTTGTTTCAAGAAGGCATTTTGCAAACTCTTTTTCATTAGTTACATAAAACTGCAACTGGATAGTTTTCTCTGCGCTTACAGTTATAGAATCATTATTTTCTGATACAAGTGTGAAATCATTTTTAAGAAGAAATTTTTTTAGAGCTTCAAATGAAATTGTAACAACCCATTCCAGCTTTTCAATAATTTCCAGGTTCCTTTTGAACTCCCCGGTTATCTCTATTTGCTCACTAGGAAAAGCAGTTTTTATTTTTTCTGTAAATAATTCCGTAAAATCTATTACCTGGGCATATAAATATTTTCCTTCATTTTCCTGCTGGTATTGTATGGACTCTAAAATTTTTTCCTGCGTCTTTTCTCCAAAGCCTTTCTTTTCTGCAATCCTATTTTCAATACAAGCGGTTTTTAAATTGTCAATCGTATCTATTCCATATTCTTTCCAGAGAGTATTTATTTTTTTTGGTCCGAGCCCTTTAATATTCATCATTTCCAAAACACCTTCCGGAGTTTTAGAAATATATTCTTTCAGTGATTTCAGTTCGCCAGCCTCTATAAGTTCCACTACTTTTTTTCCTACACTTTCACCAATGCCCCTTATAGAAAATATTTTATCAGCAGATAAATCAGCTATTTCCTGCGGAAGCTTTTCAATGGTAAAAGCAGCCACAGCATAGCTTTTGGCTTTAAATGAGTTTTCGCCGTGTATATCCATTAGCTTAGCCAGCATTGAGAATTGATCTGCTATCGCATAATTATCCATAATTATTATTCTTATCCTTTTTAAAGAAAAATTTTAAAGTTGCTTCTACGAGAGTGAAGAATCGTTATGAGTTAATATACTGATTAAAGTTATGAACGATAGGGTAAGTCCCGCCCATGAAAGAAAGAATGAATTGAACTGTATGATTTTTTTAAAACTGGCTCTTACTGATCAAGGCAAAAAAAAGTCCCAACTGAATGGGACTTTTAAAAGTTTGAGAATTAGTTCTCTTATTTCTTTTTAGCTGCTTTCTTAGCTGCTTTTTTTGGAGCCGCTTTTTTTGCTGCTTTTTTTGGAGCTGCTTTCTTAGCTGCTTTTTTTGGAGCTGCTTTTTTAGCTGCTTTTTTTGCTGTTGCCATGTTGAATTTAATTTAATGGTTAGTAAAAAAAAATTATATCGACAGTAAAAATAATAAAATTTTTCAACTGTCAAAGTTTTTATACAACCATTATGCCATTAGGCGCTGGCTTCCACATCATTTACAGATACAAAAGTTCTGTTTTGTCTGCCTTTTTTAAATTCAACAACACCATCAGATAAAGCGAATAAAGTAAAATCTTTACCAACGCCTACATTTTTACCAGGATGATAAACAGTGCCGCGTTGACGAATAATAATGTTTCCGGAGATTGCTGGTTGTCCACCAAATATTTTTACACCAAGGCGTTTGCTTTGTGAGTCGCGACCATTCTTTACGCTGCCTTCACCTTTTTTATGTGCCATGATTTACGATTTTAAAATTTTGAATTTAAAGTTTCTGATTTCATAATTCAAATCAGAAATTGAAACATTGGAAGTGGTTAAACAATTTCGTTGATCTTGATTCTTGTGTAATGCGTACGATGGCCATGTTTTTTACGAAAACCTTTCCTGCGTTTTTGTTTATACGCAATTACTTTATCACCTTTTACATGATCAACAATTTCTGCCTGTATTTTTAACTTCACTGCATCGCCAATTGTAAGCTTACCATCAGCGTCTGTTAATAACACATCGGAAAATTCAATTTTATCGCCGGCGTTTCCACCAACATGTGGTACATACAAAGTCTGGTCTTTTTCTACCCTGAATTGCTGTCCGGCTATTTTAACTATTGCAAACATCTGATCAAAAATTAGGACGGCGAAGGTAAGGTTAAAATCTAAAGCTGCAAACAAAACTATAGATGTGGTTTTATAAATTATGAACCTCTTAACCTCTAACCAGTATATTTGTAACCTTTAGTTTGCCAGGGGCTACCCATTAATTATGGAAGCCGAACAGATATTTCAAAAAAATGAAATTCAAGTCGTTTTTAGCAAAGCCGTTTGCTTCATATATATATAGGTCAATTCAAAAAGGGATGTCTACGGCTATAGAAGACCAGGAGGCTACGCTTAAAGAATTATTGAAGACAGGAAAGTTAACAGAATTTGGAAAAGAGCATGGGTTTCATTCAGTTACCAAATATGAGGACTATAAACAGGCACTTCCAATCAGGGATTACGAACTTTATAAACCCTATATAAATAAAGTAAAGGAAGGCAGGCATAATATACTATGGAGGGGAAAGCCTATTTATTTTGCAAAAACATCCGGCACTACCAGCGGTGTTAAGTACATCCCCATTTCAAAAGATTCCATTTCCAACCATATAAATGGAGCTCGTAACGCCCTTTTGTGTTATATGGCCGAAACTGGTAACAGCGTTTTTGCTAACGGGAAGATGATTTTTTTATCAGGTTCTCCGGAATTAGAAAGGATTGCTGATATACCAACCGGCCGCCTAAGTGGCATTGTAAACCACCATATACCAAAATATTTACGGTCTAATCAATTACCTAGTTACGAAACCAATTGCATTGAAGATTGGGAAACAAAGCTTGATAAAATAGTTGAAGAAACAAAAGACCAGGAAATGACATTGATTAGTGGCATTCCTCCCTGGATACAAATGTATTTCGACAGGCTGATAGAGCGATCAGGAAAAGAGATTGGTGAGTTGTTTCCAAAATTGCAGGTGTTGGTTCATGGAGGCGTTAATTTTCAGCCGTACAAGCACAAGCTATTTGATAGTATTGGAAAAGAAATAGATGCTATAGAAACTTTTCCTGCTTCGGAAGGTTTTTTTGCTTTCCAGGATACTCAGAAAGAAGAAGGCCTGCTTTTAAATACTAATAGTGGCATCTTTTTTGAATTTGTGCCGGCTGCCGAAATTTTTAATGAAAATCCAACCAGGCTTTTCTTGCGCGATGTACAGGTTGGAGAAAATTATGCCTTAATTATTAGCAGCAACGCTGGATTATGGAGCTATAGCATTGGCGATACCATAAAATTTGTTTCAACAAATCCTTATCGTATAGTTGTTTCGGGTCGCATCAAACATTTTATTTCGGCTTTTGGTGAACATGTAATTGGCGAAGAAGTAGAACAAAGTTTGTTGAAGGCTGCAGAAGAAGAAAAAGTGCGCATTACAGAATTTACAGTTGCGCCAATGATACAGCAAAATAGCGGAAGAAGTTATCATGAATGGTTTGTAGAATTTGAGAATAAGCCTGAAGACCTGGAACAATTTTCAAAAAAAGTAGATGAGCACATGCGCCAAAAGAATATTTATTATAACGACCTCGTTGCTGGTAATATTCTTGAACCATTAAAAATTTCTATTGTAAAAAAGAACGGTTTTATTGATTACATGAAATCAGTGGGAAAATTGGGAGGCCAAAATAAAGTACCGCGCCTTAGCAATGACAGAAATATTGCAGACGAACTGTCAAAATGGACAGAAAAATAGTAACTATGTATTTACACAGTCTCTCTAAGAGTTTATGACGACTACCATAAAACGGATTGCTTTATTTGGTTCAACCGGCTCAATTGGTAAGCAGGCCTTAGAAGTTATTGCTGCGCATCCCGATAAGTTCTCTGTTGAAATATTAACTGCAAATAATAGTGCAGACGTTTTGATTCAGCAGGCATTACAGTTTCAACCAAATATTGTAGTAATTGGAGACGAAGAAAAATACCTTAAAGTAAAAGAAGCATTAGCTCAAACAGATATAAAGATCTTTGCCGGTGAAAAAGCACTGGAAGAAGTGGCGGCAATGGATAATTACGATCTGATGTTGGCCGCAATAGTTGGATATGCAGGTCTAAAACCTACAATGAAGGCGATTTGTGCGGGCAAGGCGATTGCACTGGCAAATAAAGAGACCCTTGTTGTAGCCGGTGATTTAGTAATGCGGAAAGCTATCGAAAAAAGGGTTCCTATCATTCCTGTTGATTCAGAGCACTCCGCTATTTTTCAATGCCTGGTTGGAGAAATGCGTAACCCTGTCGAAAAAGTAATTCTTACAGCATCAGGCGGACCATTTTTAGGCCGCAAACCAAATTATTTATTGAATGTTCGTCGCGAGCATGCTTTGCAACACCCTAATTGGAACATGGGAGCCAAAATAAGCGTTGATTCTGCAACGCTAATGAATAAAGGATTGGAAATGATTGAAGCCAGGTGGTTATTTAATCTTCGCCCAGATCAAATACAAATTGTAGTACATCCGCAAAGTATAATTCATTCCATGGTACAATTTGAGGATGGTAGTATAAAAGCGCAAATGGGAATACCCGATATGAAATTGCCTATTCAGTATGCCCTTGCCTTTCCAAAAAGAATTGCCAACAGTTTTCCCAGGCTTGATTTCAGAAAAATAAGTTCCCTCACTTTTGAAGAACCCGATTACCGCACCTTTCGCAATTTAGGCCTGGCCATTGAAGCATTAGAAAAAGGTGGAAACCTTCCCTGCGTGTTAAATGCCGCTAATGAAATTGCCGTGTATGCTTTTCTTCGTAACCGTATTGGTTTTATGGATATGACGGATATTATTGAGAAAACCATGCAAAAAGTATCTTTCTTACAACAGCCAAGTCTGGATGAATATTATGAGAGCGATGGTGAGGCCCGCCACTATGCCGCTGATATGATAAAGTTATAAGCGCTTGCCGCTAAAGGGGAGTTAAAGCAGCCTGCTAGTTTTTAAGCTATATACTTTATACCATTCCTATTGTTATCTTGCAGCCTTTTAGAAAAAAGATTGATTTTTGTGTTGCCTGCATTAGTAAATTCTATTTAGCTTTTGTTGCGTCGCACACTTCAACGCTTAGAACAACATTCAAAAAAAATCCTTCAGTAGAAGCAGAACTACTGCTCCCTTAGGGGCTGGAGGTACAAGGTTTATGATTTTACTTGCTTTTAGCTGGTCCGCATTGTTTGCTAATCTGGGCCAATTCATTCTTTCATTTTCAATATTGGTTGTGCTGCATGAGTTGGGGCATTTTTTAACGGCCAAATGGTTTGGGTGCAGAGTAGAAAAATTTTATTTGTTTTTCAATCCCTGGTTTTCTCTTTGGAAAAAAAAGATAGGTGAAACAGAATATGGTATTGGCTGGGTGCCGTTGGGAGGCTATGTGAAAATCTCCGGAATGATTGATGAGAGCATGGATAAAGAAGCCATGAAGCAACCTGCGCAACCCTGGGAATTCAGAAGCAAACCGGCCTGGCAACGTTTGATTATTATGGTAGCTGGTGTAATTATAAATTTTGTTTTAGCCCTTGCACTTTTTGCCATGATTTTGTTTGTATGGGGAGAAGAAAAACTGCCGGTTAAAAATTTAAAATATGGTTTGGCCACAGACTCTCTTGCCTCTTCCGTTGGATTAAAAGACGGGGACGTAGTAACAGCGGTAAATAATAAACCATTGGTTTATACTTTCGATCTTCCAAAGGAAATGGTACTTAATGAAAAAGCTGTGTTAACTGTTAACAGAAATGGTATTGATACGAATATTAGTTTGCCCAGCGGGTTTATAAGCGACCTTACCAAAAGCCAATCACTTGCATTTGTTTATCCGCGATATCCTGCTATTATTGAAAAAGAAGATGATGTAAAATACGTTTCAGGTAAATTAGAAAAAGGTGATAAGATCATTGGTGTTAATGGGAAATATTTTCAGTTTGTACATGAGTACATTAAAACAAAAAGAAATTTTAAAAACCAAAATATTACCCTGAGTGTTTTACGGAATAATAAAGACACAGTACAGGTAGTTGTTAAAACGAATGAGAATGCTGCAACAGGGTTAGAAACCAGGGATCCTTATGAAATATTGGGGAGTGAAAAAATAAATTACTCATTTGGGAAAGCTATTCCTGCAGGAATTAATTTCGGTATCGATAAATTAAAAGATTATATCACTGGCATACGATTATTATTTACTTCAAAAGAGCATAAGGTTTCGGATAATCTCGGCGGTGTAATCAGTATTGGCAAAACATTTGGTGGTACATGGGACTGGTTTCGGTTTTGGACTATGACGGCTTTGTTTTCAATCATTCTTGCCTTCATGAATATTTTGCCTATACCAGCATTAGATGGTGGGCACGCTTTGTTCACACTTGCAGAAATGATAACAGGTCGCAAGCCCAGCGATAAGTTTATGGAATATGCGCAAATGGTAGGAATGGTATTGTTGCTTGGCCTGATGTTGTATGCATTTGGGTTAGACATTTGGCGCTTATTCAAATAAAGTTTTAAGAATCCTCTTGTTTTTTTAACCGCTTGAACGATGTAAATTTGCAGGTTGTTTTTTTAATTGCTGAATAGAATTATTGTGCGTACAAGAGTGCCACGCAACGGAAGATGATAGTAGTATTGAGGTTGGGATCAAAAAAATTAATTAATAATTCGTAATTGATAATTGACCGGGGGTGTTTGGTTTTGACAGCATAGATCTTTGAAAGTGTAAGCATGTCGAGCGTTGGATAATTAGCTCGTAAATCTGAATATTCAAAACAATAAATGGCAATACTCAGTATGCCATGGCTGCCTAATTATTAATTAGCGCACCCATTTTGGCCGAGATAACAGGTTTGTCTGTACCGCGTTACTCCGCCTAAATCAAAAAGAAACAGGCTGCTGTAACCGAAGGCTGTGACGGTTACTTAAGACTATACAGCTAAGGAAGATGTTGGTTTTTTCAGCTCCTGCACCTTCCCGACAATTAATGCTGAAATAAGCATGTAGAAAGCTTTTGACGAATATGTTTGGACACCGGTTCGACTCCGGTCACCTCCACAAAAGACAAAGGCCTTGGTTATCGAGGCCTTTGTCTTTTAGCGTAACTGGAAAGTCGAACTTCATTTATTCAAAAATTATCATTGTCTTCTTACATAAATGGATTAGAACTCTGTTTTAAATTTAAAGTGACCTTACTTTCTATTTTGTACTGTTTATGTGCGAACAATACTTCCAAAACTCCAATGTAAGAGTTTCGCTCATAAACGAGCATCAAGAATTCCGGAATTATACAACAAATTTTCTAACGAGTCGGCGTGGATAATCTTGAAAAACTGGTCATTATCCAACTCAGAATTTTACCCTATGGTTAAAGAGATAGTCATGAAGTCATCTTTCATCATATTAGTTTAAATCTTGACTAGCCATATTTTTTTTGCTAAATAATGTTCCTAAACATTTTTTACGAGTGCAAACCTTTTGGCAACCTTTGCGCTGTTTTTCTGAATTGGAAACAGATGAAACACAACACAAGCTCTTTTGTCGATCTTCGAGAAAAAATATAGTTTTCTAACAGCAAAAAAACGTGACCGGACATGAAAAAAATAGTTGGTTTATTATTTACGCTGGCAAGTTTTACAATCTCAGCACAGCAGTCGAAATTTGCGAACGTTTATTCTTTCATCGAAAATACCGCGGTATTTGAAGTCAACCAGACTGAAGGTCACACGGTTTGTATTCCTTTTAAATCGGTTGGTGAAGCGTTAAACCTTCAGAAGTCGAAGTCAGATAATGTGCTTTCGCTAAATGGAAAGTGGAAATTCCATTTTGCCAATACGCCGGAGGGTTCGCCCAACAACTTTTTTACACCAAATTTTAATGATCAGAAATGGTCTGAAATTACAGTTCCGTCCAACTGGGAAATGCAGGGTTTTGGCGATCCTTTTTTCCGAAATGTTGCACATCCGTTTCGCTCCAATCCGCCTTTTGTTCCCCGCGAATACAACCCGACTGGCTCGTATCGCAAAACATTTACTTTGCCGGCGAACTGGAAAAGCAAACGCATTTTTTTGCGTATGGAGAAAACCGCTTCGGCATCGTTTGTCTGGATCAACGGACAGGAAGTTGGCTACAACGAAGGTGCGCAAGAGCCTGCTGAATATGATATTACCAGTTTCCTGAAACCAGGAAAAAATACCATTGCCGTAAACGTAATGAAATATTCAGATGGTGTGTATCTCGAAAGTCAGGACTATTGGCGCCTGGCTGGTATTTTCGATGATGTTTGGCTGTATGCAAAATCGGATGTACATATCTTCGACTGGAATGCCACTACCGACCTGGACAAAAACTACGAGAACGCAAAACTGAATTTGCAGGTTACGGTAAATAACCAATCGAAAACTGATAAACAGAACTACAAGGTTCGAGCTTCGCTGTTTAATTCAAACAATGTGTTGGTTGAGAATTTTACTTCTGACGCAGTTCAAATAACTGCTGGTAATAAGCAAATCATTACTATTTCATCAGAAGTATTAAATCCTAAAAAGTGGACTGCTGAAACGCCCAATCTTTACCGGCTAACGCTGGAATTAATCAACAGTGAAGGTAAAACCGAAGAGATAATTGCCGGTCGCATTGGCTTTAAAGAGACTGAAATTCGTCATCAGGTTTTCTATCTGAATGGAAAAGCCATCAAACTTAACGGCATCAATACGCACATGCAACACCCCGATTTGGGACATACCATGGACGAAGCGACCATTCGGAAAGACTTTGAAATACTGAAACAATTCAATATAAATTGTATACGCATATCACACTATCCACCTGTAACACGCTATTTAGAATTGGCAGACGAATACGGGTTTTACATTATTGACGAAGCAGGAGATGAAGCTCATGCAACTGAATATTTGTCCAATAGGGTTGAGTGGGAGCCCATGTATCGT